>Ga0272446_1007480_pt1 | contig 10847 bp, 8 predicted proteins | sample YNPCB0061_FD_194587 | JGI IMG/M metagenome (GOLD analysis project Ga0272446, IMG submission 194587) | Hot spring microbial mat communities from Yellowstone National Park, WY, United States - YNP-CB-006-1 | ecosystem: Environmental > Aquatic > Thermal springs > Hot (42-90C) > Sediment | place...
ACGGCCCCCTAACCCGATCTGCTCCATGACGGTGAAGATGGCCGCCGCATTTGGCCCCTCAATTTCGACAAATGCGCCGATGGGCGTCTCGTCCAGCACCACCTCGCAACTGGATACGTGATAGGTGGTGCGGTATTTTTCGTAGGCCCACGCCACCCGAAAACCGAGTTTACCCAATAACAAGGCGGTTTGTTCAAAATCGCTGACTTCGATCTCAATTTCGGTACGGGCGAGGCCGGATTCGGGGCGGGGTTCTTTGTAGGTCAGGCGGGTGCGGGAATCTTGACGCAGGCGGAGCACCCGCTGGGCGGGGGTCAGCGTGCCGCCTGCATCTTCATAACGAATGTTGCGCTCCCAGATGCGCGGGGCTGTTAACACGCCGCCCATCTGGACGATCCGAGCAGCAAGGGCCGTCAGGGTCTCTGGATCGGCCACCCGGATTTTGATCTCCGTTTCAGTGTTGAGTGGAGTGGGCATCGATCTCGGCCTTTCTAGCGGGTGAAGCGGGCGACAATCACGCCGGTGATGCTGGGGCACATCCGATCCCCATCGATCAGCGGCATGACTTCCCACCCATACGGGCCGGGGCTGGTGAAAATCTCGCCCGGAATCTCAATCTCAGTACTTTGGGTGATCTGGTTGAAGGTGTACCGCCCACTGGGGTTGAGCACCCACACGCGGTAGCCCTCCGCCCCCGCAACCCCTTCCCAACTGATGAGCGCAGACCGTCCGGTAAAGGTCTGCGTGACGGTATCCGGCTTGACGACGAGGCTTTCACAGGCCGCCGGATAGGTGGCGGCGGCGTCTGGCGTGGGCGGTTGGCCCGTCGGGGCGATGCGCGTTAACCGCCCGGTGAAAGGCGTGACCGTTGGACGGGGGCGGGTCGGCATAGCTTGCCCATCATTGGCGCGGGGCGTTACCGTCGGGGCCATGAAGGGCGTCCACGTCGGCGGGAGGGCATAGCTACCGGGCCGAGCCGTATTTTCCGGCGCAACCGTCTCTGTGGCAGCCGCCTCAAGGCCGGGCCGAGCGCGGGTCGGGGGAGGGCCGGGCGTCCACGTCGGCGGCAGGGTGAGGGTGGGGCGGCTGGTCGGGGTGGGCGGGACGGGAGTCGCTGTTGGGGGCGGGGGCGTTGGGGCAGGGCCGCACGCAACCAGCAAGAGCACACTGCCGAGTAACAGGATCAACCAAGGGCGAGACATGCAGGGATGCCACCTTTCCGGCCTCAAGCCGCCAGCAATACTTCCACGACGGCCAAGACCGCCAAGCCGACCATCAGGATCAGGGTGAGCAGCCCCAACAGGACGTACAGTGCCGCTGCTGGGCCGGGCTGAAGGGGCGTTTCGCCGAAGTCAAAGCCGACGAGTAAGCGCCAGCCCAGCCAGTACAGCCCGAAGCCGAAGGCTGCCAACCCGATCAGTGTGCCCGTGAGGAGGGCTTGGGTGTCGGTGATGCGGTCAGGGCGGATTCGAAAGAGGACATTGTAGACCAATAAGGCCGCTGCTGCTGTAAAAATGAGCGCCATTAACGCCGCGATCACGATGCGGACGGGGCGCGAGAGGTTCGCTAAACGGGCGGCAAAACCCGCGAGACCACGCGGCGGGGGGGGGGTCATGTATCAAACGTCCCGTCTGGCGTATGGTTGATCATGAAAGTGGCCGCATTCTCGAAGTAGTTACGCATGATGCTGTAGGCGGGTTCTTCGATGTTGGCCTCTTGCATGGCGGCAAGCATGGCGGCAACCCACGCGTCGCGCTCTGCCATGCTGATCTGGTAGGGGGCGTGGCGCATCCGTAGGCGGGGGTGTCCGCGTTCGTCAAGATACGTCGTTGGGCCGCCAAAATACTGCGTCAGGAACAGGCGGAGGCGGCGTTCAGCCCCCTCCATATCGTGTTGAGGGTACAGGGGGGCCAAAAGGGGTTCGGCCTGCACGCGGCGGTAGAAGGCCGCCACAAGCCGGTCAAAGGCCGCTTGGCCCAACAGGTCGTAAATTGATTTCGATATATGACGGTTTTCGGTCATAGGCTCCTCTTTTCATGGGAAATTGAACACCCGAAACAGCTTGGGGTCAAGATGCTGGGGGAATTAGGCGTCATGGCATCGTCCTCACGCCATTTCAATAGCAAGGATAGGTCTAAGACCCTCCACAGGCGCACTACACGCACCAAGTGCCGTTGTTTAAGGCTTGATAAAAGAAGTTCTCATCCCAACACACGTTGTTCTCCTGATTTGGCGTACAAACGAAAAATGTATATTATGGTATGCAGCGTAACCTACGCTTTTGCACGTACACAAAGTGAGAAAATCCGCATGAAAATTCGTAACCTAATCTTTTTACTGGCTGCGATTGCTGTAGCCTTTAGCTTGCCCGGGTTGGCGTTCTTCAACGTTACGCCTGCGGAGGCACAAGCCGCCCCCGCTACGGGCTTTGTGCGCGTCACCCATGCTGTCGCGGGTGCGCCCGAAGTCGATATTTGGCTGAACAATGATGAAAAACCCGCCGTCACCAAGTTAGCCTTCGGTAAGGCGACGAGCGTCCTCGTCCTACCGGCACGCAGCTACAATGTGGCCGTGCGGGCGGCAGGCGCGGCCCGTACCGACGCCCCGCTGTTCCGCGGTACGTTCTCCGTCCAACGTGATTTGGGCGTGGAAGTTGTAGCGCTCGGCGCAATCGATGGGCGCGGCGCTCAGGCTCCACGTATCTCCTCCTTCCGGGTGGACTTCCGTAACACCGCTGGCAAGGCCCGCGTGTACGTCATTCACGGCTCCCCCGATGCGCCCGCCGTGGACGTGTTGGCCGGGGATGCCCCCGTCGTGCGGAACCTGCGTTACCTCTCCGCCACGCCCCAACCGCTGAACCTTGACCCCGGCGAATACGACCTGAAGGTTGTACCCGCCCGTGCCACCGAACCTGTCGTGATCGACCTACCCAAGACGGCGGTGAAGGCCGACCACATCTATACCGTGATCGCCATCGGCAAGCTGGCCGAGATCAAGCCGTTGGTACTGGTGGCCCTGCAAGCCCGCCAACCCGCCGCGCCGAGCGCCGCGCAAGGCACGATCCGCGTGACGCACGCTTCTCCGGGTGCGCCTGCTGTGGACATCTATCTGGATGGTGCGCGGACGCCCGCCATCACCAATCTTGAATTCGGCAAGTCCACCGATCTGATTAAACTGGACGCCAAGACCTACGCCGTCGCCATTCGTCCAGCAGGGGCTGCCCCGCGTAGCGCCCCTGCCTTTGAAGGCTCGCTGACGGTTGCCAGCAATGCGACGACGGAAGTCGTCGCGATTGGTAAACTGGGCGGCGAACCCGGCTTCGCGCTCGGCACGTACAAGATTGCCCGTAGCGGCATCCCTGCGGAAGAAGCCCGCATTTACGTGCTTCATGCCGCCCCCGCTGCGCCGGGCGTCGATGTGTACGCCAACGGCAAATTGGTCATCCCCAACCTGACCTACGGCAACCTGAGCAGCGCGTTGGACGTCGAAAAGGGCGCTTACCGCTTCACGGCGACGGTGGCGGGAAGCCGTTCGCCGGTTGTGCTGTTCCTGCCGGAAACTGAACTGGCCCCCGCGACGGTCTACACGGTGATTGCTTACGGCGACCCGCTGGTTCAGAAGCCGCTGGTTCTGGCTGCCCCCGCCGTCTCTGACGCCGACGAAGGCAAGACGGCCACCATTCGCATCACCCACGCCGCCAACGCTGGCCCGGTGGATGTGTACCTCAACAACAGTGTAACGCCCGCTCTCGCCAACTTTGCGCCCGGTGCGTCCTCAGATGTGCTGACGCTGTTGGCCCGCCGTCACAGTGTGCAAATCCGTCCGGCGGGGCAATCCCCAGTCAACCTGCCGCTGTATGAAACCACCATCACCCTTGCGCCCGACCGTTGGTACGAAGCCGTAGCCATTGGCACGCCCGGTGGCGAGCAGGCCTTCAAGGTCGACCTGCTGCCCGTCCGTAACAGCTACCCGCAAGGCAAGGCCCGCCTGCACGTCTACCATGCCTCGACGGCCGCTCCCGCCGTCGATGTGTTGGTGAACGGCAAAGTTGCCCTGCCCAACTTCAAGTATGGCGTCTTCACCGCTGACCCGATCGTGGTTGACCCCGGCATCTTCAACTTCGCGGTTGTTGCGCCCGGCCAACGCAGCCCCGTCCTGACGCGCTTCACCCAAGCCGAAATCGCGCCGGACACGGTGTATGTGCTGATCGCCTACGGCAACCCGATCAAGGACAAGCTGCTGCCCCTGACCCGCACCTTCCCCGGCAACGTCCGCATCACCCATGCGGTTGAGAATGCCCCCGCCGTCGATATTTATCTCGATGGTGCGTTGGCCGTTCCGGGCCTTGAATTCGGCAAGTCTACCGACTTCGTGAGCCTACCTGCCAAGAAGTACGCCGTTGCCATCCGTCCTGCGGGTGCGGCGGCGGATAGCGCCCCCGTCTTCGAAACGGAACTGACCGTTGCCTCCGGTATTTCTGCCGAAGTGGTGGCGCTCGGTGTGTTGGGTGGCAAACCGGCCTTCACGCTCGGCGTGTTCCCGATCAACCGCTACCCGACCAATGGTAAGGCCCGTGTGTACGTCGTGCACGCCGCCCCGACGGCTGGCGCGGTGAACATCACCGTTAACGGCGCCAACGCGGTTGAGGGCCTCGCTTTCCCCAAGTACACGGCCGCTGGTTTGGAAGTCGACCCAGCCACCTATGACATCTACGCGGTGGCGGCTGAAAACCCGAAGTTCTTCGTCGTCTCCATGCCGGGCACGGCGTTGGAAGCCGATACGATCTACACCGTCATCGCCTACGGCGATCCGGTGCGGAGCACCCCACTAGTCTTGACGGCTAGCGTGCGCAACTAACCTCACCCTCTGGCCCCCTCTCGACTTAGAGAGGGGCAACCAGAAGGGGCTATCCTTCTCCCAAAGGGGCGGCAGCGGCCAAATAAATATGGCCAGCCGCCTCTTTTGTTATCTGGCGATGGCGCGTTCGCGGGGGGAGTTTCTTTCATGTACAATGTAACAATCTGTGTGCAATGTCGACTTTTGTTAAGTCCGAAACAGGGGAACATAAATCCATGAAACGGATTGTCATCACAGGCATGGGCATTGTCGGGCCGTTAGGCCTGAATGTCCGGGATACTTGGGAGGCGATTAAAGCGGGAAAATCCGGCGTGGGCAGGGTCACCCGCTTCGATGCATCCGTCATCCCTACCCAAATCGGGGCGGAGGTCAAGGGCTTTGACGCCTCCCATTGGCTGGGCCACAAAGAAGCCCGCCGCATGGATCGATTCGCCCAATATTCGGTTGTGGCAGCCCTCGAAGCCATCGAACAGGCCAACTACCACATCACGCCGGAAAATACCTTCGATACGGGGGTGTGCATTGGGGCTGGTTTTGGCGGCTCAGAGACCCTTCAAGAGGGGATGGACCAACTGTACACACACGGCCCCAACCGGATCAAGCCGCTGACTTTCCCCAACGTGCTGAACAACATGGGGTCAGCCCAAGTCGCTATGCGGTTGGGGATTCGCGGGCAGAATTTTACCGTTTCGGGGGCCTGTGCGACCTCCGCCATCGCCATTGGCGAAGCCGCTGAGGTCATCAAGCGCGGCGATGCCAACGTGATGCTGGCGGGCGGGTCTGAAGCGGGCATGGTTTTGTTCGTGATGAGTGGCTTGACGGCGATGCGGGCCACCTCCACCCGTAACGACGACCCCGAAGGGGCCAGCCGCCCCTTCGACGCGACACGTGATGGTTTCGTCCCGGCGGAAGGGGCGGGGGTGGTGGTTTTGGAAAGCCTTGAACACGCCCAAGCTCGTGGCGCAACGATCTACGCTGAACTGGCAGGGTACGCCTGTACCTGCGATGCGTCTCACGTCTCCGCCCCTGATCCGTCTGGGGTCGCCATTGCTCGCGCCCTCTCGAAGGCCATCGAACGCGCCGGGATCACGATCCACGAGGTGGATTACATCAACGCGCACGGCACAAGTACGCCCATCAACGATGCTAACGAAACCCGCGTGATCAAGCAGGTCTTTGGCGAACACGCCTACAAAGTGCCGATCAGCTCCACCAAGTCTATGACCGGGCACGCCATGAGTTCATCGGGCGTCTTTGAGGCCATTTTCAGCATCATGGCCATCCGTGATGGGTTTATTCCGGCCACCATCAACTACCATACCCCCGACCCAGAATGCGATCTGGACTACGTGCCGAATACGCCGCGCCATGCAACGCTCAAGCACGTCGTTTCTAACTCGTTCGGGTTCGGTGGACAAAATGCGGTACTCGTCTTCCGCCGTTGGGACGGGCAGTAGAACCGTTTTGCCCTCGTCTTTTGGCCGACGGGGGCGGGTCGAGCGGGTTCCCACTTTTGACACAGGCTAGCGTTTGCTCTAAAATGTACAAATACGCATTAAACGTGTACATCCCTGTTCAGAATACGCACCTATTGAGCGTTCAGCGCGTCTAGCGCTTGACCGTGTTACTTCACTTTTCGGAGGTTCCCTCATGATGCCTTCTGGCAATGCAATGGATTATGCCGCCGGGCTGCTAGAGCAGCTTCAGGGCTGGCAGCCGACTATTCGCTCGGTAGAGGTTGGTCGGGTTCTTGAAGTGGGCGACGGCATCGCCCGTGTGTCAGGCCTACCGAGTGTCCGCGCCAGCGAACTGGTTGAGTTCGCAAACGGTGTCCTCGGTATCGCCTTTAATTTGGAAACAGATCAGGTCGGCGTGATCATCATGGGCGATTACACCGACATCCGCGAGGGGATGGAAGTCCGCGGGACAGACCGCATCGCCTCCGTTCCGGTCGGGATGGCGTTGGTGGGCCGGGTTGTGAACGCGCTCGGCCAGCCCGTTGACGGGCGCGGCCCAATCCTAGCGACGGAGTATTACAATGTCGAGCGCGTTGCGCCCGGCGTCATCGAACGGAAAGACGTGGATACGCCCCTTCAGACTGGCATCATCGCCATTGACGCCATGTTCCCCATCGGGCGTGGCCAACGTGAGCTGATCATCGGTGACCGCCAAACCGGAAAGACCGCCCTCGCCATCGACACCATCATCAACCAGAAGGGCCAGAACGTCTTCTGCATTTACGTCGCCATCGGCCAAAAAGAAGCCCAGATCGCGGCGGTGCGTGCTACGCTGGAACGTTACGGCGCGATGGACTACACGACGATTGTGGTTGCCTCCGCTTCGGATTCCGCCGCGTTGCAGTATATTTCGCCCTACGCTGGCGCTGCGATGGGCGAGTGGTTCATGGAAAATGGCAAAGACGCCCTGATCGTCTATGACGACCTGTCGAAGCACGCGTGGGCCTACCGCCAAGTCTCGTTGCTCATGCGCCGCCCGCCGGGCCGCGAAGCCTACCCCGGCGACGTGTTCTACCTGCATAGCCGCTTGCTGGAACGTGCCGCCCAACTCTCCGACAAGCGCGGCGGCGGTAGCCTGACGGCCCTGCCTATCATCGAGACGCTGCTGGGCGACGTTTCGGCCTACATCCCCACCAACGTGATCTCCATCACCGACGGCCAAATCTTCCTTGAAACCGAATTGTTCAACGCTGGGCAACGCCCTGCGATCAACGTCGGTATCTCGGTCAGCCGTGTGGGGGGCGACGCCCAACGCCGCAGCATGAAGAAGGTTGCGGGACGGATGAAGCTAGAACTTTCCCAGTTCCGCGCCCTCGCCGCCTTCGCCCAATTCGGGGCGGACTTGGACAAGGCCACCCAAGCCCAGTTGGATCGCGGGATGCGCCTGACCGAACTGCTCAAGCAACCGCAATACAACCCTTACCCGCTCGAAGATGAAGTGGTGCTGATCTATGCTGCCACACGCGGGTATATGGATAACCTGCAAATTTCTGACATCAAAAACTGGGCGGCAGATTTCATCCGCTACGTCCGGGCCAACTACCCGCAGATCGGTCAATCGATCACCAGCCCCAGCACCAAGTTCGACCTGACTGACGAAACGGAAAAACTGCTGCAAAAGGCGCTCACGGACTTCAACGCTACGTGGCAGCCGCGTAGCTAACGGGAAGGGAGGTATACCCCATGCCCAACCCACGCGAAATTAAACGCCGCATCCGCAGCGTGAAGAACATCCGCCAAATTACGATGGCGCTGGAGGCTGTTTCGGCCTCCAAAGTGCGCCGGGCCACTGCCCAAGCGTTGAACTCCCGCGCTTATGCCGAAATGGCGATGCAAGTGCTCGTTGATATTTCATCCAGCGACAGGACGGGGACGCCCCTGCACCCCCTGCTGACCAACCGTGCGGCGGGGGTCGGCACCATCACGATTGCGCTCATCACGTCGGATCGTGGCTTGGCGGGGGCATACAATTCGAATATCTTCCGGGTGGCCCGCCAGTTTGCGCAGCGGACGGGGAAAGCCATCCGGTGGGTAGCCATTGGCCGCAAGGGGCGGGATATTCTGGCCCGCCTGCGTGAAAATATCATCGCGGAGTTCACCGGCTTGCCCGCGTGGTGGTCTATCGACGATATGGGGCCGGTCAAACAGGTGTTGGTTGAAGACTTCCTGAAGGGCTATACCGATGAAGTATACGTCGCCTTCACCAACTTTATCAACACCCTGACCCAAAAGCCGATGCTTCAGCGTTTGTTGCCCCTTTCAATCAGCGATTTGGCCGATGCAGACATCCCCGATTACATGCGGATCGTCGAAGTCCCCAAAAGCCAAGTGTCCGATTACATTTACGAACCGAGCGCAACGGCCATCGTGGATGAGATCGTGCCAAAGTTCGTAGAGAACATCTTGTTTGAAATGATCTTAGAGAGCCAAGCCAGCGAACACAGCGCCCGTATGGTGGCCATGCGGAACGCTTCCGAGAACGCGAAGGGCCTCGTAGACGCCCTGCAACTCTCTTACAACAAGGCCCGCCAATCGGCGATTACAAGCGAAATTTTGGACATCGTCGGCGGGGTTGAAGCGCTTCGGAACGCCCGTAGTGCCGAACCTGCCCAAGCGCCAGAACAAGTTACCACCCCGGCCTAAACGGGGCGCGATACTGCGATACAAGGAAAGACTGCATGAGCAACGAAATCAAGGGGAAAATTTCCCAAATCTTGGGCGCAGTGGTGGACGTCGAATTTCCGACGGATGTGACGCTGCCCAACATCTACGACGCGATCCGCGTCCCGCGTGGGCAAGGCCAAGACGACCTGATCTTGGAAGTCGAACTCCAAATCGGGCATGGCCGTGTACGCACCGTCGCCATGGACACCACCGATGGCCTACAGCGCGGCATGGACGCCTACGCAACGGGCGCCCCGATCAAGGTTCCGGTTGGCCCGCCCGCCTTAGGCCGCCTGTTCAATGTGTTGGGCCGCGCTATCGACCAGATGCCGCAAGTCACGAGCGAAAATAACTACCCGATCCACCGCCCCAAGCCCAATTTTGAAGACCTCAAGACGACGCCGGAAATGTTTGAGACGGGCCTGAAAGTCATCGACCTGATCGCCCCCTTCACCAAAGGTGGGAAGATGGGCGTATTCGGTGGGGCAGGGACGGGCAAGACCGTCACCATCTCCGAACTGATTCGTTCGGTGGCCGCCGTCCACTCCGGCGTGTCGGTGTTCGCAGGCGTCGGGGAGCGTACCCGTGAAGGCACGCAACTCTACTACGAAATGAAGGACACCTACAAGGTCATCGACAGCACCGTAATGGTCTTCGGGCAGATGAACGAGCCGCCCGGCGTCCGTCTGCGCGTGGCCCTGACCGGCCTCGCCCATGCCGAATTCTTCCGCGATCAGGGCAAGGACGTGCTGTTGTTCATCGATAACATCTTCCGCTTCTCCCTCGCGGGGTCGGAAGTGTCGGCGTTGTTGGGCCGGATGCCCTCCGCCGTCGGTTACCAGCCGACGCTGGCGAACGAAATGGGCGACCTGCAAGAGCGCATCGCCTCCACCAAGACCGGATCGATCACCTCCATGCAGGCTGTATACGTGCCCGCTGACGACTATTCCGACCCAGCCCCCGTCGCTACCTTCACGCACCTGAACGGTACGATTGCACTGGAGCGCGAATTGGCCGCACAAGGCTTGTTCCCGGCGGTAGACCCGCTGGCGAGCAACAGCCGCCTGCTCGACCCGGCCCTCGTCGGAGAGGATCACTACAACACCGCCCGCGAAGTCCAACGGGTGCTGCAACGCTATAAGGACTTGCAAGACATCATCGCCATTCTGGGCATCGAAGAGCTGCCCGCTGAAGATAAGGTGTTGGTGGCCCGCGCCCGCCGCATTCAGCGCTTCCTGACCCAGCCGATGTTCGTGGCGGCCCGCTTCACCGGGCGGGAGGGCCGTTACGTCCCGATCAAGGAAACCATTCGCGGCTTCCGCATGATCCTTGATGGCGAACTTGACCACGTGCCGGAGCAGATGTTCTACATGGCCGGCCCCATCGATGACGTGATCCAGCGTTACGAAGAGGCGAAGGCGAAGGGCGAACTCTAGGCAGCCCTCCCCCGCCCTTCACAGGGCGGGGAAACCCACATAGGAAGGTGATTCATGCCTATTCGAGTCGATATCGTCACCCAAGAGGGGCCGTTGTTTACCGAAACCGCCGCCGATATGGTCATCATTCCAGCGACGGAGGGCGAAATGGGCGTGCTGCCCAACCACGCGGCGCTGGTCACGACCCTCGCCTTCGGGGAATTGCGCGTCCGTAAGGGCGGGGCCGAAGAAAGTTTCGCGGTGTATGGCGGCGTCGTCGAAGTCCGCCCAGACCGCGTGATCGTGCTGGCCGATACGGCCCAATCGTCCTACGATTTGGACGTAGCGAAGGCGCAAGAGGCCCGTAGCCGTGCCGAGAAGATCATGCGCGAGG
>Ga0272446_1007481_pt1 | contig 10847 bp, 9 predicted proteins | sample YNPCB0061_FD_194587 | JGI IMG/M metagenome (GOLD analysis project Ga0272446, IMG submission 194587) | Hot spring microbial mat communities from Yellowstone National Park, WY, United States - YNP-CB-006-1 | ecosystem: Environmental > Aquatic > Thermal springs > Hot (42-90C) > Sediment | place...
CTCACCATAATCCTTGTCGTCAAGATTGTAATGCTGATTCATGTATTGATGGATCGCATTCAATTCTAGGGCGCGGGCCTTGTTGAGCACCTCGATGACCTTTTCCTTCTGCTCTTGCCTGGATTTATGCTGCATCGTTCACTCCTCCGTTGCGAAGACATGATTAGAACCTCGACCTTTACCCTTGTCGTATGGGAATCTTCCTATCCTTGTCACCCACAGGAGGTAATTTAACCGTTTCAAGCTCAGGGGAACACATTGTAGCGGAAAATACACCACAAGGCCTTGAAGCCGTCTTTCCAGCCGATCTTCTTGCCTTCGGCATAGGTGCGGCCGTAATAGGCGATGGGGACCTCATAGACCCGCCAGCCTTTTCGGGCTATTCTAGCGGTGAATTCCGGCTCGAAGCCAAACCGCTTCTGCTTGATTTGTAAGGACTTCAGCACCTCCGAGCGAAACACCTTGTAGCAGGTCTCCATGTCCGTCAGGTTCAGATTGGTGAACATATTGGAAAGCAGGGTGAGAAATTTGTTGCCGCAGTAATGCCAGAAATAGACCACCCGATGGGGCCCCCCCAAGAACCTTGAACCATACACAACATCGGCCAAGCCCCTGAGGATGGGGTCGATCAGTTTTGGGTATTCCTGCGGATCGTACTCGAGGTCGGCGTCCTGAATGATGATGATATCGCCGCTGGCTTCCTGCATGGCTCGTTTGATGGCCGCCCCTTTGCCTTCATTTTTTGGCTGAAAGATGATGCGAAGATCCGTGCCGTCCTCTGTCCATGGTTCTGCACAGAGTCTTTGCAAATACTCGCGGGTGCCGTCCGTGGAACAGTCATCCACCACGATGATCTCCTTGTGGATCTGCTCCGGCGGGGCCCTGCGAACTCTGTCAATCACCGCATCGATGAAAGGCAGCTCGTTATAGACCGGCACCAGAATCGATAGCTTCATGATCATCCATTTCTGACGATGAGCATGACGCCGCCCAGGATGAGCACTATGCCCAACCACTTGGGAATCGATACCGGCTCGTGCAGAAACTTGAGGGAAATCAGGGTCACCCAGATGTAGCTGGTGGCAATTACGGGATAGAGCACGGAGAGGCTGCCGTGCTTGAGAGCAATCACAAATAGCACCGCCGAAAGGCCATAAAGGCCCATTCCGGCTATGACCCGATAGTTGGTGAACCAGGTCCATAGGTCCGGTTGAACTGACGCGGAACCGAGCTTAAAAAGCAGCTGCGCCAGCGATCCCATCATTGCGCAGCAGACGGCGAGCCCGATGGCCCAAATCTTTGTTTCCATTTATTCTCCCTGCAGGCATGGCGGCCTTCAATCAGCCCTGAATGGAACTATAAACGGGCGGAAAAGTCAAGCCAGCAGACAGCCAGCCAAGAGATCGGATAACAGTTGCTAAACAGCGCGTTTGAGGCCCTCCAGGATTCGTTGGAGCCGAAAAAACAGCTTGATAAGATATGGATTTAAAGGGATGCTCCAGACGGGATTGAGGGAGCGTGACAATAAACCGGGGCGGCCGTTTTGCCGTCAACCTATCGAGGAGACTCAAAAGCATGCCGTATCAAGCGATTACCTTTGACATACAGGATAGCGTCGCAGTGATTTGTCTCAACCGCCCGGAAGACGGCAACGCCATCACCTTGCAGATGGCCCGGGAAATGCTCGAGGTCGCCACGCGCTGCGACGAAGACACAAAGGTCCGTGCGGTGGTTCTGACGGGCAACGGCAACATGTTTTGCGCCGGTGGCGATCTGAAGGTGTTTGCTGCCCAGGGTGAGACGGTGTCGCACTATCTCAAGGAGACAACTCAGGCCTTTCATGCGGCCATTTCGCGCTTCAACTGGATGGATGCGCCGGTGATTGGCGCCATCAATGGGACGGCGGCCGGCGGCGGCTTCAGCCTGGCCCTGGTCCCTGACATCGCCATTGCTGCCGAGTCGGCTAAATTCACCATGGCTTACACCAAGGTCGGTTTGGCCCCGGACGGCAGCTCCAGTTATTTCTTGGCGCGCATGGTGGGGCTTCGCCGCGCCAAGCAGTTGGCCCTGCTGAACACCGTGCTGACGGCGCAGCAGGCCTTGGAGTGGGGAATAATCAATCAGGTCGTCGCCGACCCGGAGGTGCTGCCGCAGGCCATGAAGATAGCAAAGAACCTGGCCATGGGGCCAACCTTGTCGATCGGAGAAACCAAGCGCCTCATACTCGCCGGCGCCACCGAGAGCCTCGAATCGCAGATGGAGCGGGAATCCCGCGCCATCGCCGCAATGGCCGGTGCGGCTGATGGGCGGGAAGGCATAGCGGCTTTTATTGCAAAGCGCCCGCCCGTGTTCAAGGGAGAGTGATCCATTTGGCCTTCACATTGACAAGGCCGCGCGCTGAAGGCTTTGCAGCGGCTTGCGGCGAGGGGCGGCAGGAAACAGGAAATGACTTGATCCGAGCAAGCGGAAGTGATAATGAGTTGTCTCAAATGGCTATAAGATCGATGGTGATGGGGTCCGCCAGAACCGCCCGCCGAGGGATGATGACTCCTACTGGTAGCGCAAGCGATGAGTAGGAGGTAGATTGAATGAACCCAAACAGCTCAAAGCTCCTAACGGGTAACCCGCAGGGGCTTTTTTTATGCAGGCCCCCTCATAAGGTCCCAGGAATGCTGGCTCAAGCCAGCAGGAATCGTTTTCAAAATAATGTTCAGTGCTCATATAGTCACCCATAAGGAGCAATGACATGACTGAAACCTGGTTTCTCGCAACACTCTGGTTGGGGCTGGCTTTACTTGCAACACTGCTTTCCATCTGGCTGCGGATTGCCACGGCGCTGTCCGAGATTGTGGTCGGCACAGTGGCTCAGCTCATCATTGGGGCCGTCATCAGCAGCAGTGTCCTCGGGGTCCATGAGCCGTGGATTAAATTTCTGGCAGGGACCGGCGCCATCATCTTGACATTTCTGGCAGGGGCGGAGCTCGATCCTGATGTGTTCAAGCTCAGGTGGAAAGAGGCGACAGCCTTGGGGCTCGGAGGCTTTATCGCCCCTTTCCTGGGCTGTGCTGCAATAGCCCATTATGTCCTGGGCTGGGATATGCGGGCCAGTTGGCTTGGCGGAGTGGCGCTTTCCACCACGTCGGTTGCGGTGGTCTACGCCGTCATGCTGGAGACGGGTCTCAACAAGACAGTCTATGGCAAGGTGGTGCTGGCCGGGTGCTTCATCAATGATCTTGGCACCGTCCTCGCCCTCGGCCTCATCTTTTCCCCGTTCACCATGAGGACCCTCATTTTTGTTGGGGTGAGTCTTCTCGTATTTGCGATTCTCCCCTATTTGACGCCTCGCTTTTTCAGAAAATACGGCAACCGCCCCTCAGAACTCGAGACCAAGTTCCTGCTGCTCTGTCTCTTCGGTATGGGCGCGCTGGCCGCCTGGGCTGAAAGCGAGGCGGTGCTGCCGGCCTACGTGATCGGCATGGTGTTGGCCGGCACGGTGGGCAAGGACCATGTGCTGATACGCCGATTGAGGACCGTCACCTTCGGGTTGCTCACCCCATTTTATTTCATCCGTGCCGGATCTTTTGTATCGGTGCCGGCCCTCATCGCCGGCTACGGTGTTTTTCTGGTCCTGTTATTCGGCAAGATGGCGACCAAGTTTGTGGCGGTTTATCCGGTCACCAAGTTCTACAAAAGTCCCGGCAAAGAGGCCATGTACACTACCCTGCTGATGTCCACCGGGCTCACTTTTGGCAGCATCTCGGCATTGTTCGGGCTTTCCAACAATATCATCACTACGGCTCAATACTCGTTCTTGATCGCTGCGGTGGTGGGCAGCGCCGTGGTCCCGACCCTCATCGCCAATGCATTCTTTTTACCCTGGCATTTGGTTCGCTCCGGTAAGGAAGACTCCGAGGCGACAGTGCGAGATATTGAACCCTTACCAGTGGGAGAAGGAGAAAGCATATGATCAAGAAAATACTCGTTGCCTACGATGGTTCGCCACAGGCTGAAAAAGCATTCGATTTCGGCCTCGAGATGGCGTTGAAATGCCCTGCGCCGGTCCTCGTCCTGGCCGTCGCCCGCCCGCCCGAGCCGCCCGTTGATGTCGAACTGCAGGCGGTCCTCGAGAATGCGACGGAGCACTACAAAGTGCTGTTCGAAAAGCTCATGGCCAAAGCTGCAGCCGTGAACGTTGAACCGCAGTTCGAGGTGCGCGCGGGGCACCCGGCCGAGCAAATCGTGCATTTCGCCGATGAGCAGAAAGTGGATGTGATCGTCATGGGCCATCGCGGTGGAAGTATGTTGCAGCGCTGGCTGCTCGGTTCGGTGGCCAAGCGGGTGCTGAGCTATGCGCATTGCACCGTGGTAGTGGTGCGCTGACGCCGCATTGCATTTTAGCCCATTGTTCTCGCACCCGACTGCATTGGATCATGCTCGGCAAGGCGCCCCAACCAACTGACCTGCATGGCGCAGGTGACACTATAGTCCGCAAGAGCACTCAGGACATGACGATGGCGAGACCCTTTCGCCTCTTCCTTTCTGTTCCTGGATTCTGTATTCACAGCGAAAATGACCGCGGAGGGGTTCAAGCACATTGGAGGAATGGATCATACGGCTGGTTCAGAACAAGATCGCATGGGCGAGAATAGTTGAGGCGCTGTGGGTGTCCTGGGACGCATCCAGACCCGTCCTAGGAAGGGTCCTGTTGGTTATGGTCGGAGGCAGTCTGGGCGCATTGAGCCGTTACGGGACCTCTTTATACGCGGCGCAATGGTTTGGTACGCGCTTTCCGTGGGGAACACTGATCGTTAATCTAGTCGGCTGCTTTCTCATTGGCGTTTCGTTTGCGCTGGCCGAGCGCACGAACCTGATGGGCCCTTCCGCGCGGTTGTTTTTCATGACGGGTTTTTTGGGGGCCTTGACCACTTTTTCAACTTTTGCCTTGGAGACGGTCAACGCCCTGCGCGCCGGGACTTTGCTGATAGCACTGCTGAACCTGCTGATCAATAACGCAGTCGGATTTGGACTGGTTGTTTTGGGTATGTGGCTGGTTCGCCTGATCCGTGCCTGAAGGCATTGCTGCGTCTGCAATCAATCGAGCGATTCACGGAAAGGTCAAAATAGAATATGCCCCTCGAATACAGCATGATTGAGATCTTTTCCAACGAGGAAGCGCGCTGCGACGGAAAACCCCTGGCAGAGGCCATGGTGGAATATGTCCGAGGGCTCAAGATTGCGGCGCGCTGCATCGTCACCCGAGGCATCGGCGGGTGTTTCGAAACCGGGGAAGTGGCCACTCAAAGCATTTTGGACCTCTCCTACAACATGCCTCTCAAAATTGAAATCCTTCTGCCGTCTGCGCAAGTGGACCCGGTGCTGCCAACAGTGGAAAAGATGGTTGTCGAGGGCATCATCACGGTGCACCCGATTCGAGTGTTGGCGCACAAGACCGAGCGGCGGATGTTGCCCAGGCATTTCAAGGTGAGGGACATCATGACGCCATCGCCCAGACAGGTCTCTGAATCGACTTCCCTGGATGAGGTGGCCCGATTGTTGATGTCATCCGTCTTCACTGGGGTGCCCGTGGTCGATAAATACCATCGCCCCGTCGGCATCGTCACTCAGGGAGACTTGATTTATCGGGCGGGCATGCCGGTAAGGCTCGGGCTGTTGGCCCTGTCCGATAAAGACAGGGTTGCGGAAGTGCTGCAAGCTCTTTCATCCAAACATGCCCGCGAAGTCATGACCAGTCCTGCCGTCTGCGTCTTCGAAGACGCGTTGGTGACCGAAGCGATCAACCTGATGGTGCAAAAAGAGGTCAAGCGCCTGCCGGTGGTGGACAAACATGGCAAGTTGACGGGCATGCTTTCGCGCCTCGATGTTTTCCGCACCATCATGGAGGAATCTCCCGATTGGGAGGCGTTCCGCGGACAAAACATCCAGGTGAACAATCTGCACGTGGTGGCAGACATCATGCGCCGGGACACGGTCGCCGTGCAGGCGGAAACCCCCGTGGAGGAAGTGCTGCGCATCATCGACAAAAACGACATTCAGCGGGTGGCAGTGGTGGATGAAAAAGGAAAGCTGCTGGGTCTGATCTCGGACCGCGACCTGCTGACCGCCTTCACCGATTATCATCCGGGGATCTGGGACTATTTCGTGAGTTGGATGCCATTCAGTGAGCGCGGCCGCGCCAAGAAGGGATTGAACCTCCATCTGCGACTGCGCACCGCCGCTGAAGTGATGAAAACGGACCTGATCACCGTGCGCGAAGACACGCCCATCGAGGACAGCATCCGCCTGATGACGGAAAAAGCGCTCAAGCGCCTGCCGGTGGTGGACGCGGAGGGGAAGTTCAAGGGCATGATCAGCCGCGATGCACTTCTGCGGGCCGGCTTCGGTTATTCCTAGAGAACCCACTTTGAGACATACTGAAACGGAACAGGGGAGCAGCAGCCATGCGGTCCCCTGAATTTCCGCCACTATTCCCAAAAACCACAGGAGGTCCCTTATGCAAATCGCCATTCAATCCATTGATGCCCTGGAAATTCTTGACTCCCGCGGCAACCCCACCATTCGTGTGCGGGTGATGCTCAATAACGGGGTCTGCGGAGCGGCGTCCGTTCCCTCGGGCGCTTCCACAGGGGAAAACGAGGCCGTCGAATTGCGCGACGGCGACAAGGCCCGCTATGGCGGCAAGGGAGTGCGCAAAGCCGTCGCCAATGTCATCGAGGTGATCGCTCCGCGGGTGATCGGCATGGACCCGACGCGGCAGGCGGAACTTGATCGCTTGATGATCGAGCTCGATGGCACCCCCAACAAGGGAAAGCTGGGGGCCAACGCCATCCTGGGCGTCTCCATGGCGGCGGCGCGGGCGGCGGCGGCCGCCTGCGGCCTGCCGCTTTATCTCTATCTGGGAGGCCCTGGCGCCTTTCGCATCCCGATGCCGATGATGAACATCTTGAATGGTGGTCACCATGCCGACAACAGTGTGGACCTACAGGAATTCATGGCCATGCCCATCGGCGCGCCGACTTTTGCTGAAGCCCTGCGCTACGGCGCCGAGACCTTTCACAGTCTCAAGACCATTCTCAAAAAGAAAGGCTACAGCACCAGTGTGGGAGACGAAGGCGGCTTTGCGCCCAACCTCAAGAGCAACGATGAGGCCTGCGAAGTGATCATCGAGGCCATTGAAGCTGCGGGCTACAAGCCCGGAAAAGATGTCGCCATCGCTCTCGATCCGGCGGCCAGTTCGTTTTTCGAAGGTGGTATGTACGATCTCAAGAAATCCGGCCAGGGCAAGAAAAGCAGCGCCCAAATGACCGAGCTTTACCGGTCCTGGGTGGACAAGTACCCGATCGTCTCCATCGAAGACGGTCTTGATGAAAACGACTGGGACGGCTTCCGTGAACACACTGCGGCCCTCGGGGACAAGATTCAGATTGTGGGCGACGATATTTATGTCACCAACACCCAATTCATCGAGCGCGGCATCCGGGAAAAAACCACCAACGCAGCGTTGATCAAGCTCAATCAAATCGGCACGGTGACGGAAACCATCGAGGCTGTCGCACTGTGTCGCAAGGCCGGCTGGGGATTTGTCATCTCTCACCGCTCGGGTGAAACCGAAGATGCCTTCATCGCCGATTTCGCCGTGGCGATGGGCGGCGGTCAGCTCAAAACCGGCTCCGCCTGCCGTAGTGAGCGCATCTGCAAATACAATCGACTGCTCGAGATTGAGGCTGAACTGGGGCGCGCGGCAATTTTTGGCAACCCTCTCGCGTGCTGACGACGAAGAACAAAAGATTCGGTTGGCGATTCAGATTGGAAAACGAAGAGGGCTGCTGAGTTTCGTTCATGCCATCTTTGGCAGACGGCACAGGCCATGCCCTTGTTGGCGCTGGACAGGTCGTCACACAGGCAACCGAAATGATGCGGGAATTGATGAAAGGCCGGTCGACTCGGCTTTGCAGGGAGTGCTTGCTTTAGGTTGATGCGGTAATAGCGAAGATTTCAGGCTGTCCCGTTCACCTCAAGGCATTTGCAGGTGAACGGGATTTTTCATTTTTTCCCGCCCACGGGGAGATGCAGGCGGGTGATGTGGGTGGAAGCGGTGGTTTTTTTGTCCGCCAATTCGTGGCACGTGCCAGCTCACTTCACTATGTGCAGAGCGACCAGCACCGGTGCACTCACCAGCGAAACCACCGAGACCAACTTAATCAAAATATTCATGGTGGGACCGGAGGTGTCTTTGAATGGATCGCCCACGGTGTCCCCCACCACGGCGGCCCGGTGGTTCTCAGAGCCTTTGCCGCCGAAGTGACCAGCCTCGATATATTTCTTGGCGTTGTCCCAGGCGCCGCCCCCATTGGCCATGAACAGCCCCAGGCAGACCCCGGTGGCCGTGCAGCCAACCAGCACTCCACCCAGCGCGGTTGGGCCGACCAGAAGCCCGACCGCCAGAGGGGTGCAGACACCGATGAGCCCCGGGGCTATCATTCTCTTAAGGGCCCCTCGGGTGGCGATATCAACGCACTTGGTGGGGTCGCACTTGGCCATGCCTTCCATTAGTCCCGGAATCTCCCGGAACTGCCGGCGCACCTCTTCGCACATTTCGAAGGCCGCAGCCCCTACCGCGGTCATTGTCATGGATGCCACCATGAACGGGATGATGGAGCCGATCAGCACCCCGATCATCACATAGGGGTCGGTCATATCGATGGCTTTAAGTCCAACCGCTTGGGTGTAGGCCACAAAAAGGGACACGGCGGTGAGAGCGGCCGCGCCGATGGCGAATCCTTTGCCGATGGCGGCGGTGGTGTTGCCCAGAGCATCCAGGGTATCGGTAATCCTGCGGGTCTCCGGTCCCAGGCCTGACATTTCCGAGATGCCGCCGGCGTTATCGGCGATTGGACCATAAGCGTCCACGGTCATGGTGGCGCCGCAAGTGGCAAGCATCCCCACTGCGGAGATGCCAATCCCATAGATGCCGCCGGTGGTGTAAGCGATGAAAGTAGCCAGGCAGATGCCCAAAACTGGGGCCGCGACACTTTCCATGCCCACCGCCAGGCCGGCGATAATCACCGTGGCCGCCCCGGTTTCCGATTGCGCGGCAATTTTACGTATGGGGCCATAAGAAGTGTAATATTCAGCCAGAAGTCCGATCAACACTCCGCAAAAGAGCCCCGAGAGGACCGCCCAAAAGACGCCCAGGGGCAGCCCCAGTCCCTTGACGATATAGTAGGTGAGGGCAATGAGAAAAGCGGCGGCGACAAATGTGGTGTAGCGTAGCGCATTCTGGGGAGGCAGGTTTTTGAAGGCCTTGATGGAGATGACCCCGAAAAAGGAAGCAATGAGGCCGCCCATCACCACGAGCAAGGGACATACCATATAGGCCGAGCGGAATGCTTCACTTTCCGGTGGAAGGGGCATGGTGGCGGCGATGGCGATAGTCGCAATGATCGCCCCGACGTAGGACTCAAAGATATCCGCCCCCATGCCGGCGATATCTCCCACATTGTCGCCAACATTATCGGCAATGACCCCGGGGTTGCGGGGGTCGTCCTCAGGGATCCCGGCCTCCAATTTGCCGACCAGGTCCGCTCCCACGTCCGCCGCCTTGGTGTAGATGCCTCCACCCATGCGGGCAAACAAGGCGATGGAGCTTGCTCCCATGGCGAAGCCGTTGATCAGATACGCCGTTGCCGGGTCGTGCCCAACATAATAATACCATGCCCCAACGCCGATGAGGCCGAAGCTGGCGACAACAATCCCCATCACCGCTCCGCCAAAGTAAGAGACGTTTAGCGCCTCGGCAATGCCGAACTTGTTGGCCGCCTCGGCAGTCCGCGCATTGGCCCGGGTGGCTGCGTTCATCCCGGTATAGCCGGCCAGACCCGAGCAAAAAGCCCCACTCAGAAAGGCCAACGCGGTCTGCCAGTTGATTCCGAACCATAGCAAACCAAGCACCACCGCAACAAAAATCACCAGAATGGAATACTCCCTTTTTAGAAAGGCCATGGCGCCGGCATGAATCATCTCTTCAAGCTCGACCATGGTCTCGTTGCCTCTGGGAAAAGATTTCATGTACTTGAACAGAGCGAGCGCGAAAAGCACTCCGGCAAGACCCAAAATAGGTGCATAATCAACCCAATTTTCCATGTGTTTCCTCCTTTTGCTCGCAAAATCATAGTTGTGAAGCGTTGTGGAATTTCATGAACGAACTGGTGACCCTCCCGCCTGTGTCATAAAACGAGCCATCGCTTTTCTTTCACCTCCCTTCACCTGCTCTCAGTGCATGATGTCTGCAGGCTTTCGCAAATGATCTCAGCACCCTTGGTCCGAGGGCTTTGTCAAGCCTCAGCTGGGCTGCGCACGCCGGCACTGGGGGAATGATGAATTGTGTTCGACGCTCCCGTTTCCCATTGAAGCACGCTATCTTGATGGGTTCGTGCTTATCCGGGATTTTGCTCTCCTCTCGAATTGCCGATTATTGGGCAGGTTGCCGAGTTTACTAGCAAATAAAAAGCCCCACCAACTGGCTTCGGTGGGGCTTTTGACAAAAAACCCACCAACATTCAGCGGTGGGTTCAATCTGGCTCTCCTCCCACCCCGGCTCGATTTTTGCCCAAGATAGGAGTCATCAGCCCATCTATGCGGTTTCAGGGCGTTTCAGGCAGACTCCATTGCCTTGATAACAGTTTATTCGATAAGAGCCATCATGTCAATGTGATATGCATATTTGCCGTCATTTGAGTATAGAAGTGCAACCAAAACGACCTTGACCAAAAACTCTATGATAAGCTCATGAATCGGTCAATGACAAGATTCCGCACGGCATCTTCATT
>Ga0272446_1007482_pt1 | contig 10846 bp, 7 predicted proteins | sample YNPCB0061_FD_194587 | JGI IMG/M metagenome (GOLD analysis project Ga0272446, IMG submission 194587) | Hot spring microbial mat communities from Yellowstone National Park, WY, United States - YNP-CB-006-1 | ecosystem: Environmental > Aquatic > Thermal springs > Hot (42-90C) > Sediment | place...
GGAGCTCCGCCAGCAACTGCGCCCCGAACCGGCCCTGGCGGGGCTGACCCGGCACGGCATCCTGCGCGAGCGCCAGGCGGAGCTGGTCACCGACGCCCTGCGGGCCGCGTTGCTGGAATGGGCCGGCTACGAGGCGCGCGTCATCGAGTTCATCTCGCCCGAACACACGGCCAAGAACCTCATGATCGTGGCCGTGCGGCGGCCGCGTCCGGACGCCTCCGAGCGCCGGGCGGGCGCGGTGCGCGCCCTGGCCGGCGCCTTCGGCATCCGGCGGCAGCGCCTGGCCGAACACCTCGGCTTTGCGCTGGCGGCGCCGGGGGCAGCCGGGTCTTCGACGGACTTGTCCCCGGGCTGAAACGGGCGCGGGCATGTTCGGCCGGAAAGTGCTGACAGGTTCCGCGGGCAGCCGGTAAAGTTGCCACTGTTCACATGACCCGACCCGGAGTGTTGCTGGTCAATCTCGGCTCGCCCGCATCGCCTTCCGTGCCCGATGTGCGGCGGTACTTGCGCGAATTTCTCATGGACCGCCGGGTGCTGGACGCGCCGTGGCCCATCCGGTTTGCGGTGGTTCACCTGGCCATTTTGCCCCGCCGGCCGCGCGCGTCCGCCGAGGCGTACCACAAGATTTGGACCGCGGAGGGGTCGCCGTTGATTGTGACCAGCCGCCGCGTCCAGCAGGCGCTCCAGGCCCGCCTGCCCGTGCCGGTGGAGTTGGCCATGCGCTATCAGACCCCGTCCATCCCGGACGCGGTGCGCCGGCTGGCGGCGGCGGGCGTGGAGGAGTGTTTGTTGATTCCCCTGTTTCCGCACTACGCCATGTCCAGCTACGAGACGGCCGTGGTGCGGGTGCAGCGGGTGGCGGGCCGGCTCGCGCCGCGGATGCGTTGGACCGTGCAGCCGCCGTACTACGAGGAGCCGGATTACATCGCGGCGCTGGTTGAATCGGCGCGGCCGTACCTGGAGGGGGCGTGGGACCATCTGCTGTTCAGCTTCCACGGCATCCCGGAGCGGCACTTGCGCAAGTCGGACCCCACCGGCGGCCACTGCCTGCGCCGGCCCAATTGCTGCGAGGAGCCGGGGCTGGCCCTGCCGCGGTGTTACCGCGCGCAGTGTTTGCGGACCGTGGCGGCGTTTGTGCAGGCGGCCCGAGTGCCGGCAGGTCGGTGGTCGGTGGCGTTTCAGTCGCGCCTGGGCCGGGACCCGTGGCTGCAGCCGTACACCGACCAGGAGCTGAGCCGGCTGGCGCGGGCGGGGGTGAAGCGCCTGCTGGTGCTGTGCCCGGCGTTTGTGTCCGATTGCCTGGAGACCCTCGAGGAAATCCGGCTGCGCGGCGCGGAGACCTTTCGGGCGGCCGGGGGCGAGGAGCTCATCCAGATTCCCTGCCTCAACGAGCATCCGCGCTGGATCGCCACGCTCGAGGGCATGGTCCGGCGTTTCTTGGAAAGTCGCGAAACGCGGGCAACGCCGTGAGCCTTTGTGGGACCGCCGGCCGCCCGGCGTTGCGGGGGTGAGAAGGCGCGGCCGGGTCGTCGCTGCCGCCGCGACTATTCGTGCCGCAGGGCCTCGATGGGGTCGAGCAACGCCGCGGCGCGGGCCGGGTAGAGGCCGAAGATGATGCCCACGGCGCCGGAGATGCCAAAGGCCACCAATACCGACCAGAGGGTGACGATGGTCTTCATGTCGGTGGCCAACGAGACAATCACCGGCGTCAACATACCCACGACCACGCCGATGAGGCCGCCGCCCACGGAGAGCACGACCGTTTCCACCAGGAATTGCAGGGTGATGTCGCGTCGCTTGGCGCCCAGGGCGCGGCGCACGCCGATTTCCCGGGTGCGCTCGGTGACGTTGGCGAGCATGATGTTCATGATGCCAATGCCGCCGACCAGCAGGGAGATGGCGGCAATCGAGCCCAGCACAATGTTGAAGCGCCGCTTGGTGGCCTCGGCCTGGCGCAGCAACTCCAGCGGCACGATCAGCTCGTAGTCGTTCTGGTCGTGGAAGCGCTTGAGCAGGGTGCGGATTTGCGGGTCGGCCGTCTGCACCGCGGCGGTGTCCTGCATCTGCACGGTGACCTGGTGCAGTTGCACCTCCTCGGCCTCGAAGCTGCCGGCCAGGCGCCGGATGAGCACTTCGCCGAAGCGGGTGCGGGAGGTGGACAGCGGGATGTACACGTTGTTGTCCAGCGGCTGGCCTTCCATCTTGCCGGCCTGCGCGCGCTGCTCGGCCCGGGCGGTCTCCTGGATGATCCCCACCACGCGGTAGTAAAAGGCGTCAATCTTCACCGAGTGCAGCATGGGGTCCTCGCCGGGAAAGAGCCGCTGGGCCAGGCCGGCGGTGATGACGCAGATGTTGTTTTTGAACAACTCGTCCATGTCGGTCAGGAACCGCCCGCGCAAGACGTCCACGTGCGTCACCTCGGTGTAAAAGGGCAGGGTGCCGATGACCTGGCAGGGCACTTCGTTGCGGCCGAAGCGGACGTTTTCGCGGATGATGCGCATGGGCACGACGCGTTTGACCCCGGGGATGGTGGCCTGGAGGCGGGCGGCGTCGTCGTAGGTCAGGCCGTACTTGAGGCTCATGCCGCGCGGGCCGCCCCCGCCCGTTTGCTGGCGGGCGGCCTCGGGCGGCTTGAGGCTGCGGATCAAAATGTTGTTGCTGCCGAGTTTTTTGATGGCCTCCTGGGCCTCGTAGGACGCGCCCTCGCCGATGGCCAGCATGGCGATGACCGAGCAGACCCCGAAGATGATGCCCAGCATGGTCAGCCCCGAGCGCAGTTTGTGCAGCAAGAGGCTTTTGATGCCCAGGCGGATGGTGCTGAGGATTTGGTAGCTAAGCATGGGCCGGGGTGGGGGCGGTCGGCGCGGCGCGGTTGATCACCTCGCGGTCAATCAACCCGTCGCGCATGTGGATGACCCGGTGCGCCCGCGAGGCCACGCGGTCGTCGTGGGTGACCAGGATGATGGTCTTGCCGTCGCGGTTGAGGCGGTCAATGAGGTCGAGCACCTCGGCGCCGGTCCTCGAGTCCAGGTTGCCGGTCGGCTCGTCGGCCAGGATCATGAGCGGGTCGTTGACCAGCGAGCGCGCGATGGCCACGCGCTGTTGTTGGCCGCCGGAGAGCTGGTTGGGGCGGTGGTGGAGGCGGTCGCCCAGGCCCACCAACCGGGCCAGCTCGACGCAGCGGGCCTCGTAGTCCCGCAGGTCCAGCCCCTGGTACAGCAGAGGCACCTGGATGTTTTCGAGCACGCTGAGCTGGGGGATGAGGTTGTAGGACTGGAAGATGAAGCCGATTTTGCGCCCGCGCACCTCCGAGAGCGCGTCATCGGACATTTGCGAAACGTCCTCGCCCCCCAGGTAGTACCGGCCGGCGGTGGGCCGGTCCAGGCAGCCGAGCAGATTCAGGAGAGTGGACTTGCCGGAACCCGAGGGCCCCATGATGGCCAGGTACGAACCGGCGGTGACGGTCAGGTCCACCCCGCGCAGGGCGTGCACCTGCGCCTCCTCCCCCAGGGCGTAAATCTTGTGGATGGCTTCGAGGACAATGATGGCCTGGCCGCGGGAGGCGGACTGCGGTGCGGCCGGAGGCGGGGTGGCAAGGGCGACGGCCGGGCTCATGGGGCGACGCGGGGCGGGGCGTTGGTGCGGCTGCGGTTGCGGCCGAACTCGGCCCGCATGGCTTCCCGCTCTTCTTCGTCCAGTTCGCCGTCGCCGTTTTTGTCAAAGCGTTTGAGCAATTCCTCGCGGTTGGGCATCTGGCCGCGCCCGCCGCCCGGCCCGCCACCGGCACCGAAGCGCTGGCGCAAGGTTTCGCGCATGGCAGCGCGCTCTTCCTCGTCCAGCGTGCCGTCACCGTTCTTGTCGAACTCCTTCATCATCGCCTCGCGATCGAAGCCGCCGGGACCGGGGCCTGCCGCGCCGCCGGCGAGCGGCGGGCCACCGGCCGGGCCCGGGCGGGCCGCGCCGGGTGCGACCGCGGCCGGGCCGCGCTCGGGGCCACTGCGGCCGTTGAGCGCGCGGGCGCTGTTCTCGGGCGAAGGCGCGGCGGTCGCGGCGGGCACGACGCCGGCGACCCGGGCGGGGGGCGGATTGGTGGCCAGCGAGCGCGCCTTGTCGCTCTCGGCCAGCAGGCTGCCCTCGAGGTCGCGGCCGCCGGTGTCCAGCGGGGGCGAGAGCAGGACGCGCTCGCCGGGTTCGAGGCCGGAGAGGATTTGGACGAACTTGGTGTTGAAGAGGCCGATTTCGACCGGCCGGGGTTCGGGTCGGCCGCCCTTGAGGACGTACACGACCTGGCGGCCGCGGAGGGTGGTCACGGCCTGGATGGGCACGGAGAGGGCGTTGGCGATGTTGGTGACGATGATTTCGGCCTTGGCCGAGACGCCGGGTTTGACGTCCGGCAGCGGGTCGGTGATGACCACCTCGGTGGTGTACACCTTGAGGTTGGGGTTGCCGAAACGGGCCTGGGAATCGGGCAGGAGGGCCACGCGGTCCACGACTGCGCGGAAGGGTTGGTCGGGCTTCGAGTCGAGCACGACCAGGGCGGGCAGGCCGGCGCGGATGAGGTTGATGTTGGACTCGTGGATTTTGACCGTGACCTTCATCTGGGAGGTGTTGGGGAGCTTGATCAGCTCCTGGCGGTTGCGGACGGTGGCGCCCTCTTCGATGAGCGACTCGGCGCTGAAGCGGTTGTCGCTGATGGCATAGACCACCAGGCCGTCCTGGGGGGCGTAGATTTTGCAGGCGGCGAGGTTTTTCTCGTCGCGTTCGAGCTTGCGGAGGTTCAGCTCGAGGGTGGTGATCTGGGTGCGGAGGTCGGCCTCGTACTGGGCGATGCGGCGTTCGCTTTGCTGGAGGACGCGGTCCAGTTCCTTCTGGGCCTCGGCCACGGCGGCGGTGTACTGGGCGCGTTGCTTGCGGAGGTCGAACTCGCGCAGCAGAAAGATGTCGTTGCTGGCCACGATGAGCGAGTTGTAGCCGTTGAGCAGGGAGAGCCAGTCGCTGTCCACCTTCTGCTTGGTCTCGTAATTTTTGGCGTAGAGGTTGGTCGAGTTGCGGTAGTTTTCCTCGCTGACCTTGAGCTGGGCCTCGGCCTGGAGGAGTTTGTTGCTGGCCTGGAGCAGCGAGACGTAGGCCTGGCCGCGCTCGAACTTGTCCAGGTCCAGCTTGGCCAGTTCGAGTTTGAGCAGGGCGGCGCTGATGTCGCTGTTGGTCTGGCTGCGCTGGATGTCGAGGGTGAGCTGGGCGCTGATGACGGCGTTGCTGGCCTTTTCGACGTTGATGCGCTGCTGGTTGACCTGGTCCAGCGCCTGCGCCGAGTCCAGTTCGACGAGCAGGTCGCCCTTTTTCACGTAGGTGCCCTCTTTGACGATGTAGATGATCCGGGCGACGCCCTCGACCTCGTTGCGGACGCTGACCTCGTTCAGGGCGGCGAGGGTGCCGCCTTCGACCACGGAGACGGTGAAGTCCCCGCGTTTGACCTCGTAGAATTCAGTGGCGGCGGTGTTGGCCCGGGACGGCCACAGCAGCCAGGCCAGCCCCAGCGTCAGCGCGGTGAGGGCGGCCAGGAACAACGGGCGGCGGCGCAGTCGCGCCCACCAAGTGGCGGGAGAAACAGGGGTATTCATGAGTGCGGCTCCAAAAAGGTGTCGGGCGGGGTGACCTGGTCGTCGGGCATGTGCAGGGGCGGGAGGCCGCGCTGGGAATCCTGCAGGCGCTCGGCCAGCGGGTCCTTCAGCCAGAACTGGTCCTGGTCGGTGAGCAAAATGCCCAGGTCCAGGAGCAGGTCGAACCGGCTGCCCAGGTAGTTGACCAGGGCGGTGGTGAGGTTGTTCTGGGCCTGGATGAGGGCGTCCTGGGCCTCGCGCACGTCGCGGATTTGGACGCGCCCGGCCTCCAGGAGCATCTGGTTCATGTCGGCCCGGCGCTCGGCCACGCGCAGGGCCTCGAGGCGGCTGAGGTAGTTGAGCCGTTCCTGTTCGAGGGTGCGCAGGCTGCGGTCAATGCGGTTGCGGAAGTTGTCCAGCGTGCTGACCAGGCTGCGGAGCTGGGCCTCGAAGCTGACGAGCGTGGCCCGGTAGGTGTTGCGCTCGCGCAGCCGGCTCACGGGCAGATCGAGCGTCAGCCCGGCCGACCAGCGCAATTTGTCGAAGTCGAAGTTGGTGTAGTCGTAGGGCTCTTCCGAGGACACGCTGGCGTTGCCGGCGAAGCTCAGGCCGGGCCGCAACTGGTCGGCGGCCAGGCGCACCTTGCGCTTGGCGTCCTCGAAGCGGTCAATGGCGTTGAGGATGTCCATGTGCTGCGCCACGGCCATGCGGAAGGCGGCGTCGCGGTCCACCTCGGTGCGCACCAGCCCGACCGATTCGAGGGCCTTGAGGTCGCGGTCGTCCAGGGTGACCACGTCGCCGACCGGGATGCCCAGGCGGAGCTTGAAGTTGTCCAGCGCGGAGAGGTAAGCGGCCAGCGAGTTAACGTAAGCGATGCGGGCGTTGAGTTCGGCGTTGCGGGCGTCGTCCACTTCGCTCTTGCGCACCCGGTCCACCGAACGGGCATCGAGGTACTGGGTGGTTTCGACACGGCGCAGGTAGTTGGTGTAGTTGTTGCGGACGGTGGTTTTCTGGGCCAGGAGGTTGAAGTACTCCTGGACCACGTCGGCGGCGAACTGGCTCTGGTACAGGCTGAAGCTGCGGATGGCATAGACCAGGTTGCGCTCGGCCTGGGTGAGGGCCTCGACGGTGGGATCGTTTTTGCCGAAGCCGCGCAGCAAGGGCTGGGTAAGGTTGACCGTGAGGGTGTTGATGGCCGAGTCATTGCCCAGGGTGATGGGCGGCCCCCCGCTCGGGTTCGGCGCAAACCGCACGGTCAAATAGCGCAGCAGGTCGTTGCCCAGGGCCAGGCCCAACCGCCCGCCGCTCTTGAGCAACTGGCTGACCGCGACGCGGCTGTTGACGCGCGCGGTCTGGGCGCGGTCGCCGGTGCCCTGGACGCTGGCGGTGGAGTCGGCGGCAAACTGGGGGCGGAAGTTGTACTTTGCGCCGGTCAGGCTCAACGCGGTCAGGTAGAGTTGCTCGCGCTGGGTTTGGTACTCGCGGCTGTGGGCCACGGCCAGTCGCAGGGCTTCCTGCACGTTGAGCACCCGCCGGTTGGTGGCGGCGCGGTCTTCAATCAATTCGGCCGGCAGGATTTCCGCGGGCGGGCGGTCCGAGTACCGGGTGGCGATGGTGAATTCGTTGGTCCGCCCCAGCACCGCCCGGTCGTAGTCCTGGATGAGCCGGTACACCTCCCGGTCGGCGGATTTGCGGTAATGCCCGGCGCTGCACCCGGCCAGCAACAGCGCCAAAACGCCCGTCAGCCACCGCCCGCCTCTGGAGCCGGCAGCGCGGGCCTGGACGTTGATTCCGTTTCGCAGGTTCAGCACAAAAGACACCCTGCCAGACTGTGGTTCGGGTGGGCAAGGTTACACCCTGCGTGCTCCAGGTCGCCATCCCGGGCCAATTGTTTCGGGGACGCAAGGCATGGGACGGAGGGTGTCCCCGGAACAAGGGTGCCCCTCCGTTGCGTTGACGACGCGCCCCGCCAGACTCACCCCCACCCACCACTGCGCTTGCCTGCGCCTTTTCCGTGCGTCTGCTTGGCCGGGGGAGTCCGCCGCCTGCGGCCGGCAACGGGACACCCGGCGGTTTCGGCGCCGGTTACCGCGGCCGCCGCGCGGAGTTCCACGTGCCCGACCGGCGGCCCCAGAAGCTGTGGTTTTGCCCGCGCTAGCCCAGCGGCAAGGCGCTGCGGCGCGCGTCGTTCGGGTCATTCCAGCCGCAGGATGCGGAAGTCGTCGAACCGGACCCAGTGCTCCGCGGCCTCCGGTCCGTGATAGCCTTGGATGCTGACTTCGTCCTGATCGGGTGGCGGCAGTTCGCCCCGGTCGGCCTCGAGCCACGGTCCACGCCCTTCCGGCCGGTACTTGGCCACGTACCGCCGGCCGTCCACCTCCAGCCGCAATTGCACCGTCTCGTTGGTCATTGGCTGGCGGCCAGGAATCATCATGAGCCGGCCGTCCACGAGCTCCTTGACCAGTTTGAACACCGGCTTGCCGTTGTGATACCAGGTGATCCCGGCCTGCTCGTATTGCTCGGTCGGGGCGTGCAGGCTGCGCAACGTCAGCTCGAGGGCAAACGGTTTTTCGCGGTGTTCCGGCGCCGGACGGACCAACGCGTTCTTCACCGACTGCGCGTCGCCGGGCAGTAAGCGGATTTCCAACGCGCCGTCCTTCACCCGCCAGCCGCCGGGAGTTTCCCGAATCCATCGCCAGCCCGGCGCCAGGCCGTGGTCAAAGGTGTCCTCGAAAATCAGGGCGCCGGATTCGGCCCCCATCGCCAGCGCCGCCGCCACGGCGACGCCGGCCCACCAACTGCGGGTCATTTTCATGGGTTCACGGTTCGCTCAAGGTGCGCCCGATGTAACGGGTCGCATGTTCGGTCCGCCGGTCCGTTGCCACCCTGACTCGAGGCTCGCCCGCAGACCGGCGACGCGTTCCAGTTGATCGCCGGCCAGGTCGCGCTCTTCGCAGGGATCGTCCAGCAGATTGTACAATTCCGGTGTCGGGGGTTGTTTGCCCCGCGGCTCCGGCAGAATGAGCTTCCAAAAGCCCTCGATCACCCAGCGGTACTCCAGGCTGCGCGTGGGATGCTCCACGTCGGCGACATTGTGCGTGTAAGCCTCGCCAAAGATGCGCGGCAGCGCGGCCAGCGCCCGGGGATCGAGCAGGTTCACGCCGGGCAGGCTGGCGGGCGGTTCAATGCCGCAGGCGTGCAGAATCGTGGGCGCGAGATCAAGGCTGCTGACCGGCGTCTCCCGGTTCAGGCGCGGAGCCACGTGCCCGGGCCAGCGCACCATGACCGGCGTGCGGATGCCGCCCTCGTAGGGCGTGCGTTTCGAGCGCGGGGCGAAGTGGTCCGGTCGCTCGGGGTCCTGAATCCAGCCGTTGTCGGCCACATAGACCACCAGGGTCTGGTCCGCCAGCTTGCGTTCATCCAGAAACCGGAGCAGCTCACCGCAGGTCTCGTCGAACCACTCGCACATGGCCCAGTAACGGGCCACCGCGAGCGTGGGGGCTTGATCGCGGTACTTGGCCAGCAGCCGCTCCGGGGGTGTGTGCGGCGCATGCGGCAGCAACGGCGCATACCAGATGAAGAACGGTTTCTGCGCCGCCGTGGCCCGTTCGATGAAATCAAAAATCGGCCGCAACCCCTCGCGGCCAATGGTCAGCCCCGCGTCGCCGTGCCGTCCGCCACGGGCGGGGTCGCCGTGCGTCATGCCCTCGGTGAAGCCGCCGCGCCGGGCCGGCCCTTCCCACCACTTGCCCGTTTGCAGGGAGACGTAGCCGCGCCGGGCCAGCCACCGGGGCAGGGTCGGGTGTTCCTCGATCCGGTGCATCAACGTTTCGTAGTAGCGCGCATACCTCGGGTTGGCGCGGCCGGCCATCGCATTGACGCCGGGCTCCGGCAGTTCCGGATCGTTGCCGGTGATGCCGTGTTGATGGGGAAACAAGCCGGTGATGATCGAGGCCAGCGACGGGCGGCACAACGGGGCGGCCACATACCCCCGCGTGAAGGTGAGCGACTGCCGGGCAAGCCGGTCCAACGCCGGCGTCTGGACGTGCGGGTGTCCCATGAAGCCGTAATCCGTCCATGCCTGGTCGTCCGAAATGATGAGCAGAACGTTCGGCGGCGATGCGGCGGACGTCCGGCCGACCAAAAGGCCAAACGCCAAGCCGAGGGCCAGAGCCGTGGCCCACGCGACCACCCGTTCGGAGTTCACGCCTCGCAACCTACCACGGCCCGCGGCTTCGGGACAAGCCGGGCCGCGCGCGTCGCCGGCAATCGCGGATGCCGTCGGGCGAATCGCCGCCGCCGAGCACCGCCGGATTTCCCGGTGCCGCAGAGCCGCGGCTCAATTGCGTTGCCGGTTCAAGGGGCGCCCGCCAACTAGGCACTTGAGGAAGCGCCCGTTTCGCCGAGGCACCGTTGGTACCAACCCCGCGTGGCGTTGCAGACCTTGCAGACCGAGAGCATCACCGGCACTTCCACCAGCACGCCCACCACGCAGGCCAGCGCCGCTGGCGAGCCGGGGCCGAACAGCGTGATGGCCACCGCCACCGCCAGCTCGAAAAAGTTGCTCGCGCCGATGAGCGCGCCGGGCGAGGCCACGTTGTGCGGCACGCGGAACAGCCGCATCAATCCGTAAGCCAGGCTCGAATTGAAATAGACCTGCACCAGGATCGGCACGGCCAGCAGGATGACGGCGAACCATTTGCTCGTCAGGTTCTCGGCCTGGAAGGCGAAGATCAGCACCAGCGTGGCCAGCAACGCCACCACCGTCACCGGATGGAACTTGGGCAGGAAAACCTTCTCGAACCATTCCAGGCCATGCGACCGCAGCAGCAGCGTCCGCGTCAGCCAGCCCGCCGCCAGCGGGATGACGATGAAGACCACGACCGAGGTGATGAGGACCTTGCTGGGCACAACGACGTTGGCCACGCCGCACAGGAACATAACGATGGGCGCGAAGGCGAAGAGCATGATCAGGTCGTTGACCGCCACTTGCACCAGCGTGTAAGCGGGGTCGCCGTCGGTCAGGTAGCTCCACACAAACACCATCGCCGTGCAGGGCGCAGCGGCCAGGATGATCAGGCCGGCGGTGTAGTTGCGGGCCGTTTCCGGGTCAATCCACGCGGCGAAGACATGCTGGAGGAACACCCAGGCGAAGAACGCCATGCTGAAGGGCTTGACCAGCCAGTTGACGAACAGCGTCACCAGCAGGCCCTTGGGCCGACGGGTCACGCCCGCCAGCGAGCCGA
>Ga0272446_1007483_pt1 | contig 10845 bp, 7 predicted proteins | sample YNPCB0061_FD_194587 | JGI IMG/M metagenome (GOLD analysis project Ga0272446, IMG submission 194587) | Hot spring microbial mat communities from Yellowstone National Park, WY, United States - YNP-CB-006-1 | ecosystem: Environmental > Aquatic > Thermal springs > Hot (42-90C) > Sediment | place...
TCTGTAGACACGATGGGAACCTCTATCACGATCAAGTAACAACGTTCAGGATCCTAGCAAATTTCTTCCGTTTCTGACATGGTTGTGGATATGTGGCCGCCTTCCCGACCACGAGAGAACTTTGACCAAAAATAATGGGATACAAGCCCCGCCCTTCTAGGGCGGCTTTTTGATAAAATATACATGGTGATAAAAAGCCCCCTCTAGGCTCAAGACACGTTGAAACAGCTACGGTGAGAGCAGGCGTAGAGACTGCTGCAAGGGCAATGGTGGAAGTCCAACCCGGAAGCAAAAAGCACAATCGTGAGATTAATCGATAGTCGCGGGAGGGCATTCCGAGACTTAAAACGGACGTGGAGAGCGTGTAAGACCTGCTTTGCAGGCTGTGCTCGGTGAAGCGTCAACCCCATTCAGCGACCGTCCTGCAAAGGTCGGCGTGGTGAGGAATCCCCGTGCGTTCACGCCGGAGAGGATGTCAATGCTAAAATCTGCCTCAACATGAGGGTGACTGTCCATGCACACCGCTGAATTGCTTGTCCGTTGCCTGGAAAATGAAGGGGTCGAGTACATCTTTGGGCTACCAGGGGAAGAAAACCTTGATGTCCTCCAGGCTCTAAAACACTCCCGGATTCAGTTCATCACCACCCGTCACGAGCAAGGGGCAGCCTTTATGGCGGATGTCTATGGACGGTTAACGGGCAAAGCAGGGGTGTGTCTGTCCACCTTGGGTCCAGGGGCGACAAACCTCATGACCGGCGTAGCGGATGCCAATTTGGATGGGGCCCCTTTGGTCGCCATTACCGGTCAGGTGGGAACAGATCGGATGCACATCGAGTCCCATCAGTATCTGGATTTGGTGGCCATGTTTCACCCCGTCACCAAATGGAATGCCCAGATTGTCCGCCCCAGCATTACCCCGGAACTGGTGCGCCGGGCCTTTAAGGTGGCGCAGACAGAAAAACCAGGCGCCGTGCATATTGATCTGCCGGAAAATATCGCTGCCATGGAGGTGACTGGGGAACCTTTGGCTTCTAGCTACGCTGACAAAACCTATGCTTCCTTTGCCAGCCTCGAAGATGCCGCCAAACAGATCAGCCAAGCCCGCAACCCTTTGATCTTGGTGGGGAATGGCGCTATACGTGCCCATGCCAGTGCCGCTGTCACCGAGTTTGCCACCCGCCTGCACATTCCGGTAGTCAATACCTTTATGGGGAAAGGGGTGATCCCTTGGCAGCATCCCTTGGCCCTGTGGGCGGTGGGTTTACAGCAACGGGACTACATCAATTGGGGTTTTGAAACCTCAGACTTGGTCATTGCGATCGGGTATGACCTGATTGAATATTCCCCCAAAAAATGGAATCCAGAAGGCACCATTCCCATCATCCATATCGGGGCGATCCCAGCAGAAATTGATAGCAGCTATATTCCAGTCACCGAAGTGGTGGGGGATATTAGCGATTCCTTGTTAGAAATCCTAAAACGCTGTCAGCGAGAAGGATCCGGGGATCCCTGTGCCTTACGCTTGCGGGATATTATTCGGGCTGACTATGCTTCCTACAGCCAAGATTTAGCGTTTCCGGTCAAACCGCAAAAATTGGTTTATGATCTGCGCCAGGTCATGGCTCCGGACGATATTGTCATCTGTGATGTGGGGGCCCACAAAATGTGGATGGCCCGTCATTACCACTGTGATCAGCCCAACACCTGCTTGATTTCCAATGGTTTTGCTGCCATGGGCATTGCTATTCCCGGGGCCATTGCAGCCAAGTTAGTTTATCCGGATCGCCATGTAGTTGCTGTGACTGGCGATGGCGGTTTTATGATGAACTGCCAAGAACTAGAAACCGCAAAACGGGTGGGAACCGCTTTTGTGGTCTTGATCTTCAATGATGGAGGATATGGGCTGATTGAGTGGAAACAACACAATTATTTTGGCGAGTCAAATTTCGTGCATTTTGGCAACCCCGATTTTGTCCTGCTCGCAGAAAGTATGGGACTCAAGGGGTATCGCATCCAAGACACTGCTGAATTGCTCCCCACCCTCAAAGAAGCTCTCGCCCAGGATGTCCCTGTGATTATTGACTGTCCGGTAGACTACCGCGAAAATCTCCGCTTCAGCCCCAAGCTGGATCACTGGGAGTGTCCCATTTAGAGATTTTGAGAGATTGCAAACTGACTCAGGGAGAGGTTGTTCCTGCCATGGGGCGGGCATGGTAGGGAATGTCCAAACGGTGGAGCTGCTGCACCAACAAACTCAAAAACAAACCCACATCCGTCACCACCCCCACAGATTCTAGGGATCCCCGATCCGCCAATTTGGTCACCACCGCCGGATTAATATCCACACAGATTAGCTTCACCCCTGCCGGTGTCATGTTGCCCACCCCGATGGAATGGAGCATAGAAGAAAGCATCAGGATCATGTCAGCCCCTTTCAGCAAACGGGTGTAGTCCTCTTGGGCTTTAATCAGATTCATCTCCGTATCCGGCAAGGGGCCATCATCGCGGATGGATCCCGCCAAGGCAAAGGGAACCTGATGACGGATGCACTCATAGAAGACCCCCCCGGTAATAAAACCAGCTTCCACCGCCTTTTGGATGCTGCCATAGCCCCTGATGGCATTGATCACCTTGAGATGGTGCTTATGTCCCCCTTTGACGGGATTGCCCCGGCGCATATCCACCCCCAGGGAAGTCCCGAAAACATTCTGCTCCAAATCGTGAACAGCAATGGCATTTCCCCCCAAGAGCGCTTGCACATACCCCTCCCGAATCAAGGTGGCTAAATGGGATCCCCCCCCCGTATGGATGACCACCGGGCCTGCCACCACCACGGTTTTGCCTTGGCGTTCCTTGATTTGGCGCAATTCCCAGGCAATTTGCTCCACCACCAGTTCCACCCGCCGCTCACTGGAAACCCCGGATCCCATAAAACTAAACTCTTGGGCCTCCCGTTTTTCCTTATTAGGCTGGTGGAGGGTGCGGATCCCGGCCACCCCCACCACCACCTCTTCTCCTACCACCAAATCCCGAATGAGTTTACAGGTAGCGACAATCTGCCCTTGGGGATCCCGACGGACGGCGATCACCCCATCCATGCGCTGATTTTGCACCGGATAGCACACCCCCTCAATGCACACCGTGGTGGGATAGATCGTGGTGACATAGAAGTCATCTGGGGCAACCCCCGGTTGGCGCACCGGTTCGAGATGAGCATTGAGGTCGGTGGTTTCCTTGATTTGCGCCCCCCGATCCACCAAATCACTCAGGATCTTGAGCAGGGACTCTTCGGTGGGAGCCGAGACACTCAGTTCCACTGTAGAGGTACTTTGCCGCGTTTCCCCCAAAGCAAAGCGCACAATCTGGAAGCTACCGCCATATTCTCCAATCAAATCCACCGCATCACTAAGGAGATTGCTATCCACCAAGTGCCCGGTCAAGGTAATCGTGCGGCTGGCAACACGGGTCACGGGCGTTTCCTGGGGAGCCACCGTTTCATTGAGGCGCAGGGTCAAGCACTTGGCTGCTCCACCTGCCTTGAGAAACTCTGTCAAAGGCGTTTGGATCACCTGAAAGCCACAGGACTCTAGGCGGGCCACCAACTCCGAGCTGGCTCGATTCAAAACCACCGTGCCGTTCACATCCACAGCATTGCAGGCAAAGTGAATCGCATCCGCTTCTGTAATCACAATCCGCTTTTCTGGCGGGACTCGCATTTCAATCAGGCGATTAGAATAAGTATCAAACGCCCCCGGATAATAGAGCACATATCCCTGGGACAACGGACAAAAACAGGTGTCCAGGTGGTAAAAACGCTCATCCACCAACCGCAACGACAAAACCTCAATTTCCAGCCACTTGGCCAAATAGGGATGGGATTCCAACATGGAGCGAAAGCCGTACCCCGCCCACAACCATCGTCCGGCCCGATCCAACAGGGCATCCCCAGCCCCCTCAAAGGCAATCTCCGGGGGGAGCTTTTTCACCCCAAAGCCATGCTGCTCAAACCAGGCCTGGAAATGGGGTTCCTCCCCCTGCCGCTCCGGATGGTAGAAACGACTCAGCACCACCGTATTCCCCAACACCAATCCCGCATTGGCGGTAAACACCATATCTGGGGATCCCGGCACAGGGGAAATCAACTTCACCGCTGCTAGTTGGCTCAAAACCTGATACAGACCCTGCCACTGCTCTTGGGCCAGACTTTTGCAGGAGCGGTGCACATTTCCTTCCATCCAAGGGTTAATCACATAGTCCACATCATAGAAATCCGGTGGACACATCAAATAGGTGGTCTGGTCAGCCATAGGTCGGTATCAGGATAAACGAGTAGAGAAGAACGCGCATGCAGCAGCCTTCCTAGCATACTGCACCAACCCTAAGATCAGACCTGCCCGCCTGCCCTTGAGAAGTTTTCCCTCAATACTCCCCAAGGGATGGCCCAATCTGCCCACAAAAACCCACTATCTTGGAGTGAGGTTTTGATTCACCTTTCATGGCAAAACTTGAAGAGTTAATCAGAGGAGCCAAAGTTTGCGGGATCCGCCCCAATACTCAGGTCACCATTATTGACGTTCAGTGGCACGGCTCCGAGGTCATCCAGGTCACCTACAAAGATGCCAGTGGCGGACTAGGCCATGAGTTAATCTTTCGAGATCGAGAATCTGAGTTAGAAGTTGTCACCGCAGGCCAGATCTGGAGCTTTGATGGGGATGGTCAATTGCTGAGATTAGTTTCCGAAGCCCACCGGATCCAGCTTGCCCACTTGTTTGATCCCCATTTAGCGGTTCACACCTCCCTGGTGGAACCTCTCCCCCATCAAATTACCGCCGTCTATGGGGAGATGTTGACTCGACAGCCTCTCAGGTTTTTGTTAGCAGATGATCCCGGTGCCGGCAAGACCATCATGGCAGGGTTGCTCATGCGGGAGCTGCTGATTCGTGGGGATTTGGGTCGCTGCCTGGTCGTTTGTCCTGGCAGTCTGGCTGTGCAATGGCAAGATGAACTCTACGCCAAATTTCACTTAGCGTTTGATATTTTGACCAATGACCGGATCGAAGCAGCCCGCAGTGGTAATGCCTTCGCAGAGATGACCTTTGTGATTGCCCGGCTTGACAAGTTAAGTCGGGATCTGGATCTCCAAGCAAAGCTGGCTCAAACGGACTGGGATCTGGTGGTCTGTGATGAAGCCCACAAGATGTCAGCCTCCTTTTTCGGAGGAGAAATTCGAGAAACCCGGCGGTACAAACTGGGAAAATTACTCTCAACGATTACCCGTCATTTGCTACTCATGACAGCCACACCTCATAATGGCAAAGAAGAAGATTTTCAGCTATTGATGGCCTTGCTAGATGGAGATCGGTTTGAAGGCCGCTTTCGAGACGGAGTGCATATTTCTGATACATCGGATCTGATGCGCCGCATGGTCAAAGAAGATTTGCTCAAGTTTGATGGTAAGCCTCTCTTCCCGGAACGGAAAGCTTATACAGTGACTTATCAGCTTTCTACCTTGGAACAGGATCTCTATGAGCAAGTCACCCATTATGTCCGGCAAGAGTTTAATCGTGCTGATGCCCTCGAAAATGACGGGCGCAAAGGAACCGTTGGGTTTGCCTTAACAGTTTTACAACGTCGGTTAGCCTCATCTCCAGAAGCCATTTATCAATCCCTCAAACGACGACGCGAACGCTTACAAAAGCGGCTACAAGAGATTGAATTAGGTCAGTCTGAATCGTTGGATCCCTCGCCAACCCTAGATTCAGATGAATGGAATGATGATCTAGAGGATGAATTACCCTCCGAGCGTGAGGCTGTTGAAGATGAGTTTGTTGATCAGGCTACAGCGGCGCGAACGGTCGCAGAATTACAGGCAGAGATTCAGCAATTACAGGTGCTTGAGCAGCTAGCTCTCAAGGTCAGACGGAGTGGATCCGATAAGAAGTGGGAAGAACTTTCCCAGCTTTTACAGAACCAAGCGGAGATGTTTAATGCAGGAGGACACCGCAGAAAATTAGTGATTTTTACAGAACATCGAGATACCCTCAATTATTTGGCTGACCGGATCCGCAGTTTATTGGGTCGTCCTGAGGCTGTGGTGACCATTCACGGTGGGATGGGACGAGATCTGCGCAAAAAAGCCGAGGAAGCCTTTAAGCAAGATGTGGAGGTACAGGTACTTTTGGCTACTGATGCCGCTGGGGAAGGGATTAACCTACAACGGGCGCATTTAATGGTTAATTATGACTTGCCCTGGAATCCCAATCGCTTAGAGCAACGGTTTGGGCGGATCCACCGCATCGGTCAGACGGAAGTTTGTCACTGTTGGAACCTCGTAGCCGAGGCTACCCGCGAAGGGGATGTCTACCGCACCCTGCTCAAAAAGCTGGAAAGGGAACAAGCAGCTCTGGGGGGTAAAGTCTTTGATGTCCTCGGACTGGCCATCGCGGGATCCGAACTACGGCAACTGCTGATTGAAGCGATTCGTTACGGGGATCGACCCGAAGTGAAGGCACGGTTAATGCAAGCTGTCTCCGAAAAATTGGATACGAACCGGTTGCAAGACTTGCTGGAAAACCAGGCTCTAGCGCGAGAATCTATGGATGTCACTCAAGTCTTGGGGATCCGAGAAGACATGGAACGCGCCGGAGCCAGAAAACTCCAACCCTACTTTATTGCCTCATTTTTTCTAGAAGCCTTCCAACATTTGGGCGGATCCCTACGGCAACGGGAGCCGAAACGATATGAAGTCTCCTATGTACCGGCATTGATTCGTAATCGCGCTCAGGATTTAGGGTATGGCTCAACGATTTTGCCACGGTATGAGCGAATTTGTTTTGATAAAACCTTGATTAGTGTGCCCGGCAAACCCTTGGCAACGTTTGTGTGTCCGGGGCATCCTCTTTTAGATACGGTGACAACATTGATCTTGGAACGGCATCGTGCTCTGCTCAAACAAGGCGCAGTGCTAGTGGATGAAACAGATTTTGATGAGGAAATGCGTGCTCTCGTTTACCTAGAACATGCCATTCAAGATGCGCGGATCGTTGTTGAGAAACCTGGCAAAGGGGCAACATCATCCCGGCAAAGAATCGTTTCTCGCAGGATGCAGTACGTGGAAATTCCTCTCACTGGGGATCCCCGCAATGCTGGGTATGCTCCCTACCTGAACTATCGCCCCTTATTGGATGAGGAAAAGGTGGTCTTGGCTCCCCTCTTGGAATCCTTAAGCATTCGGGAGGATTTCGAGTCAAAAGCAACGGACTATGCCATTCGCCGCATGGTGAATCCGCATTTGCAAGAAGTCAAAACCCACAGGGAAGAGTTGATCCTCAAGACCATGGCTGCGGTGAAAGACCGTCTGACAAAAGAGATCAATTACTGGGATCTACGGGCCCAGGAATTACGGCTCCAAGAAGCTGCTGGCAAACCCAATGCCAAGTTGAACTCAGCCAAAGCTCAACAACGAGCTGATGACCTGCAAGCTCGCTTGGAAAGACGTTTGCAGGAATTGGAACAGGAACGAAGATTATCGCCCTTACCCCCCGTGGTGGTGGGTGGGGCACTGGTGGTGCCCATCGGGTTGCTGCAACGATTACAAGGGAAACGACAAGCCCAGCCCGATGGGTTTTCTAGGGAAACAAAACGTGTGGAACAAGCTGCGATGGCAGCCGTGATGGACACAGAGAGAGCTTTGGGATACGAACCTAGGGATGTGAGCGCTCAGAAATGTGGCTATGACATTGAATCCCGCATTCCTGGCACGGGAAAGCTGCGGTTTATCGAGGTGAAAGGTCGGATCCAGGGGGCAGAAACCGTGACAGTAACCAAACAGGAAATTTTGACAGCGCTGAATAAACCTGAAGATTTTATACTGGCGTTGGTACAAGTGCCCATCTCGGCGGAGTTTGCTGAGGGGGATGCGTTTCAGGTGCGGCAAAGGCAGGGATCCTATCGCGCCAATGGGACGGAGGCCTTGGATGTGAGCGAGAAGAGATGCTTGGTGCGCTATGTAATGAAACCGTTTCAGCGGGAAGCGGATTGGGCAGCCACCAGCGTCAACTATCACTGGAAAGAATTATGGGATCTAGGGCGGGATCCGTTAAGTTGAGGGAAAGTTGTGCTGATTAGTCGTTAGGGATAGCAAGATGGTACAGCTACAGATGAGGCAAATGCTGCTTTCACCTGGACAGAGGGTATTGTTCAAGGACATCAGTTGGGATGGCTTTGAGCAGATTTTGGATGAGTTAGGTGAGAGCCGTAGCTCACGTGTTGCTTACAGTCAGGGGATCTTAGAAATTCGTATGCCATTGCCTGAGCATGAGATTAGCAAAGAGTTGATCAGTGATTTACTCAAAGCGGCACTCGAAGAGTTCGATATTGACTTCTGGACTTTAGGATCCACAACCTTCAAAAATCAATCTATGCTGGCTGGAATTGAGCCAGATCAATGCTTTTATATTCAACATGAGTCTGATGTGAGGGGAAAAATCAGGCTGGATTTACAAACGGATCCCCCCCCGGATTTGGCATTAGAGATTGATCTCACCTCTCGAACTCAAACCAGTGCCTATGAGTTGTTAAAGGTGCCAGAGATCTGGCGTTATGAAAAAGGAGAAGTGCAGGTTTTTGTGTTTGAAGCTGGCCATTATCAGCAAGTGGATGACAGTCCCACGTTTTTAGGGATGGGGCTGCTAGAGCGACTACCTGATTTTATGAGCCAGATCAAAACAGAGGGTAGAAGCAAAGGGTTAAAGAGTTTTCGTGCTTGGATCAGAGGCTTGAAGCACGCTTGATTAGAGGGGGTTCCAAAACTCGATGCCCTTGAATATGCCAAGATCTCGATAATTGAGCGTCCAGATCGGACACTGATGACGCTGAGCCATGAGAATAACACTGGCATCTTCCAGACTTCCCTTCCAGTTGGTGAGAGATTGCACCATCAATGTCAGTTCAGCAAGATCAGCAAGATTGAGGGGATCCACTTCCAGACTCTCTTGCATGGTCAGTAGGGCTATTTGGGCTTGATGATAGGTGGCATGATCAAGCAGCCATTGATAGACCTCGAATAACACGGGCAACGGGATCCGAATCGAAATCTGTTGAGCCGCCAGTTGCTCAAAACCGGATCGACAGATAGCATGGTCTCGATCTTGGGCTGAAAACAGGGCAATCAACGGGCCAGCATCCACAATCAGAGAATAAAGTCTCACAGGTGTGATGCTTCTGACTCACCCAAGTTCAATACAGCATCTTCGGCGTGGTTAGCGGCATCTGTGGGGGCATGAGGGACAATCCCTGCCAGGGTCAATAATTTAGAAACGTCCTTACGAGCGAGTCGGGTTTCTAAAGCTTCTTGCACAATACTCGATAATGTCTGTCCAGGATGATCCTGGAGATAGGACATGAGTCTACTATCAAGCTCATCCGGCAAATAGACTGTCCGTTTCATCGCTCCACTCCGGCTATCATACTTTTATCCTACCTGGATCCCGCTGTTATGACCTATCGCAAGAAGCTGATTGAGGTGGCTTTACCGCTGGAGGTGATTAACAAAGAGTCTGCGCGGGAGAAGTCGATCCGGCATGGGCATCCCAGCACATTACATTTGTGGTGGGCGCGGCGACCGTTGGCGGCTTGTCGGGCGGTGTTGTTTGCGTCGTTGGTGGATGATCCGTCCTCATTACCGGAGGAGTTTCCCACCGAGGTGGAGCAGAATCGGGAGCGGCAGCGCTTGTTTCGGCTGATGGAGGAATTGGTCAAATGGGAGAACATCAATAATCCTGAGGTGCTAAACGCGGCACGGACTGAAATCCTCAAGAGTACAGGTGGGAATCCGCCGCCTGTGTACGATCCTTTTTGTGGAGGGGGATCCATCCCATTGGAAGCCCAGAGGCTGGGGCTGGAGGCCCATGGTAGTGATCTCAATCCGGTGGCGGTGCTGATCACGAAGGCGTTGATTGAGATTCCGCCCAAATTTAAGGATCGCTCGCCCGTGAATCCTGATATGCGCAATAAATTGGGAACCCAGCAGTGGTTTGGGGCGCAGGGGTTGGCGGAGGATGTGCGCTATTACGGGGCTTGGATGCGGGAACGGGCCTTTGAGAAGATTGGGCATCTCTATCCCAAGGTGAGGCTGCCCCAGGACTATGGGGGCGGGGAGGCGACGGTGATTGCGTGGCTGTGGGCGCGGACAGTGAAGTGCCCAAATCCAGGCTGTGGGTGTGTGATGCCGTTGGTGCGAAGTTTTCAGCTTTCGACCAAAAAGGGGAAGGAGGCTTGGGTGGAGCCGGTGATTGATCGCCACCCTCATCCCCTAGCCCCTTCTCCCATCGAGGGCGAAGGGGATATAGATCGGTGGGAAGTTCCTGATGAGGTGCGTAAGCGCATGGTTGAAGTGGCACGCCAGCTTCGGAAACAACAGACACCGAGTGAAGGGATTTTGTGGGAAGCCTTGCGTGGGGGAAAACTAGAGGGTCGGAAATTTCGCCGCCAACAGCCAATTGGTGCGTTTGTTGTGGATTTTTTCTGTGCGGCAGAGCGGCTTGTCGTTGAAGTTGATGGCGGTGTTCACACCGATCCAAAACAGCAGCTATTAGATCACCAACGCCAGTCCTTATTAGAATCTTTGGGCTTACGGTTTGTGCGTCTTGCAGCTACTACCGTTGAGAATAACCTTAAAGATTGCCTGAATCAGATTCAATCCGCCTTCCACACTCCCCTCTCCCCTAGTGGGAGAGGGGTTGGGGGTGAGGGGGCAACTCCGAATACGGGAACCATTCCTGTTCCACCACCACTTAGTGGGAGAGGGGTTGGGGGTGAGGGGGCAACTCAGAATACGGGAACCAT
>Ga0272446_1007485_pt1 | contig 10840 bp, 6 predicted proteins | sample YNPCB0061_FD_194587 | JGI IMG/M metagenome (GOLD analysis project Ga0272446, IMG submission 194587) | Hot spring microbial mat communities from Yellowstone National Park, WY, United States - YNP-CB-006-1 | ecosystem: Environmental > Aquatic > Thermal springs > Hot (42-90C) > Sediment | place...
GCGCAACCAGTTCTGGACGATCCTGGGATGCGTGCTCGGCGAGCCGCTCGCCGAGCTGCCATACGAGGACCGGCTCGCCCGCGTGCTGGCGCACCGGGTCGGGATCTGGGACGTGCTCGGCGCGTGCGAGCGCGCAGGCAGCGCGGACAGCGCGATCCGCAACCACGAGCCGAACGACTTCGCTCGGTTGCGCCGCCTTGCGCCGCGGCTCGAGCGCGTGGTCTTCAACGGACGGACCGCCGGCCGCTTCGAGCCGCTCCTGCGGCAGGCGGGTTTCGCCACGGCGGTGGCGCCGTCGACCAGTCCGGCGCATGCCGGCCGCACCCTCGCGCAGAAGCTCGCCCTTTGGCGTCGCGCGCTCGCGATGGCCCGGCGGCCTTGATCCGGCCCGGAGCCGCGACCCGGCCGGCGCCACGCGGGCCGGCGTTGCCAGGGCGCCTCGGCCGAATTCGGCCGATCGGTCGTTTTGCCTCGCCGGAACACGTAACTTGCGGGGATTCGACGGCGGCCGGGTGGGGCACAATCTCCCCGGGAGCGGATCGCCGGGCTCTCGGCCTCGGGCTCGATTGATGAGCAACGAAAACAGAACGCTGCTGGACGCCGCGGTGGCGCCGGGCACGCCGGTGTCGCGTCGCCCCGGTGCGCGCCGTCTGCTCGAGGACTGCTGGACGTCGATCCGCAACGCCGTCGAGCCCCGCATCACCGACGTGCTGCTGGAGGCGCTCGGCCCGATCGCTCGTTCGGACAACGAGGACGTCGCCCGGCCGGCCAAGCTCGCGCTGTCGCGCGACCGCGCGTTCGTGCAGGCGTATTCGGACGCGCTGCAAGCCGAGTTCAAGACGGCGGTGGCCGACTTCGTCGCGCACCGCGTCGGCGACGCCAAGGCGCCGGACCGCAAGTCGCTCGCCCTGGTCGACTACGGCGACATGGAGTTCTCGACGCTGATCGAAAGCTCGGGCGCGCGCATCCGCAACGCGGTCGACGACGAATACACGAGCGTGAAACTGCGCGTGGCCAATCTCGTGCGCGAGCCGGACCTGCGCGACGGCGACCATCCGTTCCGCCCGGGCATGTTCCTGCGCGCCGCGCACCAGGCGCTCGAGAAGGTCGGCGTGCCGAAGGAAGACCTGCTGCGGCTGACGCACTGCTTCGACGCGCCGTTGATCGCTCCGGTGCGCGCGGCCTATGCGGCGGTCGATCATCATCTCGCCGCGCAGGGCGTCAGCGCGGAGCTGGCACGCACGACGATCACGCGCAATACCGCGATGGGTCGAAACACCGTGCTCGGCCGCAACTCGCTGCTCGGCATGCCGACCAACACCGGCGTCGGCGCGCCGATGACGGGTGGCGGTCTGCACTTCGCCGGCGGCATGAGCGCGGAGCAGGTGCTGCAGGGCCTGTACCAGCGGATGCAGCTTTTGCCATCGGCCCGCGATGCGGCGCCGGGCATGATCGGCGATCCGCGCCAGGCCGCGCCCGGCCATTACGTGCCGGCGCCGACGCTCGGCGGAACCTCCGCGTTGCGCGCGATGCAGGCATTGCAGGGCATGCCGACGATGCCGACCATGCAAGGCGTGCCGAGCATGCCGGGCGGCGGTTTCGGTTTGCCGCCGCTGCCGTCGGCGCCGATGGCGGGGGCAGCGGCCGCAGCCGGCGCCGCGATGCTGATCGAGCCTGGGCTGCTCAACGCGCTGAACGAGATCCAGAAGCTCGGTGCGATCGCGCTGTCGGCGGTGCAGATGGGGCGCCCCGCACCGGACGCCGCGATCAACGTCGCCGAACTGCGCGGCAAGCTCGCCGAAACCGCGAGCAAGCAGGTCGACAAGCTGACCATCGAGATCGTGGGGCTGCTGTTCGACCGCATCAACCAGGACAAGCACGTCCCCGAGGAGATCAAGCACCTGATCCAGCGGCTCCAGTTCCCGCTGATCAAGGTCGCGCTGACCGATCCCGAGCTGTTCGTTTCGCCGCAGCATCCGGCGCGACTGCTGCTCGACCGGATCGCGAGCACGTCGATCGGGTGGACCCGCGAAGGTGAGGACAACCAGCGCTATCTCGCCGAGGTCCAGAAGGTCGTGCACGCGGTGCTCGCCGCGACCGATGACGGGCTCGGCGCGTTCGAGAAGTCACTGGCGGCCTTCGAGCAGTACCTGACCGAGGAGAAAACCCGCGATGACGATCCGGTCGCGCGCGCCAAACGTGCGCTCGCCGAGGCCGAGTCGCGCGAGGTGATGGCGATCAACGCGACGATCCAGGTCCGCAGCGCGTTCGACGGCGTGCAGATCGAGTCGTACCTGCGCGACTTCCTGCTGCAGACCTGGGTGCGCGTGCTGGTCGCCGCGTCGCTGCGTGAGAAGGAAAAGCCCGGTCAGGTGCAGCGCTACCTGCGCATCGTGCCCGACCTGGTATGGAGCGTGCAGCCAAAGATCAACCCCGAGGACCGCAAGCGCTTGGTCAGCGTGATCCCTGCGGTGCTGGCCACGCTGCGCGAGGGGGTGATGCTGATCGACTGGCCGCAGGCCAAGATGCAGGAATTCTTCTCGAAGCTGATGAACTCGCATGCGTTGGCGGTCAAGGCACTCGAGCTCGCGCACGGCAGTCCGGGCGTGCCTTTCGAGCCCAGCACGCTCAGCATCAAGCTCGACGGCATCCGCTTCGACGCCGAGCCGCCGGCGGCGGAAGCCGCCGCGCCGTTGCACGTATCCGACGACGTCGTGCGTCACGTGATCGCCGAGAAGCATGTGCCGGTCAACCACCTGACGCTGCCGCCCGAGGCCGCAGCGACGGTGGCCGGTCCCGACGATGCGCAGGTCGACGAGATCATCGCGCGGTGGAAGCGCGGCGACTGGTTCAACCTGCGCGTTGGCGACGTGACCGAGCGCGTGCGGCTGCGCTGGATCAGCCCGCGCAAGACGCTGTACCTGTTCACGCCCGCCGACGGCAAGCAGGCGCATTCGCTGTCGCCCGATTCGCTGCGCGGGTATCTGCGCACCGGTCGCATCCAACCGGTCGAATCGGTGCCTCTGTTCGAGCGCGCCGTGCACGCGGTGATGCAGGATCTGCAGGGGGCGGCTGCCGGTGTCCATTGAAGTCGCGGCGGTCGGTACCGCATCGGCCGGTGCGGCTGTCCCGCGGTTGCCGTGAAGCAACGCCGCACCGCTGAGGCGCCGCGCGGCCAGCGGGCCGCCGCGTCGCAGATCACGCTGTCCGAGTCGGACGGCGTCCGGTACCTGCACTTCGGCACCGAGTGGGTACAGGGCGCGATGCGGATCGCGCGGCCGTACGCACTCGAGCTCGAGTACCAGCAACAGATGATGGCGCCGCTGCTGTTTTTGCCGCATCCGCGGCGCATCGTTCAGCTCGGTCTCGGCGCCGGCGCGCTGACGAAGTTCTGCCACCGCGAGCTGGCCACCGCGGAGATCACGGTCGTCGAGGTCAGCGCAGAGGTCGTCGCGACGGCCCGGCGCTGGTTCAAGTTGCCGCCGGACGATGCGCGGCTGACGGTGGAACTCGCCGATGCTCGCGACTTCATCGCACACCCGCGCCGGCGCCGCTGCGCCGACTGGGTTCAGGTCGATCTGTACGATGCGCAGGCGCGCGGCCCCGTCTACGACGACGTCGACTTCTACACCGCCTGCCGCCGCGCGCTGGCGGGGCCCGGGGTGGCAGCCTTCAACCTGTTCGGACGCGGCTTCGGCCCGAGCTTCGACGCGATTGCGCGGGCGTTCGACGACCGCGCGCTGATCCTGCCGGAAGCCGATGCCGGCAACCGGATCGTGCTGGGCTTCGCCGGCCCACGGCTCGCGGTCGCGTACGCGGAGCTGTACGAGGCCGCGCGGGCGATCGAGGCGCGCCATCGGCTGCCGGCGCGCAAGTGGGTATCCGGTTTGCGCGCGGAGAACGGGGGTGGCGATTGGCTGGAAATCTAGGGTCTGCGGCGGGTCGGATCGGGTCGCAGGGCCAGGCGCGGCGAGGGGACCATTGGCCGCAGCCAAGGCCCCGAGCCGCAACGCCGCCCTGCGGCCCGAGGCGGCCCGCCCTGCAGGGTGATCCCCGCCGTCGGCCCCATGGGGGGCGCGGCGGTTTCACCGCGCTTTCACGCAACCGCCATGGTGCGACTCGCCGGCGGTTGCAGGGATCACGCGGACCTGAGTCATATGTCAACAGACCCTGGCCCCGAGGTACGCATCGGGTGGCTGCGCGCATCCTCCGTGGCCGGGCGAAGGGCCCGCCGATCGCCCGACTTGACGCCGGAGGCGGTCGGATATTGTCGCTTGACACGGTTGTGGGGGTGACTAGAGTCCCCGCTGGGGCGCTTTCAGTGCGCCGGCTCCGTCGCCCGCATTCGTAACGCATGGATCTGAATCCGCTTGCCCAGTCCGCGACGGCGAAAGCGCCGGGCACGCTGCCGTACCTGTCCGCAGCGCAGGCCTCGGCGCTGATGCGTTCGGGGCTGGCGATCGCGATCGAGCTGATCGGCAACGCCTTCGATTCGATTTGCCGGGCGGTCCTCGAGGAACTGAACGCGAAGTGGGACTTCAACGTCGGCTCTCCGCTCGTGCAGCGGCTGCTGTCGACGAAGGCGCCCGAGCTGCGCAACGCGTTTCTGTCGCACCTGAAGCAGCGCCAGGATGCGGCACTGAACGAGGTGATGGCGCAGCACGCGCCGGCACCGGTGCTCGGGCAGGTCAGCGCCGAGACGCTGACGCTGGTCGACGCGGTCACGACCGCGCACGGCGTGATCGTCGATCGCGCCGCCGGCAAGATGCGCGGCATCATCGAGGATCAGTTGCGCGACCTGCACATCGTCGTGCAACACCTGACCGGCCGCAGCGCACTGCGCACCGCCGAGAATCCTTTCGGTCCCGAGGTTTTCATGCGCGCGCTGCTGGACGCCGCAGAGGACCTGGCGTTGCACACCGAGGCGTGGGATTTCTATCTGAACGTCTTCGAGAAGCCGCTTGCCGAAGAGATCGGCCGCATCCACACCGCGCTGCTCGAGCACTTCCAGCGCCACGGGCTCGATGCCAAACTGATCCGGCGCGAGATGGCCGCGCGACAGGCCGCTGCGCGCGGCGTGGGCATCGCCGGCGGCGTGCAACCCGGCGCCGAGCCGACGACGCAACCTGGCGCCGCACCGCCGACGATGCCGGGCTACCCGGGCTACGGTCCGCAGGCCATGCCGGGCGCAGTGCCCGGAACGATGCCCGGTGCGATGCCCGGCACGGCGGGCGGTCCCGCGACGATGCCGCAACAGGGCATGTCGCGCGCGGTGGCAGCGGCGATCTTCGACCCGAGTGTCGCGCTGAACAACCTGCTCGCGCGGCTGCAGTCGAACGCGCGCGACCTGCGGCTGCCGCCGATGCCGCAGGTCGGTCCGGCCGAGGCGCCGCTGCTGGAGGCGATCGGCGAACTGCAACAGCTCGGTCTCGAAGGCGTGCACGGCGCGGCGTTTGCCGGAACCGCGGCGGGTTCGATCAATACGTGGCGCGAACACCTGGTCGAGAAGTCCAGCCGCACCGTCGACAAGCTGACGATCGAGATCGTCGGCATGCTGTTCGACCACGTGATGCAGGACAAGCAGGTGCCGGCCGAGATCAAGGCGCTGATCTCGCGGCTGCAGTTCCCGGTGCTGAAGGCCGCGCTGCTCGACGCCGATTTCTTCGCGTCGAGCACGCACCCGGCGCGCCGGCTGATCGATCGCATCGCCAGTACCGCCGTTGGCTGGGAGCCGTACGGCGACGAGAACGAGCGCTACAAGAACGAAGTCGACCGCATCGTCCGCGAAGTGCTGCAGAAGTTCGACAAGGACGTCGCGGTCTTCGAGAAGCTGCTCGGCGAGTTCGAGAACTTCGTCGGCGAAATCCCGCCGCGCGAAACCGATCCGGTGGCGCGCGCCAAGCGCGCGCTCGAGGAGGCCGAGAAGCGCGAGATCCTCGCGATCAACACGACGATCCAGGTGCGGCGCGCGTTCGAGAAGGTCGAACTCGAACCGTACCTGCGCGACTTCCTGGTCGGCCCGTGGGTACAGGTGCTGGTCACCGCCACGCTGCGCGACGAGCAGACGCCGGGCTTTTCCAAGCGCTTCCGCGAGGCGATCCACGACATGGTCTGGAGCGTTCAGCCGAAGGCGTCCGTTGACGACCGGCGCCGGCTGGTCGAACTGATCCCCAACCTGACGCGCGTGATGCGCGACGGTCTTGCGCTGATCCATATGGCCGAGCGCGAGCAGAACGAGTTCTTCAAGCAGCTGATGGAATCGCACGCGATGGCCGTCAAGCCGGTCGACCAGGCGCGCTACATCAGGTCGTCGCTGGCCACCACCGAACTGCGCGCGCGGCTCGACGGCATGCAGTTGACCGGCACCTTCCCGATCACGACGGTGGCCGGCGGCGTGCGCGTGTCCACCGGCGCGCTGATGCGCGCGGCAGCCGAGCACGACGCCGAGCTGAAAGTACCCGAGCCGGTCACCGACATCGGGCCGCTCGACCGCGTCGAGGAGGCCCGGCTCGAGGAGGAGATCGCGAGCTGGCAGCGTGGGACCTGGTTCAGCATGTGGAACGGCAAGGAAATGGTCAAGGCGCGGCTGCGCTGGATCAGCCCGCTGCGCACGCTGTTCCTGTTCAGTACGGACCGCGAGAAGAACGCGCACGTGATGCCGCCCGACCTGATCAAGAACTACCTGAAGCGCGGCAAGCTGAAGGCGCTCGAGGCGACTCCGCTCACCAAGCGCGCGGTCGACGGCGTGGTCGGCGACTTCGAGAAGATGCCCAAGCGCCGCGACGAAATCGCCGCCCGCTACGCGCCCGCCGCGTGATGCCGCGCCGCGCGGCGCCCGCCGCCGCTCGATCGTCCCGATGAACGCTCCCGACAAATCGGTGCGCAGGGAAGGGGCCGAACCGAAGCCGGCCGGCCGGCTGCCGCTCGCCTGGGTCGTGCGCGAACTGATGGCCGACGGCCTGATGGCGCAGGCCGACGGCGAGCGCGTGCTGTCGGTTCGCTCGCGCGAAACGCAGGTGCACCCGCTCGCGCTGCTGGCGGAGATGAACCTGCGTGCGCCGACCGCGGCGCGCGAGCTGCTCGATCTGGAGCGGCTGACGCAGTGGCTCGCCGAGAAGGCCGGGCTGCCGTACCAGCACATCGATCCGCTGCGCGTGGACTTCGCGCGTGTGGTCGACGTGATGTCGAGCGCATACGCGACGACCTATTCGATCCTGCCGATCGCCGTCACCGGCGCAGAGATCGTCGTCGCGACCTGCGAGCCTTTCCTCGACGGCTGGCAGCGCGAGATCGAGCAGATCACGAAGAAGAGCGTCAGGCGCGTTGTCGCCAACCCGCTGGACGTGGCGCGCTACACGGTCGAGTTCTACAAGCTCGCGCAGTCGATCAAGGGCGCGAGCAAGACCAGCACGACGTCGCTCGTCAGCAACTTCGAGCAACTGGTCGAGCTCGGCGGAAAGGTCGACGCCGACAATGCGCACGTCGTGCTGGTCGTCGACTGGCTGCTGCAATATGCGTTCGATCAGCGCGCGAGCGACATCCATCTGGAGCCGAAACGCGAACAGGGTGTGGTGCGCTTCCGCATCGACGGCGTGCTGCACCAGGTCTACCAGGTGCCGCCGGCGGTGATGCACGCGATGGTCTCGCGCATCAAACTGCTCGGCCGCATGGACGTGGTCGAGCGCCGCCGCCCGCTCGACGGCCGCATCAAGACGAAGGTCACGTCGGGGCCGAGCGCGGGCCGCGAGGTCGAGATCCGGCTGTCGACGTTGCCGACCGCCTTCGGCGAAAAGCTCGTGATGCGGATCTTCGATCCCGAGGTCGTCGTGCGCAGCTACGCCGAGCTGGGTTTTTCCGAGCGCGAGGCGGCGACCTGGGACAAGCTGATCCACCGGCCGGCCGGCATCGTGCTCGTGACCGGACCGACCGGCTCGGGCAAGACGACCACGCTGTATTCGACGCTGAAGCAGCTCGCCACCGACGAGGTCAACGTCAGCACCGTCGAGGATCCGATCGAGATGATCGATCCGGCGCTGAACCAGATGCAGGTGCAGCACGGCATCGACCTCGGCTTTGCCGACGGGCTGCGCGCGCTGATGCGACAGGACCCGGACATCATCATGGTCGGCGAGATCCGCGACAGGGAGACCGCCGACATGGCGGTGCAGGCGGCGCTGACGGGGCATCTCGTGTTTTCGACGCTGCACACCAACGATGCTGCCAGCTCGATCGCGCGGCTGCTCGAGCTGGGCGTGCCCGCCTACCTGGTCAATGCGACGCTGATCGGCATCCTCGCGCAACGGCTCGTTCGCACGCTGTGCCCGCACTGCAAGAAGGAGGACGGCCCGGTCGACGAGGCGCTGTGGAAGGAACTGGTCGCGCCGTGGCGCACCTCGCACCCGAAGCGGGTCTACAAGCCGGTCGGCTGCCTCGAGTGCCGCCGCACCGGCTACCTCGGCCGTACCGGGCTGATCGAACTGCTGGTGATGACCGACAAGCTGCGCGAGCTGGTCGCGCAAGGCGCCGACATCGCGAAGCTCCGCCACCAGGCCGCGCGCGACGGCCTGAAGTCGCTGCGCGTTTCCGGCGCGGAGAAGATCGCGGCCGGCCTGACGACGCTCGACGAAGTGCTGCGCGCGGCGCCGCCGTTCGAGACGTGATGAAGTTCACGGCTTACTTCCTTGCGATACGAGAACGGCCGGATCGACGCATCATTCCGATGGAGTGGATCGAACGCACCGTAATCCAGCCCGATCATCGGGCGGTACAGGGTGACGGTCGCATCCGGCTGTGGAAGGCCATTCCTGAAGCAGACGGTCGCTGGCTTCGCGTCGTATTGCTTCAGGACGGAGAGACTGTTCACAATGCGTTCCTCGACCGAGGATTCCGGCCATGAAGATCAAGTACTTTTCTGACACGGACACGCTCTACGTCGAGCTGCGGGAATCCAGCATCGCAGAGACGCGGGATCTGGATGAGAACACGGTGGCCGAATACGACGATCAGGGCAATTTGTGCGCGATAACGATCGAGCATGCCAAGCAGCGAGCAGACTCGCCCGACCTGCTTTTCGAGCAGATCGCCGCGTAGGCGCCGGGTCCGTCACCGAATCGTCGCTGGCGCGTCGATCTCGACGTATTCGAAAGCGCCGCTCGCGCTCAGGGCGCGCACGATCGCGGGCAGATCGTCGCGGCTGCCGGGCGGCACGACCTCGAAGACGTAAGCACCGCCGGACATCGGCCGATACAAGCGCACGCGCTCGGGCTGCGCGAGCCTCGAGCGGACCAGCGCAACGATCTCCGTATCGCTCGCCACGGCAGCGCGCGGTTTGACGATGAACCGAGCAGGCGGCCATACAGGCTTGTCCTCGGCGGCGATCGGCGCCGCGCATGCCGCAGCGGTGCAGACCGCGATCGAGGCTGCGAGCGCGGACAGGCCGCGGCGCCGGATCATGACTGCATCCGATTGCGTTGGGCGGCCCGCCGACGCTGCGCCGCGGCCAGTGCATACAGCAGGATGAGCGCCGCGGCTGACAGCGGGCCCAGTGCGCCGCCACCGCCGCCGCCGCCGGGCGGTGGCGGTGGGCTCGTGACGGTGATGTTCACCGTGACCGGTACGCTGTTGACGGTCCCGTCGTTCGCCATCACCGTGAACGAATACGATCCCGGTGCGGCTCCGACGCTCGGCCACGAGAACTGGCCGGTGGCTGCCGCGAAGGTCGAGCCTGCGGGCAAGTTGGACGCCACGTAGGTCACCGTATCGTTTTCCGGGTCGGTTGCGCGGACCGTGAAGGACAGGCTGCCGCCCTGCACGACCGTCTGCGCCGGCACCGGCTGCATCGCCGGCGGATTGTTGGACCGAACCGAGGCCGTCTGCGTCACCACGTAGCCGTTACCGTCGGTGACCGTGACGCGGAAGGTGTGCGTTCCGCCGGGGTTGGTACCGACGAAGCTCGCGCTTGCCGCGCCCGCATTGGAAAGCGTCACCGGCGGGCCACCGGTCTGCGTCCAGGCGTATGTGAAGGATCCGCTGCCGCCGTTTCTCGCGGTGGCCGTGGCCTGCAGCGTGGCCACCTGCCCGCCCGCAACGACCTGCGGTGCGTTCACGGTTACGGCGGGCGTGCGGTCGTCGAGCCGCGCGAGCGCTGCGCGGGCGTCGAGCAGCCCGCTGCCGCAGCGGCCGTCGGTGCCAAGCACGGCGCAGTAAAGCCCGGCCGGGTGCTGCCGCGCGGAACTCGTCAACAGGAAGCGGACCTCGTCCGGTACGAGCGTCGGCATCCTGGACAACAGCAATGCCGCCGTCGCCGCAACGTGCGGCGTGGCCATGCTGGTGCCGATATACCCTCTATAGGACGGACCGCTGCGGCCCTGGCTGTCCGTGCTGGTCGGCGTCGTCGGACCGTACAAGCTCGTCGACCAGACCCCGTGATTGATGACGCTGGCGCTGCGCGTGGAACAGACGAAGCCGCCGCCGTCGGGCGTGAAGCATGACCCGCCACCGGGTGCGCTGATCGCGGTGCCCGGGCCGACGTTGGCGTAGTCGGCGCGGTCGCCTTGGTAGGTATGGGCGGTGACCGCGATGGCGCCGGGGCAGTTGGCTGGGGTGATGATTGCCGTCAGCGTATCGTTTCCGGTCGCGGCGACGACGACGGCGCCCGCAGCCCGCGCGTCGGCGACCGCGGTCGCGTGCGTGGCAGGACACGGTTGATTCGAGACAAGACTCAGATTGATCACCTTGGCCGGGTTGGGATTGGCGGGCACGCCGGGCACGGAAAGCCCGGCGGCCCAGCGGATGCCGTCGGCGACGTCCGACGTCAGCCCGCCGCAACGCCCGAGCACCC
>Ga0272446_1007486_pt1 | contig 10838 bp, 5 predicted proteins | sample YNPCB0061_FD_194587 | JGI IMG/M metagenome (GOLD analysis project Ga0272446, IMG submission 194587) | Hot spring microbial mat communities from Yellowstone National Park, WY, United States - YNP-CB-006-1 | ecosystem: Environmental > Aquatic > Thermal springs > Hot (42-90C) > Sediment | place...
AGAGTATGATGTAATGCTGAAAATGGTACTAGCCGGAGTGGATGTACTTCGGCTTAATTTTTCACACGGTGATCGTGGATTTCAGAAGAAGATGATAGAAAATGTTCGCCGGATTAATGAAGAAAATAATTTCAACCTAGCCATACTGGCCGATTTACAGGGTCCCAAAATGCGCATCGGCGATATGGAAAACGGAGAGGTGCTGATTGAAGATGGGGATGAAATTACCATTTCAACCAAAGAAGGCGTGGGCAACAGAGAACGCGTGTTTATTCGCTACGAGAAATTTGCCCAGGATGTAAAGCCCGGTGAAAAAGTACTGGTGGATGACGGAAAAATTGTACTGGAAATTATCTCAACCAACGGCAAAGATGAAGCCCGTGCAAAGATTATCAACGGTGGAATCCTGGCATCCAAAAAAGGATTTAATTTACCCAACACAAAAATTTCACTGCCTTGCTTAACACCTAAAGACTTAGAAGATCTTGATTTTGCTCTGGATCATGATGTGGAATGGATTGGACTTTCTTTTGTGCGTTCAGCTTCTGATATCATAGAACTGAAGCACCTTATTCGTGCTCGGAATAAATCTTCCAAGGTGATAGCTAAGATCGAAAAACCTGAGGCGATTGAAGACATTGATAACATCATTAAAGAAACAGATGCCATCATGGTGGCACGGGGCGATCTGGGGGTTGAAGTTCCGATGCAGGAAGTACCTCTGATTCAGAAAGCACTGGTGAAAAAATGCCTGAAAGCTTCCAAACCGATTATCATTGCTACACAAATGATGGACAGCATGATTGTGAATTACAATCCCACCCGTGCAGAAGTGAACGATGTGGCCAACTCCATTATGGACGGAGCAGATGCGGTAATGCTGAGTGGCGAAACCTCCGTAGGAAAATATCCGGTTCGTGTAATTGAAAGTGTGCAGAAGATCATACACAACGTAGAGAACTTTGAAGGAATTTACAACAACGATTATATGCACATTACCCGTGAACGCTTTGTAACCGATGCCATCTGCCGTGCAGCGGTGGAGCTGGCTCAGAAGACCAAAGCCAAGGGAATCATCACCATGACATTTACGGGGTATACCGCTTTTGAAATATCCAGTTATCGCCCACGGGCCGATATTTATGTTTTTACAGGAAACCGTTCCATCCTGAATCAGCTGAGTCTGATCTGGGGTGTGCGTGGTTTTTATTTCGACAAGTTTGTCAGCACGGATCACTCCATTGCAGAAAGTTCTTATATCCTGAAAAAATCAGGGTTGGTAAAAGAAGGTGATCTGCTGGTGCATACCGCCAGTGTGCCCATGCACGAAAAAGGGCAAACCAACATGATCAAGCTGCATTATATTTAAAATTCAAACGAATAGTCTGATAATAAAGTCAGTGAAAGGTGCATTAAATCTTCTTCCGGCTTTAATATATACGCACTTCGTCGTTTGATGACAAATTCTCCCTTTTTCGTTGTATAATTAAATCCGCTGTCACTTAAATTAATAATAAACTGCAGCGGTTTTTTATGTAAGAAAGTTTGCACCCTGTATACATCTTTAGCTATGGGTGCAGCTGTGGTGCGGTAAAAATTAAGTTTCAGAAACCGATTATATACCCTACGGGTCGGGTTGTCATATTCAGATAAATCGTCCGAGGTAAAAAGTAATTGTCCGAACAGATGATTGATTAAAATATTGAGCACCTTTTCATCATCGCTCAGCGATTGTTTTTTTCTACGTAAAATAAATACATCGGGATCATTCATAAACATCCGGTTGCCCAACGGGCCCCGGCTGATGGTATTGGTTAGCGAGCTCCAGGTGGAAGGGCGCTCACTGGCCCGAACAGATTTGAGAATTTTGAATTCCCACCCAGTATGAATATCGTTGCCTATTCGGCAATAATCAACTCGTTTAAAAGCCGGCCCCAGCGGCACACCACAACCAAGCAGTAAATGGTCCTGGGTTAATTCTCTCAGCCATTCCATGGCATCGGCCATTACTTCGCCCCGGGTTTTATTCAAATCCGGGCGGGGCATGATGCAGACAGCAAATAAAAAATCTGCTTTGATCAAATCAAATCCCCAATGATTTAAAATGGTATCAAAGGTAGCCGAGAGGTAATTTCTTACTTCCGGATGATAAATATCCAACGGATAATACCAGCCACTCCAGCCAGGATTATATCCGGCCTTTACCGGTTTCCCTCTGGCGTCTTTTACTATCCAGTCTGAATGTTCACGAAAAATCACTGAGTTTTTTTCACATACAAACGGAGCCAGCCAAAGTCCGGCTTTTTTTCCGGTGGCATGTATGCTGTCCGCCAACCATTTCATACCACGTGGAAATTTCTTATTGGTTTGAGTCCATTCTCCTACTGATTGCTGGAATCCGTCATCAATCTGAAACACGGCATCCGGCTGTTCAGAAAAGTTGTTGAAATTATGCGCAATGATTTGTTCGTTAATGGCAATATAATAATAGTACCAGCTTGTCCATCCTCTGGCTTTTTCAGGCAATCGGGCAGGCTGATTATCACGATACATCACACTCCAGGTATTCCAGACCCGGTATTCCACATCAGTATGGTGCAACAGATCAAACAACAGCCAGTCATCTTGATGAATCCTTTTCCCTGAACAATCTCTGCTTACAGAAAATCTTCCAGTCTGGTAATTCCATTGTATCAACGTGAATCCGGGATCTTCATTTACAGATGCCAACAATTCAATGATGCTCTCATTCACAAATGTGTATGTGTAAGTCCAGGAATGTTGGTCATCGGGAAATTGTTTGTAGTTGAAATAATGATAATCTCCGTAATGCTCGGCATAGGGTTTCATGATGTTCTTCAGGGGTTTCTGTTTATCATGGGGGGTGAGAAACCGGCTGTGTGACCAGCTTTGAAATCCGTTGCTGAAAATAAACGGGTGAGAAGGAGGGCTGAATTTTCCTGTAATCTGTGCGTCAATCAGTACAATGGGTTCTGATGCCGTAATCTGATAACCAAAACGAGCTCCCTCCCGATTGAATTTTAATTGCAGATATTCATCGGCGTCTGTCTTTCCAAAATCAAACACCTGACGGATGATCTGTGCCGGCGATACTGCCGGAGCGTAATAAATAATTACAGAATCAGGTTGAAATACTGACTGGGCTGATAGTGATAGCAGGCTATAAACCATCAGGCCAATGAATAAGCATCGTTTTTTCATAGCTAAACTACCGGATAAAAATACCATAAAAAAAGCCGGATGAATTTCCGGCTTTTTTTGCAATCTTCATTTAAATCTATTTTTTCTTCGCCAGGAATCGGTGCTTGAAATTATAGGCCATAATGTACATGGACGGAACAACCAGTAGTGTAAGCATGGTGGCAACCGTAAGTCCGAAGATCATCGTCCAGGCCAGCGGCCCCCAGAACGCCACATTATCTCCACCAAAGTGAATGTGTGGATTTAAATCGGTAAAGAGTGTTACAAAATTAATGTTCATTCCAACTGCCAGCGGAATCAGACCGGCAATGGTAGATATGGCAGTGAGCAATACCGGGGTCATACGGATAGATCCGGCTTCTACGGCGGCATCTACCACATTTAATCCGCGGGCACGCATTTCATCAATAAATTCAATCATTAAGATTCCGTTACGGATTACAATTCCGGCCATGGCGAAAATTCCAACGCCGGTCATAACGATGGTAAATTTCATTCCGAAAATTGAGATACCCATAAATACTCCGATTAAACTAAACACTACGGTAGTAAACATCATGAGTGGTTTAACTACTGAGTTAAACTGTAATACCATGATGAAGAACATCAATGCCAATGCACCCAGAAAGGCTACTCCCAGGAAGTCAGAGGTTTCTTTCTGATCTTCCTTCTCACCGGTTTGTTTAATTTCGTAACCTTCTGGTATATCCATATCAGAGATAATACTTTTGATTCGGGCATTGATGGCATTCGCATTTCCCCCTTCTGCCAGGTTAGATGATAGTGTAACTACCCGCTTTTGGTTTTTACGGTTGATGCTGCTGAACGACTCATTGTATTCCAGGGAAACAAATGAACCAATGGGCACTTTTTTAAACAGTCCTGTACCCATATCCATAAACTGAATCTGGAGGCTCATCAGTTTTTCTACCTGATTGCGGTATTCTTCTTTCAGCCGGAGCTGAATGGGTGCATCATCGTTGGCATCTTTGAATTTGGAAATCTCTTTTCCGAACAGTGCGGTACGCATTTCCATACCGATCTGAGCCAGAGATACGCCTTCGCGCTGGGCTTTTTCAGCATCAAATTGCAATACAATTTCCGGCTTGTTTAGTCTCAGGTCTGAAGTTAACTCTTCAATTCCTTCAATTCCGGCATCGTCTATTCGAACTTTCAGTTCTTTAGTAAGATCTTGCAGTACAGTAAAATCATCACCGCTAATTTCAATGTTGATGGGTTTACCGGTGGGCGGACCAGCCTGTTCTTTATTCACCGTAATGGTAGCACCGGGAATGCCGTCTTTAAATTTGGTTCGAATATCTTCCAGTGTTTTTCTGGTGCTGAAACCAGGTGTACGGTCAGAGAATCCAACAAAGGCCACCGAAACTTTACTCTTATGAGGGGTGGCAACACGGTCAGGGTTCCTGGGGTCACCGGCATTTAATCCTATGTTGGATATCACCGATTTTACATTGGGATTGTTGTGTCCAATGACATCGTATACCCGTTGCTCAATAATTTTTGTTACAGAATCTGTTACATTGGCATCAGTTCCCATCGGCATTTCGCAATAGATATACGCAAAATTGGGTTCCGGATCAGGGAAAAATTCTACTTCCGGCTGACGGATTCCCATCATCACAAAACTCAGAATCAATAAACCAACAGTGCCCAGTACTACAAATACAGGTCTGTTTTTATAGGTGATGGCTGAAAGAAGTTTGCGGTAAACCACCACCACCTTGGGCCACATGTGATCCTGGAAGCGCTGAATAAATCCGTGCAGGAAATAATGATAAATTACCGTAAGTATCATGAATAATACCATGAGATTACCTAGTCCCCGACCCAGTGAAAGATAACCGGCCAGCGCCAGTACGCCCAACACAATTTCTGCCCGAATCAGTGTTTTTACAGAAGGTTTTTCAAGGTGTTCGTTTTTACGCATGAACGAAACGGCAAATACCGGATTGATAACAAATGCTACAAACAGAGAGGCCCCCAAGGTGAGAATGAGTGTAATGGGCAGGTACGACATGAAGTTACCAACGATACCCGGCCAAAACAACAACGGGAAAAATGGGCCCAAGGTGGTAAGTGTTCCCGCCAATACCGGAACAAAAACTTCTCCTGCTCCGTATTTTGCGGATTGTTCAACTGAGAAATTATACTGATGTAAAATACGATGTGTGTTTTCAATCACCACAATGGCATCGTCTACAATAATTCCCAGTGCCAGCAGGAACGAAAACAATACGATGACATTGAGGGTAAAATCCAGTCCGGGCATAATTAAAAATGCAATGGCAGATGAAAGCGGACCGGCCAGTGCCACAAAAAATGCACTTTTTAAACCCATGAAAAACATAAGCAATACAAGTACCAGTACGAATCCGATGATTAGTGTGTTAAACAACTCATTTAGGTTGGTACGGGTAGCATCTGACTGGTCTCCGGTAATAGTTACTTTCAGACCGTCTGGGAATTTGGTATACTTAAACTCATCAATAATTTCCCTGATTTTATCAGAAGCATTGAGAAGGTTTTCTCCAGAACGCTTAATTACATTCAGTGTTATTACCGGTTTCTCGTCCAGACGGGCAAAGTCTTGTTTTTCTTTGTATCCGTCAACTACTTCAGCAATATCTTTCAGGTAAACTGTATTGCCCCGGAAAGAGCGAACAACAATATTTTCAATTTCTTTGGGATCACGAAACTGCCCGGTTACACGAACATTTCGGCGCAGGTCTTCAATGCGTAATTCTCCCCCGGAAATATTCAGGTTTTCTCTGGCTACAGCACTTTCAATATCACCAAACGAAACGGAGGCCTGCTGCATTTTATACATATCTACATTGATCTGTATTTCGCGATCCAGTCCGCCTACAATATCCACCCGGGTTATTTCAGGAAGCGTTTCTATTTTTTCTTCCAGGTCTTCGGCAAACTTTTTTAGTTTATCCAGCGGAAGGTCTCCGGCCAGGTTGATATTCATGATCGGGAATTCAGAAAAGTCAAATTCCTTTACCTGCGGATCGTCTTTCAGATCATTCGGAAGATCACTCTTTGCTTTATCTACAGCATCGCTTACCTTTTGCTTGGCAATATCCACCTTTACATTGGTGTTGAATTCTGCGGTAATGATAGAAACATCTGAAATGGAGTTGCTCTGAATTTTTTTGATCCCGTTTACTGATTTCAGCTGTTTTTCAATGGGTTTGGTAATCAGGTTTTCAATATCCTCCGGTGTAGAACCGGGGTAAATAGTAATTACCGAAATGGTGGGAACCACAATATCCGGAAACTGTTCTTTCGGAATTTTTACGAATGAATAGTATCCTCCAAACATGATCAATACAGAGAATACATAAATCGCTGTTCGGTTACGTATACACCAGTTGGTAAATTTTAGTTCCTTTAATTTTTCAATTTCCATTACTACAGGTTTTCGCTGTTTGTAGTTTTTAATACTTAAAACATCAGTGGTTGTCCGTCCACCACTTCATTCTGCCCGGACGTGATAACCAGGTCGCCTTTACTAAGGCCGGCTGTAATTACAGTTTTTCCATCATATTCACTTCCGGTTGAGACTTCACGTTTCCGGGCAATAAATTTCCCGTTTTCATTTACAGCTACCATGATGAAGCGTTGCTTGCCGGCACGTTGTATCAAATTGGATGAAACAACCAACACATCCTCCAGTTTCTGGTCATTGATTTTCAGCTTGGCAATCATGTTCGGACGTAACATTTTTTCCTTGTTATCCAGGTTTACTTCTACAGCAAATGATCTGTTTTGCTGATTAATTACCTGTCCTACAAAGCTGATTTTAGAAGTAATTTTTTTGCCTATGTCTGGAAGTTCTATCAGCACTTCGTCTCCTTTACGGATGTTGGCAATGTAGTTATCGCTTACCATGGCCTTTACTTTCACCTTATCCAGATTTACCACACGGATACCAGACATGCCCGGACTGGCCATTTCACCAATTTTTACGTTTACGACATCCACTGTTCCATTAATGGGCGATTTGATACGTGTCATGGCAATTTGAGATTCGATGGTTTTTACACGATTCTCTAAACTTTCTTTTTGTGTTTTTGCCTGAAGATACTGTATTTCGCTGCCAATCTTCTGATCCCACAGTCTTTTTTGTTTTTCATAGGTGGTTGTTGCCAGTGCTAAGGAAGTTTTTATTTCTTCCAAAGTATTCATGAGAGTTGAAGCATCCATGCTAGCCAGTAGGGTACCCCGGCTTACGCGATCGCCTTCTTTTACATATAAGTTGGTAATTACGCCGGGCATTTCCGGACTAACCAGAATGTTTTCATCAGAATCAACGGTTCCCTGTATATCAATATAGTGTACGAATTGGCCACCTTTCAGCGTATCTACTTTCACTAACCGGGTTTTTAATCCGGCATTGCCTGCAGTATCCATCAATGCTATTTCTTTTTCCAGTTCTGCAATTTTCACTTCTAACTCCTGCAGCTGACTTTTGTATTTATTCAATTTGTTTTTCCTGGCTTCCAGATCGCCGGATGCTACTCCTCCGCATGCCCAAAGCAGGGCTGCCAATCCGCTTACTACAATGATGTTTTTCATACGCATTGTTTATTCTTTTTTTCGAGTTCTTAAAATTTATTCATGGATTTATCCAGTTCGATCTTGGCATTCAGTAATTCAAAAACGGCCTGGAAATATTTTTGCTGACTTTCAAAATATTGCTGTTCGCTTTGACTCAGGTTGAGTGATGAGATCAGTCCTTCCCTGTATTTGATGCTATTAACACGCCGAATTTTTTCAGCCAGTTCAAATGCCTTTTTGGCGGTGAGGTATCGTTTAAAATTATCGGTAACCTGCATTTTGGCGTTACGATATCCCAGCTGAAGTCCCCGCTCTACATTACGTTGCAGATTTTGTGTTTTCTGCATTTCAATTTTTAGTTGCTTCAATTTAGATACCCGGCTCCAGCTTGAAAAAATCGGAACATTCAGCTGAAATCCCCAAATCACTCCGTTCAGATTGGATGAAGTACCTTCCCCTAAAAACAGCCAGCGCTGGTTGTTAAAGAAATTTCCTCCCACCGTAAAGAAGGTGGATAGACTGGGAAAGGCTGCTGCTTTCTGCAACTGAATTTGTTTTTTGTCAATCAGCAGCTTTTGAGAGATGAGCTTATAATCAATGTTCGAGCGAACATCTACTGAATCGGTGAGGGTAGATACCAGTCCTTCAAACTGCGAGGTCTGGATTAGGTTGTCAAACTTATCGGTTAGCTGCATTTCTTTATCCAGTGGATAGCCCATCTGAAATTTTAGGCTCATAAGAGCCAGTTCTTTAGATTGTTTAATTTGGTTATAAGCATCCTGTGTGTTGTACTGAATCAGTTTTAGTTGTTCTACATCCAGCTCTTCAATCAATCCTTCTTTGTGTAATTGTTCTGTTTCAAAAACGCTACGGTTTATGATTTTCAACGATGAGTCGAGCAACCGTTCTGATTCGTTAGCTATCAATACCAGATAATAGGATTTGTATACCTGCTCTTTTACTTCCCTGTCGGTTTTTGCCTTTTGCTGTTTGGATAATTCCAAAAATGTTTTGGCAGTTTGAATCCCGATAAAATATTGTCCACTAACAACCAGCATTGAAGCGGTAACCGAAGCCGTCATGCTGTTTAGTGGGGCGGCGTTGATCGCTACAAATTCATTTGGATTAGGATTGGGACCCAATACATTGGGGAATATAAACACCGGTGGTTTGATATTGTAATTATACTGTGCGTTTCCGTTAATCTGCAACAAGCCCGATCCGATATTCTCATTGATGAGATGACGTCCTTTTTCAATGTCTTTCGAAGCATTGATGGAATTTGTATTATTTTGTAGTGCAAATTCTATGGCCTCTTGAAGGCTGAAGGTAGTTTTAGTATTCTGTGCATGCACTTCCATCAGTATTAAACTGAATGAAAGAATGAATAAGATTCTTTTTTTGATATTCATAGCAGTTATTTACTTAATCCCATTTTTTTATGTAATTCTTCAATGTATTCGTTCCCTTTATTGCTGGCGATCCCACGTATGTGATAGTAAAAAAGCTCCAAATAAAGGGTTTTAAAATCAAATTCTTTTTCTCCAAACTGATCGGATTCTAATATCAAGTTCATCAAGTTGGTATATGCAATAGCAATAATTCGGCTATTTAGATTTTTACGATACAGTCCTTCTTTTTTGCCCCGGTTGAGGTTCTCTTCTACGCACGAAGGAATGTATGACCGTTTAAAACTATCGTATCTCTTCCAGGCTTCCGGATAGTACTTTCTAAGTTCAAAAAGTACCATGGGTTTCATTTCGCTCAGTTCATCTTTGTTTTTATTATATATCTCAAAAAGTTCTTCAATGGCATTGAGTTTTTTGGAAAAAATTTCTTCCATTTGAGCTTGATGGTAACTCAGATAACCCGTTACCACTTTCATAATCAGGTCTTTTTTGTCTTTAAAGTGTACATACAGCGTTTTTTTCGACATGCCTAGTTCCCGGGCTATATCATCCATAGTTACGCTCTTTATCCCGTAGCGTAAAAACAAATGATGGCAGGCGGTGATGATTTGTAGGTGCTTATCCTCTGTCATTGCGAATGCAAAAGTATGAAGGTAACCAAGGAAACCAAAAAAAGTTTGAAAGTTTCCAAAGTTTTTAAAAGAAATTAAGAATTTGGTAACATCAGCTCGCTTTTTTTTAGAAATTAAAAAATGCAGTTTTTAAAAATCAGGGATTATCTAAAAAGGTAAAACCACATTTTGAAAATTTGCTCAACCATTTGAATTTAAGAAATGTTGCCTTGAATGATGCACAAATCCTACCTTTGTGAATCGGTATAAAATGTTTGCTATGTAGAACCCTTTATTTGTTGTAGTGATGAAACAATTTTTTTATGTACTGATTTTTTTCGCTGCTTCAGTAGCTTTTTCGCAGAAACAACTGACGCTGGAAGATGCCGTTACAGGTCAGTGGACCAAATTCCGGCCCGACCAGCTGGATTTTGTTTCCTGGAAAGGCAGCAGCGATACGCTGGTGTATCTTGACAAATATTTTACGCTAAAAGGAATGGTGCCCGGAAAGGCCGAAGCCTTTCATCTGATAGATGCTTCTGAAATGGATCAACTGCTGGTAAGTGCCGGCATGAATAAATACACCTATTTCCCTTATACGTTTCAGTGGGCCGATAACAGAACCATCTATTTTCAGCACGAAGGCCGTCTTATTTTTACAGATATCCATCAAAAGCAAATTGTACACACCCTGATGCTGGAAGAAACTGCTGGTCAGGTCGAAGTTCACCCAGGAAAAAGACTGGCCGCATTTACTATTGACAATAATATATTCCTGGCCGGAAAATCTGCCAATCCCATTGAAATTACCCGGGATGTGAACAAAGGGATTGTAAATGGAAGCGATTATGTGCATCGTCAGGAATTTGGAATTAACAAGGGGATGTTTTGGTCGCCCAACGGTAATTACCTGGCATTTTACCGCAAAGACGAAACCATGGTAACCGAATATCCATTGGTGAATACTTCGGCTCGTATTGCTCAGTCAACGCCTATTCGATATCCCATG
>Ga0272446_1007487_pt1 | contig 10834 bp, 11 predicted proteins | sample YNPCB0061_FD_194587 | JGI IMG/M metagenome (GOLD analysis project Ga0272446, IMG submission 194587) | Hot spring microbial mat communities from Yellowstone National Park, WY, United States - YNP-CB-006-1 | ecosystem: Environmental > Aquatic > Thermal springs > Hot (42-90C) > Sediment | place...
GACGCGCTCTCCGCCACGCACCTCCACGCGGTCGAGCTCGACCGCCGGGCGCCCGAGCGCGCGGCGCGCGGCCCGGCGGCGCACGCCCGACGCGATCAGCCACACCCGCCCGCGACGAGGAGCGCGCCCATCGGCACGATGATTCCGTCGGCGCAGGAGATCGGTCGATCGCTGCACGTCCCCACCAACGTGAGCGCGCCGATGGCGACCGCCAGGAGGCCGGCCGACAGCTCACCGAGCGGACGCTTCGCCGTCCCGGCGCCCACCGTCGACGGCCCGAGTCGATGGCGGCGCCGCCCACTCGACGCTCACCACCTCGCCGGCGTAGCTCACCGGGCCGCTCGGCAGCTCGACGGCGAAGGGCAGCCGCGCCTCGCCGGCCTCGTCGAGCGAGCGCTCGTCGAGGCGAACGACGATCGGCCTCCCCGCGTCGCTGTTGCCCTTGCCGTGCGTCCGCCAGCCCACGCTGACCTCGACGCGCTCGAGGCCGTCGCGCTCGTCGGGCGCGAGCACCACCGCACCGACGAGGCGCTCGCCTGCGTGATGGCGGGCCCCCTCCCGCTCGAGCTCCACGCGCACGTCGGGATCATACCGTGGCCCGCTCGGCGTCGGGCCCTATCCTCGCGCTCAGGAGGAGGGACGGATGCGAAGAGCGTGGGGTGGGTGGTTGGTCGCGCTGCTCGCCGGAGCAGCGACGGCAGGAGCGGGAGCGGGCTGCAGCGTGCTCGGCGTCGGTATGGACAGCGGCAAGCCGATCCAGCTCGGCGTCTACGGGCCGGGGAACGTCTACACCCGGCAGACCAGCCTCGGCGGCGACCCGGCCCAGAACTACCTGTACGACCCCAACCAGCAGCCCTACGGCGAGCCGCCGAACTCCTATCGCGCCTATCCGGGGGTGGCGCTGGTGCAGCCGGCGCCCGCCGCCCCGGTGAGGGCTCGTCCGACGGAGCGTGCGCCCTAGGCTCCTCGCATGAGCGTCCCGGTCCGAATTTATGTCAAGCACGGCTGTGCGCACTCGCGGCGCGCGCTCACGCTGCTCGCCTGGCGCGGCGTCTCCTACGACGCCCTCTACATCGACGAGCACCCGCGCCAGCGCGAGGCGATGATCGCCGCCAGCGACGGCGCGACCTCCACGCCGCAGATCTTCGTCGAGGGGCGCCACCTCGGCGGCGTCGACGAGCTCTTCGCCTTCGATGCCCAGGGCGGCCTGCGCGACCTCGCCGCCGCCGAGCAGCCGTCGTCGCTCTGACGCGCGCTTTACCCGTGGACCGCCTGGCCGAAGTCGCGCATCCAGCGATCCTCGTCGGGCGTGAGCGGCCCGCGCGCGATCGCCGCCAGGTTCTCGTCGAGCTGGGCGCGCGTCGATGGCCCGCACAGCACCACGTCGACGTGCGGGCTCGACAGCGCGAAGCGATAGCAGTCGCCCGCGCTCATCACCGGCCCCTCCCAGCCGCGCGGCCGTCGCAGAAGGCGCCGCCACGACGTCGCGGTGTACCCGACGACGATCGGCCGCCGCGTCGCGAGGTGCGGGAAGATATCGCGCTCGGCGCCGGGGTGCGCGGCGTTGTACCGGATCATGAGGAGGTCGAGCGGCGACGACTCGGCGAGCTGCCCGGCGCGCGCGCGATCGTGGATCGACGTCCCGATCGCGCGCACCTTGCCCGACTCGCGCAGGTGGACGAGCTCGCGCTCCGTCGACGAGGTCCAGGCCGCCCCCACGCCGAGCCAGTTGAGCTGGAAGACGTCGAGGTAGTCGAGCCCGAAGCGCTTGAGCGCCCGCTCGGCAGCACGTCGCACCGAGCCGTCGAACCAGCCCAGCGACGGGCCGGTGGCGATCACCAGGCGCTCGCGATCGCGGCGCACCGCCTCGGCGATCGGCGCGCGCATGCTCGACGAGCGGGCGGTGTAGTAGAGGTAGCTCACGCCGCGATCGAGCGCCGCGCGCACCCCCTCCTCGTCGAGACCGTAGTTGGTGGCGAGCCCGAGGCGGAAGACGCGCTTGCCGAGCGCCGGCAGCTCGCGGTGGAGAAAGTCGCTCATCGCCGGCGAGGGTATGATGCGTGGCGATGATGCGCACGCTCGCTCTGTCCGCCCTGCTCACGCTCGCCGCCGGCGCCATCGGCGTCGCGGTCGCCGACACGTCGCTGAAGGACGTCGAGCGGCGCCTCCACGTCACCTCCGTCGAGGCGAGCTCGTTCCTGTGGAACGACTGGAACACGTTCCAGGAGAACTACCACCCGAACTACCTCGCCGACGATGATCCGGCGACGGCGTGGGTCGAGGGGGCGAAGGGCGTCGGCAAGGGTGAGTGGGTGCGGATGCGGGTGACGGCGCTGCGCGACGCGACGCGCCTCAGGCTGCGCGTGCGCAACGGCTACCAGAAGAGCGATCGGCTATGGAGGGCGAACGGGCGGCCGAAGACGGTGACCGTGACGCTGCTCCCGTCGAAGGTGACGGCGACGCGCACGCTCGTCGACCAGCAGGGGTGGCAGGAGCTGCTCGTCGATCAGCCGCGCGGCGCGCTCGAGGCGATCGAGCTGCGCGTCGACGACGTGGTGCCCGGCGACAAGTACGAGGACACCTGCATCTCCGACGTGCAGCTCTTCGTGACCGCGGCGACGCCGGACAACCCCTCGCTCGAGCGCGCGCGCTTCCAGCGGCTGCAGTCGTGGAAGAGGGAGCGCGTCGAGGCGGCGCGGCTCTTCAAGAGCGCGACCGGCAAGGCGATGCCGATCGGGCCGCAGTATTCGACGCGCGACGACGGCGACGCGGTGAAGCGGCCGAAGGGGTGCGACGACGCGCTCTGCCTGGCGAAGGCGGCGCTGGCGGCGCTGGGGAGCGACGCGCAGGGCAGGGCGCTGGCGCCGCGCGCGGCGGCGGTGGCGAAGGCGATCGGGCCGGGGCTCGCCGGTTGGCGGCCGGTGCAGGTGGCGCTCAAGGACAAGCGGCCGCTGCCGCGCGTCGACGGCGTCTGCTCGACGGACCTCTACGCCTGCAACGAGGGCTTCCCCTGCGGCGACGGCGTGACGCTGCCGCTCGACGGGGAGCTGGGCTGGCTGTCGACGGCGCAGCTGGGCGTCTTCGACCTCAAGGAGTCGCCGAAGGTCGAGGAGATTATTTCTGTCAAGCACCCGAAGTGCCGCGGGCGCGACGGGGCGACGCAGTGGGCGTGGGCGCTGTCGTCGGGCGCGGGCGACGCGCGCGCGTCGGTGGACGCGCTGGTGGTCGCGCGCTGCGGCGCCGTCGAGTCGCGCGACGGCTACTCGCCCGCGTCGCAGCTCCAGGTCCTCGTGTACGGCGCCGGCGGGCGGCTGGAGGCGGTGGCGACGTCGATCCAGGCGAGCGCGATCGGGTGGAAGGATCGCGCCGGCGCCGAGGGGCCGGTGATCGCGCGCGGGCGCGTGGTGTCGCTCATCGACGCGCCGTCGCGCACCATCGAGCTGGCGTCGGAGCTCGCGCAGGCGAAATGATCGCGGCGGCGATCGCGCTCTTCGCGGTCGAGCTCTTCTCGGTCGGGCTCGGGCCGATCGACGTCGGTGCGGCGACGCCGGCGCGGGCGCGGAGCGCGGCGGCCTGCGCCGGCTGCCACGACGGCGCGCACGCCGAGTGGGCGACGAGCCGCCACCGCGCCGCCTTCACCAACCCCATCTTCCAGCGCGAATATCGCGACAAGCCCCTCGCCTGGTGCGTCCACTGCCACGCGCCGCTCGTCGAGCAGCGCGACGAGATCCGCGCGCGCGGGCACGACGGGGGCCCGCTCGCCGCCGAGGGGGTGAGCTGCGCGGCGTGCCACCTGCGCGACGGCGAGACGCTGGCCGCGCGGCGCCGCCCCGGCTCGCCGCACCGGACGCGCGTCGTCGAGGGCTTCGGCGGACCGCGCTTCTGCGGCGGCTGCCACCAGTTCAACTTCCCGCGATTTGATGTCAATCACGAAGAGGTCGTCGGCTATACCACGCACCCGATGCAGGCGACCGTCGCCGAGCACGCCGCCGGACCCGACGCGGCGCGGGCCTGCGTGTCGTGCCACGCGCCGGCGGGCGCGGACGGCGCGACCGGGCATCGCTTCCCGGGCGGGCACGAGCCGGCGATGCTGGCGCGCGCGCTGGCAGTGGAGGCGTGCGTGGAGAGCGGCGGCGGGCTGCGGATCGCCGTCGAGAACCGCGGGGCGGGGCACCGCGTGCCGACGGGGGATCTGCACCGCCACCTGGTGGTGCGGGCGTGGCGGCCGAGCGCGCCCGAGCGGCTGTTCCTGCGCGTGCTGGGGCGGCGGTTCGCGCCGGCGGTGGCGCCCGACGAGGGGAAGATCGTCGTCGACGACACGTCGCTCGGGCCGCGCGAGAGGCGGGTGTTTGCCGTCGGGGCGGGGGAGCTGGGGGAGCGGCTGTCGGCGGACGACGGGGTGCGGGTGGAGCTGCGGTATGTGTTCGTGATAGACGAAAATCCGGTGCCGGAGCGGGCGCTGGCGGAGCCGGCGTTCAGCGTCGTCTATCGACGCGACGATCCGCCGGCGTGCCGGTAGCGTCTTCGGGAGCGGGAGCGGGAGCGGGTGTTACGAGAGCTGCATCTCGTAGGAGGTCGCGGTCATGCCGCAGTGGGCGCGCAGCTTGGCGACGGCGCGCGTCTCGATCTGGCGGACGCGCTCGCGGCTGACACGGAACTTCTTGCCCAGCGACTCGAGCGTCGCCGGCTGCGAGGCCATGTGGCGGGCGCGGATGATGGCGCGCTCGCGCGGGTCGAGGATCTTGAGCCCCTCGATGAGGTGACGCTTGCGCGTGTCCTCCTCCTCGGTGCCGGCGACGAGATCCTCGGGGCTCGGGCCCGGCTCGCTGAGGAGCGACCCCACCTCGCGCTCGTCGTCGAGCGAGCGGGGCGCGTCGAGCGACAGGTCGCGGCCCGACAGGCGCGGCGTCATCGCCTCGACCTCCTCGCGCTCGACGCCGAGCTCGCCGGCCAGCGCCTCGACGTTCGCCTCGCCGCCGTTGCGCTCGATGCGGCGGCGCGCGCGGCCGAGGCCGAAGAAGATCTTCCGCTGCGCGCGCGTCGTCCCGATGCGCACCGGTCCGTGGCTGCGCACGACGTGCTCCATCATGCACGCGCGAATCCAGTAGGTGGCGTAGGTCGCGAGGCGCGTCCCGGCGTTGGGATCGAAGCGGCGCGCGGCGATGGTGAGGCCGAGGTTGCCCTCCTGGATGAGGTCCTCCAGCGACGGGCCGGTGTTGCGGAACTCGGTCGCGATCTTCACCACCAGGCCGAGGTGCGCCTCGACCAGCTTGGCCAGCGAGTCGGCGTCCTCGAGGGTGCGCCAGCGACGGGCGAGGCGGCGCTCCTCCATCGGCGAGAGCGCGCCCTCGCGCTCACGCGCCTCGGGAGCCTCGTGATCGTCGCCGTCGTGACTATCGTGTGACGAGGGAGAGGCGCCGGGGGGGGTGGCGACGGGCAGGGCGAGCTTTCTACGGGTCAGCGCCATCGGGTCCGCTCCTTCGAGGGATTCGGGTTCGGCGTTCACGGTTTCGTCGGTCGCACTGTGCGAGCGACGTGCCACCGTCCCGATTGCGCGCGGCTTCCGCGATCCGGTGAATGCGCTGGGCTTGACCATGGCGAAGGGCACGGCGAGGTCGACGCGATGTGCAAAGAAATGCACTTCGTCTTCCACGTCATGTGCAAATTCGTTCTCTCTCCGAGGGAGCGACCGCGGTCGCCGGTCGCCGCGTGGACGGCCGTTTCTCTCTTGGGTCCGTGCACGTCGTGCGCACCGCGGGGGTGGCCACCGTCGCCGTTTGCTCCTGTGTTACCGTCCGGTCAAGGAGTCGTCGTCGTGGTTGTCGCTCGTCGTCGTCGTTCGCTGCGCCTCGCCCTCGCCTTCACCGTCGTCGCCGTCGCGGCGTGCGCCACCCCGAAGCGCTCGAACCTCGACGGTGGAAATCGCGATCTGACGGTCGAGGAGCCGGTCGATTTCGCCGAACCGCCACCCGATCTGCGGCCGGTGCGCGACCTCACGATCGTCGGTGACGTCGATCTCGCGAGCGGCACCGCCGATCTCGCCGGCGGCGGGGCGGTCGATCTCCGCGCGGCCGACCTCGCGAGCGGCGGCGCGGTGGACATGAGCGCAGGGTGCACACCGCCCGTCGCTGGCAGCCCGTGCGACACCTTCCCGCAGTGCGGCTGCGGCGGCGGGCAGAGCTGCGACGTCTCCAACCTCACGACGGGCGCGACGAGCTGCGTGGCGGCCGGCACGACCAACAACTACGCCGGCTGCTCGACGACGGCGTCGGTGTGCAAGGTCGGCTCGAGCTGCGTCGACGGCGTGTGCAATCCCTTCTGCGACTCGAATAGCGACTGCCCGGGCAACTACCGCAAGTGCGTGCAGGTCACCTCGGGCGGGATGGCCATCCCGGGGTTCAAGGTCTGCTCGCAGACCTGCGACCCGACGAGCCCGCAGCGGGACGACGCCGACTACGATCCCTGCGGGCCGAACATCAACTGCTTTCCGTCGACCGATCGCGCGTCGTACTGCGTGGGGCCGACGACGGCGAGCGGCACGCAGTGGGCCGACTGCACGACCGGCGGCAACCCCGACGACACGAAGTGCGCGCCGGGGTTCCTCTGCCTCGAGGACACGTACATCCTCGCGCCGTCGCCGTACGCCTGCTTCCAGATGTGCCGCTACGGGACGGCGAGCCCGTGCCCGAATTCGCGCACCTGCTACTCGCTGACGGCCGGGAGCTCGCCGGTGTACGCGGGCGCGCAGCAGATCGGGTATTGCGACATCTGACGGCGAGTCGTCGACGATGAACGCGGCCGTTCGTGCGCGCCTGGTGGAGCGCGTGCTCGCGCGCGCCGGCGAGCCGGGTGGACGCTACGCGGTGTGGGCGCTGCTCGAGCGGCTTCGCGCGACGACAGAGCTCCCGTCGCTGGCGCCGGCGATCGCGGCGCGCGTGGGGAGCGCCGCCATCGACGTCTTCTTCGTGCGCGACGATCTCGACGCGCGCGGGCGGGCGGAGCGCGTCCTCCTCGACGCCGCCGACGCGGGCGAGCTCGACGTGGTCAACGATCTCCTCCCGGCGTTCGTCTTCTTCGGCGGCGCGATCTCGTCGGTGCCGACGCACGCGCTGGCCGAGCGCTTTCGCGCCGCCGCGCCGCCGGCCCTGCGCGCGCACGTCTTCGAGCTCGTCGACTATTTGGTCCGGCGCGTCGCCGACTGGGAGAGCGAGTTCACGCCCGCCCCATGGCTCGACGGCGAGGTGCTGAGGGCGCTGGTCGACGCGAAGCTCGACGGGTTCGACGCCACGCGCTTCGGGCGGGCGGTGGCGTTCCACGCGCCGCAGTGCGCTCGCGAGCTCGTCGCGCTCGGCGCGCTCACCGCCGTCGAGGCGTACGAGCGCGAGCGGATCGGGGAGACGGCGGAGGGGCCGCTCCGCCTGCGCGGCGGCGAGCTCGCGGGGGCCGCGCCGGCGCTCGAGCTCTTCGACGAGCTGTGGGTCTACGGCGACGACGTGGGGCGCTTTCCGCCCGAGGGCGCCGCCGTGCCGTACCTGCGCACGCTCACCTTCGAGCACGTGCGGTCGTCGCTGCCGGCGCTGCGCGCGGCCGAGCTGCCCGCGCTCGAGGGGCTGCAGATCCTGAGCTGCCGCGAGCTCGCGCCGCCGGCGTGGATCGGCGACCTCGACGGGCTCTCGTCGCTGCGCTTCGCGGGGTCGGAGTCGCGCGGGCCGGCGCCGTCGATCCCGCGCGAGCTCGGACGGCTCGCGCGGCTGCGCACCCTCACCCTGAGCGGCAACTTCACCGCGCTCCCCGACGCGCTGGCGGCGCTCGCCGCGCTGCGCACGCTGAAGGTCTCGAGCTTCCACCTCGCGGCGTGGCCCGCGGCGCTGTGCGCGCTCCCGGCGCTCGAGGAGCTGGAGCTCTCGTCGCACGTGCTGCGCGCGCTCCCCGAGGAGCTCGTCGGCCTGCGCGCGCTGCGCCGCCTCCGCATCGCGCCGCTCCACGCGAGCGAGCCGCCGCCCGTCCTCCACCGCATGCCCTGGCTCGAGCGCCTCGCCATCTGGAGCGCCGTCCGCTACCCCCAGCCCGCCCTCGCCGCCCTCGCCGCCGCCCTCCCCGCGACGGAGCTGTCCATCACCTACACCGCCAACGCCCGCTGAGCGCGGGGGGCGGGGTTCACGCTGCTCGGGCGGCGCGCCTGCCCCTCACCGACGGGCGCTCGCGGTCGAGCGCGCGGCGCGCGTCGTCCCAGACGATGCCCACGCGCGGCTCGTAGCCGAGCTCGTCGCGCGCGCGCGTGCCGTCGAGGACGCCGCCGAGGTGGAAGCGCGGCGCGTTCATCCGATAGCGGAACTGCGCCCCGACGAACGCGCGGCGCAGGCGATACAGCGGCCGGAGGAGCGGCCCCGGGACCGGCAGGCAGACGCGCCCGGTGAGCGCGACGAGGCGCGACAGCGGCAGCGTGTCCCAGCCGGCGATGTTGAAGACGCCCTCGACCGGGCGAGCGAGCGCGAGGAGGTGCGCGCGCACCGCGTCCTCCATCGACAGGAGGTTCAGCATCGGGTCGTACCCGACGGGGCGGAGGCAGACGCGCGAGCGCAGGTAGTCGTAGAGCTGGCTGCCCGCGTGCGGCGCGAAGAGCTCCGCGCAGCGCAGCACCACGATGCGCAGCGGCGACGACCCGAGGTGGCTGCAGACGGTCAGGTCGGCCTCGGCGCGATCGCGCACCCACTGCGGCTCGTCGGGCGCGAGCTCGAGCGGGTGATCCTCGCCGACCAGGCAGGGGACGTCCTCGGCGACGTGATAGGCCTCGGCGAAGCTGCGATAGACAAAAATTCGCGCCGTCGGGTGATCGGCGGCGAGCTCGAGGAGCGCGCGCGTGGCGTCGACGTTCAGGCGGTGGACGCGCCGCCCCGAGGCCCGCGCCGAGCGGTGCAGCGCGGTGTGCACGATGGCCTCGACGTGCGCCGCGCGCACCGGCCCGCCGAGGAGCGATCGGACCGCGCGCCGGTGCGTGAGGTCGCTCTCCACGTAGGAGAAGCGCGCGCCGCGCGGCGGCAGCAACGGGCTCCAGGGATCGGCCCCGGCGCCGACCACGTGGCCGGTGTCGGGCAGCGCGAGGAGCCCGCGCACGGTCGCCGCGCCGAGGGGCGTCGTCGCGCCGGTGACGAGGACGTTCATCGGAAGATCCCGCGTCGCGCGCGCAGGCCGCGCGCGAGCAGCGCCTCGACGGCGCGTCGCACCCGCGCCGCCGCCTCCTCGACGATGGCCGCGTCGTCGGCGTCGGCGGCCGCGCGCCCCTCATGCAGGACGAGCGGCTCGCCATAGAGGATGTGGTAGCGGACCGGCAGCGGCGGGAGCAGCAGCGGCACCGGCAGGTAGGGCGCGCCGAAGAGGTGGACGCGGCGGAGGCGCAAGAGCTCGATCCACTGCTCCTCGGCGCCGACGATCGCCACCGGCACGACGGGGGCGCGGTGGCGGATGGCGAGCTCGGCGTGCCCGACGGTCCACTGCTGCAGGTGGTAGCGCTCGCGGAAGGGCTTGCCGATGCCGGCCACGCCCTCGGGGAAGAGCTCGACGAGCGCGCCCGACTCGAGCAGGCGCCCCACGTTGCGGCGCGAGCCGCTGACGACGCCGGTGCGCGCATAGATCGTGCTGACGAATGGCAGGAGCGGGACGAACCAGTCGGCGACGGGGCGGCCGAGGCGCGGCGGCTCGGTGTGGCGGAGCACGTTGAGGTGGAGCATCACCGCGTCGAGCGGCAGCATGCCCGCGTGGTTGGCGGCGAGGATCGCCGCTCCCGTCGGCGGGATGTGCTCGGCGCCAATAGACTCGACGCGGAAGTAGCGGTCGTACATGAGACGACCGATGGCGAGGCTGGCCGCGACCCAGGCGCGGTGCAGCCCGAAGGCGTCGTAGCCGTGCCCTCCGTCGGGGAGCGACACCCGCGCCAGCCGCTCGCGATCGCGTCGAGGGAGCAACAGCTCCGCGATGCGCCGTGCCGTCGCCTCTCCGCGCGTCTCCATCGCCCCGACTCCGCTGCATCGGGCGCGCCGGAGGGAGAGCCCGTCAGTCGTCGAGGACGGGCATGGTCATGAGGGCTTCGACGAGCAGCGCGGGGCTCACGCGACCGGCGGCGAGCTCGGCGAGGCCGGCGAGGACGCGCGCCGGGACGCGGTTCTCGCGCGCCAACGCGGCGAGGCCGGCGGCGCTCTCGCGCAGATCGGCGGGCAGCGAGGCGCCGTCGCCACCGGCGGCGATCGCGGCCGCGCGCAGGCGGATGGGGTGCTCGCGGTTCTCGGCGGCCGCGAGGAGATCGCCCAGCCCGCCGAGGCCGGCGGCCGCCATCGGGTCGCCGCCGAGCGCCTGCACGAGGCGCCCGAGCTCGCGCACCGCGCGCACCACGAGCAGCGTGCGCGCCGAGGCGCCGAGCGACATCGCGTCGGCAACGCCGCACCCGAGCGCCACCAGATCGGCCGCCGAGTGGGCGAGCTCGACGGCGATCGGCTCGCGGCTGCGATAGACGCGCAGCCTCGGCGTCGACAGCGCCGCGGCCATCTCGTCGACGACCTCGGGGTGGCGCGAGGCGATCACGCCCGCCGACGGACGCCCGGCCCGCAGGTCCTCGGCGTCGAGCGGCCCGCCGAGCACGCCCACCCGCCGCACCGCGCTCTCCGCCGCCAGCACCTCCGCCACGCGCCGCCCGCCAGCGACGAGCCCGCGCACCGTGTGCGCCACCAGGTGATTTCCGTCTAGCACATTCCCCAGCGCCCGCGCCACCTCGGGCAGCGCCGCCGCCGTCGAGTCGACGACCACCAGCCGCGCCCGCCGCGCCAGCGCGTGGAGGTCGCCG
>Ga0272446_1007488_pt1 | contig 10833 bp, 7 predicted proteins | sample YNPCB0061_FD_194587 | JGI IMG/M metagenome (GOLD analysis project Ga0272446, IMG submission 194587) | Hot spring microbial mat communities from Yellowstone National Park, WY, United States - YNP-CB-006-1 | ecosystem: Environmental > Aquatic > Thermal springs > Hot (42-90C) > Sediment | place...
TCGGCTGAGCAGCCAGGCGGCGGGCCTGGCGCTTGCCCGGCCACGTCAGTCCGAAGTGCTCGGCGTCGCGCCCCTCATCCTCCAGGTAGGCGCCCAGGGCTTCGCGCAGCGCCTCCCAGTTCACCGCACCGTCGGCGAACGCCTCGGGCAGCACGGCGCGCAACTCGGCGAGGCGGTCCTCGGTGAAGGTGAAGGCGGGGCGCAGTTTCTCGATGGCCATATCAAACCTCTCGGTCTATCTCAGAGCAAGGAAAGACAACTACTCCAGGGTCGCCGGCGCTGGCGCTGCGTCCAGGCCTGCGACCAGGCGGTCGGTCAACTCGATGTCGGAGGCCGTGTCGGCCAGGTAGGTCATCATCGCATCGGCCACCCGCCGACTCTGCTGCGCATTATAGGCGCGAAAAGAGTCGCAAGAGTAGCGCGCATCGCAGTTGATGCAGACCTGGGTGGCGAAGTTCGCCTTCATACCGGTAAGGCGGCTCTGAAGCTTTGCGACTGGCGCCGGGTCGAAGTCGCCGTCCTCGATCGCGTCGACAATCTCGCCGAAGTGGCGGATCGTCTCCTCCAGGCGCTCCTCGCTGAAGGGGATGCGCACGACCGGCTCCCATTGAGCGAGCTCCGCTTCCAGATGCCCCGGGATGCCGCTGCCCAACGCCTCTCTGACGGCACGCGGGAAGCTCGTCGAGATGATCGCCGTCTCGTCGAGCGCCTGGCCGCGCAGGTGGCGCCAGATATGGGCGTAGACATTCAACTGCTGCTCGTACAGCTCCAGGTTGCCGCGGATCGTGTCGAGATCGTGGGTCTTGATGTCATACATCGTCGTGCGGCCGTCCTCGCGCACGATATCGACGACGCCCTCGATCCCGAACTTGCGGCCTTTCGGCGTCGTCTGGCCAGGCAAGTTCAGCTTGACCTCGGTATCGGTGATCCTCGTCGCGACCTCGTGCAGCTTCAGCCAGTAGAGCCGCACCTGCTGCCAGGCGGCCTCGCGCACCTCGGGCGAAAGCGAGCGCCCACCCTCCAGGCGCAAAAGCTCGTAGTTCTCCTCAAAGAAGCGCCGGATGACGTCTTCGATCGGGTCGGGGCCTGCGGTCTTGGTCGTCATGCCTTGCTCCTCTGGGCGATCAGGTACTGGTGCAGATCCTCAAGCGTCTGATGCACCAGGCTGCCGAACAGCATCGTCTGGGTGCGCGACGGAACAAAGCCGTACCGCTGGAAGACCATGTACTGACGCGGGCACTTCTGATAGCTCAGATAGTCGCCGGTATAGGAGTAGTTACGGGCGAGATCGTCGCTCTCGAGCCTGGCCTCGGGCACAGAGTGAACATCAAAGTTCGGGATGCGCACCACGCCGCCATTGTTGAGCATGGTCTGGAAGGGCAGATTGACCCGCTGGCCCTGACCCTTGAAATGGGCGAGGACGAGCAGGTTCTTGGCGCGCGAGAGCGCCACGTAGAACATGCGCATGATGTCGAACTCGCTCATCCGATGGAGCGGTTCGCCCTGCCGATCGAGGAGCGGGTTGACGATCTGCTCGGTGCGCTGCGGCCCCTTGTCGTCCTTGCGTAACGTGCCAAGGACGACGACCGGAAACTCCAACCCCTTCGACTGGTGGACGGTGAGAAATGGGATACGTCCCTTCGGGAAGGGGTCTTCCGCATCCTCGTACTCCGACTCGCCGCGACGGAAGAGCGCGAAGAGGTAGGAAGAGAAGAGTATCCGCTTGAAGCGGTCGCCCTCGAGAAATTCGGCGGTGATGATCGGCGCGTACTCGTCCATAAAGCGGCCGAGATACTGCGAGATCAGGCCGAGGTTGCAGACAGGCCCCTCGTCCTCACCACGCTGGGCGAGGTCGAACATCGCCTTGAAGTGGCCGAAGCCGCAGAGCCGATAGAAGAGGTCGAGGACATTCCAGTCGACAGAGGTCGCCCGGTTGATCACATAGCCCAGATCCATCGGTCGGCCCTCCGCGATCCGATCCTCCACGATGCGCTGGAAGTAGGCGCTCGTGATCGGCCTCCGCGCCAGATCAGAGAGCCCCGGCGCGCTGGCGAGGGGGCGCTTCATGGTTGCTGGATCGTACGGCGCCTTGAGATTCCAGCCATTCCGCTGCGCGACCTGCACGAGCGCCTGGTAGTCAGCCTGCACTCGCTGAAGTTCGGCGCGCTGCGCCTCGATGAAGCGGGCAAGCTGCGGGTCAGCCCGCATCAGGCGCTTCCCCTCCATGTCGATCGCGTCGAGCCAGCCGAGGTAATCGTTATAGTCCTGGCCAGGGAAGGTCCCCTGACTTGGCCGGCCGAAGACCTGCATGATCAGACCGAAGACCGCGATCGACTCCTCGACTTCGAGGAAACGGCCTGCGCGGGGAGCGTAGACCTGCAACCCCACCGCCTCAAGCGCATTCTTCATGTGCTCCACAGCCGCCGCTTTGAGCGAGGGGAAGAGGAAAGCTACCTGATTCGGATTCTCGACCTTACCGGTGTCGATCAACTCTCGGACGAGATCGGCGATCTCGGCGGCGACATCGACGGGCTTCCCAGGTCTGCTCGCGACCACCGACGCACGGGTATCGGTGCTGTGGGCGCGGATGTTCTTGTCGGCGACGCGGTAGTGGCCGCCGTCGTCCTTGCGCCAGTTGCACTGCTCGATAAAGGTCGTGTAGAAGTTGACGATCCGCTCGCGGGAGCGATAGTTCGTCGCCAGCGTAATCTTCGTCGGCTGCGTCCCGAGGTAGCGCTCACAGCGCTCGGGGAACTCGACGAAGTTCTCGACCGTCGCTCCGCGAAAGCGGTAGAGCGCCTGGTCGTCATCGCCCACCACGCAGAAGTTCCGGTGGCCGGCGGCCAGCGTGAAGTAGATCCGCTCCTGAACCGTGTTCGTGTCCTGGTACTCGTCCACGATCACGTGCTTGAAGACACTCCTCGCACCGGGGAAGCGGTCGAGCACGGACAATGCGCGCTGCTGGAGCAGCGCGAAATCAGTGCGCTGGGCTGCGCCATTGGGCTGCAGCGAAGCGACGTAGCGCTTATAGACGAGCAAGAGCGCACGCAGGTGCGGGTCGGTCGTCCGGGCATAGGCGGCGTCCGGATCGAGGCACTCCTCAGAGAAGCGATTGAAGAGGCCGATGCAGTCCGTGACGGCGTAGTGCTGCGATGGCGAAGCGCGGCCAGAAAAGAAGCTATTGATCTGCTCGTTGGCATCGCCAAAGAAACCGCCGGCGAGGACGAACTCGTTCCAGTTGCGCTTCTTGCGCATATAGATGTACTGGCCGAGATCGTCGAGCAGCGTCAGGCTGGCCCCGCGCTGCCGGTTGGGGTAGAAGCGCCGGTCGGCGATGATGCGCTGGCAGAGCGAGTGGAGCGTACCGACGTACATCTTGGAGAGATCGTACGGCGTGCCCGTGTGGGTGGTGACATGGCCGAGGAGGGCGCGCAGGCCTTCGCGCAGCTGAAGCGCCGCCTTCTCGGTAAACGTCGCGAGGAAGATCTCCTCTGGCCGCACACCGTGGAAGACAAGAAGGTTCAGCGCGCGCCAGAGGAGCACGCGCGTCTTGCCTGAGCCAGGGCCGGCCGGCAGGTAGAGCGGGCCGTCGATATGTTCGATCGCGCGGCGCTGGCTCTCGTTCGGCGAGAAGCCGACCTCGCTCCAGAGCTGTTCGAGGGTAATGGTGTCAACGCTCATGGGCGAATTCTCATCTTTCCAGATGGCCTATTGGCGCGATTAGTCCACCATTCTGAGCTTGCACGGTGTCGGGTCGATGGCGACCAGGAGCGGCCGTGCCATACTCGTCATCGAGACGATGGCCTGACCAGGGGCCAGACTCGGCAGCCGGGACCAGAGCCCTTCATCGATGCCGCCGATCGACCGCTTGAGTCGATTGATCACGCCGGCGTCAGAGATCTTGTGCAGGATGAAGTTGTTGATCAGTCCGAGCACCTCGTCGGGCAAATGCTGCGGCAGCTGCGTGACGAAGGTGAGCCCGAGCCAGCGCTTGCGGCCACGCCGAGCGATGCGCGCCACCTGCTGGAAGAGCACCGGCATCTGCTTGATGCGCTCTGCCGAGAGGAACTCGTGCGCTTCCTCGATTACGACCATCGTGCGCCCCGGCTGTTGGCCTGCCTTCTCGGCCGCTGTGTAGTTCTCATCCTGCTGCTGCTGGATGCCGCGCAGGATCTCGGCGATCACGAGGTTGTTGATCCTCGGCGAATCGGTATCGCTCAGATCGATGATCGCGACCTGGCCCGGTGTCGTCAGCTGCTTGTAGTCAAGGGGCTTCGCCTCCGGGTTATCAAAGATCTTCAGCCGCCGAATACGGCCGAGCTTCCCCTGGAGTGCGCGCCAGCTGATCGTATTGCCTGGCAGCGTCCCCTCGGACTTCTTGCTCCCCTCGGCGTGGATCGCCTTCTTGATCGCCGCCAGCACATCATCGCGGCGGTTCCTGAAGTCGCGCGAGTAGAACTCGATGCCTTCCTCGGCCTTGTCGACGATCTGCGCGCAGGCGGCGATGATGTCGTAGATGTGGGCGAGCGTCATCCGCGGGTAGCCTTCTTCCATCTCGTCCAACTCGAAGAAGCGCGTCGTGTCCTCGTTCGCCTGTGGGGAGATCTTCAACTCCTGCAGGACGCGCTTCGTGACGTCGTTCGCGCGCAGGTATCGCTCCTCCTGCGCGCCGCTCAGTTCCATCAGTTCCATCACCAGATACGGCGAGAGCTTCTCGAAGGTGAGGCAGAAGCTCGTCTGCGGACGATGGCTTGGGTTAGTCGTCTCGCGACCGATAAGGTGATAGAGGTGCGTGTTCTTGACGCCGCTCGCGGCAAGCCCACGCCGCTCAAGGGCGCCAAGCATCCCCTTGTCGGCGGTCGGCTTGTCAATCATCGTGTACTCGCCCTCGGTGTCGATCAGCACCGTGGCGATGCCAGCCTTTTGGAAGCTGTTGATCAGGCCTGACACCGTCGTCGACTTACCACCGCCGGTGGTGCCGAGAATGCCGATGTGGCGCGGCAGTACCGACTTACGGTCAGCAGGAATGTTGACCTGAAGCTCCTCGTGACCAACTGCCAGGCCAAGCGGAATGTCGCCCTGCACTTTGAGAACTGCCTCGGTCTCTTCGCTATCGAGGGCGAAGACAGGGCTGTTCGGCAAGGGGCGGAAGCGCGGTGGCACGAGAACACCGTTGTCCTCCTCGCCGAGCAACTCGACCTGCACACGCCCGTGGAACTTCGGCATAAAGATGCCGCCCTTGACGGTCGTCGTCACCACAATCGGGGCATCGCCGCGGATGCCATCGGGCTCGGCGAACGGCCCTTTGATCACGACGCCCAAGTAGTCTCGGCCGTCCTGGACGCTCTTGATGCGCACAAGCGACTGGGCAGGGACAAGCTCCATGCTCTCGCGCGGCAGCAGGACGGTGATGCTGTTGTCCTCGCTCGACGGCGTATCGAACATGGTGCGTCCGACGGAGCCCTCATACGCCGCTGGCTCTTTCCACTCACCGCCGGCCTGCTCGGCATCGGCATCGATCGAGTGGAAGACATCGGCTGGTGGAGCAGTGAAGATGTCATCGCCGTGGCCATCAGTGGCAACTCTGTTCTCGTTCAGCGAATCAAAGCTCAACTGGTTCATCAACGCGTCCTTTCCAGGAGAAGTCTACGCCCGCGTCATGCGCTCGTTCAGGAAGCGGAACGGCGCGCCGGCGTGGGCGTAGGCCATCTGGACCGCACTATTGAAGATGTCGTTGCCGAAGGTCGTCCGACAGATCATGTCGGCCAGGTCGATCAGCGTTGGAAAGCCGCGGTGCTCCTGCAAGACGCTGTCAGCCATCGCAATCATGGCCGCCTCACAGGCGAAGTCAGCATGGGCGAAGAACATGTAGGGGGGCGCAGCCGCTGATGCTCGATAGACCCCGACGACAAGCTTCGGGCCAACCTCCTTGCAGAACTCCTCAGCCTGTGCTTGGTATTCCTTGCCGTAGTGGCCGTTATCGACCACCGACATCATGCGCCGCTCGAGATGTTCAACGACCAGGAACTCGAGTGGGTAGAGCGCCTGTCCCAGCGTGAGCAGGAGGCGGTCGCGTGGCGCACTGGGGACAAAGAGGATCTTGCGGTGATTGAGAACAAGCTCTCGCATGACCTCCAGGCTTCGGACGAGCAGGGGCATGCTGCCAGAGCCGGTCAGCAGTTCATAAGGCGTTGGATTGCCATGACCGACTCGCCACAGCGCCTGGGATTTGCGCGCAAGAATCGCACGCTCCGCGTAGGTCATGATGCCGCGTCGGGCCAACTCGCTCAGACGCCCTCGCTCATCGTTATCGGTATTGCCCCGTTGAGCGCGATTCTCCAACAGTGCCATCAGATCATCCAGAGCGTTCCCCGTGCTTGCTCGCAGATCACGACGGTAGAGGCGCTGGGCCCAGGACCCCTGATCACCCTGATATGAGACAAGGCAGATACCGATCTGAGTGATGGTTACAGGCAGCGTATCGTGTTCCACGCTCGTTCCATCACATGCCTCGACCGCACCGTTGAAGAGCAGCTTGCGATGGACATTTTGCAGGTCAGCAGGAGTGACACGATAGCACCCCGTGTGAGCGGAGGCCACACTGCGGTTTCGGAGGTTGGGGAAGACTTTGTGGCGGATGTCGTCACGCACTGCGTTTTCCGTCGCCACTGCGCTCTCGACCTCAAGCTCAAGCCGCTCATAGAGACCTTCGAGATCTCCGCCGGTCTGCCATGAGTCGATGTCAAGGGTCGCACTGAGCGACTCCCCATAGGCGGCAGCAAACGTCTCATCGCCAATAATCAGCTCTGTCTCATTGATTTGATTATTCGTGTTCTTTGGCGCGTTCGTCATCGCATCCTCCGCAGCGAACGTTCTCGTCGTATTGCGCTTCTGTTTATTCTTCCACCGCACTCACGTAAGTGCGACTCGGCTTTCGAAGCGGGTTCCCACTCGTGAAGTTACAACTCGATACCGGTCACTCATCTGGGCACTCACCAAATCTTCCGCAGCGATGAGCGAAGTGCGACTCAACGCCCAAACCATTCAGCCACCGACGGTCGGGAAGTTTGTTTTGCGAGCGATGCCGCATACGCCCGGGCTACGACAAGCGGCAACCCATAGTGCTGTTCCAGCAGTTCCGTCAGCTCTCGTGCCCGCTCAAATGGTGTACTGGTCACAGTTGTCGCGGCGGCAAGAACATCTGCAGCTGGCGCAAGCAATTCAAGTGCGAGGCGGTCGGCGCGATCCTCCGCCCGCAGGATGGCCCCCTGATCAATACTGCCCTGTGCAGTTCGCGGCATCATATCCTGGTAGAAGCCGAGCTTCACGCGTCCCAAGACGGCATGGATACGTTCCTCAGCAGTTGGCGCTCGCTCTCCATCAAGTACGGGCAAGATGGGTTGTCCGAGCAGCGCAATCGCTTCCTGGCGTGGATCGAGATAATCGAGCAGAAAGTGGGCAACTTCATGCGCTACGGTAAAGCGTTGCTCAGCAGCGGCGTCATTCGCATCGATGAAGAGCATGCCGTAGCCACGCGCCGCAATGATGCAGCCGCACAGGGCGCGGTTTTGGCAGAGAAACCGGTAGGGCACGCTGCGCTCAGCAAACCAGCGCTCAACCTTGGCAATATCAAGCGCCGGAAGCGTGATCATACTGAGGGGAAATGGACGGCTTATGATGGGAGAAAGGTCCCTTGGGGGCGCAATCGGCCCTCCAACAGCATCCCAAAAGTGCTTCGCTGCTCGTGCGAGCCAGCCTTCAACCATGCTGGCCCTCCTCATCTGTTGCCGTAGGCTCTTCAGGGTCGCGCGCTGCCCGTAACATTCCAGCCCCAGTATCGGAAACCTGCAACTGCTGTTGGATCGCTGCAAGCGCATCAACCTGCCGGATGATCATCGCCAGTTGGTCGCCGCGAAGTTGGAAGCGCTGAGCAAGATGATCAATGTCAGCAAGAAATCGTGCCTGCTCAGTTGCAGGGCGTCGACAGAGCGCCAACCGTGTCAGATCAGCAGCCTGACAACCAAGAAGCGCTGCCAGGGCTACATCATCGAGGCGATTGGCATCTTGGTATGCTGCCAGAACACCGGCAAGGAAGAAGGGTTGTTGTTCTGCGCGGCGAGCCGCTCGCGCCAAAGCATCAGAAGAATTACTGCTCATTGAAGGTCGCTCCCCGCCGCTTTAGCATGACCCGAAGACGGTCTTTTGCCTGCTTGACGCGCCGACGCTGATCTACAGGCGGCAGATCAGCGATGCCAAGCACATGAGCGTAGGCTTCAGTTTTTCGCTCTCCACCTGCCATCAAGAGCACGACCTGCCAGTCCTGTGGATTTACTATCTCGGCACGAAGTTGTGCGATGAGCTCCGATACATCGGCGCCTTCGGGCAATCCGTCGGGCGCCAGTTTGCGAATGATTGCTCCCTCCACATCACTATTCCCATCTGGACGGTCATGTGCGACAGGGTCGAAAGCCTGCTCGCGGTTCAAGCGGCGGCGCTCTTTCTTCCAAGCATTCCGGAGGTCGCCGAGGGCGTCCATCACTAGATAGTTCCAGAGCGTACCACGCTCGGGATGAAGGTGAGTGGGCTCCTGAACCAACCGGAAGAGCGCGTCCGTGGCGGTATCGACGATGAGGTTGGGATCGGGCAGGGTAGGAAACTTGCGTGTCAGCAACGCGATCAGAGGATCGAGGAGAAGCGCAATCAAATCGGAGGGGGCATCGGGCTCACCGGCGAGAACTCGCTGGTACGCACGATCAATCACTTCAGCTGAGGGGCGAGATGTTGGCACGATGCACTCCAGGAAGACGTCACGGATCACGCGCGCGTGAAGGTCAGCACGACCTCCTTCCGCATGCGGCGCTCAATGCCCGAGGCACTATTGGCCGTTGGCGGCGGAAGATACCGGCGTGACTCAGGCAGATTCCGGTAGGAGCGATGTCTCAATTCAAATCCAAATTCCCTTGCTAACGTCGATACCGCTGCCGAGTTGCGAACAAATACGCCTCGCACGCACGAGTTACCAAGAACGAAGACTGCCCGGCCTCCTATTTTGAGCACGCGATGAATCTCACCCAACATCGCTGCGAGGTCGAGAACATAGCGCTCGAAGAGACGTTGTTGACGAGGCGGCAACTGATTGGTAATGCCCATTCGCCGTATCACACGAGCCGCAAGCGTTGTATCTACGTTCGCATCCGGTGCGCGCTCGGCACCAATACTGTCCGCTCGGATCGAGCGGATGTTGCCAACTCGGTGGCCAAGCCATACAAGCGATAGACGATGCCCACGTAAGTAGTCAATGGCATTAAGATATGGCGGCGAGGTAATAACAGCATCGATCGAACGGTCATCGATTTCTAATTGGCGCGCGTCACCAAGCGCTATATGAGCATTACCGCGTGGAGGCTCCTGTTCGAATCGCTTCGCGAGCCGCTTGGTGGCCTGCAAGAATCCAGAATACACATCGTATGCATTGTTTTCAAACGCCCGATGTGGGCGACTATGCGAGACATCACGCGCCAACGAGGCTCCGTGATCTTTCGTGATGATTGTCCTGCTGAGCGCAATACGCAGCGCATCGCCTTCAGGGTAACGCAAGTTCGCGAGAAGGACACATAAGCGCCGTAGTTGTTCGCGCTGAGGAGGTGCAAACCAGTATTCGATGAATTGAGATGTTTCAGCATCCTCATCAATCCATGGAAGTATTATCTGCTCCTCACGAAGCGAACGAGCTTCTTCGACAAGCGTTTCGGCGCGAGCAAGCAGGCTGTGGGTGTCGACTGGTGTCGTCCACACTCGGGTCATCAACACCGCGAGCGGATCAACATCTCGGCCTATGGCTCGATGACCTGCGTCTGAAGCAGCTCGAACAACCGTACCTGAACCCATCATCGGATCAAGCACAACCGAACCAGTTGGTAGCTGCCGAACTTGTTTCAGTGCAATTGACGGCGCCATACGGGCGGGAAAAGGATGAATTGGCTGCGGAATGCTCATATCGGCTCTCAAGAAACAAGTAGCCACCATCTCCTATCGTAAGGAATGACAGGCATCACGAAGAAACTTCCCCTCAACGGTTTTTCTCGGCTGCGTGAGTCGTTGATTCTTCACCAAGCATCCAGCGGAGCACATCCGTACGTGGAATACGATATGTACGTCCAGCTCGTACGACCGCGAAACGCCCCTGCTGAGCCCATCGTTGCACTGAGCGAGGATGCACGCGTAGCACAGCGGCGACTTCCCCAACCGTCAACATGTCCGGATATGGGGCGAGCAATCGTTCGATTTCGATCTGATTCATTGGGACGCCCCTCACGACGAATTGCGACCTGAGCGACAGGAGCGACTCTCACGTCCAGTATAACCCACGGATAGAACAATCGCATTACAGTTATGCAATCTGGTAAAAAAGACATATTATCGTAGATTCGAAATCAAGGGGTCGCTTCAATAGGCAAGTAGGCTCGTGCTACCAACTCGAGTCCTTTGGAGAGATGCGGCACCATCCACGAAGCTGATTCTGGCGAGCTGAAAAGGGATCTTGACACGTGTCGTACAATCGTTCTACACGGAATCGGTAGCGAGGCCGGCCTTACCCTGACCGAGCCTCCACGGCCGCTCAACTCTGCATCTGAGAGAGGTGCGCTATGTCCAGCCAGCCCGTCTGCCCCTGCTGCCGCTCGCCCCAGGCCACCCAGCGCGTCGCCGCGATCGTCGCCGGCGGCACGCAGCAGGTGCGTGTGCTCACCGCCGACCTGTTGCCGGCCGCCGGGGTCGCCCGCACCAACCTGGCGCAGCTGCTGGCCCCGCCGCGCCAGCCCGGCGGCGGCTGGC
>Ga0272446_1007489_pt1 | contig 10833 bp, 4 predicted proteins | sample YNPCB0061_FD_194587 | JGI IMG/M metagenome (GOLD analysis project Ga0272446, IMG submission 194587) | Hot spring microbial mat communities from Yellowstone National Park, WY, United States - YNP-CB-006-1 | ecosystem: Environmental > Aquatic > Thermal springs > Hot (42-90C) > Sediment | place...
CCTCCCAGATTATCAGTGGACAAAAGCCTCTACACCCTCTTTTTCAGATGCGATAGACAGCTAATTTTAGATTTACAACTCTTCTTTGATAAAAGTTTTTAACTTTGCTAAAGTCAAATTCACCAAAAATAATGAAATAGTTGTATCTTTCTGAAAAATTAAAACACAATCACAACTAACTTATTATGAAATCATTACAAAAATACTTAGCTGTTATTTTTTGTGCCTTTACCTTGTTTTCTTGCAGTGGAGATAGTTCTCAGACCGAGAATAAAAATACTAACACAGATGTTCAGAACGCAAGCTTTGCACAAGGCTGTAACTTAGACAAAGTAGAGTTTGACAAAGCAGAAGTTTTTGAGCCTTTGGCTTCAAGCCTACCTGAGAATCAGCAGTCAGGTCGCGTAAGTCTTTTGCAATATGCCCCTAAAAGGCTGAGTCAAGGCAGGCAAGGTTCGTGTACTGCTTGGGCAAGTGCTTATGCTGCCGCTACCATTTTACATGCCGCCGCCTCTGGCGAAGACCCCAACAAAATTGCTTTCAGTCCTTCTTTCGTCTATAACCAAATTACCAGAGGTAACTGTACAGGCACTCATATAGGGCAGACCTTAGACAAATTAAGCAAGGAAGGGACTCTTACTTTGGCAGAGTTCCCTTATACAGACAGGTCTTGTAGCACTACTCCCGATAGGCAACAAATGCAAAAAGCAGTAAACTATAAGTTACGTGGTTATAATCGCCTGACCCTCAAACATGACGATTATAAAGTAGATATTAATGCTATCAAACAAAATATTGCCCAAGGAGCGCCAGTAGTAGTTGGTATGGCAGTAGGGGGAACTTTTTATGATGTAGTTGGCAGAGATACTTGGATTCCTACACAAAAAGACCGCGCCGCCTTGAAGCGTAGTTTAGATGGAAGCATTGTAGATGACGGAGGAAGCGATAGCTTTGGCGGGCATGCCATGTGCATAGTGGGTTATGATGACAACTACCAAGGAGGTGCTTTTCAAATCATGAACTCTTGGGGAGAAAATTGGGGAGACAAAGGCGTATTTTGGATGAGGTATGCAGACTTTGAATATTTTACTAATGCTTTCTATGGAGAGGCTTACGGCATGTATCCCCTACCAAAGAAAAACAAAGAATTTGACTTTGAATGTGCTGTAGGTCTATTAGAAAATCAAACACAAACCTATTTTCCTTTCAAATCTAAGGGTGGCAATGTTTTTGAAACTACTAAGGTTATTCCACAAAATACTAAATTCAAAATTGCAGTCAAAAATGGAGTAGAGTGTTATACTTACGTATTTGGGCAAGAAACTAATGGAACAAGCTATGTGCTTTTTCCTTATACAGAAAAACATTCTGCTTTTATGGGTATAGTAGGCGCGCGGCTATTCCCCAAAGATTATTCTTTACAACTGGACAATATAGGCACAAAAGATGTCATGGCAGTTATTTTTACCAAAGAAAAAATAGATTATCAAGCACTTAACCAGAGAATTAGCCAAAGCAAAGCAAGCACTTACCAAGCTAAGATTGCAGAAGCATTAGGGAATACAGCCGTAGAAAATGTAAAATTTACAGGAGGAGATAAAATCTATTTTAGTGCTAAAAGTAATGGTAAGAATGCGGTAGCTGTTGTTTTTGAAATAAACAAAAAATAAAAGAAAGCAACTGCTGTAAATCCTAAAAGCGTATTATTTTTTTAACTAAAATCATAGTCAATGATAAAAAAGCAAAGTTTTATACTTTTACCCCTTTCATTTTTATTCGTTAGTGCGGATAGTCTTGACCAGCCCTACAATCTTGTCGGTTACAAGCAAGAGGGCAACGCATCTTATTATGCGGAGAAGTTTCACGGCAGAAAGACAGCAAGTGGCGAGTTTTATAACATGAACGAATTGACTGCCGCCCACCCACGTATTCGCTTTAATACCAAAATCAAAGTAACTAACCTCAACAACAACAAAACTGTAATTGTAAGAATCAATGATAGAGGTCCTTATACGGGAGGGCGCATCATCGACCTTTCACAAGCCGCTGCCAAAAAATTAGACATGATTAAGGCTGGAGTAGTTCCTGTAAAAACAGAGGTAATAGCTGCAGCAGAACAGCCTGTTTTAGTAAAAAAAGAAGAAAAAGAAAATAGACCCGTAGAACCCGTTACTTCAAAGGATACTAAGCCAACGCCCAATAAGAAAAAGACCAAAGTTGGACGCTTATTAGAAAAAGTTTTTAATAACAAAAAGCAAGAGCCTCAAAAGCAAGAAAAGGAAAAGCCAAAGCAAGAGGAGAAAAAAAATGATACTAAACCAGTGGAACAGCAAACCCCTGTTCGTGAAGAAAAACCAGTTTCCTCAGAAAATAATAACACCCAAAATAATACTTCTACCAAAAATAAAGGAGGAGTATTAGACAAGCCAGAAAAGCAGGTAAAACCCCAAACTAACGAAGAGAAGTTTGCTGGAATCAATACCTATAGCATTTGGGGAACCATCAAATATCCTAACGGCTTTGGCGTACAGATAGGCTCTTTCACCATATTGGATATTGCTTTAGAAAAAGCTAAAGGAGTATATGAAAAAGGATACAATGACGTATTTATCCAAACGGGCTGGGCAGGCGAGAAAAGAGTATATCGTATTTTGGTTGGCGAAGGCTCAAGCGAAACCGTGGCGGCACTCATTCCAAAATTAAAAGCATCTGGCTATGCAGGAGGATTTGTCAAACAGCATTATTGATTCCAATAAATATTCATCATCAAACATTTAAAATAAAAAAAAGAAAATGAAAAGACTCTGTTATTTACTTTGCATGGGATGGCTTAGCCTACATCAAATCACACTCGCACAAATACCTGTGCAGGAAATCAATCCCGACTTGTTTCGTTCGCTTTGGTCAGCTCAGTGGATAGCACCACCGAATACCTCTTTGAAAGATTTTGGCGTTTTTCATTTTCGCAAAACATTTTCTTTGGAAAGTAAGCCTGAAAAATTTATTATTCACGTTTCCGCAGATAATCGCTATCGCCTATTTGTCAATGGGAAATCGGTAGGAGTAGGTCCAGCCAGAGGCGATTTGGCAAATTGGAACTTTGAAACCTTAGATATTGCAAAGGACTTAGTAGTAGGAAAAAATGTAATTGCTGCGGTAGTTTGGAACTTTGGAGAGTACATTCCTTGGGCGCAAATTACCAACAAAACTGCTTTGATAGTACAAGGGAACTCTGAAGTTGAAAATATTGTAAATACAAATAATTCATGGAAAGTAATTCAAAATCAGGCGTATAGCCCAATTAGCGATTTAAGCTATCTGCGAACATTCATTGTAGTGGGCTGCGGAGAAGAAGTCAAGGGAGAAAAATTTATTTGGGGATGGCAAGCCGTAGATTTTGATGATGAAAATTGGGCGAGAGCAAGACAGTTAGAAAGGGGAGTTCCCAGAGGAGTAGGTTCAGGAGCAGAGTGGCACTTGGTACCCAGAGTTATTCCTTTTTTAGAAGAAAAGCAAGAACGCCTAAAAAAAATTGTCAGAAGTGAAGGTGTAAATATTAGCGATAACTTTTTGAATGCTAAACCTGTAACTATCCCAGCTAACTCCAAAGTAACTTTGCTTTTAGACCAAACCTTCCTTACCAATGCCTATCCTCACTTATTGGTAAGTGGAGGGAAAGAGGCACAAATTAAACTTACTTACGCAGAGGCTCTGGTCGATTCTAATGACCAAAAAGGCAATCGCAATGATATTACAGGAAAGTCTATAAAGGGAACTTATGATATTTTTCATTTGGAAGGCAATGAAAATAGGCATTACAGTACACTTTGGTTTCGCACTTATCGCTATATCCAGATGGAGATAGAAACCAAAGCACAAGCATTGACTATCAATGATTTTTATGGCATTTTTACTGCCTACCCTTTCCAAGAAAAGGCAAGTTTTTCCAGTAATGACCTTAGTCTGAAAGAAATATGGAACGTAGGTTGGAGAACAGCAAGGCTATGTGCCGCAGAAACTTATTTTGATTGTCCTTACTACGAACAGCTACAATACGTAGGAGATACGCGTATTCAAGCCCTTATTTCTTTGTATGTAAGCGGAGATGACAGACTTATGAGAAAGGCAATTACAGACTTTGACAATTCAAGGGTGTACGAAGGGCTTACTCAAAGCCGCTATCCAAGCGTAGTTCAGCAAATTATACCTCCGTTTTCACTTTTCTGGACAAATATGGTCTATGACTATTTTATGCACCGCAAAGACGATGACTTTGTTAAATCTCAACTGCAAGGCATTGAAAATGTTTTGAATTGGTATGAAAGACATCTTAATAAGGAAAAGAATATGTTAGGCAAAATGGAGTGGTGGAACTTTGTAGATTGGGCAGAAGAATGGCCTTGGAATATGAATAAGAGCATAGGGGGAGTACCCCAAGGCACATTGGACAGCCATTCCTCTATTTTGACTTTTCAGTATGCTTACTCCTTGAATTTGGCAGCAGAAGTATTTGATTATTACGGGAAAACTATTCAAGCACAGCATTATAAGCAACTTGCCACAAAAATTGCTAAAAGTGCTTTTGAACTTTGCGTAGATAAAGAAAAAGGAATCATAGGAGATACGCCAGAAAAACAAGCATTTAGCCAACATGCCATTATTATGGGAGTATTGAGTGAAGGCATACCTACTGAACAGCAAAAGACATTTTTAGAAAAAGTATTGAAAAACAATGATTTGATTGAAATAACTTTTTACTTCCGTTTTTACCTGACGCAAGCACTCAAAAAAGCAGGCATGAGCGATTTGTACTATTCCAATCTAACCCCTTGGCGCAATATGCTCAAAATAGGGCTTACTACCTTTGCAGAAAAACCTGAACCTACTCGCTCAGACTGTCATGCGTGGTCATCAAGTCCTAACTATGACTTTTTAGCAACTATTTGCGGAATTATGCCTGACAAAGCAGGTTTTGAAAGTGTATTGATACAACCTGCTTTGGGTGAGTTGAAAAATGTGGAAGCCCACATGCCCCACCCTAAGGGAGAGATTAGTCTCAAACTTAGTAGAGCGGGAGAAAAAGGCATCATAGGCGAGATTAGCCTACCTGCTCATACTTCGGGTAGATTCGTCTGGAAAGATACAACAATCCAACTGAAAGAAGGAACAAACAAAGTAGAAGTAAAATAAAATAAAACTTTGAACTTTCCAAAAATTTCAGACTTTTGGAAAGTTCTCTACCATATACTACTCTACTGTTACTACTCCCGCTCCATTGTAAGAATAATACTCACCACTATACATAGCATCAGCACTAACAGGTCCCATATTAAAAGTTCCACGATTCACGGCTCGGCATACATAATAGAAACTTTTAATTTCGGTAGGTGAAGCAGAAGCAAAGATATTGATGCGGTCATCGCGGAAGTCGAAGTGTTCGGCTTCGGCAGCGTTGGTAATCCAACTTACGCCTACTCCTCCTAAGCGAGGATTATCAATTTCTAAACCCGCGGGCAACATATCAGTAATCACTACATTAGGAACTCTGCCCCCTGTACTTTGCAGGGTTATTTTCACTACTACTAAGTCATTCTGCTTAAAGGTATTGCTACTTATACGGTTGCCGTTGCGGTCATAAAACTCCTTACGCACTTTGAGGAAACTATCTTCTTCTCTGTACTCTCCTGTGGTGCTTAGTCCCTCCATTTCCCAGAAATAGTAAAGGTTGCCTCCTTGTGCCTCTATTTTCACTTGCTTACCCTGCACTTGATTATTGAGAATAAGAGTTTTCCCACTTACTTTGCCTACCTCCTTACCATCAGCATAAACCGTAGCAGTTGCGTTACTTTCCCCTGCTTTTTTCGCCAACTTGCCCAAAGCTAAGAGTCCAAAGGCATTTTCTTGTGTGTTTAAATAAGTTGCTCGCTTCATTTGCTGAGCTAAATGCTTCGCCATGATGCCGATTTGAGCGTTTTGAGGGTCAGTTTCTATTAGCGCGTTCAATGCAATAGCCTCATCGCGAATATAAGAGTGGAAACTTCCTTCTAAGGCAGTAACAGATTTTTCTCCTGTAAAACTCTGTGGCAGAAGTTTGCGATAAGAAGCTTGGTCGCCTACATGATAATAAGCGGTTGCTAATAAGTATTTGGAATCCAAAGATATGACTTGCTGATTTGCTTTGTAGTAGTTCATGGTTGCTATATCCTGCCTTCCTGCCAAAGCCAAGACATATAAGGAATAGAAAGTTTCTTTCGGGGCTATGCGAGTGGCTTTCCTTACGTTCCCATTGTCAAAATATTCATAAATATAGGTTTCCTTGCGCTTGACTTGACTTGCTAAGTAACTGTAAATCTGATTCAAAAACTTGGTATCTACCTCAAAACCTGCCTTGCGAGCCTCTATCAAGAAATGCGCCGCATAAACCGTTCCCCACCAACTTGCATACGTCCCTCCCTGCCAATAAGCCAACGAGCCATCGTATAGTTGCATGGTTTGCAACTTCCTAATTGCCTCTTGTACGTTAAAATAGGCATTTTGCTTGGCAGCATTTGTCCCTGCTTGGACGGAGTACATATCATCTATCAAATCAGCAAAATAAATTTGTGGGAAAGCAGTAGAAACGGTTTGCTCTACACAGCCATAAGGATATACTACCAAGTAGTTCAAAGATTTAGCAAACTCTACCACGGGAGAACGACTGATAATCAACTTGCCTTTGACAGAGTTCTGAAGATAGTCAGCTTTCATGTCTATACTAATAGGTCTGCCCGCTTCCACCAAACCAGAGCCGCTTGTTTTCAGCAAAGAAGTGCTTGGACGCACCGTCAAATCTATTTTTTCAGCAAACTTTTCTCCTAACCCATTAGCTTCCACCTCTACTAAGGCTGTACCTATTTCGTTTTTTGCCTTTGCTCTAAAAAATACTCGGCGTTCATCTCCCGCAGGTACGCTCACGCTTTGCGTATTTTCTCCGACAAGTTCCATAGCACCACTTGCACTGATTCGTGCTTTGACTTCTGCATTTTTTTCTGTGGTATTGGTCAAAGTTACAGGCACTAAAATCTCGTCATTAGGGCTTAAAAATAAAGGTAGGGAGGTGCTAATCACCAAGGGGTCAGCTACTTTCATATTGGCTACTCCTGTACCAAAGGCGTTGTCTTTGGCGGCAACAGCCACTATTCGTAAATCTCCTGAGAACTGCGGAACATCTATGGTAAACTTAGCAGTGCCACTTCCATCAGTCTTCAACGTCCCGCTCCAAAAAGAAACAGGCTTGATGCGTTTGTTTGCCATAGGATTCAGGCGCTTGCCTAAGTCATAACCATCTGACCCGTAGTTGCGTTGCGTTGCTTTCAACTCAGGGAAAAGTCTTGGGTAAATATTGTAAGAATTGACTTCTAAGGCTCTTTTTTGATAGAAAAACTCAAAGGGTTGTGGATTGGGAGAGTTTTTCAAAAGTAAAATTCCCTCGTCCACAGCGGCAATCGTAACCTCTATGTCAGACTGTTTTTTATCTGTCTGCACTATAATTTCTTGCTTTGTTTTTGCTCTGATTTTCTCTGGCACTTTGATAGTAAGGTTGATTTCACTACTTGCATCTTCTACCTTCAAAGTTTTGTAGCCGTAAGCAACGGTCAGAGGCACAGAAGAATCGTCCGCAGGCTTTATCAAAGTAGCTGAAATATAGGCATTGGGTAAGTATTCTTTTTTGATAGGCAAATTAAAAGATGCCGCTTTCTTGTCGGTTTGTACTATAAAATAATCATATACTTTATCCCTTTCCACGGTCAGTAAAATTTTTCCTGCAAAAGGCGTTTTCATTAAAATTTTGGCTTCTTCTCCAACGGCAAATTTTTCTTGGTTTAAAGTAATATCTATTTCGCCTTCTTTATTTACTTCAAAAGAAGTCCCCGAGGTCATACCCCAGCCATAAGCGTAGAAGGTGCGACTTACATAGCTATCAGTAGCGTTAGGAGCAGAGATTCTCACTTCGTATTCGCCCGATCTTGTAGGAACGAATGGAACATAGTTGCTTGTTCCTGAGATGGTTAAATCTAATTCTTTCTCTACAAACTCTTTTTTCTGCGAAATATATCGGTAGCCCGAATAGGTGTTTTCCAAAGCATTTTGCCACTCATAGCGAATGATTCTTACTTTTGCTTTGGCATTGCTTGCCAATTGCCCTAAGTAATTGACCGCAACAACAGGAATACTCAGCGGTTGGCGCGTATCCACATAATAATCAAAATTTTTGATGCCATAAAACACTTCTTGGGTAAGCAAGGTAAAAGTACGAGAGCGGTTTACTTTTCGCCCTGATTCATCAAAGACAGTAATGTAAACCTTGCCCTCCAACATTCCTACATTCCTATAATTGCGTGGCATAGTGAATGTTTCGGAAAAACGACCCTCTTCATCGGTTGTACCTTCTATGAAAATATTTTCAAAAGAAATATCCCCTCTTCCACTTAGACTGAAATTGTAATCTGAAAATTGGGTGGGACTAAAATATTTGCGAGCAAGTTGCATTTCCATTTCGTAGTTGCGATTCTTAGCAGGAGGTCCAAAAAGATTCAATGCTTGCCCACTTACCTCTAAATCTTCTCCTATTTTCACTACTTCTTTGCTTAATTTTGCTTCTACCTTGATACGGTCAGGCACAAACTCTTCTACGTTGATATTCTTGGAATTAAGTAAAATATCATTAGAAGTATATACTTCTACTGTGTAAGCCCCTGTTACGGTGCTGGCAGGAATTTTTATTGAAGTTTCAAAAGAACCTTGCTTGCTCAGCGTACCTTTTTTGGTGATAAATTCTTTTCCATTAGGCAGTAAAATCTTCATTTTTATGGGCAAATCTGTTACCGCCTGCCACTGCTTATTCCTAATGATAGTTTTAAGATGCATAGTTTCATCAGGGCGATACAGTTCTCTTTCTCCATAGATAAATGCCTGATAACCAGACTCATTTTCTCTAATTCCTCCTACATCGTAGCGGGACGTATTGACTCCCGTCTGATTAAAATACAGGTAATTAAAATCATTTTCCTTGCTGGCGGTAATCATGCCTACTTTAAAGCCACTTGCTTTGGTTTTGATACTTGGAAATTTGGCTACGCCATCGCTACTCGTAGGGACGGTATAAACTTCTTGATTGTTAGTGCTGACTAAGGTAACATTTACTCCGTTGATAGGTTGGGCATCTACAATGGAATTGGCAAATACCAACACCTCATCGGGAGTTTCTTTGACTATCAAGCCAATATCGGAGAGTGAAAGCAGTTGGGTAGCATTGCGGTAACTTTCGTTATCATCTGAAACTTTCATCACATAAATCCCTTTAAAAGGCTTAGAATCAATAAAATTCATATTGAGCAAGGACAAGCCGTCGGCTTTGGGTAGGTCTTTAGTTTCATAAACTTGCTCAAAAACCAAATCTCCGTAACTGTCAAAACTGCCGTAGTACCCGTAGTCATACTCATAGTCAAAATAATAGCCCTGCTCTCTCAAATACGCTAAGATGTTGTTTGCGTAAACTTTATAAATTTGTACCCTGATTCGGGGAATACTTGTAATCCGCAATCCTATATTTTTATTTCCTTTGGAGGTCAGGTAGATAGCTTTTTTAGAGGCAAAAGCGAGGCTTGGTTGCAAGTCGCCAAAAACTACCATCTGCTCCACATTGTTATTCAAACTTCCCCCAAAAATACCTTTCAAAGCCTTATCTACAATCAATTTATAATTTTTCCCAAACTCAAAGTTGCCTCTGAGAATAAAACCAAAGTCAGCCATTTCTACCTCGTAAGAGATGGCAGGCGAAAGACTTAAATAACGCTTAACTTCGGCAGCACTGGGCAGAACAGCTTGGTTAGTATAGACCTTGATGTAAGGATTATCTTCATCTGTTTCCCCTGTGATTTGCAAAATTTTAAAATTGTCTTTGGAAGGCACTTCGGTCTCGAACTCTAAGTCAGAAGCAGGTTTTTCACCTTGTGGGGTTTTTAGCCCTGCCTTGATAGTAATTTTGAGTTTTTGTTCATCAAATTTTTGAGAAGACTGCTGTGGAATTGCCAATTGGATAGCTTGTGTTATTTCGGAGGTATTAGTTTTATAACCTGCTTCTGTACTACCTATGAAAACTTTGGCAAGTTGATTTACCTCGGCAGGGTTCACAGGATAGTTAAAATTTAGGTTCATTCGCAACTCTGGCATATTCTGCTTGTTCATTACCCAAAAAATATCTGTTCCCAACAGATTTAGGTAAGGAGTATGAAAAGAAAAACTAATGTCATCACCTAATTTGAGTTTTTCATTAGAAGCTTCTACGACCTTGTCCGTAATTTCTGCTTTGTAGTCTGTACTTGGTTTGAATCCTGCTTCGGGAGAAAAAACTAATTCATTAGCGGCAGTCCATTTGAACTTTCCTTTGACTTCGGGAGTAAACTTTATGTACTCTTCCTTTATCCAAATATCTATGAGCGAATCTGTTACGATATTAGTATTGAAGGTAAATACTAAGTTTTGCTGTACAGCAATTTCTTCTGTAAAATTACGATTGGTAACATTAAGCGCGTTTCTGCCAAACTTTCCGCAAGCAAAAGTAAGGAAAAGAAAAGCAAGAAAAAGTAGAGCAGTTTTCGCATTTAAGAATTTTTTTTCACTGATTATCATATGAAAAATAAAGTTAATTTTAGGTATCATTTTGAATTTAGGATTTATACTTAAAATAAAATGATTTACAAACGTTTATAAGGTTTGAAACCTTATAAACGCCAATTTTCAATCAAAATCAATCTCGATTTTAGTATAATTTTTTGTTGTCAATCTTCTGTT
>Ga0272446_1007490_pt1 | contig 10832 bp, 11 predicted proteins | sample YNPCB0061_FD_194587 | JGI IMG/M metagenome (GOLD analysis project Ga0272446, IMG submission 194587) | Hot spring microbial mat communities from Yellowstone National Park, WY, United States - YNP-CB-006-1 | ecosystem: Environmental > Aquatic > Thermal springs > Hot (42-90C) > Sediment | place...
GGCGGCACGCGCCGGGTTGTGGCTGATCAAAGCGACAGCAGCAGGAAGATCGAGCGTACCGCGGTCAACGAGCCGAAAGATGACCGGCAAAAGAGAAGCCGGATAGTAATCGGCGCAAAGCCAATCGACCGCGCCAGATTCGATAGCGGTGATTGCGCTCAGGTTTCCGCTGCTGGACTTGCCGCGCAGGACGTTCGGCGCCCCCATACCGACCGCCATACCGGCAGCGTGTGCGGCCCGTGCGGCATCCATCGTTGTGGGGAATTCGGCAATGCGCAGACCGTATTCGACCCACTGCGCCACTTTCGCCGGTGTGTCATCGTCGTGACTGGCGACGGGCAAATTGTGGCGCGCCGCCAGATCAACCACCTGCCTGATCCGACGGGGAATATCAGCCTGTGCAGCGCGTTTGCGAATCAGGATCTCGTCGATCTCGGCATCGCTCCGACCGCTGGTTTGAGCGACATATGCCCGGAACATCTGCTCATTCACGTACTGACCCTGTCCCGGGCTGTGATCCATAATCGAGATAAGGCGCAACGATGGGTGACCGAGCATCGTCTGCAACGCATCCAGCCCTCGCTGGCTGCTGACCTCAACGCGGGCATGGACGAGATGCCGGGCGCCACAGTGCCGCTCCGTACTCAGACGATGGAGAAAATCCTGCACGAAGCGATCACTGCGCACCCCAAATTCGGCATCATCGAGTGAGAGCGCGTGCAACTGGCAGGTCACGCCACAGCCAAGTAAAAGACGGTCGGCGGCATGGAGCGCAATGCCTGCCTCGATCTCAACACCGGGGCGCGGTTGCACCAGTTTCTCAATCGCGTCGCAGTGGAGATCGACCAGACCAGGGAGGAGATATGCGCCGTCAAGATCGAAGTGTGGCATTGTAGGCGTCTGCGGGTAAGCGCCGTAGCCAATTGAACCGATCCGATCCTGATCTATAACGACCCAACCTTTTTCCACCACGCGATCAGGAAGTACGATAGTCGCGTTGGCTAACAGAAATCGCACACCTCACCTCCCTGGCTGAAATGTCCATTGCCGGTCGGCGCACGGACCCAGACCAGACAGATCGTGGGAGACGCTGATAATGGCAGTTCCTTCAGCCTGCGCGGTCCGGATCATTTCGATCACCACCTGCCTGGTTGCTTCATCAAGACTGGCAGTCGGCTCGTCGAGCAACAACAGTCGTGGTCGGGCGATAAATGCGCGTCCCAGATTGATGCGTTGCTGCTCGCCGCCGCTGAAGGTCATCGGGCTGGCCTGCCACAGTTCAGGCGCGATCCCTAACCGATGCAGCCACTCCTCCCCGATGGCGTGTGCTTCCCCGCGATCCATCTGCTGCCGGTACAACGGTTCGCAGATGGTATCAAGCGCCGAAACGCGGGGCAGAACGCGCAGAAACTGGGAGCAGAAGCCGATCTCGCGCTCACGGAGATGCAAGATCACGCTTTCTTCGGCGCAACTGAGATCGATCCGACCAACATGCTGCGACTCGAACCAGATTGCGCCGGATGTCGGCAGGTACGTTCGATAGATACACTTCAGGATGCTCGTCTTCCCCATGCCGCTGCGACCGTGGATGAGCAGATGTTCCCCGGCGGCTACCGTAAAGCTGACGTCGCGTACCGGTGTGATAGTACGACCGTCGATCAGGTGCAGGGTAAACGATTTATACAGGTTGCGCACTTCAAGCAAATGGTTCATGCGACAGGAGACGCCTCTCCGGGGTGACATACGATTAGCAGGCTGCGACCATACGTTCTCACGCCGTCCTCCCTCATAATGCCGACGAGACTAGCAGTTGCGTATACGGGTGCTGCGGATCTTCCAGAATCTGATCGGTCAGGCCCGACTCAACAATTGCACCGTTTTTCATCACGATAGTACGGCGGGCAAGCTGACGCACCACCCCCAGATCGTGCGAAACCAGCAGCATCGTCATGCGATCTTCCCACTGGATGCGGCGTAAAAGATCGAGGACGCGCGCCTGGACCGAAACATCAAGCCCGCTGGTTATCTCGTCGAGCAGCAGCAGCGTTGGATGGATGGCCAGCGCTTTCGCAATCTGAACCCGTTGGAGCATCCCCCCACTAAAGGTCGCCGGCTCATCGTCAATGCGCTCAGGCGGCAACTCAGTCCTGGTCATCAATTCGAGCGTCCGTACCCGGATGCGATCAAAGTGGCGCCATTCAGCCAGGAGCAACTTTTCGGCCACATTCCCGCCCACCGAAAAGCGCATATTGAGTCCAAGCTCCGGGCGCTGGCAGACGATGCCGAGCCGGGTATTGCGAAAGAGACGGGTTTCATACCGGTTGAGGGTAACGAGATCGCGCACCGTCCCATCTGCGTCGCGGAACCAGATGTGACCACTGTCGGGGCGCAGCGCCAGGTAGACCATCTGGAGCAGGGTGCTCTTGCCGCTGCCGCTTTCACCAACGATCCCCAACACTTCGCCAGCGTACAGGTGCAGATTGATATCAACACACGCCCACACCGTACCGCAGCGCGGGCAGCGCGACCGACCAACCGCGGGCCCTGTCAAACGGCGGCAATCGGGGCAGGTTGGACCGAAATGCTTCTGCAAGCGCTCAAGACGTAAAAGCCAGTTCTCCACCGTCATAGCAGCGCCTCCGCCTGTGCGCGTTGCCTGGCGCAGTATGCCGTGTCCGAACAGGTTGTTTCCCAACGCCCGCCGCCAGCGTCGGCAACAAAATGATGCGTGAGAAACGTGTGCTCTGCACCGCAACGAGCGCAGCGCTGACCGGGTTGGTATTCGGTACGAAAAGGGTAGTCGTCGAACTGGAGCGGTTCCACGATTGTGTACGGGGGAACGGCATAGATGCGCTTCTCACGACCTGCGCCAAACAGATACAACGTCTCGGCCATATGGAGTTTGGGCACATCCCAGCGTGGAATCGGCGTACTATCCATGAGATAACGGCGGTTCACCAGCACCGGATACTGACTGGCAATCCGCAGGTCGCCCGCCCGCACGACACTTTCGTACATATAGACCCACATCTTGCCGTAATCGGCTTCGCTGTGCATCACCGTCGCCCGCTCCAGATTCGGCTCGACCCAGCGCAGCGGATCGGCCATCGGCACCTGCAAAACCAGAATCTGGTCGGCGCGAAGCGACTCTTCCGGAATGCGGTGACGAGTCTGAATGATCGTGGCTTCGGCGGTATCGACCGTTGTGTTAACGCCGGTTGTGCGCGTGATCAGGCGGCGCAGATTGACCGCATTCACACTATCGTCGTCCCCCTGATCGATCACTTTCAGCGTATCGTCCGGGGTAATGATCGACATGGTGATCTGAAGCCCGCCGGTGCCCCAACCGCGGGCAATCGGCAGATCGCGGCTGGCGAAAGGAACCAGGTGACCGGGCAGCGCCACCGCTTTCAGCAGGCTGCGCCGGATCTCGCGCTTCGCGTCTTCATCGAGCAGAGCAAAATTGTATAACCGGTCAAGCGATGTGCTCACGGCTGTTCCTCCAATGCCTGATCAACCAGCTCACCGAGACGCGAACGACGTCGGGCGGCGTGATCACGGGCGCGTTCGAGCACGCTCAGGTCGGCTGCAAACGTGACATAGTGCGGTAATTTGAAATGCGACACAAACCCGCTGGCTTCGATACCATCGCTGTGGAGCAACACAAACTCTTCGTCAGCCGCGGGACCCGTCTCACCGCTGAGGCTGCCGGCGCGCGCCTGAGTCAAGACGCTATCGAGGATCGCTGTGCTCATGACTTTGAGTTCGCTTTGCCCGAAGGCAAAGCCGTAGCCAGCATTGAAGCGCGGTGGCTGAGCATTGTTGGTCACACTGTGCGCTTTTGAGGCGATCTCAGCCTCGGTAGCCTCAATCTCGCCAATCGTGATCGGTTCGCCGGTGAGGGGATGCGCGACCTGGACGGCGAGGAAGCCGTAGCGCAGTTCGATCAGCGTCGGGTGGGCATCGCCATAGCCACGGACACTGCTGTATGCAAGGCTCATGACACTGCCGGTGTCGGCTTGCATCAACGCCTGAAGGCGAGCGCTGCGCGGGCAGGGAAACACGAGCGGTTCGCGGGTGATGTCATATGGCTCAGCCTGCACCGGCTCAGACGGCACATCCACGATCATTCGTTCCTGACGCATGTAATCGGCGACTTTCGGAAATCGCCCCCATTCACCTGCACGATGACCGCCGATTTCAACCAGTGCCGCATAGCGTTCACCGGCACGGATAACCGCAGTCATATCTTCGTCGGCAAGTTCGGGACGCAAAAGCCGGATCAGATAATCGGTCGCCGGTCCGAGCACCTGACCGCCGGGAATGTCTTTGAACGACGCCGAAATACGACGCAGGCACATCATGGCGCGTCCCGAAGCCGGTAACGACGCCATCACCCGTGGGAGCGTCGTGCGGTAAGCACGGAGAAGAAAAGCGGCTTCGATGCTATCACCCTCAGCCTGCTTTACCGCCAGTGCTGCGAGGAGTGGAGCATAGAGCGCCCCCTCGTGCATTGCCCGACTGACCGCGTGGCGGAGCTGGTCGCGAATCTGCGGCAGGTGCAACGGGGTGCTGCCGCCGATCAATCGCAGACACTCGACCAATTCCTCTGCGCGGGCGACCGCGTCGGCGCCGCCGCGCACAGCAACGTAACCCATGGTTTGCGACTCCTATACGTCCCAACATCCAATCCGCACGGTGCGCGGCAAACCTGCACAGCGCTGATGGCGGTCAATGAGAAAGATATCGATCCCCAGCGGGAATTGCCCGGGGCGGTCTGCCAGGGCAACGATCTCAGTCCGCGTCATTCCTGACAGACCAATCATTGCCTGACCGGCAATACCCGGTCCGCTCAGGCGCAGAGTCGCGCCGCCAGCGATGATCTCCGGTACGCACAGAAACACGGTGCAACTATGTTCGGGGCAGATGAGCGTCCCTTGTTTGAGTTCTTCCAACAGCGCCACACTTGCCGGCGTGTACAACAGGGCAAAGTCCGCCATCATGGCTGGAACTGGTCGGGCGTTGCTGCGCAGCGTGATCCAGTGCGTCAGTGGATGATCCGCAGACAGCCAGACTGTGCCTGCCGCCTGTGCGAAACTCACCGTTTGATCGAGCAGGCTCATACAGGCAGCAACCGCTACCGGGTTGGGAATGTCGCCATTGTCAAGCGGCGGCGGGTCGGTCAATGGCGGATCGGGTAATGTGCCGACACGTCCGGGACGAGCCAGACAGTCGAGCAGAATACGGAATACGCGACCGTTGAAGAGTTCCAGCGGACCTGGAGAAGGAACGATGATGTTCATAGTTCAGAACGTCTCAAATGCAACCCGTGTCGCAGCAGCGGCAGCAAAACGTTGTTCGTACACAGCGCCGAGCATACGTCCCAATTCAGCAATCCGAGGGCGAAGATCGGCGTGCGGATCACCCGGCATCCGAAGCGCAGCGTCAAGGATCGCCAGTGCTGTTGCATGATCAGGGTCGCGACCGATCACCATTCCAAATCCAAACTGCCCGTTTAGTTCCAGGCGTGTCTCAGTCGCAAGAATCTCGCCAGCATTGAAGACCGTTTCGGCAACACCCTCAACCATCCGCAACTGCACCAGCACGGAGCGTGGTCCGCTGAGAAACACCACTGCGCTGCGGTCGTACCGCGCCAGGATGGTTTCAGCCAGTTCACAAACCAGGTGTGGCGGACTGCAACTGAGGATATGCGATTCGGTAAGCATAACCAGGCATCCTTCGTTTATCAGTATGGACGCTGAACCCCGACGAACCCTTTCAACCGGGTAGCAACCAGTTCCAGCAGAATAGCGAATATCAGCACAGCATAGGTAAACACACCCAGTCCGCGCAGGTCGAGATAGAAGGAACTGGCCATGAACATATCAAACCCGATACCGCCAGCGCCAGCAACAGCACCCATGGCAATCGCCACAGAGAAATTGATCTCAAAGCGCACGAATGTCCACGAGAGCAGGGCGGACGCTGATGACGGCGTCACTGCTTGAAAGACCATCTGCCACCAGTTTGCCCCACTCGCCCGCAGCGCTTCGAGCACTCCCGCATCCAACTCTTCGAATGTCTCAGCATACGCCTTGACCAGATAGCCGATCGTGTGAAACGTCATCCCGATCACCGCTGCGATACTCCCCAGACCTGCCGTGACCGCGAAGAACAACACCCAGAGCACCGTCGGTACCGCCCGGATAAACGCCATCACCCCCTTGACCGCACCGGTAACCCGTCGCGGCGCCAGATTCTGTGCTGCAATCAGGGCGAGAAAGAACGCAATCGCCGCCCCCAGGACGGTCGTGAGCAAGCTCAGACCCACCGTAACCATCAACTCACGAAACACATCCAGCCAACCCAGGTTTTTCAGCCGCGCTTCGATCAGGACAACCCTGAAGTTGTTGAACATATCGCTCAACGCGCTGAAGACATCGACATTGCGGGTGTCAATGGCGACCAGACCATACACCGTCAGAATCGCCAATATTATCAGGGTCGCTTGAATAGTAACATTGGCGGCATTGCGCGGTCGTACTCTGATGCGACGGGTGGGAACTGTTGTTTCCATTACAGTATCGTCCTGCGGATAGAGTTCGAGAGCATCTCGATCAGTATCACGGCGACAACCGTGACAAGGACCACCAGGCTCGCCGAACCATAACTGAAGTTCTTGAAATAAAGGTCAAACAAAAAGCCGATGCCGGCGCCGGTAAGGATGCCAACCAGCGTCGCGCTGCGAATATTCGTCTCGATCATGTACAGGAGCCAGCTGATCAGTTGCGGCAGACAGGCTGGAATAACGCTTTGACTGATGATCGCGCCATACCCGGCGCCGGTCGCCCGCAGCGCCTCCACCGAGTCGGCGCCGATCTCATCAATAGTCTCAATCATCACGCGAGTGATGAAGCCGAAAGTCACAAAGAACAAGGCGAAAAAACCGGTGAACCCGCTCTGCCCGAACGAAAAGAGCAGGATGAGCGCCCAGACCGAGACATCGATATTGCGAAAGATGCTGGCCAATCCTCGCGCCGGCAGGCTCAACCACGGATGGGGGCGCGTCGTATTGGCGCCGAGAAGCGCAAGCCCCAACCCAAACAGTGCTGCAACTGTCGATGCAGCAATCGATACCAGCACCGTCTCCTGCAACTTTTCCAGAATGCGGGGCAGACGAGACCACGCCCGCTCATCGGGGATAAAGTTTGCCACCGCCCAGACAAACGCGCGTGGAACTGCTGCAATTCCCTGGACGACATCAAACTGCGTGATCACGATACTACCGTAGGTGAGTGCGCCGATAACTGCAAAGAAGAGGAGCGATTGCAACCGTCGGCGGCGGAAGAAGACATCAGGCGGCATAGCGTTCCTTCAAATCGAGAATCAGTTCACCGGCTTCCGAGCCGTAGATCTGGTATATCTGCGCATTGGTCAAGGTATCCGGCGATCCATCGTAGACCACCTGTCCCCGGTTGATACCGATAATCCGCCGGGCATAGCGGAGCGCGACATCGACCTGGTGGAGATTGACCAGTACCGTGATGCCCATCGTAGCGTTGATGTCGCGGAGCGTATCCATAATTACCTTCGCCGAACCCGGATCGAGTGACGCGATCGGTTCGTCGCACAGGAGCATCTTCGGCTGTTGCACCAGCGCACGGGCAATGCCAACGCGCTGCTTCTGACCGCCGCTGAGCTGATCGCAGCGCTTATACATCTGCTCACTCAGCCCCAGGTTCTCAAGGATGCGTACCGCTTCGCGCTTCTCCGCTTCGCTGTACAAACCAAGAATGCCTTGCAGCGTGTTTTTGTAGCCAAGCCGACCGTGCAGCACATTTTCAATCACGCTCAGGCGATTGACCAGGTTGTAGTGCTGAAAGATCATGCCGATCCGGGTGCGGTGACGCCGCAGGGCAGCGCCGCGCAACTGTGGTACGCTCATACCATCAAAGCGAATATCGCCGCCGCTGATATCGATCAATCGGTTGATGCAGCGCAGCAGAGTCGACTTCCCCGCGCCGGAAGGACCGATAATCGCCACAAATTCTCCGTCATCAACGGAGAAACTGACCGAATCAAGTGCAAGTATCTCTCCACCGTAGCGCTTGGTGAGCGTATCGATTTCGAGCAGAGCCATAGAGCCTCCTTAAGCGACACCGGTTCCTGACAGGGGAGGAACCAGTGTCGCCATTGAACTGAAGGTATCAACGGGCAGCAAGCTCGCGGATCGGGTTGAAGAAGGAGTCGTCAACCACAAGAAACCGCTCTTTATCGGTCTTGCGCAAGAGCGGCCTGAAACCGGCATCAATTTCCGCCTTCGTGGCGAAGATGCGCGGGTTGTTGGCAATAGCATCCGAGGTCAGAACGTCCTGCAATCGCTTGATCTCATCATCGCTCAGCATACTGCGGTTGGCGACGAAAGGTGCGTTGAGCACCGGAGTTGATGAGATAATGACAAACTCCGCGCCGGGGAACTTGTCAAACGGTTCGGAAGCATTGGCCAGCACGCGATACACAGCGCCAGGACGATTCTCCTGCCCCTCGACCAGTTCGACGTAATTGCCGACACAGACATCACAGAAGGCAGCGACGTCCGCCTTGCCCGACAGAAGGTTGACTGCCGAACCCTGGTGGGAACCGCCAAACAACACCTCGCTGAAGAACCTGTTCGCACCACCTTCGATCAACTCATCAGTCGAGAGGTTCTTCCACTGATCCTGCTGACTGAAGTAGCGGACAATACCCGCTGCCGGTACGCGAAAGCCGGAGGTCGAGCTGCTTGAGACGAATGAGAAGCGCTTTCCCTGGATATTGTCAATCGAAAAGGCGCCATCCTTCTGATACGCCCCTTCCTGACCGCGCGCTACCGCAAGCCAGCTGTAGTAAACGGCTGTCTCGACTCGACCATCAGAACCGCTCGGGATCACAAGCGGAATCACATTAGCGTTCTTTGCATGCGCCTGTACATAGGCTTCTGCGCCGAAGAAACCAAGATGCGCTGTGTTGTTCGCCAGCGCCTCAACCGCGATCAGGTAATCGGTGGTTGTGCGATGCTCGACTGGACGACCAAGAGCTTCACTTACTGCTTTGCCGATAGCATCGCGAGCATCATTAAGCTCAGCACCCGACTCATTCGGCAACCACGCGATAATAACGGGCGAATTTGCATTCGAGGTCGTACCGGTTGTGTTTCCGCCTCCGGATCCGCAGGCTGCGAGGACGATCATCACAGCCAGAACGATACATAAGAGCCGCATAGACCGCATAAGGGGCACTCCTCCTTGCAGGCATTACTGACGTTGGCACACCGCCTGGAGTAGCGTATGCGATCAAGATTGTATGCAGGTAATGAAAGAATGATGCTCCGATTAAGTTCTGCTAAAATTTTCGCAAAACCTTTGCAAATTCAGTGCAAAAAGTGGGCAATCACTGCTGAATCGTTACCAGGATGGAGGAGTGGGCACAGCATTCTTTTGCACTGCTCAGCAGGTACGAGTGAATGATCTCACCCTGCTCACAGCGGATTACTGCCGCTCTTCGGGGCGCCGCTGCCGCTGGCAGGCATGGACGACGCGCTCGACCAGCCGCTCCGGATCGTCAGGCGGAAGATCCAGTCGCGCCTGCAACCCTTCGCCCAACCGCATCGCCAGTTGCCGACGCACCGGCGGCGCCAGATCGCGGCGCTGATCGAGAAAGTCGCACAGCAGCGCATAATCGTCGGGCGTCAGCAGTCCTGTATCAATGGTGAGGGCGTCGTCATCCGGTGGAAGCGGAGTCTCCGGCACCGTGCTGGCAACGAGACTTTCCAGTGTCACATCAGCGCGTTCGCGCACGACCAGCGTACCGGCCGCCAGATCGCCCAACCGCCGTGCGCGCTCGTCGATAAACATCGTAATCACGCCAATGCCGTAAAACAACGGCAGGAAGTCGATAATGCGGATCAGATTGCGAATGATCGATCCCAGGACGGTCATCGGGCGCCCCCCTTCGGTTACAACCCGCAGCCCGATCAGACGCTTACCGGGACTTTGCCCGTTCCACGTCAACTCGAACGCGATATAGTATCCCCAGAGGATGACGAAACCCAGTGTTGCTCCGATGGCAAGCCACACACTCTCCGCAAATTGGAGAATGCTGGTGACCTGTGCGATTGCAAGAAACAACGCCACTTCTGCGAGGACAATCAGCGCGCTGTCGATGATCGCCGCCAGACACCGTGAACCGATACCGGCAATATCGTATGCCAGTTCGATCTGTTCTGGGGTCTCAACGATGTAGTCATTAATCTGCATTGATGCGGACACCCATGTGGATATATACTCAGAACACGGCGTTTTTGATACCAGGAGTATTATATAGCGCCTTCGAGGTGTGGCGATGCGACGATTTCTGCACCTGTTCATTCTGGCTGGTCTTCTGATCGCTCTGGCGCATCACGCGCCATATTCACATCCATCGCCATCTCGCGCACTGGCGCATGCCGAACCCGCACATCAGACCGCCGATCTGCTCTACAATGAAGCGCGTACAGTCCACCTGGGAAATCTCGCCAGACGCGCCAATGGTATTCCGCCGTTGCGCTGGAACCGCCAGTTGACCGCTGCGGCGCGCTGGTTCGCGTGGGACTCGACCGAGAATCGTCCCTTCGGGTACTGTGGTCACCAGGACACGAATGGAAACTGGCCCGTTTATCGGGCGCGTGCCTTCGGATACCTGGGATTCGCGGGCGCAGAGAATGCGTTCTGTGGGTACGTTTCCCCCGAAAGCGCCATTGAAGGGTGGATGAACAGTCCCGGGCATCGCGCCAACTTGCTCGATCCCGCTTCGCG
>Ga0272446_1007491_pt1 | contig 10831 bp, 12 predicted proteins | sample YNPCB0061_FD_194587 | JGI IMG/M metagenome (GOLD analysis project Ga0272446, IMG submission 194587) | Hot spring microbial mat communities from Yellowstone National Park, WY, United States - YNP-CB-006-1 | ecosystem: Environmental > Aquatic > Thermal springs > Hot (42-90C) > Sediment | place...
GGGCTGTCTGGGGGATTTGCCGGTTGCTGAGCGTTCGAATCATCGTGCAACGGTGATTCTCTCCCTGGCGTGGCGGCAGGATCCGGAGCTGGCTAATGCCTGGATCATGCCGGAAGTGCCGACCTGAGCACTGTGTAGACAATTAGTCCCCCATTCCTGGATGTATTCTCCACTCTGACGCTATGGCCATCGACAGCTTCCTGGATATCTACGAAGCCAGCCTGAATAAGAAGGGTGAGGAGTTGTGTGGCGATAAGGTGAAATATTTGAAGTCCGATAAGCAAACGATTATTGTGCTGTCAGATGGGTTGGGCAGTGGGGTTAAGGCCAATATTTTGGCGACGTTGACCACGGAAATTTTGATTAAAATGTTGGATGCCGATATTCCCCTGGAGGAAGTTTTAAAGACCGTCATCGGCACCTTACCAATTTGTCAAACGCGTAAAATTGCCTATTCAACCTTCACGATTATTCAGGTGAACGGTGAGACCAGCCAATTTCGGGTGATCAACTTTGACAACCCGCCCTTTTTCTACTTTCGTGGGGGGAAAGCCACCCACCTCACCAGTCATAGCGAGAATATCCTGGGCCGGAAAATTGCGATCGCGGAAGGGGTTTTAGAGCATGGCGACTTTCTGGGAGCCATTAGCGATGGGGTGCTGTATGCCGGAATGGGGGTAACTTTGAATTTTGGTTGGGGTTGGGAGAATATCACCCAATTTATCGAGGACGTGTTAGTTCAAAGACTGCATACAGCCAGAACCATTGTTCAGTCCGTGATGAAGAAAACCTACGCACTCTATCAGGGAGAAGTAGGGGACGATGCTACTTTTGTTGGGTTGTATGTTCGCAAACGGAATCGTCTGATCATTTTTACTGGCCCGCCGTTGGACAAAGACAGTGACGAATTTTACATCGAAAAACTCTTGAATTTTGATGGCAGAAAGGTGATTTGTGGAGGCTCGACTGGCAATATTGTTGCCAACTATTTGGGAGAAACCATTGAAATGGACCTCTCGACCATGCGGCGAGAACTGCCTCCTATTGGTATGCTCAGTTGCATCGACTTGGTGACAGAAGGAATTTTGACCATTTCGAAGGCAACCGAATATATCAAAAACTGCCATTGTGATTTATCTCGCCTGCCGTTTGATAATAATGGGGCCTATTTGTTGGCTAAAGAAATGTTGCAAGCTGACTCCATTCTGTTCCTGGTAGGACAGAGCATCAATGAGTTTTATCAGAATCCGTTGTTACCCAAAAATATTTCGATTCGCCGTAGTCTGATTGAAGATCTGGTGCAGTTTTTGCGGGCCAAACAACGGGAGGTCACGATTGAATATTGTTAAACCACCAGCTACTGATGTAATGCGGACCAGGTTGTTGGGACAGCAGTCAGCATCGAGAACTCAGAATTCAGCAACTTGGCCACATTCTTACTACGTTCGGCTGAGGCTTCGACGGTGAGATCAGCCGAACCGCTCACCGTCCTGAATTCCTTAGATACCAGTGTGTTCCAGTTTCCGTTGATCGCCAACCTACTAGGGCTAACGATTGATTTCAGTCAAGTCTGTCGATTTCGGGGAGGGGTGGAACGTGGAGTCTAGGATATCTTCTTTGGTTATTGGCTATGGCAATACGCTGCGGAGTGATGATGGAGCTGGACAGGTAGTGGCCGAAACCATTGCTGATTGGCAGTTGCAGGGTGTGCGATCGCTGGCGGTTCACCAACTGACCCCCGAGCTGGCAGCGGACATTGCCACGGTCCAGCAGGTGATTTTTGTGGATGCGATCGCAGCTGAAGCGGACTCAACCGTGCAAGTTCAGCGGTTAGCAGCGGATGCCAGCAGCCAACTGGGGGGGCATTATCAAAGCCCGCGATCGCTGCTCCGGTTGGCCCATCAACTGTACGACGCCGCCCCCATTGCCTACCAGATTTTAATTCCGGCTGTGAATTTCGACTTTGGGGAAGCCCTGTCTCCCCTGACGGAGGCCGCCACTGCCACCGCCTTGGAAAAAATCCGGCTCCTCCTAACCGCCCGGACCGTCTGATGCCGAACTGTTGACCCAGACTCCCAAGTCTATAGCGATCCGAGCAGGATTGTGAAAGGTTTCCGCAGGAAATCCTTCTCACAAAGCCCTTTCACCATCCAGACATTCACAAATCAAATAGGATTGCTATAGAAAGAACGGTTACTGTTACTACAGCTTGGTTTGATGTTCGATCCCTATGCTTCTGCTGGTCACAAAAGTTTGTCATTAAGCAACCCGTAATGTAGGAGAAAATCATGAAAATTAGTGCCCGCAATGCTCTGAAAGGAACCGTAAAGTCTGTGGTGACTGGGGCTGTTAATGATGAGGTTGTGGTTGAAGTTTCCCCGGGTGTAGAAATTACCGCTATTATTACCAAAACTTCGGCTGAAAGTTTGGGTGTCGCTGTTGGCAAGGAAGTCTATGCCGTGATTAAGTCATCTGACGTAATGATTGCGGTTGATTAACTCATCCTGGTGTTCTGTCAAACCCTAATTTTAAGGTGAACCCATTGGCTTGTAGTCGGCGCTTTAGCGCTGAAGCGCTGACTACAAACCCTAATTTCTAGAGTTGACGCTGCACTAGCCGAACACAGACTTTATATTCTCCCAGTCAAGGAGCATCTGCCTTGGCTGGGTTCTGGTTTTCAGCGAGTGGAAAGGAGTGCTTGGGAAACGTGTTGTTCGGAGATTGGATTTTAGTTTTGAAACCAGGCTGTTAAGGCAACCGCCAGGGCATCCGCAGCATCATCGGGTTTTGGAATAGTTTCCAGGTTTAGTTCGCGGGCTACAGCCAGTTGGACCTCATGTTTCTTGGCATTGCCGTAACCTGTGAGGGCTTGTTTGATCTGGGCTGGCGTAAATTCCACCAGCGGAACTTTATATTGGGCCAGCACTAACATCACCACGCCCCGTGCCTGGGCCACGGCGATCGTGTTGCCCATGCGATAGAAAAAGAGTTTTTCCAGCGCCACCAGATCTGGCTGCCACACTTTCATCAGTTGGTGCAGATCTTCGTACAGCATAGTAAGCCGCTGACCCATGTCCAGATTGGCGGGTGTCTGGACAATGCCAAAATCCAGGGCTGAAGCTTTACCCTCTGGTCGTCCTGCGGTTGATTGCCGACAGGTGATGGCCCCAAATCCCAGAATGGCTAAACCGGGATCGAGTCCCAAAATCCGCTGTTCCATGTTGAACCGAAAGAGGTCCGCCCTGAGAAAAATGACAATCGATTGAGCTTAACAACAATCGATTGGACCGGCCACCTGTCTTGTTTGTGAAGTGGACTACTCAGCCGCCTCATCCAGGCCAAACACCTGATTAAACACCTTCTGCACCTTGTAGCCAGAGTCAATTGATTCCAGGGGGTCTTTCCGCAGTCGGTGTCGCAAACAGAGGGTAACCACCCGGCGGATATCCTGAACCGTTACTTCTGTTCGCCCTTCCAACGCTGCTAGGGCTTTGGCGGCCCGGTTGGTCACAATATCTCCCCGCAGGCCATCCACATTCAGTTCGGAGCAGACCTGGGAAATCTTGACTCGCAGATCATAGTCGATTGTGACCTGTTTCAATCGCTCCTGGGCGCTGATCAGGCGCTGTTGCAATTCATCCTGCTGAGCTTGATATTTTTCTAAAAAGGCTTGCGGGTCGCGATCAAATTCAGTCCGTTGTTCGACAATCTGGACGCGCAGGGGCGGCTCTTTGACGGTGCGGATTTCGGCATGCATGCCAAAGCGATCGAGTAACTGAGGCCGCAGTTCTCCTTCTTCTGGGTTGCCGGAACCAACCAGCACAAACCGGGCTGGGTGACGAACGGAAATGCCTTCCCGTTCTACTGTGTTCCAACCAGAGGCGGCAGAGTCTAACAGGACGTCCACCAGGTGATCGTCTAGCAGGTTCACTTCATCCACATAAAGAATGCCCCGGTTGGCTTTGGCCAGCAGACCCGGTTCAAATGCTTTGACTCCTTCCGAAAGGGCTTTTTCGATGTCAATTGTGCCGCAGACCCGATCTTCAGTGGCGCCCAGGGGCAGGTCAATCATCGAGACCTGTTTCTGCACCACGGTCAGGGGTTGGCCAGCCTCTAATTTTTCTCGGACTTCGTCCCCCATCAACTCTGGATCACTGGGATGACTGTTATAGGGATCATCTGCCACCACGTCAATTTCTGGTAGTAGGTCTGCCAGGGCTCGGATGGTGGTGGATTTACCCGTGCCGCGATCGCCCATGATCATCACCCCACCAATCTTGGGATCGATGACGTTCAGCATTAAGGCCAATTTCATTTCTTCCTGGCCGACGATCGCCGTAAAGGGAAACACCGGACGTCGCCGGACAGCCATTGCTAATTGGGACGAACGACCATTTTCAGCAGTGTTGACGCTAGCAGTAGGACTCACAGGCTTATCTAAGAAACTGAGGGATTATTCATCGACTGTTTCCCATTGTGCCACGAAGGGGACCCGGCAGAAGGATTGGCGGGGTGAGGAAATCCCGGCTTCTGACCCTGACATCCTGCTTATCTTTTCTCACCAAGACTTAAACTTATTCTCTGCGGTTCTGGCGTAGCATCGGTAAGAGTAGAAAAGCGATTGAGTCAGGGCAATCCGTCACTGCAGGAAGGAAAGACAGCATGCCGATGGGGATTCATTTTGGCCGAGAAATCTGCGGGAACCTGAGTCAGGCAGAACAGCGAGAATGGCTGGTTACTAATGGATTGGGCAGCTATGCTTCCGGCACGGTTGCCGGACTGTTGACCCGGCGCTATCACGGGTTACTGGTTGCGGCACTGAAGCCACCACTGGGGCGGACGGTGATAGTGACTAAGGTGGATGATACGGTGCTGTATGGCGATCGCCTCTATCCGCTGCATACCAACCGTTGGGGGGATGGTACGGTGGGTCCCCACGGGTATCGCCACCTGGAGCAGTTCTGGTTGGAGGGCACCATCCCGACCTGGCGATATGCCTGTGGCGACGCCCTGATCGAAAAGCGGATTTGGATGCAACCGGGGGCCAACATTACCTACATCTACTACCAGGTTGTGCGGGCCATTCAACCGTTGACCTTAACCCTCAAAACGATGGTGAATTACCGGGACTTTCACAGTTGTACCCGGGGGGAAGGCTGGCGTATGACCATCGTTCCCATCAACAATGGCGTCAGTGTGTCTGCCTTTCCAGATGCGGTGCAACTCTACCTGACCAGCGATCGGGCGGAAATCACTGCCAGTCATGACTGGTACTTTGGCTATGACCTGGCGGTTGAACGGCAGCGAGGACTGGAAGACCGGGATGACAACCTGCATGTTGCCTCGTTTAAGGCCATTTTGCAGGAAGGGGAGACCCTGACGCTAGCCGCTAGCACCGAACGACCGGCCAGCGCGGCTGGAGATACAGCCTTGAAAATGCGACGGGCCTATGAACAGAAGATATTGGACATTTGGAAGACCAGCCGCCCCGTTTCGGCGAAAGAGCCGTCTCTCTTTGTCAAGCAGTTGATCCTGGCTGCTGACCAGTTTATTGTCAATCGCCATCTCGACCATGAGCCTAATGGCAAAACCATCATTGCTGGTTATCACTGGTTTGGTGATTGGGGACGGGATACCATGATCAGCTTGCCGGGGCTGACATTGGCGACAGGACGACCGGAAATTGCTCGCTCCATCCTGCGTACCTTTGCCCGCTATGTGGACCAGGGAATGCTGCCAAACCGCTTTCCCGATGCGGCAGAAACACCGGAATACAATACTGTTGATGCCACGCTTTGGTATTTCGAAGCGGTTCGAGCCTACTATCAGGCAACTGAAGATGATGACCTGGTGGAGGACCTGTATCCGGTGCTGGCCGAGATCATCGACTGGCATTGTCGGGGCACCCGGTACAACATCCACCTGGATCCAGCCGATGGTCTACTCTATGCCGGAGAAACCGGCGTCCAACTGACCTGGATGGACGCCAAAATTGGCGATTGGGTGGTGACGCCGCGAGTGGGCAAACCGATTGAGGTGAATGCCCTCTGGTACAGTGCGGCCCGTACTATGGCCAGACTGACCCGTAAGATTGGTAAACCCCACCAGGAGTATGACGCGATCGCAGACCGGGCTCTGTCGCGCTTCAGCCGTTTCTGGAATCCAACTCTGGGCTACTGTTACGATGTTTTGGACGGTCCCAATGGCGACGATATTTCCCTGCGACCCAACCAGATATTTGCTGTTTCCTTGGCGGAAAGTCCCCTGTCAAGCGCCCAGCAGCGAGCGGTGGTGGATGTCTGTGCGCAAGCCCTGGTGACCTCCCACGGGTTGCGATCGCTGGCAATGGATGATCCCCAATACCAGGGCCGCTATGAGGGCAATCCCCGTCAACGGGATGCCGCCTATCACCAGGGAACCGTGTGGGGCTGGCTGTTGGGGCCCTTTGTCATGGCCCACCTGCGGGTTTACAACAACCCAGCTAAAGCCCGCACCTTCCTGGAGCCCATGGTGAACCATCTGTCGGCTCACGGCATTGGCAGTTTGAGTGAAATCTTTGATGGCGATGCCCCCATGCTCCCCCACGGCTGCATTGCCCAGGCCTGGACCGTGGCTGAAGTGCTGCGAGCCTGGTTGGCGACGGAACAGCCCTAAAGCTGAGAGGCGCAAAGGACACTAAGAGACTTGCAAATATAGCGGTTTTCGCTGGCGTGAGGTACATGACGATGCCTATAAAGCTTGTCTAGCAAAGCTTCTGGTGCACCTTGTCCGATCAGGAACCGCTATAAATAAGGAGATTTTTAGGAATGAATCTAGCCTTTGATCCGGGCTTCGACTTCGCTCAGCCCCCAAATTCCGAGCGTTGAGCGAAGTCGAAACGCGAAAATTCAGGTATTCTCTTGAATGACGCACTCATTCACGACTCTAAGGTGCCCTCATCTGACGGAGTCTGGGCTTTGCGCCTGCGCCATACCCCCAGTCCCATGCCAATCAGCCCTGGCAGTAATGCAGGGGTAGGAATAGGTTGACTGCTACCAGAGGCAATACCTATTCCTATCAAAGATTGATCGGAAGTGCGTTTGAGGAGAGCTGAAAAAGAACCGACTTGAACAGGTCTAATTGGTCCTGTACCAGTAAAACCGGGCGCGAATTCAAGCTGCAATTGGTAATCGCTATCGGCAAAAAGCAGCACATCTCCCAGTCCATAAGTCCCATTGACTTGAAAAACATTTGCACTAGAACCTGACTGGGAACTGGAGAGGGTTCTAAGAATCGTGCCGCTGCTATTGCGCAGGTGGAATAACCAGCTTGAAATAGGGATGGTATTGCTCCCAACCGGCAAGCCAGTCACCGAGTAGACTCCATCAAAGGAACCTCCGGAGTCTTCTGCAAGGGCCTTTACCAGTGGATCGCCTACCGGTGGCTTACTGGTATCAAAGGTAAAATCAGAAGCAAATCTACCAGACGCCGTAAAAACGGCTGCCACCACGGGTTGTCCTGTCCCTGGAGAAAAAATGAACAGACTCACTGCACTCGCTGCGATTACTCCTCCCTTTAATGCGGATAGTGTTGCCATAGGACTTGTTACTCCTAAAGATAAGGGTGAGTGGTAGAAGTTTTCTATGGTCGCAATGTCCATTTCCCTTTAGGAAGGTGAGTTATAGCAAGCTTCCCAAGCCTGATTACTGGATCCTGGAACGATTCTCATGGACCGTCTGAGTAAATTCTGCTGGGTAAAGTTAGGCAAGGTTAGAATTACTGACCGCTCAGTAGTCATCCGAAAAATCTTTACAACCTTTTCTCGACAAATCCGGCACTTTCACGGAAATTCATTAAAGCTTTACAGAGTGAACCTGGAGGGTGGATGGGTGAAGCCAGAGTCACCTATCCAGTCGCCGGTCAAGCGTTCTGTAACCTCTGCCTGCCGGGCTTTATTGTAGATGGCTTTCATTACTGATGGCTGTTAGGATTCTCAATCACCAGCCCCTCACGTAAGGCTGCTCCATTTAACTCATTGTCTGCAGACACAAAAACAACCGGTGGTTCACTATAGGCCGTACAAAGCGCATTAACTGTGCAGCCAGTCGATAGTTGGATTGCATCATAGCCCCGTAGTCCATATCTCTCGGCTAAGTCCATCCCAGAAATGATGATATTTCTGGTAATCTCAACAATCTGGTAGTCTGTCTGCAAATCACCTCTGAGCTGGTTGCGCACTTCTGATGCATCAATGGGGCTGATATCGCCACAACGAGTCCGACGTGAATTGCAGCTGTAATTTCAACTGCTGTAACGGATGCGACAAATAGTTCATGCCCTAGTTCAACATCCAATAGTCCTAGCACCCATTCTGAACCTGCTTCCCGGATGTATCGCTTCACTAAAGCACTGCTATCTAAAAAGTAGAGGGTCATTTAGCGGCGTTCATCGACGATCGTCTGTGAAATTGGCTCCCCTTTCACTTGGACAAGTTGTCGCTTAGTTTTTCGCTCTTGGGAGGGTCGCTTAATTTGCCGTACCATACCAGAATCAACTAAGGCTTGATGGAAGTCGGCGGGCTTGGCATTGTTCTCTTGGTGGCAAATATAATCCTTTATCACTTGATTCAGGTGTTGTAACTCTGACAGATCCAGAGCTGGTAGGTGATTGAGTATTTGGTTCAGGAGTGCCTGAGACATTGCTAATAAGCCGCAAGGAGATGGATTTAGGACTACAGCATTTTCACTGGTATAAAATATATAGTCCTGGTCAGAAAGCAGGATAATTCAATACGTTTGCTTTCGAGCCATGTCACGCTGTCGTAAACATTGGAGCATCCATAATTTATTCTACAAAGTGTACCCTGCTGCAACAATTCTTTCCCAATGGAATTAGCCGGTTAAATAGGCCTTACAGCCGAGATCGCTGCAAGGATTCCAGGGCTTCTTCCATACTGACTTGGGGGAAGCGCTCGTAGAAGCGGCTGACGCTGTAGAAGGGGCTGGGGGTGGCCAGCAGGATTACCCGATCGCCCAGGGACTTGAGAAAGGGGAGTAATTCCAGCGGAGCAACGGGGGCGCAGATCCAGACTTGGGCTGCCTGTTGGGCTCGGAGGGATTGCACGGCGGCGGCGATGGTCATCCCGGTGGCAATGCCATCGTCCACCACCAGCGCGATCGCCCCGGTTGGACTGGACGGGGAACAAAAGGGGGCAAACTGGGCAAACTGAGCCTGAGCTTTGGTTTGGGCTTGTTCCAGGGCTGTTTCTCGCAGGGCGATCGCCTGGGGAGTTTGTCGGTAATTCATCCAGACCACTTTGCCGTCGGCAGCAACCGCTCCAATCGCCAGTTCAGAGTTATCCGGTGACGTGATTTTTTTGGCTACAACGACGCTCAAAGGACAGACCAACTGGCGGGCCAGGGGTTCTGCGACCGGCAGTCCCCCTCTGGGCAGCGCATAAACCACATAACGGCTTCCCGTCGGCGGTGGGTCGTGTTCGATTTCCTGCACAACAGCCTGGGCCAGCTTTTCACCCGCCTCTGTCCGGTCTGCAAAACAAACCAGGTTCGGATCCGGTAGGTGAGAAGACGCCGCCATACAACCTTGCCTGGTAGACAGCTAATGACCGGAGATTCGCTTCCTTATCATGGCTGAATTTTTTAGCGATTCACCCATTTTGGAACCTTTCTTAAGCTGCTATGGCAATCCGTCTGGCGGGTTAACTGGAGATTCTCCCCGCTGCATTCCCCGTTTCCCTTAAAATCTAAAACATTCCTTTACCTGCTCTGAGCCAACCCTGACGCATGGATAGCGAGAACCAAATCAGTTTGTTTGATCTGGGTGAAGCCGCGCCCTCCACTCCTGCTTCGACGTTTGACCCGGAGCAAATTCCCACCAGCGCTACCGTACCAATTCCTGTGGGTACCTATCAAACAATGGACCAGATGGAGGCCCACTGTAACCGCTGTTATCGTTGTGATCTTGGGAAAAATCGCACCCATGCGGTGATCTGGCGAGGCTGTCTGACAGCGCCGATCATGCTGGTGGGAGAAGGCCCAGGCCAACAAGAGGACGAACAGGGTAAACCGTTTGTCGGCAAGTCGGGTCAGTTGTTGGATAAGATTCTGCAATCGGTCAATCTGGATTTGGAGCGGGATGTGTTTATCTGCAACATCGTCAAGTGTCGTCCGCCGGATAATCGCACGCCCACGACGGATGAAGCCGATGCCTGCAGGGGGTATTTAATGGAGCAGATTCGTCTGGTCAATCCCAAAATTATCTTGCTGACTGGCGCTACTGCCCTGAAGGGATTGTTGGCAATCAAACAGGGCATCACCAAAGTGCGGGGCCAGTGGATCGAGCGGGATAACCGTCTCTATATGCCCATCTTTCATCCGGCCTATCTGTTGCGCAATCCCTCTAAGGAGAAGGGCAGTCCCAAATGGTTAATGTGGCAGGATATTCAAGATGTGAAGCGAAAACTGGATGAACTACGGGAAACTGCCATCGATCAGTAGTAGAGCCAGGTGGTGAAGGCGTACTTGCGGCCCTGGAGTACGGGCAATGCCTGGTGGGGATGGGTATAGTAGGCCGGAAAAACTAGAACGCTGCCGGTTTTCGGTTTGACCTTGACATTCTGGCGATCGAAAAAAGTTTCTCCGCCTGCAAAGTCGTCATTTAAGTAGCCAACAATGCTGACATCCCGAGTCGGAATGCCCTGTTCCATTTCCTGAAACCGACCCGAAAGCAGCAGGTTATCGACATGGCGTTTGTAACTTTGTCCCGGTTGATAGCGCAGGATTGAGCAAGCTTCCGGCTGGGAAAATTTGACCCGGTAGCGCTTGAACAGAAG
>Ga0272446_1007492_pt1 | contig 10831 bp, 8 predicted proteins | sample YNPCB0061_FD_194587 | JGI IMG/M metagenome (GOLD analysis project Ga0272446, IMG submission 194587) | Hot spring microbial mat communities from Yellowstone National Park, WY, United States - YNP-CB-006-1 | ecosystem: Environmental > Aquatic > Thermal springs > Hot (42-90C) > Sediment | place...
TTGGGCGGCAGGCGTCCGTCGTCCTGCCTGCAGGTTCCAACGCCATGCCGGTTTGACTCTCTCTTGCCGAGCCACCTATAATGGGGCTGCCATGGCGAGCCCTGCCACGGATGGCGCGAAGCCGCTGATCACCGCCCCGAAACCCGTCACCGCCGCGCTCGTTTTCGTCGGCGAGACGTGGCATCTTGCCGCGCAAGCGGCGGCTGTCATACTGCGCGGCCGGGCGGACGCACGGAACACCATCGCCCAGATGGCGGCGATCGGGGCCGACTCGATCCCGATCGTGGCGCTGACGACCCTCTCCACGGGCGCGGTTCTGGCGTTCTACACGGCGGGCATCTTCGTGCGCTTCGGCGCCTCGTCGTTTGCGGGCGGCGTCCTGACCCTGTCCTTCCTGCTCGAGCTGGGTCCGCTTCTGGCGGGCATCATGGTGGCAGCGCGCAGCGGAGCAGCGATCGCGGCGGAGATCGGCTCCATGGTTGTGACGGAGCAAGTGGATGCTCTTCGCTCCATGGCCGTCTCGCCCGTACGGTACCTGGTGGCTCCCCGCCTGCTTGCGTGCGTCGTAATGATGCCGATCGTGGGGCTGTTCGCGGACGCTGGCGGCATCACCGGCGCGTTCGTCATGTCCGGAGCGCAGGGCGTCACGGCGCAGGCGTTCCTCGAATCTGCGCGGACGTATGCCACCGAGGCAGACCTGCTGAAGGGGCTTGTCAAGACACTGTGGTTCGGGCTGACGGTTGCGTGCGTCGCCTGCCGCCAGGGCCTCCGGACCGAGCGGGGCGCCGCCGGCGTCGGGCGATCCACCACGAGCTCGGTCGTCATCTGCGTGGTGCTCATTTTCGTGTCGGACTTCTTCCTGGCCCAGGTGCTGTCGGGCGCGAGCGTCGCGATCCAATGAGCGCGGTGGAGGTGCGCGGCGTCGACTACGAGGTGCCGGGGCGCCGCATCCTTCACGGCATCGACATGGAGGTGAGCCGCGGCGAGATCGTCGCCGTCATGGGGATGTCCGGCAGCGGCAAGACGACGCTCCTGAAGTGCATTGCGGCGCTGGCCAAACCCTCGCGAGGAGAGCTGCGCATCGACGGGGAGGACATCGTGCCTCTGTCCGAAAGCGCGCTGGACCGGGTGCGGCTGCGTGTCGGGCTGGTCTTTCAGTACGCCGCTCTGTTCGACTCCCTGACGGTGGAGGAGAACGTCGCGTTCGGTCTCGTGCACCATCGTCGGGCTCCGAAGCACGAGATACGGCGTCTGGTGGCGGAGCGCCTGAACGAGGTCGGCATGGCCGGCTCCGAGGGCCTCTACCCATCAGAGCTGAGCGGCGGCATGCAGAAACGGGTAGGTCTCGCGCGCGCGCTGGCACTGGAGCCCTCGCTTATCCTGTACGATGAACCGACGAGCGGGCTCGATCCCGTGATCGGGCGGACCATCGACGATCTCATTCTGCGAACGCGGGATCGGACCGGCGTGACGTCCATCGTGGTCTCGCATGACATCCTGTCGATCTTCCGCATCGCGGATCGCATCGTGATGCTGGACGAAGGGCGTATCATCGCGAGCGGAACGCCGGACCAGATGCGCCAGAGTCCGCTGGAGAAGGTCCAGGAGTTCGTACGGCAGGACTGATCCGGGCTTGCGGCCCGGGACAGGGGGTGTGCCGGATGCAACCGAGAGCGGCCGCGCGCGTGGGGCTGGCCATCATTGCGGGGCTGGGCCTGCTTTTCGGCGCGTGGTGGTTCCTGTCGCACATGTCGCTGGGAAGCTATGCTTTGCGCGCGGTGTTCGACGACACCAAAGGGCTGCTTCGGCAGACCCCTGTTCGCATGAACGGCGTAACCGTTGGCGAGGTGAGCGGCATCGAGCTGCGTCCAAGCGACCTCCGCCCCGAGGTGACCTTGCGGATCGACGCACGCCACCGCATCCCGCGTGACGCGCGCATACGCATCACCTCCGGCCTCCTCATCACCAACCCGCAGGTGGAGATCTACTGGACGGGCACTCCCTCCCGGGACGCGATGGCGCCAGGGGAATGGCCGCCCGAGCAGGTGGACGCCCAGCCCGCGAGCGGGCTTGCCCAGCTCTCGCCCGAGGCCGAGCAGACGATCGCGGCCATGAACGCCGCCGTGAGCGAGTCGACGAAGCTGCTCAAGGGCGTGGCGCCGCGACTGGTGGCCCTGCTCGATCAGATGCGCTCGGTGGTGGGCAAGGCCGACGCCATGATGGGTGACCTCGCGAAGGCGTCGGGAGGGGTGCGCCGCCTTGCCATGGACCCGAAACTGCAGAGCACTCTTCGGGCAACGATGGACGACTTCCAGCGCATGTCCCGGGATGCGCGGGTGACGGCGCAGTCGCTGTCCGCCGACTTGCGAGCGATGGTTAAGCGCAACGGCTCGCGGCTCGACGACCTGCTGAATGGCGCGTTGGAGCTCCTGCAGAACTTCACGGACACGGTGGACGCCGCTCGCGGCATCATGACGCGACTGACGGAGCAGGTCAGCGACCCGCGTATCCAGCAGTCGATGCTCGAGACGCTGGAGCTCGGCAAGACGACGATGGCGCGCTTCAGCCAGATAGCAGCCGACATCCACAACCTGACCGGCGACCCGACGGTGCAGACGGACCTGCGCACGACCATCGGCTCGCTGCGGGAGACTACGGAGGAAGGTCAGAAGATCGCGCGCAAGCTCGGCGCTCTGGCCGAACGGCTCGGTACGCCAGGCTCGGGACCGTCGCTCGGTATCTCTGATGCGCGGGTCACGGTGGACTTCATGGCGCGCTCAAACCCGCCCACCTTCCGGTCCGACGTCGGTGTGCGAGCGCGGCTCGGCGAACGTAGCGCGCTCAGCGTGGGGCTCTATGACTTCACGGAAGGCAACCGGCTGAACGCGCAGTATGAGACCGTCGTGGCGCCGAGCGCCTGGATGCGCTACGGGCTCCACGCCTCGAAGCTGGGCGTCGGTCTCGACTGGCGCGTTTCTCCGAGCGCGGCGCTGAGCCTGGACGCGTTCGACCCGAACCGCTCGCGGCTCGATGCGCGCGCCACCTTTCGGGTGAACGACGACCTCTCCGCCTTCTTTGGCGTCGACAGCCTGTTCCGGCGCTCGACCCCCGTCTTTGGGGTGCGCGTCTCCCGATGAGTGCAGGCTGTGGGAGCGATGGGGCGGCCGTGTCTTTGGGGTATCCTTCAGGACTGGGCGACCGGGGCGCACGGTCGCAGGCGCAGGCGCGGGACGAAGCGCGTGCGGAACGGGAGGAACGACGATGAAGGTGATTCTGCAGCGCGACATCCCGAAGGTCGGCAAGGGTGGCGATATTGTGACCGTGGCCGATGGCTATGCGCGGAACTACCTGTTTCCGCGGGGCTTCGCCGTTCTGGCAGCCGGCGGCGCGCTGAAGGAGCGGACTGCTCGACTGGCCGCTGAGAGTGCGCGCGAAGGGAAGCTGCGCGGGCAGGCCGCCTCGCTTGCGGAGGCGCTCGACGGCAAGACGGTCACGATCCTGGGGAAAGTCGGCGCTGGCACGAAGCTTTACGGCTCTGTCACGGCGCAGGACGTGGCCGAGGCTCTCGCTCGGGAGCACAAGGTCGAGGTGGACAAGCGGCGCATCGGCCTGGTTGACCCGATCAAGAGCCTCGGTGTCTACACGGTGCCGGTGCGTCTGCACAGCGATGTGACGGTCAGGGTCGTGGTGGATGTGACCACGCCGGAGGAACTCGAGCGCCGCAAGGCAGAGGAAGAGCGACGGGCTGCCGCAGAAGCCGCTGCGGCAGCTCAGAGCGCGGAGAGCGCCGCCTCGGAGCCTGCCGAGGCCGTCTGACCGTCGTATTGCGAGAGTAGCGGGACCGAGCGCCTCCGGGCGAACCGGTCCCGCGCGCCCCGTCCCGCGCAGTGCGTGTCAGCCTGAAGGAGCGGGACGCGCGGTCGTCGCGGCCGGGGCGGCCGCTGGGAGATCGTCCGGTCATGGCCGTTCCTCTCGACCGCATCCCGCCACAGAGCATCGAGGCCGAGCAGGCGACGCTCGGCGCCATGCTCATTTCGCCTGCCGCCATCGAGAAGGCGGCCGAGATCCTGCGTACCGAGGATTTCTACCGAGACGCCCACCGCACGATCTTCGACGCCATCCTGGCGCTCGTCGAGCGCGACGAGGCGGTGGATCTCCTCACCCTGCAGGACCAACTCCGCCAGCGCAATGCGCTCGACGCGGTCGGCGGCATGCCCTACCTCGTGCAGCTCACCGAGGCCGTCCCCACCGCCGCGAACGTGGAGTACTACGCTCGCCTTGTCGAAGAGCGTGCCATTCTGCGGCGGCTCCTCGATGCCGCTGGTCAGATACAGCAACTCGCGCACAGCGATTACGAGCAGATCAACGACGTGGTGGACCGGGCCGAGCGGCTCGTGTTCGCGGTGGGGCAGCGGCGGATGGGCGCCTACTTCACGCCCATGAAGCCGATCATCGACTCGGTGTTCGAAGGTCTGGAGCGTCGATCCCTGCACAACGAGCCCACCACGGGCCTCGCGACGCACATCAGCGGTTTCAACTACTACACGGCAGGACTGCAGCCTTCGGATCTCGTGATCGTCGCCGCGCGGCCGAGCATGGGAAAGACGGCACTGGCGCTCGGCATGGCGCAGCACATCGCCCTACGAGGCGGTCAGACCGTCGCCCTATTCAGTCTGGAGATGTCGAAGGAGCAGCTCTGCCTTCGCATGATCTGCTCCGAGGCGCGCGTCGACGCGCACAGGCTGAGGACCGGCAGTGTGAGGGACGAGGAGTGGCCGCGGCTCGGGGATGCCTGCAGTCGTCTCGCCCAGGCGCGCATCTTCATCGACGATACGCCCGACTGCACCGCCATGGAGATGCGCGCGAAGTGCAGGCGGCTCAAGGCAGAGCACGGGCTCGGGCTGATCGTCGTGGACTACCTGCAGCTCATGCGCGGCCATCGTCGCGCGGAGAACCGCGTGCAGGAGATCGGCGACATCGCTCGCGCGCTGAAGGCTCTCGGCCGGGAGATGAAGGTGCCGGTCATCGCCTTGTCGCAGCTCTCGCGTGCGGTGGAGCAGCGCGACAACAAGCGCCCCATGTTGTCGGACCTGCGCGAGAGCGGCTCGATCGAGGCGGAGGCCGACGTCGTGCTGTTCATCTATCGGCCAGCCTACTACGAGCAGAGGAAAGGTGCGGACGGCAACGGAGGCGCATCGGCTGCCCGAACTCCTCCGGGCGTGGAGGCGATCGAGGAGGCGGAACTCATCATCGCCAAGCAACGGAACGGGCCCACGGGGACCGTTCATGCGGGCTTCTTGCCACAATACGCGCTGTTTGTGGATCAGGAACGCACCCATCAGGAGCCGTGAGTGGACTGGCCGTGCCGTGAGTGGCCCGTCGGCGTTGTGATCAAGGGAGGTGGACTGTGCGCATCCTGGTGATCGGGGGAGGTGGCCGCGAGCACGCGCTCGTGTGGAAGCTGGTTCAGAGCCCGCACGTGGACCGCGTGTACTGCGCCCCTGGCAATGCGGGCATCGCGCGTCTCGCCGAGTGCATCAACCTCAAGCCCACGGACCTCGAAGGGCTGGCCAACTTCGCCGCCGCGCAGCACGTGGACCTGACCGTTGTCGGGCCGGAGGCGCCTCTCACCGCCGGTATTGTCGATCGCTTCGAGGCGCGGGGGCTTCCCGTGTTTGGGCCGGCCACCGACCCGGCGCGAATCGAGGGCAGCAAGGCGTTCAGCAAGGAGGTGATGGCGCGCTACGGTATTGCCACCGCCGACTACCGCGCCTTTGACAACCCGGACGAGGCGCACGCCTACATCGTCTCTCGCTTCGCCGGAATGGGAGAGCAGGGCGGCGGGCTGGTGGTGAAGGCGGACGGCATCGCGGCGGGGAAGGGCGTCTTCGTCGCCGATACCGCCGAACAGGCCCACGCCGCCGTCGACCTCATGATGCGCGACCGCGCCTTCGGTCCTGCGGGCGATCGCGTGATCGTCGAAGAGCGCCTCGTTGGCGAGGAGGTCAGCATCATGGCCTTCACCGACGGAGAGAACGTCGCGCCGATGCCGCCTTCGCAGGACCACAAGCGCGTCTTCGACAATGATCTCGGGCCCAACACGGGGGGCATGGGCGCCTACTCCCCGACACCGTCGCTTCCGGCGAGCATCGTCCACGAGGCCGTCGAGACCGTCCTACGGCCCGCGATCCACGCGATCCGGGACCTGGGGATCCCGTACAAGGGGGTGCTCTATGCGGGCCTCATGCTGACCCCGCACGGCCTGCGCGTGTTGGAGTTCAACTGCCGGTTCGGCGACCCGGAGACGCAGGCTGTGCTGCCTCTGCTCGAGACGGACTTGGTGGAGGTTCTGTCGGCCTGCGTTGACTGCAGCCTCGACAGCCTGGAGGTTCGCTGGAAGCGAGAGGCGGCGGTCTGCGTGGTGGCCGCGTCCGGCGGCTACCCCGGCGACTACGCGACCGGCAAGCTCATCGAGGGTCTCGACCGTGCGGGCCAGGAGCCGGGCTGTCTGATCTTCCATGCCGGCACGCGCGAGCAGAACGGGCAGATGTACACGGACGGCGGGCGCGTTCTGGGGGTGACCGGGACCGGCGCGGACCTTCCCGAAGCCGTCGCGCGGGCCTACTCCGCTCTGGCGCACATTCGCTTCGAGGGGATGCACTTCCGGCGCGACATCGCGGCCCGAGCACTCAGACCGAGGGCGTAGCCACGGTATCCGTCGCTGGGCCAGTCCCGTTGAGTACGCGCCGCAAGTAGCGGCCCGTGTGGCTCGCCTCACAGGCCGCGATCTCCTCGGGGGTGCCACACGCGACGACCATGCCCCCTCCGTCTCCCCCTTCGGGCCCAAGGTCGATGACGTAGTCCGCCGTCTTGATCACGTCGAGGTTGTGCTCGATCACGAGGACGGTGTTGCCAGCATCGACCAGGCGGCCGAGGACGCCCAGCAGCTTCTCGATGTCGGCGAAGTGGAGGCCAGTCGTGGGCTCGTCGAGGATGTAGATGGTGCGCCCGGTGCTCCGTCGCGCCAACTCGGCGGCCAGCTTGATGCGCTGGGCTTCACCGCCAGAGAGCGTGGTCGCAGGTTGCCCCAACCGGATGTAGTCGAGCCCGACGTCGTGCAGCGTCGCGAGCTTCCGCCGTATGCGGGGCACCGCGTCGAAGAACGCCAGGGCCTCGGAGACGGTCATGTCCAGCACATCCGCGATGCTCTTGCCCTTGTAGTGGACCTCGAGTGTCTCGCGGTTGTAGCGCTTGCCCTTGCAGACCTCGCACGGCACGTAGACGTCCGGCAGGAAGTGCATCTCGATCTTGATGATGCCGTCTCCCCGGCATGCCTCGCACCGTCCTCCCTTGACGTTGAAGGAGAACCTGCCGGGCTGGTAGCCGCGCATCCGCGCGTCCGGCGTCGCGGCGAAAAGCTCGCGCACCAGATCGAAGGTGCCCGTGTAGGTTGCGGGGTTCGACCGCGGCGTGCGGCCGATCGGTGACTGGTCGATGTCGATGACCTTGTCGACCTGCTCGACGCCGGTGATGGAGTCGTGAGCCGCCCATCCGCCATAGGTGCCGTAGACGTGATGCATCAGGCGAGGATAGAGCGTCTCTTGCACCAGGGTGGATTTGCCGCTGCCGGAGACGCCCGTCACGCAGATGAAGCAGCCGAGCGGGAAGTCGACGTCGATGTTGCGCAGGTTGTGCGCCGAGGCGCCGCGCACGCGTATCCACCGCTCGGGCGGCGGCTCCGTCGGCGACGGTGAGTTCTCCAGCATGTCCTTGCGGCGGCGAGGCGGGCGCGAGCCGCCGTTGGGCGCCGGCGGCGGACCTGGTACCGGCCGGCGGATAGCGGGCACCGGGATGCGCCGGGCGCCGGTGAGGTACTGGCCGGTGATGGATTCCGGGCAGTCCATCAGATCCTGAAGGCTTCCCTGAGCCACGATCCTGCCTCCGTGCTCCCCCGCGCCAGGCCCGACATCGATCAGATGGTCGGCCGCCCGCATGGTCTCCTCGTCGTGTTCCACGACGATGATGGTGTTCCCGAGGTCCCGCAAGCGCTTCAGCGTGTCGATGAGGCGCGTGTTGTCGCGTTGGTGCAGCCCGATGCTTGGCTCATCCAGGATGTACAGGACGCCCATCAGCCCGGAGCCGATCTGCGTCGCCAGCCGGATGCGCTGCGCTTCGCCCCCGGCGAGGGTGTTGGCGGCCCGGTCGAGCGTGAGGTAGTCCAGCCCAACGTTGCGCAGGAAGCCGATCCGCGCGCGAATCTCCTTGATGATCTGGCGGGCGATCGTCTGCTCCCGCGGGGTCAGCTGGAGGGAAGCGAACCACTCGTCCGCGCCCGCGATGGAAAGTGCGGAGACCTCGGCGATGTTGCGACCGCAGACGGTGACCGCAAGCGCTTCCGGCTTTAGCCGGCGCCCGCCGCACGCAGGACACGGGCGCGCGGACTGGTACTGCTCGAGCTCCTCTTTGACGAACTCGCTCGTTGTCTCCCTGAGCCGCCGGTCCAGCATCTCGATGACGCCTCGGAACGGCGTCTCGAACTGGCGGGTTCGGCCGAACCGGTTTCGGAAGGTGACGGTCACCGAGCCGGGGACGCCGTAGAAGATCGCGTCGAGCTGGTCTGGCCGCAGGTCGCGCAGCGGCGTGTCCATGGAGAACCCCATCCGGTCGGCAACGCCGCGCAGCAGCGCCAGCAGGTACTCGCCGTAGTGGGCGCCCGGCGTTTTCGGCATGAGCGCGGCGATGGCGCCCTGGGCGAGAGACAGCCGGCGATCTGGCGCGACCTTGTCCGGATCGAACTCGGTGCGGGCGCCGAGCCCGTGGCACTCAGGGCAGGCGCCGTACGGGCTGTTGAAGGAGAAGGAGCGTGGAGCGATCTCCTCCATGTTGATCCCGCACTCGGTGCACGCGAACTTCTCGCTGAAGAGCAGCGGGGGCGGCGCGTCGGCGGCGCCGTCCGTGGCCAGGATCTCGATCGCGACGGTGCCCTGGCCTCGTTTGAGGGCGGTCTCGAACGAGTCCGCAAGTCGTGATGCCACGCCGGGCCGGATGACGACCCGGTCCACCACGACCTCGATCCAGTGCTGCTTGTAGCGGTCCAGCTCCGGGGCATCCTCGGAGGACAGATCGACGACCTTGCCATCGACCCGGACACGGCTGAAGCCCTCCTTGCGGATGTCCTCCATCTCCTTGCGGTACTCGCCCTTGCGCCCGCGCACGATGGGCGCGAGCACCTGGATGCGCGTTCCCTCCGGGAGCTCCATGGCTCGGTCCACCATCTGCTCGACCGTCTGCTGCGCGATCTCGCGCCCGCACTGCGGGCAGTGCGGGCGGCCGATACGGGCGTACAGGAGGCGCAGGTAGTCGTAGACCTCGGTTACCGTTCCGACGGTGGAGCGCGGGTTGCGGCTGGTCGACTTCTGGTCGATGGAGACCGCGGGCGACAGACCCTCGATGTGGTCGACGTCGGGCTTGTCCATCTGCCCGAGGAACTGCCTGGCGTAGGAGGAGAGGCTCTCGACGTAGCGCCGCTGACCCTCCGCATAGAGAGTGTCGAAGGCGAGCGACGACTTCCCGGAGCCGGAAAGCCCGGTGATGACGACGAGGCGGTCGCGCGGTATCTCGACGTCGACGTTCTTGAGGTTGTGCTGTCGTGCGCCTCGGATGACGATGCGGTCGGTGACCGACATGGGGTGAGCACTCCCGGCTCGGATGCCAGCGCACAGGATTCTACCAGATGACGGCGCGTTCGCGGTGCCGGGGGAGGAAGCGGCAAAAAGGGCGCTGCGGATGGCGTCGAAGCGTTGACTTGCTCGGAAGGCATGGTGTACACTGTGCAGGTTTCGCCGAGGCCCACCGGCGGAGGCGGAACCGCGACTGTCCGCACAAGGAGGCCACCCAGGGAGACGACCTCGCCCCCTCGTGTGTCGCGCCGTTCCAGCCGCTTCGGGACGACCGCGCCTGTGGCCCCTCCTGTGCGAGGGGTTTTTTGTTGTCGCGTTCGTCGCGGGCGGCCGCGCGCCGGCGCCGGTCGAGGATCGCCCGTGGGTCCGCATTTCGGAGGTGTCATGCCTACCATCAACCAGTTGGTCCGCAAGGGCCGCGAGCGCCTGAGGAAGAAGAGCGGCGCACCCGCCCTGCGCGGCAACCCGTTCAAGCGCGGGGTGTGCCTGGTCGTGCGCACGGTGCCGCCGAAGAAGCCGAACTCGGCTCTGCGGAAGATCTGCCGCGTGCGCCTCACGAACCAGATCGAGGTCACCGCCTACATCCCGGGGATTGGCCACAACCTGCAGGAGCACTCGGTGGTGATGGTGCGCGGCGGCCGCGTGAAGGACCTGCCGGGCGTGCGGTACCACGTGGTGCGCGGCACGCTCGATGCCGCCGGGACACGAGACCGGAAGACCAGCCGTAGCAAGTACGGCACCAAGCGGCCGAAGTAGCGCGACGATCGGTTCGGCCGCCGGGCGGCGTTCTTGTCGTGGAACGTCCTCGGGTCGGCCGGCCTTCGGAGGATCAGGATGCCTAGAAAAGGACCCGTCCGCAAGCGTCCGCTCGTTCCGGACCCAGTTCACGGGAGCGTGCTTGCGACCCGGTTCATCAACCGGCTGATGATGGACGGCAAGAAGAGCGTCGCCGAGCGGATCTTCTACAACGCTCTGGAAACGATCGAGAAGAAGACGAATCGGCCTGGGCTGGAGGTCTTCGAGGAGGCTCTGAAGCGCGTCATGCCGGTCGTGGAAGTGCGACCAAGGCGCGTGGGAGGCTCGACCTACCAGGTGCCCGTCGAGGTTCGGCCGGAGCGCCGGACGGCCCTGGCCATCCGCTGGCTGGTGAC
>Ga0272446_1007494_pt1 | contig 10830 bp, 10 predicted proteins | sample YNPCB0061_FD_194587 | JGI IMG/M metagenome (GOLD analysis project Ga0272446, IMG submission 194587) | Hot spring microbial mat communities from Yellowstone National Park, WY, United States - YNP-CB-006-1 | ecosystem: Environmental > Aquatic > Thermal springs > Hot (42-90C) > Sediment | place...
CAAAGTTTATTTCCAGCCAGGCAGGGCGCATGACAGACAGTTTACGGTCAAGCAGCGGTAGCCCAGAAAGGGTTATGGTGGTTGGCTTGCTGGCAAAACAATTCCAGGGCAGACCGCCAAAGTGTTTCTTCACCAATGGATCGGGCGAACGGGATGCGCTCTTATCACGGTTCCCAACAATTACCCTACGCGCGTTTACCCAGTACAGCAAAAACCGCTGTACTGGGTATTCGTGAGAACCCCTCTTATATGAACCCCACCTGAAGCTTTCTGTTTAGGGCAGGTCAGAGCCGACCGAATGCAAGGGCAGCTCCTGGCGCAGCTTCAGGTGGGGGCCCCAGCAAAAAGAACAAATCGAAGACATTTTACTTCAGTTCTACTTCCACATTGGTCATTTGGAAGTCTTCAACCACCACGCCCGTGGCCTGCCCAGTTACCGGAGCGCCGCCCACAGCAGCGCTTGCGCTCACGCTGTAGGTACCGGGCGGCAATGTGGCGAAAGTATATTTGCCGTCTGGGTCAGCCTGGCTACTCGTAGCCACCGTAACACCGCTGGCATCCTTTACCTCTACAGCTACGTTGCTGGGAGCCGAGGCCGATTTGAGCGAGACCCTAATCCCACCGGTCAGTTCAAATTCGGCATTGACTGTGGTGGTGGTATTGGCAGGTATCGAGACAGTTTTCCGGGTCAGGTAAACCACGCCCTCGGGGGTCTGAAAACGGAAGGTAAACTCGTAGGAAGCCGGCGCTGCCAGCGCCAGGAAGCTATACAAACCATCGGCGCTGGTGGTGGTGAGGTAGGTGTTGTTGGCCGACCGGGCCTCCACCAAAGCATCCTGCACGGGGCGGCCCCCTTTGAAGGCAACCCTGCCGTTCACAGCACCAGAAGCCACATCACCGCTGGCTTTGACCACTGGCTTAAGCATGTAGCGGCCGTTGCCCGTTCGCACCAGCGAGCGGCCGAGGTCGAAGGCCAGCGTAAGGGTGGTGATGGCATCTACCCGCACGTCGAGCCTACCCTGGATTACCAGCTTGAGGCCGGTTTGCTGTCCGCTGGGGATATGCAACGGTATCTTGCTGCCATCTTTCATGACCAGGTAGACCGATAGGGCTTCGGTGCCCGGCTCGACGGGCGAAAACAGGCGGAACTGGGTGTACACCCCTGCCGGGATGCTGCCTTTTACTATGGGCGTAGCTCGGTTCGACAGGGCCAACAAGTCCAGATCGGGCTTGCCGTCTGCATCGCTGTCGCCCAGCGCGGGGTTGGGCTCGAGGCCAACCACCCGTCCCCCCTCCCCTACCAGCTCAATGCGATCCAGGTTGACCACCACCCTGGCAATCTGCAAGAGGTCTGTTTTGGAGCGATCCAGCGGCTTTAGGGAAGACACCGACTGAACCAATGTGCCGCTCGACAGATCGGCGGCCACCAGCAGGGCCTGAAAGTTGGGCTGTTTGACACTGGCAGGCGAGGAGTTACAACCTGCGATGAGTGGCGCCAGCAAAAAGGCCACAAACAAGCTCCGGAAAAATGTAGGGTTCATGCTTCCTCCGGCCAGGTTCCCACCCCAGGGGGCTAGAACCGGACTAAGCAGAGTCTAGTAAGGGGCAATTAATCGGGGGTAAACGCCTCAGGCATTATGAGCGCAAAGTAAAGACTTGGTAAAGGTTGCACCCCTGCCCCACCGGCTACCCATCCGGGAGGCCACTGTGTTGTGCAGGACAAAGCAATCTAGTTGTGAGCAGCTCAATACTTGTGAAGAGCGCTCTAAACTTTACGAATCTTCATGCTCTGCACCTGGCCGGTTTCGGCATTGATGCGGAAGATTTTGTACTCGCGGGTGCGGGCCGCATCGCCTAAGCTCAGGTAGGCGGTGGGCTCACGTACCACAAAGGAAAGCGTGACTTCCCAAAACTGATTGTCGGGTGTGAGCTCGACCTCCTCCAGCCGCAGTTCGGGAATTTGCTTTTCGCTAAACAGGGTTTGGATATACTCGGTGGCAATCTTGACCGCTTCTTTGACCTCGAGCATAGATAAAGCGATTGTACCGCACCAGACGTCGCCTCTGGTGTAAGCTAACTAGCGTGCCGCGCAAAATTATCCTCGACTGCGACCCCGGACACGACGACGCCATCGCCATGATGCTGGCCCTGGCCAGCGAGGAGCTCGAGGTTTTGGGTATTACCACAGTTTTTGGCAATGTGGGCCTCGAGCGCACCACCCGCAACGCCCTGGTGGTGCGGGAAGTGCTGGGCAGGTGGGTGCCCATCTATGCCGGAACCGACCGCCCTCTGGTGCGCGAGCGCATCAGCGCCGAGGCCGTCCACGGGGTCTCGGGGCTGGAAGGCCCCCACCTGCCCACCCCCACCGGCCAGGCCGAGCCCCTGCACGCCGTACATTTCATCATCGAGCAGGTGCTCAAATACCCCGGCGAGGTCACGCTGGTACCGGTGGGCGCCCTGACCAACATCGCACTGGCCATGCGCCTGGAGCCCCGCATCATTCCCCAGATTCGCGAAATTGTGCTGATGGGCGGCTCAATTGACATCGGCAACTGGACCCCCAGCGCAGAGTTCAACATTCTGTGTGACCCCCATGCTGCCAAAATAGTCTTTGAGGCCGGGGTTCGAGTGGTAATGATGGGTCTCAACCTGACCCACCAGACCGTGGCCCATCCCGCCCGGATAGAGCGCTTCCGTGCCCTAAGGACGCAGGTGGGGACGTTTGTAGCCGAGTTGCTCGAGTTCTTCCGCGAGCATCATATAAAGCGCTACAAGTGGGACGGAGCTCCCATCCACGATGCCTGTGCAGTGGCTTATTTGTTGCGCCCCGAGCTGTTCAAAACCGCCCTGTTTAACGTGGAGATTGAAGCCAACGAAGGACTGGCTTTCGGGCGCACGGTCTGCGATTACTGGCACGTGACCGGCAAAGCGCCCAACTGTGAGGTGGGCCTCGAGGTCGATGTGGATGGTTTCTACGACCTGCTGGTAGAGCGCATCGCTCGCTACGAATAGTCCAGTTTGTTGTCGGTGGCCCAGGCCCGCGCCTTCGGCTGGCTGCGTCCGGTATAAGCTATAGGCCATGAGCATCGTCGTGGTTGGGAGCATCAACATGGATCTGGTGGTACGGGTCAAACGGCATCCCCTGCCAGGAGAAACCCTGTTGGGCTCAGACTACGAGACCCACCACGGGGGCAAAGGGGCTAACCAGGCGGTAGCAGTCGCCCGCATGCTGGCCCGCAGCGCCCAGCCCAGCAAAGGGGTCATTTCCGGCCAGGGCCTGGGCGTGCGCATGATTGGGCGGGTTGGACAGGATGAGTTTGGCAATCAGCTTCGCAACGCCCTCAAGCGCGAGGGCATCAACGTACACGCCACCATCCCCATCGCCGCCCCCACTGGGGTGGCCTTTATTGCGGTCAACGAAGAAGGACAAAACACCATCATCGTCTCGCCGGGGGCCAACCACCGCCTCCGGCCCGAAAACCTCTCCCCCGCCGAGTTCGAGGGGGCGCGGGTGGTGGTATTGCAGCTCGAGATCCCCCTCGAGACCGTGCGCCGGGCTGCCGAGCTGGGCCGACAGGCCGGGGCCAGGGTCATCCTCAACGCCTCACCAGCACAGCCGTTGCCCGCCAAGCTGCTCGAGCACACCGACATCCTGGTGGTAAACGAAAACGAAGCCTATGGCCTGACCGGGGTACAGCCCGATTCGCCCGAGATGGCCCTCGAGGTAGCCCAGGTACTGGCCGAAAAAGTGCCCACCGTAATCATCACCCTGGGCGAACAGGGCGCGGTATGGGTAGCCCCCGAGGGCAAAGGCCATCAGCCGGTTCCCAAAGTAGAGGCCATTGATGCCACTGGGGCTGGGGATGCTTTTATTGGGGCGCTGGCCACCGCCATCTGCGAAGGCAGGTCGCTGTCCCAGGCTGTGGAACTTGGCTGTGTGGCCGGGGCCCTGGCAGCCACTAAAGCGGGGGCCCAGTCTTCGCTGCCCTGGCGTGAGGATGTATTCGCCCGGCTCGAGCCCTGAAGGCTACCCATGGCCCGGCCTTGTTTTTGATAGTCTGCAATTGGTGCTGCTATCGATCTATCATCTAACGGAGTACGTTTACCCCGATGAAGCGCGGGACTCCTTCAACGAGCTGTGGCTCTACCCGGTAGACGACCACCGCCAGGGGCTTCTGGAGTTTCGCCTTCACATCGCGCCCCACACCATGCCCCGTAGCCGCCAGGATTATTTTCATAACCGGGTCTACAGTTTTCATGTCAATCACCCCCACCAGCAACTGCGGGTAGAAATGCAGGCCAGGGTTTTGACGTTTACCGCGCCAGAGCCGCTGCCAGTGCCAGTGCAGGCCCTGAGCAACCTGGAATCCAGGTTTTTTGAGTTCCTGGCCCCCACCCCCCGGGTGCCCCTGCATTACAACTGGCTCGAGCTGCTGAGCCTGCGCCGCCCCCACCCTCACGAAAGCCTGCACGCTTACTTGCTGGAAGTAACCGAGCATCTGTATCGGAGCTTCCGCTACGACACCACGGCCACCCAGGTAGACACCCCGCTCATCCAGTTTGTGGAAGGCAGGGCTGGGGTCTGCCAGGACTACGCCCAGGCCATGCTGGCCGTGCTACGCAGTGTGGGGATTCCAGCCCGGTATGTTTCGGGATACCTGGCTACCGGGGTGGGTTCACAAGGCAGCCATGCCTGGGTTGAGGCCTTTGTGCCAGGCTCGGGCTGGTATGGCTACGATCCCACCAACAACTCGGTCATAACTGAGCGGTATGTCAAAAAGGCCCACGGGCGCGACTACGACGACTGCCCCCCGATCAAAGGGCTCCGCCGGGGCGGCGGCAAAGAGCACCTGCAGGTGTTGGTCAGGGTCGAGGCGGTGTAACGCTGTCCAGGAGACATCCGCGCATAGTGCACCCATCTGTTCCAACCAACACAGCGCGTCGGCGTGGTTGTGGCTTTGTTGCCGAGGGAAATGGCAATTAGGGTTCAGCCTAGCGGTTGCGGGCCGGACGCAAGGCGGTCTGGGTGGGCAGGCGGTAGCCGTGGTCGTCAGGGGCATCATCGGTCGCGGCAGTAATCACCCGGCCCGACTTCAGGCGGGTTCCTTCGCCCACAAGCCAGACCGCACCCCAGGGGCGGTAGGTGCTGGTGAGGGTATCTTTGAGCACCCTGCCGTCGGAAAAGCGGATGGTGCGATAGACGTTCACTGTGGCCCCCTCGGCAGCCCAGTCTACCTGCACAAAGCGCTGGGGGGGCAGGTCGGGGCTAACGATGTAGCGGGTAGGTGGCGCGGGAATACGGGTTAGTGTAACTGGGCTGCTCCAGGTTACTTCGCGGTCTTTGCTGCCAAACATGCGGAAAGTAATCTGGCTGCCGTTTACGCTGCTCTGGATCAGCAGGTAACCCGGGGTATCGTTTTTGAACTTGAGGTCCAGGGAAGGCAAAAACACCGCAGCATCGAGGCCGGTAGGCTGGTAGTAGCGAACCTGGTAGCTGTGCGGGCGGCGCTGCACGATGGGCAGGCCCGAGAAGTACGCTGCGCGGAAAAGGGTGGTCGAGACCTGGCACATTCCCCCGCCCACCCCCTCTACCGTCTGCTCACCGGAGATAACAAAGGCTTTTTTGAAACCGGTGCGTTCGGAAACCTCGCCCATCGCCCTGGCAAACGAGAAGGTTTCGCCGGGAGCAATCAGCACGCCGTTCAGGCGGCTGGCCCCGAGCTGGATGTTGTAGCCGCGTTCGTAGGACGAACCCGCAAAGGAGGTGGTGGCCTCAGCGAGTAGCTGGCGGATGCCGAGGCTGTAGTAATAAGGGGCCCCCAGGGGGTGCAGGGTGTGGTTTACAGGCAGCAAAAACTCCGTCTGGCCTGCCTTCAGGGCCTCGAGGTAGCGCTTTTTGGCTTCGGCCAGGTCGAAGCTGTGGCCCATCTGATCCTGTAGCACCCAGTCTTTTAGGGTGGCATTGTAGCGCCAGCGGGCCTCGAGCGCAGGCCGGGCGGCCCTGGTCAAGAGGGTTGGAAGCTGCCCCACCCCCCCAATCTTGATGCGCTGGGGCACCCCGATGGTCACAATCTGACCTTTTTCGATGCGGTTCTCCAGGGCATAGTAAACGCCATCCGGCCCCGCCAATGCCAGAGAAATCAAGCAAAAAACACCCAGAATAGCAGCCCGCATACCCCACTGTACAACCAAAAATGCTCAAAAGCAGGGCAAATCAACCCTGGCCGCGCGCATGCCGGGCGATCCAGCCTTGCAGCACGGCCTCATAGTCTTCTGGCGAAAGGCGGGGCCGCTGGTAAAACCCTGCCTGCAAGCGCTGCCGCTGGGCCTCAAACAGAATCACCGCTGCCGCCACCGAAACGTTGAGGCTCTCTACCATGCCCATCATGGGAATCAGAATATGGGCATCGGCCCGCTCGGCGGCTTCGGGCGACACCCCCCATTTCTCGGTGCCCAGCAGGATGCAGGTAGGGCGGGTGTAGTCGGCCTGGCGGTAGTCCACCGCCCGTTCGGAAAAATGCGCCGCCAGCACCTGAAACCCCTGCGATTTCAGGTGGGCAAAAGCCGAGGCCACATCGGGGTGAACCTGCAAACCCACCCACTTGGCCGCCGAACCGGAGGTTTCGTTGAAGGTTTTGCCTTTCAGGCTGAGGTTCTCAGCTTCCTCCAGGTTGGGGATTCCGTGCCGGGCTGGGATGGCGTGGGCCTCGAGCACCCCCACCGCATCGCAGGAGCGCAGAATGGCCGAGAAATTGTGGGGCTTATGCACCCGCTCCATCAACACCGTCAGGTCGGGCTGGCGTTTATCCAATACTGCACGAATCCTGGCAAGGCGTTCAGGCGTCACAAGGGTTTATTGTACCGTGCCACAATAGCTTCATGAAAGCTATTGTGGTTGAGCAAAACGGCCCGCCCGAAAACCTGCGCTACCAGGAGGTGCCAGACCCCAGGCCCAAGGCCGACGAAGTGCTGGTGCGCACGACCCTTACCAGCCTCAACTACGCCGATGTGCAGGCCCGGCGGGGCGGCTACGAGGCGGGTTCACCACCCCCCTTCATACCGGGGCTGGATGCGGTGGGGGTTGTGGAAGCCCTGGGGGCAGACGTAACAGGCCTGAAGCTGGGACAACGGGTGGCAGTGTTTACCAGCAGGGGCTCGTATGCCGAAAAAGTGCTAGCTAAAGCAGTGCTGGCCTACCCGGTTCCTGCCAAGCTTCCCGACGAGGCTGTATCGGGCCTGACCGCCCTGGTTACGGCCTACAACATCCTGACCTGGGCCGCACGGCTGCAAAAGAACGAGACCGTGCTGGTGCATGCCGCTGCCGGAGGGGTGGGCAGTCTGGCGGTACAGATGGCCAAAGCCCTGGGTGCGGGGCTGGTCATTGGCACTGTGGGGGATACAGCCAAAGCCGATGCTGTTCGCCGCCTGGGGGCCGACGAAGTGCTGGGGTATGCGGATTTTGCCGAGCAGGTGCTGAAGCTTACCAAACAGCATGGCGCCGATGTAATTCTCGACTCGGTGGCGGGCGAGGTCTTTAATCGGGGAATGCAGTGCCTGGCTCCTTTTGGCCGAATGGTGGTGTATGGACATGCCAGTGGGCAGGCCGGCAGCTTTGAAACCCGCCCGCTGCACCGCCAGAGCAAAGCGGTCATCGGCTACAGCAGCGGGCACTACCGCCGCAGCCGGCCCGCGCTTTTGAGACCCACCGTAGAGGCCGTTTTTGCCCTGCTCCAGGCCGGGCAGGTTCGGCTTTTGGTTGGCGCGCGCTACAGGCTCGAGCAGGCCGCAGAGGCCCACGCCCTGATGGAAAGCCGCCGGAGCACAGGCAAAATTTTGCTTTACCCCTAAACTTCGCGCTCGGTGCGGGTGAGGGGCCAGCTAGACACTTCATTGAGCGCGGCAATTTCCTCTGCCCCAAGCTGCAGTCCGGCGGCTGGGAGCAGGTCTTGCAACTGCTGAACCGTATTGGCCCCCACAATCGGGGCGGTAATGAAAGGGCGCGACAACTGCCAGGCCAGGGCCACCTGCGCTGGATGGGCCCCGTGTCGATCGGCGATTTCCAGCACCTTATCCAGAATCTTCCAGTTTTGCTCGCTAAAGCGCCCACTGGCAATGCCCTGGGCCCGCACGCTCTCGGGCAGGGGCTGGTCGCGGCGGTACTTGCCGGTGAGGAAGCCACCCGCCAGGGGGCTGTAAGGGATTACCCCCAGGCCATAGGTCTCGCAAACTCGAGCCAGCTCCCGCTCGAAGTTCATCCGGGTAGGCATAGTTAGGCTGTACTCAGGCTGGATCGAAACAAAGCTTTCGAAGCCGTGTTTATCGGAAGCCCACAAGGCCTGCATCAGGCGCCAAGCCGAAAAGTTGGAGCAGCCGATGTAGCGCACATAGCCTTTATGCACCAGGTCGGTCAGGGCCGAGAGGGTTTCCTCGATGGGCACCTGATTGTCAACCCAGTGCACCTGGTAAAGGTCGATATAGTCCACGCGCAGGCGGCGCAAGCTGTCTTCGACTGCCCGCATGATCCAGGCACGTGATAGCCCCTCGCGCTGCAGGGGGTGGTTGCGCCCCTCGGAACCCCCCGGCCCCATCGGACCCCGTACCTTGGTAGCTAAGACCACCCGCTCACGCAGCCCTCGACTTTGCATCCAACGCCCAATAATCTCCTCCGAGACCCCACCCGGATTGCCAGGTGCCCAGGTGCTGTAGATGTCGGCGGTATCAATCAGGTTGCCTCCCGCCTCCACAAAAGCGTCCATGATGGCAAAGGAGGTGGGTTCGTCGGCAGTCCAGCCAAACTGCATGGTGCCGAGGGCGATGGGATGAACAAACAAACCCGACTTTCCCAGTTTGCGGTAGCTCATAGGGCTTGATTCTACGCCCACAGCGTTCCAGATGACACCACGTTCTCCACCCGCAGCCGCCTGGCTGCTGCCCTACGAAGTGGCGGGCCGCCCTACACATCTGGGTCGGTTATCGTCAGCTTTGGTATAAGGGGCTCCCAGTGCCCATTAGCTGGCGGTGAATGGGTTATGGGCATTGGCCCGCAAGCGCTCGATCAGGGGGCGCAGCAGATCGCGCTTGAGCTTGAGCGACTGGCGGTTGACAATGAAGCGAGCGGTGGAGTGGGCCAGCACCTCAACCTCGAGCAAGCCCGCCGCCCTGAGGGTAGCCCCGGTCTGTACCACATCCACCACGGCATCGGCCAGCCCGGTGAGGGCGGCCAGTTCGACATTACCGGCCAGCTCGATAATATCGGCAACTATTCCCCGTTCACGCAGTACCTGGGCGGTAAAGCGGGGGTACTTGGTGGCAATGCGGCGGATGGGCCCGCTAGAGGCAGGGTGGCGGATGAGGGAAAGGCGGCAGGCCCCTGTGCCCAGGTCAACCGGCTCGTACACGTCCCGACCCGACTCTAGCAGCACATCGTTGCCCACCACCCCCACATCGGCAATGCCCAGATCCACATAGGTGGGCACGTCATGGTTGCGCAGCTCCAGAACAGCGATGCCCCCTTCGTTACCGTGCAGCAAGGCCCGCCCATTTTGCACTGGCGGCAGCTCGAGCCCAGCCTTCGTTAGCGCCTGGTAGCCGTCGGCGAAGTTGCGCCCTTTGGGCAGGGCTACCACCAAAGCATAGCGTCCGCGAATCATCCCAGCTCCCTTATATCACAAACCGCCAGCTTCGATTCAGGGAGCGCAGCAGCACCTTTACGAACCTCAATGGCTGTCAAAGGCTACGACAGCACAGGCTTGGCCGGGTCTTCGGGGGTCTGGTCGTGGTCGGGGATCAGGGCTTCTGCCTCGCGTATCACCCGGAACAAGTAGCCCCCCAGGCCCACCGCCATACCCAGCAGGCCGCTCATAACCAGCAGCAGCGCCATGCCAGCCCCCGGCCCCACCCCCACCAGGCCCCCAAAAAGGCCAACCAGGGAGCCACCGGGCATCATGGCCGGGGTCAGCACCCGGTCGGCCAGCGGACCCGCTACCAGCATAGACAGCGGCCCGGCTACCCAGGCAATCATGCGGCGGGCGGCAAACACCTTACCCTGCACGTCGGGGGGCACTTTGGCCTGCCAGATGGCCTGGTTAGAGCCGTTCAGAATGGGCACAATCAGGGCGAACATGAAAGCACAGGCAGCCCAGATCCACACACTCTGCCCCAACCCCAACAACACGCTTCCAAAAAGGCTCGAAAACACCCAGCCCAAAAGCACCCCATGTACCTTGCGCCGGGGGCCACCCCAGGTCGAGAGCAACACCCCACCCAGCACCCCGCCAATGCCCGCAGCACTTTGCACGGTAGCCAGTGCGGTTTCGCTCGAGGCCGTGCGGGCCAGAATCATTGCGGCCATAATGGCCGAGCCCAGGTTGGCCACCAGATTGCCCAGCAGAAACACCGTCTGCAGACCCAGCAGGCTCGGCCTGGCAAAAATGAAGCGGAAACCATACAGTGCCTCACGCAGCAGACTTCCCCGGCTTTCCAGGCCAGCGGCGCTTTGCTTGGGTTGGGGCACCTGCACCAGAATTAAGGTGACGAAGGCAGCCACAAAAGTGACCAGATCCAGCAGCAGAATGCCCCCTAACCCCACCAGCCCCAGAAAGATACCCGCCAGAATGGGTGCCCCAATACCCGAGGCCGACTCTGCCAGCGAGAGCAGGCCGTTGGCCCGCGCATAGTCCTTCTTGGCTACCATGGTCGAGATGGCCGCAGAGTAAGCAGGCCATTGAAAAGCGCTGGTCAGACCGTTCAGGGCCCCTACCACGTACAGGTGCCACACCTCCAGGCTCCCACTCAGGTAAAGCAAAAACACCGTCAGCGTGCCCAGCGCAG
>Ga0272446_1007495_pt1 | contig 10829 bp, 7 predicted proteins | sample YNPCB0061_FD_194587 | JGI IMG/M metagenome (GOLD analysis project Ga0272446, IMG submission 194587) | Hot spring microbial mat communities from Yellowstone National Park, WY, United States - YNP-CB-006-1 | ecosystem: Environmental > Aquatic > Thermal springs > Hot (42-90C) > Sediment | place...
TTACCGTAATGGGTATGTCCGTATTTGATAATTTGGGAAGATTGGCACTTAGGGCAGTTCATTGATTTGGTTGCAACGCTTGATTCTCCTAGTTTATCAAATTACCATTACTATGCATTGCTACCGACTATCGGTTGGTGTGACCAGTCAGAGCGGTTTGAGATCCTGAAGTTAGGACACCGCCCTCAGGGGATTAGCATGATTGCCGGCTGGTGTAAGCATCAAGTAATGGCTCCAATGACCTTCAATGGTTACTGCAATAGCGGGTTGGTAGAAGCATGGGTGCAAGAGTTTTTGGGCGCGTCTCAAGCATTACCTCCGCAAGACGTTGAATCAATTTGAGAACCTTTGGGATGCGGTCGATAATGCCTTCAGGCAATTGTCCTAACCTCTCCCTCGGCTGCCATAGCTAACATCAGTGCTCTGGAGTTCTGTAACTAGCTGGAAGGCAACTTGTCTTTTGCAGGCTTTATGGCATACACCACAATTCCTAGCTCAAAGGAAGGGCGGTAGCCATTGTCTTCGGGTTTGTAGTCAAAGAGTTGACGGGCAGGTCCCACATTCAGCTTGTGTAACTGCTGGCTGAGCCGATGAATCGCCACCTTTAGCGGGGAGCTTTTCTCTACCTTGCCTTCGATTTGCACTCCGGACTTCAGCCTGCGTCGGCCATCATCCCCAACGCCAAAGGCATAATCTTGCCGTTCTAGGCTATCAGACTCCACCTCAACGCTGAATGCCTTTTTGGTGCTGCGAGAAGAATGGTGATAGTCCTGCTCTTGGATGAGAATATTGGCTTGTCTTTCAGTTTGGCGTGCTAGAAACGATAGGATTTGGAAAGCACTGGAATGGGGTTTGATTCCTTTTAGGGGATCAAGCCGCTTGGAACCGGGCATTTCCAGGAAAACTTGTTGTTCCTCAGCCCGTTGTTCCAGTTGTTCCAGAAGCTTGTTGGCTCCGGCTCCGCTTTTTTTGAGCAGGGCGGCTAGAGGCAAGAATTGCCGTCGAGGCATGTCCATCTGTTCCGCCATGGCTTCATGAGTTTCCTTAGAAAATCCCCAGCCAATGAGAATTCTGGGGGAAACGACTTCGGCTTTGGTGCTGACCTGGGAGCGTTTGAGCAGGTCAATGATCCAGCCGTAGCTGCCATCGGGATCGTCTTCGATGTCTAGCTTATGGACAATATCGATTACGCCCTGCTGTCGGCGTAGTCTTTGGGTTTCGCGGCGAAATATTTGTTGATCACCCCCCTCTTCATCACTCGCCCATTGAGGCGCGGCAGAAATGACAATAAATTGCACATCCGATCGTTGGGCGGTGATCTCCCGGATTACCCCATGCCCTTGCCACCGCTGTAGTTCTCCTTCCCCTGCTTTGCGAGGAACAGGAGGTATATAAAGAACTTCATCAACCAGTACAAATTTGATGGCAGGGTCAGTTTTGGCAGCTTTGATCGCTTCCTTGGCATCTTGAGTAGCGTAACAGTCAAAGCCAGCGGTGGTTAATCGTCGTTCATGACGTGCTAACCAGAGTTCGTCATCTTCTAGGATTACAATACGGGGGATAGTCACGATTTGAACTCCCTGGGTTAGGATGCGCGGTTGAGGTTGAGTTGTTCCCCTGCGGTGGACTGCACCAAGTCATGCCACTGGGCAAAGGCGGCTTTTAAGTAGTTGTAGTTGCGGGATTGGTCATCGGGGGATTGCTGCAATTGTTGCAACGCCTGACGCAGGTGGTGCTGAGTTTGCTGGGTGTCTTCGCCTATGGTAACCAATGTATGACAGGCAACGGGGGTTTTACTTCGTAGTTTTTCCAGCAGAGTACTGACTTCTGCTAAAGCCCGATCGTCGTTAGATTGCTCCAGGCTTTCTAGGCAGGGGAGAATTTCTCTGTCATAAAGCTCTTTGATCGCTGTCAGTTCATCTTGCAGAAACCGCAGATTCTGCGGTTCCATAGGCACCAGGGTTTCCAGCTTGGCCCTCAGATCCTCTAGGCGGAAGGGGATGATCAGGGCATCGTGGGAACCCTGGCCAAAGCGCAAGACCCGGTGATTTTGCTTGAGGATAGCAAAGGAACTGGGAGACAACACCAGCACGGCTCCGGCAAAACCGTGTTTACGCAGGGTGGGCAGACAGGTAATTTGGCGATCGCTCAGCAGTAGGGGGGATTTCTGGTAGTCTGGAGAAACGATCAGGGCATCGGAAGCGAGAGCGAGGGCGTGATGGACAATGCCCAGTTGCTCAGCTAGCAGGGCGGCGGCGGTGGTGGTTAAAAAGCTACCTTGCGGGGTTGAAACCTGAACAGACAAAATGGCGTGGATGTCTTCTCGATCGTCGGCTGGCTCGTCCATCTCTTGGGGCTTGGTATCCCCTAACCGCTGCTGCAAGTCTCGATCAGCAGCTTGCACTACATCAAGGGGCACTGGGGCGGCACCAAGGACGTAGCCATCATCCCGGCGAGGCAACAGGTGGGTGAGTAGCTGATGGATTCCCGGATAGATCGGCTCAGCCTGTTCCGGCTGCCCCCCTTCCTCTTGGTACTGGGCAAAGAGGCGCTGGCAGGCGGGTTGATCCACCTCTGCTGGAGTCAGTAGCCCCAATTTCCCTAACCACCACTGGGGAGCGCAGCCATTGTCCTCAGTTTGCCCTGATGGAGGACGCAGCACCCATTGGCAGAGCAGGTGCAGAGCGGGCAAGAGATCTAAGGTAGGCAGGGGTTGACAAATGCGGGGCAGGGTTGCCTGGGGATGGGCAATGTAGGCTAGTAATTCGTCAATATCCCCAGGAGTGATGGCAAAGTGGGGAAAGGTTTGGCGATAGACCGGAAGCACCCCTGGTTTAGGCTGGGGTGTACCGGGAGTGTTGAATTCAAAGGTGTAGCGAGCACTAACTGATACATTTTCCCAGTGTTTTCCGTCACTGGAATGAAATAATAACCCATCAACATCCTTGGGCAGCTCATCAACAGACAGAAGAACCCCATCTGGATCATCAGGGGGAAACTCAAGGCAATTGTTACCCTTGAGCATATAGAGATGTGTCACCTTTCCTTGCAACAAACTAATCCAGGCATCGTTGCGACCATCACTACAAATAACCATAATTGCCAGGTTCAGGGGAATAGTGCCTGTATTCATGATTCGGAATCCCCTGAAGCTAAACAAGTAGTTGAGGCAATGGTAATGACATTCTTCTCCATATAGACAACACCAGGACTCATAAACCCATCTTTGTTGAACATCATATTCCGCCAAAGCTGGGTAATGGCATCCCTAGTATTTTTAGCCATTTTTCCAGAACCTTCTGCATCAGGCACATCTATCCGATCACTTTCAAATCGCTCAGCCATTAACTGAGCCAAGTTTTTACGCCCAGGTAATGCCGTTGTGGCTTTCCACGTTACCTGAACTTTCAGAACCCCACCATGATGCTGGAAGTGAACCTTTTTTACAGGAGAACTTTCCCCCTCAAATATACGATAGAAAAACTCGTATAAGGCAATGGCTGAAGCCTGTGCTTTCTCCACGGCCTGTAGAGGAAAAATAGGTGCAATAACTTGAGAATTATCCTTCCACAACGATGGATTCTCTGCCAGAACCCCTGCGTTGCCATATATATCATAGTGAGCCTTGAGAGCAACGAGATATGCTGCTCCAACTGACATATTACGGCATCCATCTACATCAGTCTTCCCACAGAAGACTTCACCGCAGAGGGTTTTCAAGGAATTATGAATGTTCTCAAAGGAATCTAAATCCTGCCACCAAGCCTCAGGGAAAGGCACTCCTAAGGCATCTTCGATAGCTTGTCTATACGCTTTTGCATTGGTATCGTGAGTAGAAAAATATCTCTTTACATGAGAAAAATCATGGCGTACCACATCACTTTTAGCATCATCAAACCACCCTGCTGATTTTCTCCAAAGTTCTTCAAGGGGTGTAGCCTCATAATCCAACCATTTCTCTAAATCAACAGTAAGCCTGAATAAACCAGCATTATCAATCTCTACCTTTCTAAAGACAGGGAGATTATAAGGATCAGAAAATCCAAGCTTGGTACCTCCTGTAGATAAGTAGGCAATTTTTTCATGCGCTTGAGAAATAACCTGTCGGGCTTTCCATTGCTCAATAAATAGATGCCCAACTAAATCTTTCGTACCATAGTAGCTATCTACTAAGATGTAGTAGTCTAGGACAGAATCATCTCGATCACCATTAACAGAACGCAACCATTGCTGAATACTGTTAATAATTAGTTCAGAATCTTCTTCGATTTTGCTGAGGCGAGGGAGCTTGAAGAAGCCAATGCCTCTAGTCAAATCCCACTCCCGAACTACTTTGTACAACTTGACCAAGCCAAAAGCTGTGCCATCTCCCGGAGGCGGATCAAGATGATGCCAGTCCGGTAGGTTGAAGAAGTCATCAATGATAATGATGATCCGTTGGCCTCGTTTTCGATCCTCAACATAACCGATTTTCTTTTCCTGAACAAGGAAGGGAACCAGTTCCATTTCATTAATCCTCATACTGCCTAGTTATTATTGTAATCCAAGATTGGCCATCGTCCCTCGGAGAAGGTGTTTCGATATAGAAGAATCCTTCAAGCCGCCGATTAACGTCGGCAAAAAACATTGCATCACGAGAGCGACTGTTGTCCATCTCCGGTGCTGGGATAGCAGAGTTAAGAATATGAACCTGGTTGTCAGTTATTTCTATCTGTAAGTAGGAATCGGTTCCTGCTAAAGGCCGTTGCTTACTGCATAATGCCCGAAAACCATGATACGCTGCTTGCCAAAGGGCGTGATGGAAGCAGAGGGTGAATCCTCTAGAAACAGTCCAGGTTGGCCACACGGAAGTGGGTACGATTAGTCCAAGCCGATGCCGAAACTCAGAAGGAGGATTCTCAACGCCTCGGATTTGAAAAGCTTGACTTTGCACACCTTCATCAAGGTCCTCATTGAGGGAATTACTACTACGTGAAGTTGCCCGCCCAAGGGCATGGTTCAAGCTAAGGTCGATTAGTTTGTCTATGATTTTAGGAATTGAATACTCTTTCCAGGTTGGAAAATCGTTCTCTGTAATTGATTTCTTGGGGTCTAGATTGGTTGTTCCCCAAACTTGGATTAAAATGTCAATATGCCATAGACTGGCTCTCGTAGATAATCTGAGGGTCTGCACCTTTGGGTCTCGCAGAACTACTTGCATAAGCCCAGCAACCTGATGCGAAAACTCCTCTGCCTTACGGTCAAGTCCCAGATCTATCCCCTTCTCCTGCTCTTTCTTCAGGTCTTCCGCTAGGTCTTGAACCAGAGCATACAACCCCTTCACATAGCGCACACTGGCATCATATCCTTCAATTTCATTCCGGATCAGAGCCAACTTATCGGGCAAATCCGTTATCCATGCTGGACCAAACAGACGAATACCATGCCCGGAATAAATCTCAGCCGTGGGCCGCAAATGGGAGTCATTCTCCTCTCCCTCGCGCCGGACATTGAAGCAGACGAAATAATCCCGCACTACCTCACGAAACACGTCGTCTACAGACATGCCATCTTCTAGTTTCTTCTTGGCTTGCTTCAGGGACTCTTCCCTTAGCGCCAATTTCAGCGTATCTGATACCGACTTGATCGTGTTGTAAATCTTGGCATACTTCTGCCGGTTGAAAACTTCTGGAATGCTCCCTTCACTAGGATCAACGTTGAGATCGGAATAGATAAAAGCCACCCCAGCAAACCAATAGTCATCAATCAATAAGGGGTAATAAATCAGGTAACGGTAATTGGTGGCAGGCTTTGCCAGATCTAGCTTATGAACCAGGGAGGATTCCACACAGGTAAACCATTCCCAGCCTGCTGGTGTACCCACCCACTTCTTTCTATTACTTAAGGTGTCTTTGCCAATTTCACGCACGCCGTCCAATCCCAAATTCTCTGCCATCTGCCGCAGTAAGGGCTTATACTCCTTCCCTGTGGCATTGATGAATAAGGCCGAAAGTAGTTGTTCAAATCTTCGTTTTTCCTCATCATTTGCTCCAAACGGATTACCCAACGGCACCAGCTTTCCTTGCTTCCAGGCTTCATAGACCAATGCCGTGCTGCCCATATTGGTAGGAATATATTGCACTTGATAGCGCTGCAATAGATAGCCAAATAGTTCCTTCATCCGGACTAACTGCGTCAGTTGTTTGGCTTTATCTGCGGTCAAGTCTGAATGCAAAACACTGGGATCGGGATACTGAGCCAAGAGTTGGTTCCAGGCTTTGAATGCACCCTCTGTTTCTTCTTGCCCCGTTTCCCCCGTTACCTTTTCATCCCCCTTAAGGCTGGGATGCTGCTGAATCAGTTTTTCATAAAGCCTATCTAACTCCCGAATATCACTCTCGGGCTGATCCTTTAGGTCAGTATGGATGTCATCCAGTTCTAAAATTTCCTCATGTAGCTTGGCAATGCCCTGCTGGGTTTTAGGTGCAAGGTATGGGTCATTCTTAACGTGATCAGGCACTTCCCACTTCACCTCATCCAAATTTAGCTTTAGCTCCTGGGCATTGCTGTAGAACCGCTTCATGTCTTGCCAGCAGGTCACTAAGTCCGTATCCCGAAACAGGTTATCCGAGACATGGGGATCAAATTTGCGCTTAACGGGATACTTCTGTGATGGTGATGGATCGTGGGTGTCCGCCTCGCTCCCCTCAGGCGTTGTCTCATTAGGAACCGGATCGTTAAACAGAATCTCAAAGCTAATGTACCGAGGGTTATAGCGAGCTAGCGGCAGGCTCTCCATCAGATAGCGCTTAGCGGCCTCATTCGTGAGGGACAGCACCGCTAGGTTTTGCTGAACCCGTTCCACATAGTCGGCAAAGTTAGGATTGGAAGTCACGACAAGCCACCTCAAGACTGTTTTCCGGTCTGTTGGGTTCAGGATTACCCTGTGACTCATCATAGTGACTGAGCGTTTAGGTACAGACCTTTCTTTAACAAGTCTTAAGTTACAGATCTTACGATTTTTGCTAGGTAGTTCCCACGAGGGGTGACACGCTAAAGACAGCATAGTGAATCCTTTTTCCAGGAGCAATTTGAGGTTTTGGGGGGCAGGATGATAACATCCAAGAATTAAACATTACTTTTGAGGCAAACGCCCTTCACGGTATATCTCCTTAACAGGGAGTACAGCAGGTGGTTTGGCTAGCAATGGTCTGGGCATAGTCCAGTATCCCTTGATGAAAGGGAGAGCCAGGAGCGATCGTCTTGGGGTATATCTCCGTAATCGATTCAGTTTGGATGGTCCCCATGGCTCGATCAGCGTAGTCTGCTTGGGTGAGGGCTTCACACCCGCCCACCACATATCCATCCGCACTAATCCGCAGGTTTTGCCACCAATAGTCTGGGATCACGTTGGGACGTAATGTGACGGTAATCCTGTCATTAATGACAATATCCTGATACAAACGTCCGTAGCGATCTTGGCGAAGGTGTTGGGGCACCAGCCAACCTCGCTCCATTAAGGAGGGCAAGAATCCAGCCGTATTGGCGTAGGTAGGAATTTCCATCAAGATGTTCACGGGCTGAGAAACTGGCTCCGGTTTTAGGGTCTGGGTCAGGCTATCCAAGAAGCTGACGATATCCTCTTTATGGAGTTGATAGGGCTGCATTTTTACGGGCAGTAGGGGGCTGATATCAAACCACTGCACCCCTTCCTCGCGCATGAGTTGGAGGATCAGCCGAATCGTGGCATCGTCATTGTGCCGGGTTAGGGTAGTTGCCACCAGAACACGATCGGCGACTTGATGCTTCAGCGCCAGCCGTAGATTGGTTAACACCCGATCGAAGGTGCCTGCCCCGCGAACTTGCTCATGCTCATGCTGGGGACCATCTATGGAAATATCCAAATAATCCAACCGAATGCGGGCTAAATCATGCACATACTGATGTAAAGCCATGCCATTGGTAATGCCACCAAATTTAAGGTCAGGATAGTGCTGGCGCAAACCAGCTAGATGCTCAAAATAAGGAATGGAACGTTTGGGAGTCAATGCATCTCGATCGGCCACACAGATCATCCGTGTTCCCAGTTGCTCCACCAAGGTGGTGGTTTCGCCCATCAACCGGGTTAGGGGAGTGAGTGACATAGCTCCACTGTCATACCCCAAAAAACAATGCTGGCACGTTAAACCGCAGGTATTGCCAATACCAATTGATAGCTGCATGGGTTGGGCTTGAGCCGCTAGTTCTGAATAAAGTGCTGTACCACTGAGTTGCTGGTTGCCGATCGCCTGCCATTGTCGCACTACTGGGATATCAAATCCTTGGCGATCGTCCGGAGATCGATACAAACCAGCCTTCGAGCCTGCAATAGGCATAAGTAAAATGGGTTCCTCCACCAAATTCAATAATGACCCTAGGTCGATCGTTATGGGATGGCGATCGGGGACAGCCTGTTGCCAAAGCGCCAGACTGCCCGATAGATAATCTCCACAAGGTTATCTACTAGGGTTCTATATTGATTCAGTTTCTAAAATCTTCACGATGCATTGGCTGGACTAGTCCAAGTCCCCAAATAGCCTATCGGTTGGAAATCTAGCGTTTTATGCGTTTGCTATCTTTGTAACCCAGTTACAGGAGAAAACGCTGAACAGTAATCAGGGCAAGGAATAGAATTTCAGCTCATATTAAGTTGCCTGTAACCAAGTTGCAAGGCTCTGTCACTAAGAACTACCTGCTATGCGGAGATTTCATCTTCTCTAGGGTTAATTAGAGCAACAAACAGGGTATAGAGCACCAAGAGCAATGAACCGTACAAGGGCCGATAGAAGGGCAAAGAGGCAAAGGGTTCGCCCAGGGCAAAGACCCACACAATGAAAGCTCCAGTAGAGATGACCGCTTGAGTGATGGCAGGGCGCTTTTTTGGCATCTTGGTGTGTTTCAAAGTCCAGAAGGTTGTGAACACAACGCCAGCCCCAAAAGCAATCCAGAGTAATAGGTTAGTGGGTGCGCTAGCATCACTCCGAATAGCACTGGTTGCCGCAACCCAGCCACCTACCACATCGGAAGGGATGTATTTAACCAACTTGCTAAAATAGGTGTCAACATCCCCATTAGCTTGGCTACTTTGAAGCTGAGTAGTTATAACTCGTCGTCCCATGATTTACGCTCCCTTGCAGTACATTAAAACTATTAATCATGTCAAATGATGTTGAATTTCTGGGTAAATGGCACGAAAGAGAACCCCTTCCCTAATGGAGCCAAAGGGTCTAGACCTTTCCGATCGATGGATGGCAATGACCTGCCACTGATCATTAAAGCAGGGCGCACCACTGGATCCACCACGAGTTTGGGTGACATATTGAATCCGATTAATACGATCAAAAACCTCAGTAACGCCATTATCACTGAAACCCAACTTCATCGCATTGCCCTCTGGATGATGCAAAATATGCAGCCCCTTACCCCTAATGGGCAGAGTTAACGCATAGGGAGTAACGGTTAAATTGGTGTAATCCCTAATGGACTCTTCAACTTGCAAGAGAGCATAGTCCAAATCGTCAGTGGGACTATAGGCCAGAATAGGCTTTGTTGAATGTAACTGGAGTTCCAAGCCATTTTCCGGCGCCCCATTTTCCCCCGTTACGTAGTTAAACCGGAGGGTGGCCGTTTGGGCATTGGCCTGAATATCATCGGGGTTGGGGTAGGCAACCACATGATGACTAGTCAGCACTAAATTCGCCGCAACCAAAAAGCCTGTACCATAGCACATACCTAAGGGGCCAGGAATTTCAATGCGGCAAATCGAGCGACTTCGGCGAGTTGCTAACTCCAAAAAACCCACATCCATTTCTTGAGCGGAACGCAGGAAGCCCTGTAGCTGTTCATCCGCATCAGCAGGAGGCCAAGGAGAGATAAAGTCTGGCCCGGAAGATGCCACATCATTGCCGTCAAAGGGTTGAGGAATGCCATACCGCTGTATCAACGCTGCTCGACGTTGCTCGTCCTTATACCAGCGATAACGAACCACTAAGCACGCCAAATCTGTAGCGTCTTCTAGACCCAATTTAGGCAGCAAAACTTCAGAGATACAGCCCAGTGTAGTGTAGTCTGGTCGATTGGGAGGTGTGCCCTTATCTACTGCCCAATCCACTAGGGTTCTTGCTTCTCCATCTATATCACCTGCCCACTGCCCCAGACGTTCCCGAACCCAGGCATCTGGAAGATTAGCTTGTCTTAAGACAAACGTGAAAAACTGACGGGGATCAGCCGCATAGCTTGCCTGTCGTGCCAAGATGTTTGCCATTATGGATCTGTCTTTATGTTTCATCATCAGCTTTCTCCAGGCTACAGGTGATAGAAATCAATAATTTGATCTACTATCCTTAAATCCTCAGCTCCTAGGTGTGACCTTAAATTTCTAAAGAGATTTCCGAGAGTTGTGATTTCGGTTTGGCCAGGGATTTCCCCCTTATTAATGGCCCAGTCTACTAACCTTACTGAATCTGTATTGAGGTCAACCCACTGTCCATGCAGTTCCCTAATCCATGTATCTGGGAGGTTGGCTCGTCTTATGAGTGACATGAAAGAAGCTTGGTAGTTGATATGATTTTCTCCATGCTTAGATAAGATATGGATGAGTCTATTCTTATCTTGCGGGGAGATGGGATTGATATGGATGAGTCTATTCTTATCTTGCGGGGAGATGGGATTACCACAAGACGCAGAAGCAAGAGAAGATGAAGATGTCTTAGTCAACCAATTGCTAATTCTTGCATAGGTTCGGTCTGGACTGATTTTGATTTGATCCTTATGAAAAATATCGATTAAACCGTCTGCCTCTAAATCATTCA
>Ga0272446_1007496_pt1 | contig 10829 bp, 7 predicted proteins | sample YNPCB0061_FD_194587 | JGI IMG/M metagenome (GOLD analysis project Ga0272446, IMG submission 194587) | Hot spring microbial mat communities from Yellowstone National Park, WY, United States - YNP-CB-006-1 | ecosystem: Environmental > Aquatic > Thermal springs > Hot (42-90C) > Sediment | place...
ATCGAATGTATAGGGCTTCGGCATATCGGCCACCAGTGTACCTGGATTACTCTCATTAAACCGTACCCAAATCTGGTTAGTTACTGTAAACCGAATGTAGCGGCTATTGGCTGAATCGAGTGATATTGTTAATGCCTGAGATAGATCAGGAAATTTCTTTTTATCAGCAGACTGCTGTGCATGAATCAATCCATTGAAACTTACCAATAAAATGTAAAAAAATATTTTTTTCATGATTTTCTACTTTTCTTTCTTGCAGCCAGTTCATGGGAAGAAAATGTTTTATAATTTTCTAATCCCTGTAATTTAAAACTTCCCCCTTCATGCTCATAATCATGTTGGTAATGATGCAGGTTTTCCATTACCGTGTGGTCAATGAGGTTCGCACCTGAAAAGTCAATAATAATGGTTTTCTTTCGGGGCAAGCTGTCCAATGATTTTTTAAGTTTTATGTAATTGCTAAATACAGCCGAGTGAAATACATCAACTATATACACTTCATCATTTTGTTTATTCACAGAAAACATGGGTTTAAAAGCATACTTCAATGGTAATCCATTTATAAAATGCATCATCAATTTCATCAAAATACCAGCGCCAATCCCTAATAATAAATCAGTAGTAAGTGTTACTAAAATAGTAACTAAAAATATTATCATTTGCTCCCAACCTATTTTGTAGGTTTTATAAAACTCTTTGGGAGATGCCAACCGATATCCTGTATAAATCAGCATGGCAGCCAGGGCAGTCAACGGTATTTGATGTAATAAATCAGGAAAGAATGCTACGAAAATGAGTAAAAATAATCCGTGAAAAAAATTAGCCCACCAGGTTTTACCACCATTATTGATGTTGGCTGAACTTCGAACAATTTCAGAAATCATAGGTAATCCACCAATTAACCCGGAAATTGTATTTCCAATACCCACAGCAGTAAGATCCCGATTCATATTTGATTTTCGTTTATAGGGATCCAGCATATCAATGGCTTTGGTACTAAGCAACGATTCCAAACTACCTACCAATGCAAACATTACAATATACTTAATGGAAACAAGAGAGAACACCTGTGAAAAATCCGGGAATGTAATGGCGGAGAACAAGCTGCTTGGCAAGGTTACTAGGTATTTGGGACCAATAGTATATTCATGATTATCTAAAAACAGATAAGTATGTTCATGCTCCAGATCGAAGTAGCGGCCAAGGGGAATAGATACCAGCAATACCAGCAAAGGTGCCGGAATCATTTTTATGTATTTGTTTTTAAACAGCGGATGAAGAAAAAGAATCAATAGACTTATCAGACCAATGATAAAAATTTCAGGATTTAATTGTGAGAAACTGTGAGGAATTTCGGTTAATAATTCAATAGGTTCCTTTCCTTCGGGTTTCACTCCCATCAAAGTATGAATCTGTTTGGATGCAATGATAATACCAATGGCAGCTAACATACCATGTACAGCAGCTGATGGGAAAAAATCGCTAAGCACCCCTGATTTAAGCAACCCAAAAATTACTTGTAAAATACCAGCTATTACTATAATTGCCAAAGTTAGTTTGTAGCCCTGCATCATATCTCCTTGCCCTAGTTCTTCTACTGCACCCAAAGCAATAACAATCAAACCGGCAGCCGGCCCCTTGATGGTTAATTGTGAACCACCGATAAAACTTACCAGTAATCCACCGATGATGGCACTAAAAATTCCGGCTACTGGCGGAAAACCACTGGCCATAGATATGCCTAAACAAAGTGGTAATGCTATGAGAAATACCAAGAAACCTGAAATCAAATCAGACTTCCAATTTTGTTTTAATCCTTTAATACCGCTGAGCGGAACAGCAAATGATGATTTACTATTGGTTTTCATAATTTAAGAATTTAAGAATTATAATAAGGTTTTGGATGATTTTTTATTGAATGAATTCCTAGAAATATACGAGCATACATTCGAATAAGCGCAATGCCATTTAGCACAAAACTTAACGAAACAAATAGTGCCAATAAAATTTGGTCTTGGTGAATATGGCTAAAGATCAAATCTTCTCCGATGAAGGTGGGCGTTATGGGGAAACCGGCCATGCCCAGGCAGGAAAGTAAAAAAATCAAAGCCAGTGTTGGTTGTGAATGTACATTACCCTGATAGGTATTCAGATCAAAAGATATATTTTTTTGTTTCAATCTACCAAGTACCCAACTACCTGTGAAGAAAGAAATAATAATTCCTGACAAATAAAATGCCTGATGACTCCAGTCAAAATGTTCGTTGTAAGTAATGGCCAGGGCCACCAGCAGATGATTGAGCAGTACAAGTACCCAGGCCAGCCAGGGATTTTTACGCTCGGCAAAAGCTTTCAGTACCAATATCAGTCCAATGAATGTTATTACACTGGGCATCAGATGCAGCTGATCGGCCGCAATCCATTCCGGACGGTTAAGCTGAATCCAAACAGCTGAGAAGTATACCGGGAAGAAAAAAATGAGAATTCGGTTTAAAGAATACAATGGGATCAGTTTTCCCAGTCTTTTAAGTGGTCTCCAGAGAAAACGATATACCAGGGTATCCAGGTTCCATTCTTTTAAACTAAGCAAAAACAGCGTGTATTCCAGTTTCTTGGGAATTTTGCCTTCCATTGTTTCAGACCGGGGTATGAAATGAAAAAATTGTTCCCGGATAAGATAAGTAACCACCGAAGGAGAGACCAACAATTGATAGGTTCGCAAAAACGCATTGCCTGCAAAATGAATCAATGCCAGCACTTCCCAGCCCATGACAATTTCAATGAAGATAATGCCGATTTGTGAAATAGAAGCATAAGCAATTTGACTTTTTACCGTTGACTGAACCCGTGCGATCAATGAAGCGATCAGGGCTGTTGCAAGTCCGACAGATCCAATCAGTATTCGAATGGAAAGCTGATGCTCCCAGAACGGATAAGTACGCATCAGTAAAAAAGCTCCCATATGCACAGATAATGATCCGTAAAAAATGGCGCTGGACGGTGTAGGTCCTTCCATGGCACGGGGTAGCCAGGAAGAGAATGGAAGCTGTGCCGATTTCACCACAGCAGCCGTAAGTATCATCAGCGAGATCACAGCACCCATCATGGAATGAGAAGCCAGGTGATGGTGTACCAGTTCGTACTGATTCAGTTTTACAAACGTGATGTTTTCGTGCCAAAGATGATGGCTGAGCCACATGGCCAGCAACAACCCCACATCGCCAATACGGTAAATTGAAAATACCTTCACCGCATTTTTTACCGGAAGATAGCGGTCACGGTAAAATGCAATCAGTAAGAATGAAGAAATACCCAACATTTCCCAGCCAATAAACAGGGTTTCAAAATTTCCGGCCAGCACGGTAAAGTTAAATCCAGTAAAGAAGAAGAGTATAGTAGAAAAGAATCGTTTGTATCCTTCTTCCCTATGCATGTAATACTTGCTGTAAATACTAATCATGAACGTAAGCAAGGCTCCTACCAATAAAAACACAGCACTAACCCGGTCAAAATTGAAATCAAGAAAAAAATCATATTCCATGTTTTTATACACCGAAAGATCACGGATATTGAGTAAGGGAAATCCCTGCCATATCCAGCAGGCAACAAAGACCATCAGTGTAAAGAGATTGATACCAGCCGTAGTAAAGGCCAATCCGGAAATCAAAGATTCCTTTTTACGAGGAATCATCAAACTGAGTAAAAATGCACCCAGTGGTATCAGCAGAAATAGATGTAACCAAACAGCCATATTACTATTTTTTTAGGATTGTTACCGGGATATTATCCCTTGTTCGTGAAATAAGGGATAATATGGGTTCTTTCAACTCTGCGGGAACTGAAATCGGTTCATATAAGACAAACGCATCGTTCTTGTATTGATACATTTGCAATGTTTCAGGATCTACTACTACCAAGTTCACCCATTCGCACTGAAACCAATTCAATGTATCCTTGTCCATCCGGATGGCAGAAGCAACGATTTCAGGTTTTTGTTCCACAATAAAAAGCAAACGTACCGGATCATGCACTTCTATCATCTGAGAAGGCAATCCGGGGCGAAGATCACCTTCTACACCGTTGGCCACTCCATACAATCCAATGACATTGTGAGGCAGTTTGGTACCGGCTCCCAACCGATACTGGTCAACCCGCGAAAAGAAATATTCCAAATTGATACCGCCACATACCGGAGCTGCCGGTTTTAAGATGCTGTAAAGCAACTTTCCGTCCGGATCCTGACTGTAATCGTATGAATTCATAAAGGCTCTCCGATCCAGAAACAGATGATCGGTAAGTGATCTTCTTCCAACTACACACAAGGCATTGGTAGCGTGATTTAGTTCTGGACGAGGCTCAAACAATGAAACTGAACGCCTTTTGATTCGATCATGTGCATCTTGAACTGATACCTGCAAGGAGATGTTTTCAAATCTCCGGGATCGTTCTTTTGCATTTTGCTGCAACGCCTGCCGAAAAACCTGATCATTTTTTATGTGCCGAACAAAGCTTGCATCCTCAAGTTTATCTACATCATAAAATTCAATTTCATCGCGGGTTGTATCATGTAAAGCCCCCACAAATCGGGTCTCAACCGGAATATCAATGCCTCTCAACTTCAGCTGAGACCGAACTTCGGGATGATTGGCCATGTAACTGAAAACCCTGGCATTCACAGAACCCGGACGGCCTGAACAGGCGCCGCAGTCATATCCGGCATAATGCGTGTTGTTTACACTACTGGCACCGTGTCCAACCACATAGATGATTGGAGCAAAGTGATGGGTCAGTCCGATGCTTCGCAACACCCGTTCTACTCGGTCTGTCATTTCCTGTATTTTAAATCCCACCTGCAATCCTCCGAGAGCAGATTCTTCCGGAGAAAAATCAATGGTGAGTGATGATTCCCGGTGCATGTGAAGAAATGAAGAAGCTGTGGCAGGTGCAAATGAAGGACGAAATATGTTTAAAAATAAACGTAATGCTGACCAGAATCCTAAGGTTTGACTAATTAGCCAACCCCCAAAAAATGAATGAGTATGTTTGTTGTAATGGATATCCTTTTTCAATGAATACTTACTTCCCTTTTCCCTGATCAGATATTGGGGTGTAACCGGAGCAGGGCATAATTTGGTGGTATGCTTGCCATGTTCGGGCTGATAATAAAACTCTACACCGAAAAACCCGGGGGTACCGTAGGTTTCGCAGCCCGGATCAGCATTTTCAAGGTAACGACGAAATGAACATTCCCGGTCATCAATACAAAGCAATGCCTGAAAACTTTTCTTTTCGGGTGAATTATGCGGATAGTTTTGTACAGCTAATTTAATTCCTCCTAACACTTCATCATAATAGCTCCATTCATAAGCTTTTTGCCAAAGCATCAGTACTTCATCATACATGGTTTGAGGTACGGGTTCAAATAAGGCAGGAGGCTCTTCTTGTAAAGAAAAAGCCAATGGTGCCCAGTGTACCCCCAAACGATCATCCAACCGGTCAATTTCAAGAAGTAATTCTACCATGATCAAGTCATGAAGTGAAATGATCTTTCGGTCAATGAGCGATTCAGGATGATCTTCTAAATAACTTACCATGCCCGACCACCCTGGATGCATCATTTGCTGATCGAATAAGTATTGTTCATAATAGGATTCATTTCCTACCAGCATGTACAAAAGCTGCTCCATGTGCAAGGATTCATCCTGAAGTAACTTTACAACCCGCCGGCTTTTAAATATACTTACATAGCTCTTACTTTCCAGTTTGCGTAATGCATGTAAAAATCCTTTGTTTCCTGCCGGAAAATTCCAGATGGAAATGCCTTGATCCAGGTAAGAACCGAGCAATCGGAATAAGGTGGGATGAACCAGCGAATCCAGATTTACGCCATACACCAGTTTCCAGTTTTGCCTGAGTTTACCGATTCGGCTTTCTGACGGATCCGTTATATGTTCATAAAGCATCCGATGAATCCAGGTTTCAGCATGGAGATTTCCTTTTTCTTCCGTAACAATTCTTCGAAGGATTATCTCATTAATTCTTCCCTCAGAGAAAAGAACTCTGAACTGTTGAAGATTGAATGAGGTCTGATATCCAAACATCACTTTACCTTTGCGAAGTGCATCAAAAAAAGGCTCTTCCTGAAATGCATGCAGGGTATTGTGGTGAATAAAGTCCTTGAGGGGGGCCTGCGACGGTAAATAATGTTTTAACCGGTGAATGATCTGTTCTGTAGAAACAGCATCAACTTCATAATGCATAGATAATTGATTTAATAAATGATTGAAAAATATAATATGCCCTAAACTCTTCAGCAGAGCTCAGCCATCAGCATCAATTCAATATTAAATCAGTATCTGCCGATTTGTAATATACTGCGGCGAATGAATAGGAATTACTTCCGATGCATGAAATTCATGGCAATGTGCAGAATAATAGGTGAGATTTGAATACCAATAAAGATCATTCAATTCGGGCAGAATAAAAACTAGTGTGAGCAACAGAAGGCGGCTTTTTTCATCCTTCAGGTCAATCTCAGAAAATGATTGATAATGATCGGGCGATTCGCTTTTGGAGTTTTGTTTTACGATGCTTTGAACATGAGTGGTGTAATCTAAAACAAGCAATGACTCAGTTTTAGCACTCAAGGAAGATAGCGTCCAAGAAAATAGAATTAATATGGATATAACCTGCTTCATGCAAATTCTACAAATCAAATTTCTATAATAATTATATATCGCTGGCTTACTTATAAAAATTTAACACTTTACATGCTCAGCCAATATATAGGATTCTGTACTGAACTGCCATAGCGTACCTGAAAATTCAGATAGGTTTTTCCATCATCATCGGTGGCCACAGTACCTATTTTCTGTTTGGCATCTACCTGATTGCCTTTGCTTACATTTACTGAAGCCAGGTTGCTGTATACGGTAAGATATTCACCGTGCCGTATAATAACCACATACTCATACCCATCTACCCTAAATACACCGGTAACTTCACCTTTATATACAGCTCTTACCAATGCACCACGATCAGTTGTAATATCAATACCGTCATTTTTAATTTCGATGGATGAAAATACCGGATGTGGCTGAACTCCGAATTTTCCTGTAATCACGCCTTTTTCTACCGGCCAGGGAAGCCGCCCTTTGTTTGATGCAAACCCTGACTCAGAGTACATACCGGTGGGAGTTGATTTTACTTCTTTGGTTTCTGATTTACCTACTGTTTTGGTTTCGGCACTTTTTGTTTCTGTTTTGACTGTAGTGGTTGCTTTGGCTTTTTTCTTTCTTGCTTCAGCTTCTTTTATTTCCTTATCAATCATTGCTTTGATCTTTGCTTCCAATTGCTCTTTTTCTTTTTCTTTCTTCCTGATTTTATCGGTAAGTTCTTTCTCTTTGCTTTTCAGCTTCGCAACCGTTTCTTCCTTTTGTTTTTTGTCATTTTCCAGCTTTTTAGCTTCCTGGGTATGCTGGCTTAACGCTAGCGCCTTTTCTTCACGTATAGCTCTTAATTCTTCTACTTTTTGCTGTAACCTGGTATTTAATTCAATAATCTCATCCAATCGTTGTTTGCGTAAATTGTTTATCTGATTAAAATACTGAATGCGGCGAACGCCCTGATTATAATCTCTGGCAGATACCACATACATAACCTGATTGAACTGATTACGATTCATCCAGGCAGTAAACACCATGTCGGCATACTGATCTTTGAGTTTTTGCAGGGCTTTGTTTTTCTTTTCTATTTCCAAACGGTTGGTAACAATTTCCTTTTCCAGTACTTTAACTTCCGACTCGATGGTTTGTATCAATTCCATCCGGGCTTCAATGTTTCGGCTTAGTTTTTCCAGCTGGCTTAGCGAATTTTTTTTATCGGCCTGGGTTTCTTTAAGCAGTTTGGAAGTATAATTCAACTCTTTTTGAAGCTTGGCTTTTTTATCCTGCAAACTTTTTTTGCTTTGTGCCGCAAGCGGCAACACAATAAATACAATCACAATCAAACCAACATTTCGCATCAAGTATTAAAATTAAACTCTAAAACTAAAACGATCCTATGTTACTTTCATTGCCTGTAAATTGTGATTACCAACAGCTCACGGTTAAAAAAAGTAAGGATTGCAAATTGCAACCCTTACTTTGATGTAAATATCAATTTAAACTACTTTATTAGCTTACTGCAATTTGTTTCTTTTGATCCTGCTCTTTAATTTTCCTTCCAATGGTTAATTTTAAAATTCCATTTTCATACTTGGCATTAATGCTATTTTCATCGGCATTTTCAGGCAAAGTAAATGACCTGCTGAATGAACTGTATGAAAATTCACGTCGTGTAAATTTTTTTTCTTTGTCTTCTTTCTCAGATTTACTTTCTCCACTTACCGTCAGTACCCCACCGTCCAGGTGAACCTGAATATCTTCTTTTTTCATTCCGGGTACTGACAATTCAACTTCGTACTGATTGTCTTTCTCAGCAATGTTTACAGCTGGCACCCACTCTCTTTTGAAGAAATCGGTGTCAAAAAACTTCTCCGTGTTAAAGAAGTCATCCAACAATGAAGGTAATGATGAACGTTTAATCAGCGACATAAATTTACAATTTTAAAGGTTAAACATTTATTTTTAAAATTACATTACAAAATTATTTCTACAAACAAATCAAAACAATGACTTTTATCATGTTTTAAAGCATTTTAAAAAATTTAAACTTTTACTAATACATTTTTAAAAATGCTAATAATTTAATGATTAGGCTACACACCTTGCTGCTGTCATCCGGAGCAGACTATCAGAGCAGAGTTTGTGAAGCAAAATGAGAGTGAATGGCTGTAAAAACACCAACCAGTAAAACAAATAATATCAACATACAAACAATTCAAAAGAATGTTAGCATAATCTTACGGGATACTTAAAGTTTAAATATTTTTTCCGTTATTTGAAATTAAACATTCATGAATGTATGCTACTCAAATAACCGGCATGGGGCATTACGTGCCTGAAAATGTAATTACCAACGCCGATCTTGAAAAATACATGGATACCACCGATGCGTGGATCACAGAACGTACCGGTATCAAAGAACGACGCTTTTTTACCGAAGGGAAAGATACCACCGCCAAAATGGGAGTAAAAGCAGCCGAAATGGCCATACAGCGAGCCGGAATTGACAAGATGGATATTGATTTGATCATCTTTTCAACGCTCAGCCCCGATTATTATTTCCCCGGATCGGGGGTACTGCTGCAACGCGAAATGGGGTTACGGCAGGTTGGCGCTTTGGATATCAGAGCCCAGTGCTCAGGTTTTATTTACGGGCTTTCTGTGGCCGATCAGTTTATTAAAACAGGCATGTACAAAACCATTTTGCTGGTAGGCAGCGAAACGCAGAGTAATTTTATTGAACTAAGCGACCGGGGACGTAGCATGGCTGTTATTTTTGGCGATGGTGCAGGAGCTGTAGTATTGCAGCGAAGCGAACAACCGGGTAAAGGAATTCTTTCTACGCATTTGCATTCTGACGGAACACATGCAGAGGAGCTTATGTGTCAGCATCCGGGTACACAACACAAACAACGACTTACTCCGCAAATGCTTACGGACGGCAGCCTGCTGCCTTATATGAACGGCAACATGGTTTTTAAACATGCTGTGGTAAATTTTGAAGCCGTGATCCGCGAAGCGCTGGAAGCGAACGGGCTGCAACCCGGTGATATAGATTTACTTATTCCCCACCAGGCCAATCTGCGTATCTCACAGTACATTCAAAAGCAATTTGATTTTCCGGATGAAAAAGTATTCAACAACATACAGAAATATGGTAATACTACCGCTGCATCCATTCCTATTGCCCTCTCCGAGGCATGGGAACAGGGCTTAATTGGTAGCGGAAAATTAGTTTGTATGGCAGCCTTTGGCAGTGGCTTTACCTGGGGTTCTGCTCTGGTGAGGTTTTAATTTTCAGGCAGTTATTTCCAAAGTATGGGCTTTCTTCTTTCTCCATTAAATAATTTTCTTAGTTCTGATTTTCAGGTATTTGTTTAGCAATAAAAGACTAAGAATGATGAAACCTTCATTGTACTTGTTGCTAGTTACTAAATACTGATGTTCTCATCTGTTATAAACTTTATTAACACACCCATCTTATTATCAGGTCTGATTTTTGTTATTTGAACCCGTATGTTAATACTATTTTTGCCAATCAGGAGTTTAAACTGAGTGATGAGATAATCCATGAAACAGGTGTATTCATTATTGATTGTATTGGTTTTGATGACTGGAAGTGTTGTTTCCCAAAATTTCCAGATCAACAAAGATGCCTGCGAACCCACTTCCAACAAAGCAGCCCTGAAACTGTATGCCAAAGCCCAGAAAGAAGGCAACATGGCTGAGAAACGAAAACTTCTCAACGATGCTGTGGCCATCGAAAACAGTTTTTACGAAGCCCTCTTCGAACTGGGTACAGGTTATTTTAAACAAGGAAAAAAAGACATGGCAAAAGACCGGCTGGAAGCAGTTCGGGATATTTGCCCGGAATATTCCCCCTACACCCATTTCTTTTTAGGCCTCATAGCCTATCAGGCTAATGTCTATCAGGATGCCATACAATATTTTAAGAAATTTTTAAGCTATGACGTTCTGGATGATGAGGATTATAAACTAGCTAAAAAACTTCTTCAGGAAATAGAAGATTACGAAGCTATTTTTTCGCGTCCGGTACCTTTTAACCCCAAACCTATACTCAATGTATGTACACCACAGGATGAATACTTAGCTAACATTTCGCCGGATAATCGGAGTTTTTATTTCATTAGAAAGATCAAGAAA
>Ga0272446_1007497_pt1 | contig 10826 bp, 9 predicted proteins | sample YNPCB0061_FD_194587 | JGI IMG/M metagenome (GOLD analysis project Ga0272446, IMG submission 194587) | Hot spring microbial mat communities from Yellowstone National Park, WY, United States - YNP-CB-006-1 | ecosystem: Environmental > Aquatic > Thermal springs > Hot (42-90C) > Sediment | place...
AGCTACCTGCTGTAGCAAGTCCCTCAGCCACCGGCTCGGTTCAGCCCACCGGTGGAGCTACCGAGCAATAAACCGAGTCGGGAGTCGCCCACGCCCGGCCACACGCGCTTGACGCAGCCGGTCAGCGCTGATTGACCTTGCCGATGACCACTCGCTCGACGCCGGGGATGCTGGCGATTTGCTCGGCCAACAGCCAAACATCGCTGGCCCGGTTGACTATCCCCCAGATGTGGACCACCCCACCCGTCAACTGGACCTGCAAGCCGTGAAAGCGGACATCGCCCAGGCGGAGCGAATCGATTTGGTCGGCGAGCGGATTGCTGATGACGGTATGCCGCGCGGTGAATTGAGCGATGGGTATCTGTGGCAGCGGTAGCTCGGGGTGTGAGTGTAAGTTGCCAGCAGGTAAGCCGAGGTGTACTCCCGAGGCTCCGTGCAAAAAGGGCATGGGCAGTTGGCGTGGGGGCGTCGGCGGTGCCGCCGGCAACGGGCTACCTTCCGTTCGCGCGGGCACCAGCAGTTCCGGCGCATCGGGCAGTATCACCACCGGCGGCGCGGGCCGATTCGGCTGATCGGGGATGTCGCTCAGTTGATTGAGCAGCTCCGAGGGGTTAAAGATGTTCAACTCCGACTGCACCTCAACCACCCCGGCGACCGACCGGGCACAGGCTCGCGCCCGCTCCAGCATCTGCCGGTTGGGCACGGTGCCCAGCAGCGTCACTCGCCCCTGCCGCACCCGCACGCCAATATGAAGCCCGCCCAGCGATTCGTCCGCCGCCAGCGCCGCCCGCACCGCTCGGGTCAATGCCTCATCCGATGTGCCGCCCGTGGGACCGCTAGGCTGGGCGTGGAGTTGACCAACGATCAAGATCAGGGCGAGCAGACTGGCGTTGTGCTTGACCATGATTTCACCCGAAACTGAAAGCCGACCACACCGAGACTGGTTGGAGCCGATGCCCCGTTTGTTCTGCTACCATTGTTTCCCCGAAGCCGGGTTATCGGGAAGAGGTGGTTGAGAAAAAATGTTCAATCGGCGTCGAGCGGTGGTAAAGTGCGCCACACCTACCGAGTGCGCTAGCGAGTCGTCGAACGACAGCCAGTTATCGCTTGAGACGCGGGCCACCGGACGGGCGTGGGCCGCCTGGGCCGCCTATCAGTCGCCCTGATCCAGCGCCCGCACGAACCGCGCCGCGACCGCGGCCAGCCCCAGGCAAAGCAATCCTTGCGCCAGCAGCACCGGCTCGGTGCCGAAGGAATCGGCGAGCGGGCCGACGATCAAGTTGCCCAAGGGCATAGCCCCGGAGAGCGTCATCGCCCAGATACCCAAGACGCGCCCGCGCTGTTGCTGGGCCACTTGCAGTTGCACCACGGTCTGCCCGGTGGAAAAAAACATTACCAGCCCGAAGCCCAAGCAGTAGCACGACGCCAGCGCCTGCCAGACCCCCACCGCCCAGGCCAGGCCGATCAGCCCTGCCGCAGCCAAGGTGTAGCCCGTCAGCAGCAGCGGTCGGCGCAGGCGGGGCGTGGTGACGGTGGCGACGGTCAACGCGGCGCTGATCGCTCCCAGACCAACGCAGGATAGCAAGGTGCTGTAAACCCACTCCGCCGCCCCCAGCCGCACACTCGCCACCGCCGGCAACAGCGACAGACTCGGCCAACCCAGCAACGCCATTCCGCCCGCGCACAGGACCAGCGGGCCGAGTGTGGCGTGGTGCGCCAGGTAGACAAATACCGACCACAGCGAGCCGCGCTCCCCGGCTGGGGTTGGCTCGGAGGCGGCGAACCGCTCGCCGCGCATCAGCCCCAACGCGACCAGCACCGCCGCATACGAGAGCGCATTAGCCACGAAGCAGGCTGCCGGGCTAATCAACACCAGCAATCCCCCCGCAATGGCCGGCCCCACGGCGCGGGCCGCGTTGAAAAGCATTGCGTTGAGCGCGACCGCATTGGGCAAGTCTTCCCGCTCGACCAACTCGTTGACAAACGCCAAGCGGGTGGGCAAATCGACCGCCTGCACCACGCCGTGCAACACGACCAACCCCAACAACTGCCAGGGGGTGACATTCCCGCTGCCGACCAGCACTGCCAGGGCCAAGGCCGTCGCCAAGAAGGCAAGCTGCGTCGCCACCAGCACCCCACGCCGCGAGAAGGAGTCGGCCAGGAAGCCGCCGACAAAGCCCAGAGCAAACGTCGGCACCACCTGGGCCACCGCGACGAACGCCGTCCACTTGCTTTGCCCGGTCAGGTCGTAGGCCAGCCACGCCAGCGCTGCGTTCTGCATCCAAGTGCCCGTCAGCGATACCAACTGCCCGACGAAGTACAGCCGATAGTCCCGGTGACGCAGCGAGCGAAAGGTACGCCCCAGCACCGGCGGGGTCGGCGTCGCGGTCGTGGGCGGGGTCGCGGTCGTGGGCGGGGTCGCGGTCGTGGGCGGCGTCGCGGTCGTGGGCGGCGTCGCGGTCGTGCTGGGGGTTATGGTCGGGTCGTTGACGGGGTTCAATGCTGCGCTCCGCTCAGACACGCGCGGAGTTGCTGCCCAAACCGCTCCCAGTCCGCCGACTGCCACCGCGCGAAGACCTCCAGCCGACTATCGCGGCGGTAGGTCGTCGGCCGGACATCCATCGACGCCCCCGTGCGGTTGACCACCAGCCATTCGCCATCGGTGGTGTGGAAGATGCCCTTGAGCCGGTCGATGCCCGGATCGGCCAACAGCCGCAATAGCCGCGTCTCATCGAATTGATCCGTTGGGTCGAACAACCAGCCGCACGCATCACCGGCCGGGCTGGGACAGCACGCCGGCTCCCCGGGCCGGGGCGTGGGCCAAACCCGCGGGGCGTGGGCGTGGGCCGCGTCGTGGTCGTCGTGGTCGCTTGCCGCGTGGGCGTCGGGGTGCAGCGGCCGTCGGACGGGTAGACGGTCCACATCGAGCCAGGCCGGATCGAGTCGGCCGCGCTCGGTGGCCACGATTAACTGCTTGGGCGGGTCCAGCCGCCGCGCCCAGTCCGCGAACGCCTGCACCAGTTCGGGCGGTGCCAGGTCCAGCTTGTTCAGCACCAACACATCGGCCAATTGGATTTGGTCCTCGAAGACGGCCGACTGACGCATCTGCGGCTGGGCGAAATCGCGCGGGTCGATCAGGCAGAGGGTCGCGGCGGGCCGCAGCCGATCGCTGAAGTCCCTGCGGAGAATGTCCAGGATGCGGGCCGGGTGGCTTACCCCCGATGTCTCGATCAGCAGACGCTCGGGCCGTACCTGCTGGAGCAGCAGCACCAGCGCCACCCGGAATTGCAGCGAGCTAGCGCAGCAGATACACCCCCCGCCAACCTCGCGGATGCTCAACCCACCCTTGCCCGGCGTGGCCGTGCCAGTGTCGATACCCGTATTCGTAGCCGTATCCGCTCCCCCGCGCTCGGCTTCCTCCAGCAAGGCACCGTCGATGGGCACCTCACCGTATTCGTTGACTAGCACCGCCCAGCGGGAGTTGGCGGGCCGGGTACGGAGTAAATCCAGTAGGGCGGTGGTCTTGCCTACCCCCAGAAACCCCGTGATGAGATTGGTCGGGATGCGTGTATCAGCCGGACTGGAGCGGTCGAGCGAGGCTGTTGAGTCGGGCCATTCGGTACGCGGTGGCGTGGTCATGAGTTGGCCCCCGTGATCTCGTCCAGTAATGCCATCGCGCTTTGCACCACGCGGACACAGTGCCGCACCCCGGCGTCCCCGTAGCGCACCGTCAGTGCGCGCACGGCCTCGAGCAGTTCGACGGTGTGGGCGGATTCCCCGGCAAACACGCTATCGGTGTTGGCGGTCAGCCCCGCACGCAGACTCTGCAAGATGGATTCGGGCGGTGGCTGGGTGGCCCGCTGGTGATCCGACCCGACCAGCGAGCGCGAGAGCGTGTCGCTCGCTTGCAAGGCAGCCCGCAGCGTCTCGGCCAACAGGTGGCTATGATGTCGATGGGCCAGCGCCTGCCGCAGCATCTCGGTGCCTAGCTCGGCGGCAGCGCTGGCCAAGGGGCGGTCAGCCTCGCTGAACCCGCCGGGTTTGTCGAACAACTCGACCACCACCTGCACACCCATGCCCACCGCCAGGGGCACCAGCAAGGCCGACTGTCGCCCTTGCTCAAAGGGCTGCAACGCGAACCCATCCGTGGCCAGTGGTTCCGCACCGCCCAACTCCAGCGTCAGTGGTTGCCGCATGCTCGAGGCGCTGGCGGCGAGCGTGCGGGCAAAGGGCACTAGCGGCTCGGCCAGCCGCGCTCCGTCGAGGGCGTAGACAGCATAGCCTACCCCCGGCCCATCCGCCGCATGCACCACGACCACCCCATCGCGCGCCCCCAACACCCGCGCGACAAACCGCACCAGCGCTTGCGCCGCCTCGGGCAGCGGCACCGGGTCGGTCAGTTGGCTTGCCCCGTCGATCAGCGGTAGACTCTTTTCCACCGCCTCGCGGAAGGCATAGAGTTTATCGGTGAGCAGGCGACGCTCCTTGATTGGCCCGATCCGCCGCAACTGCTCGCGGACCACACGCACGAACACGTCGCGGGTCAGGTTCTGGTTCTTGTCCAAGTAGTCGCGCACGCCCATACGCAGCGCTTCGAGCGGCGTGGCCTTGTCCGCGTAGCCGGTGATTAGCACCGCCGTCAGATCGGGGTTGAACTCGACCAGCGAGGCGAGCAATTGCAACCCGTGGACGCCCGCGCCGAGGTGCCAATCGAGCAGGGCCAGGTCAATCGTATGGGCCGCGGCCGCCTCCAGGGCCTCGCGTTCGTTGCGGGCCAGCAGCACGACACAATCCAAACCACTCTCGGCCAGCCACTCCGAGAACGTGCGCCGAATCGACTCCTCGTCATCGACAATTAGCACCGTCTCACTCACCTGCCGACCCCCGCCTGTCTGCCAGCCCGTCTACCCATCTACCCAACTACCCGTTTGTCTGCCAGCCCGTCTACCCGTCTACCCAACTACCCGCTTGCCTGCCGGGCCACGATCACCCTCATCATGCTGACTGCTGCGTCGAGCGTGTTGGTTGCACGTCGCTTGGTGTTGCGTCTGGTCTGATATATTGTAGCGACCCCATCAGCACCAGGCATGAACCGGCTGCGGCAGGTCGCCGCTGCTTTCTTCGTCCCCGCAGCAGAACTATACTGAACCACGAGAGAGAACCCACGGTCCCCCCTACTGCCGACGGAGTCGCCAAGCATGGTCGAAGTCCCTACCGAGTTGTACCAGAGGCTCCAGCGCACCGGGCAAGAGCATGTCTTATTCGGTTGGCAATATCTCACCGAGCATGAACGGCTCAGTCTGGTGGAGCAGTTGCAGCAGATCGACCTGGACTCGCTGGCGACGCTGTACGCGCTGCGCGATCAGCGCGATGCGGTGCCGCCGCTGGACCGTTTGGCCCCGCTGCCCGTCACCGACCCAGCGACACTCCCCCCGGAGACACGCCAACTAGGCGAGTCGGCCTTGCGGCAAGGGCAAGTCGCCGCCCTGGTCGTCGCTGGCGGGCAAGGCACGCGCTTGGGCTTTGACCTGCCCAAGGGCATCTACCCCATCGGGCCAGTGTCGCGCAAGTCGCTGTTCCAGTTGCACGCCGAGAAGGTCTTGGCCCTGACCCGACGGTTCGGCTGCCCGGTGCCTTTGCTGATTATGACCAGCCCCGCCACCCACGCCGAGACGCACGCTTTCTTCAACGTGCACCAGCACTTCGGCTTGCCCGCGTCGGATGTCTACTTCTTCCAGCAAGGCACGATGCCCGCGTTGGACCTGGCCTCGGGCAAGCTGTTGCTGGAGAAGCCCGGCGTGTTGGCCGTCAGCCCCAACGGCCACGGCGGCACCCTGACCGCGCTGGCCGAATCTGGCCTACTCACCACCCTCCGCCAACGCGGTATCCGCTATATCTACTACTTCCAGGTCGATAACGCTCTGCTCCACATCGCCGACCCGCTCTTTATCGGACACCACATCCACGCCCAGGCTGAGGTGTCGGTGAAGGTCATCGAGAAGGAATACCCTGCCGAGAAGATGGGCGTCTTCGTCCTGGTCGATGGCCGCTGCGGCATCATCGAATACTCGGACTTGCCCGACGAACTCGCCCAAGCCCGCGACGCCGACGGCAGGCTGCGCTACCGCGCCGCCAACCCGGCGATCCACGTCTTCGATCTCGACTTGCTCAGCCGCATCACCACTGGCCCCACCCGCTTGCCCTGGCACGTCGCCCGCAAGAAAGTGCCCCACATCAACGAGCGCGGCGACCTCGTCCGGCCAGAACGCGAGAACGCCCTGAAGTTTGAAATGTTCATCTTCGATGCCCTGCCGCTGGCCCAGCGCTGGACCGCACTTGCGACCACCCGCGAGGCAGAGTTCGTGCCGCTGAAGAATGCCACCGGCCCCGATTCCCCCGACACCGTCCAAGCCGCCCTGATCCAGCAAGCCCGCCGCTTGCTGCTGACCGCCGGCGTGCGCCACATCGCCGACGTGCCGGTGGAGGTTAGCCCACTGGCGGTGGACACGCTCACCGACTGGGTCCGTCAACACGCCCTGACTCAGATCGACCAGCCAACCTACGTCGCCGGCTAGTCCCGCGCGGGATGGTGGCCCCATCCCCCCGCACTGGCCAAGTGGCTGGTCGCTTGCTAACATCGCAGCAACCGTCTCTCTCACGGAGGTATCACCATGTTTGATGCACGCTTGATCCTGGCTCTTTCGATTGCGGCGGTGGGGGTATTCGGGGCGTGGGCCACGCCCGGCGACACTGCCAAGCTGCCGACCCCGGAAAAGTTTGATGACACCGGCTTTGTCTCGATCTTCGACGGCAAGACGCTCAACGGCTGGAAGGTCAGCGCCAAGTCTGGCCACAGCCGAGCCAGCAACAATCAGTCGGGCGGGCGCTGGGAGGTCAAGGATGGTGCCATCGTCGGCAGCCAGGATATTCCCGGCAACGGTGGCATCATCATCACGGAGAAGCAGTACGGCGACTTCGAGGTCGTCCTGGAGATGAACAACGACTACGGCCCCGACAGCGGCCTGTTCTTACGGAGTACCGACACGGGCCGGGCCTACCAGGCGATGATCGACTACCACGCCGGCGGCAACCTGATGGGCGTCTACGGCGAGGGCATCGGCGGCTTTCTCCACCGCAACTTTAGTTTTGGGGGGAAGGTCACCGAGATCAAAGAAGAGAAGTCGCTAGTGAAATTGCCGGTCACGCCCGAACAATGGCCGCAGTTCTGGAAGCACGGCGAATGGAACGAGCTGCGTGCCCGCATCGTCGGCAACCCGCCCACGATAACGACCTGGATCAAGGGCGTGAAGTTTATGGAGTTTACCGATCAGCAGAAGCGGCTAGGCGACAAAGGCAGCATTGGCCTGCAAGTCCACGGCGGCGGTAACTTCACCAACCAGTTCGTGCGTTACCGCAATATCCGGGTCAAGGAACTGCACTAGCCAGCCTCGCGACCAGCGCGACGGTCTGGTAGTGGATGTCCACGGTGTCGCTGACCTGTTTGGCGTAGCCACCGGCCATGACGATGACTACCGGCAGCCCCGTGCGCCAGCACGCCTCCAGCACGAGTCGGTCGCGCTCGGCCAACCCTGGCTTGGTCAACGCCAGCCGGCCGAGCCGATCCCCGGCGAACGGGTCTGCCCCAGCCAGATAGATCGCCAAGTCCGCCCGCGATTCGTCCAGTGCCCGCGTTAACCCCCGCTCCAGCGCGTCCAAATACCCAAGATCGCCGGTGCCGTCGGCCAGCTCAATATCCAGGTCCGACCGTTCCTTGCGCAGTGGATAGTTGCGTGCGCCGTGGATGGAGAAGGTGTAGATGCTCGGGTCAAGCCGACAGATCGCCGCAGTGCCGTTGCCCTGGTGGACATCGCAGTCCAACACGACCACCCGCCGCACGCGCCCGGCCGACTGCACGGCCCGCGCCGCGACCACCGCGTCGTTGAACAGGCAATAGCCCTCGCCGTGATCGGCGAAGGCGTGGTGCGTGCCCCCGGCGAGGTTGACCGCGTAGCCATCGTCCAAGGCAGCGAAGGCGGCTTCGAGCGTTGCTCCGCTGGAACGACGCGAGCGCTCGATGAGTTGCTCCGACCACGGGAACCCGATGCGCCGCATGGCCGCGTCCCCGAGTTGGCCCGCGCTGGCAGCGCGGATGTAGTCGAGGTCGTGGGCGCGGGCCAACTCCGCATCGCTGGCGGCGTGCGGCTCGCACCATTGCACGCCCGGCCAACCGCTCGCCTCGATCCGCTGCCGCAGCAAGCGGTATTTGGCCATCGGGAAGGTGTGACCCGGCGGTAAGGGCAGGACGTATTGATCGGTCGAGTAAATCTTCATGCGTGCCGATGGTTCGGTTGGTCAACGGTTGCGATGCCAACGGTCGGATGCGATGTTAACTGCCAGTGTAGTCTGACTGCTGGGGGCGGTCAAGCGACAAGCCGTTTCAGAAGGTGGGCCGCGCGTTCCGCCGCAGTCACTCGTTACCTGCGGGCGCGTCGGTCAGCGCTTCGGTACGGGGAACCGACGACGGGCCAACCACAGGTTACCGCCACCGACCGCCCCCCGTTGGCTCGACGCTACCGTCGCTTTCGCCGCCGTCGCGGCCACGCCGTGGCGGATTTTCGGACTACTCCAGCAGGAACGCAAAAAAATACCGCGGCTGGCCGTTGTTGTCGGTACCGACAATCTTAGAATAAGCAACAATGAGATAGGGGCGATGGCTTCCCCCTCTGAGACATACTGACCGGGGCTGTTGAGGTAGGCACATGGAAAAGTGGTTATGCTGGGGGTCCCTTGCCATAGCAGGGCTCTTGCTTCTGCTATTCCTGCTTGACCTGATAATCAAGTTCCCCTTCACCGGCTATATCCCGGGGGATGGCGGCTCGCCATTCCTGATCATCGACATTCTCGGTATCCTAGCCTGTGGTGCGCTGGGCTACATGGCCTGGAACGCCAGTCGGGACTTGCGAAACACCTAGCGGGTGAGCGGATGACCGCCGCTGACCGAACCTCCTCCAGTGTCCGCGTGGTCGCCGAGATCGGGCACTCGCGGCTGAAGTGGGCCATCCTCGATTCGACCAATCGTCCGCAGATGCAATCGCCTTGGCCACTCACCGACTCGGCTACGACTGCATGGACTACGTTGTTGCAAGAGCGGGCGTCGGCTATGTCTCCTGGGAGTGTTCGCGTCGCGCTGGCTGGGTCGAACCGGCCAGCGAAGGTGCGATTGCTCGCGCTACTGCACGATGCAGGTATCCGCACGCTCCACCTCGATAGTCACGCCGACGTCCCGATCCCAGTGGCCGTCGATGTCCCCGAGCGGGTCGGACTGGACCGTCTGCTCAACGCGCTGGCTGCTCGGGCACGGGTTGGGCCGGGCCGGGCGGCGATCATCGTCGATGCGGGCACAGCCGTCACCGTCGATCTGCTCGATGCCTCGGGGGTATTCGCCGGCGGCGCGATCGCGCCGGGGTTGTCGCTGTTGCCGCGGGCATTGCATCACTACACCACCACCTTGCCCCTGCTGGCTGAGTTGCCACCGGCACCGCCCATGCCCGGCCGCAACACGCAGGCGGCCATGCAAGCCGGCGTGGTCTGGATGTTCGTTGGGGGGGTGCGCGAGTTGGTCGAGCGTCTGGCCGATGCCTGCGCGGGCGAGCCGACCGTGCTGGTCACTGGCGGCGACGCGGCTTGCTTGGGTGGCTGGTCGCTGCCGACTGAGTCGGTGCCAACCCTGACGCTCGAAGGCGTTTCCCTGGCCGCCGCGGAGTTTTTGGCATGACCCCCGCCAGTCTTCGTCTTAGTCCCAGTACGACGGACCATCCCAGTACGACGGACCATCCCAGTACGACGGACCATCCCAGTACGACGGACCATATGGGCAATCGCATGCCAACCACCATCGCCCAACTCACGCCGCCGGGCATGGCGGCCGTCGCCGTGTTGCAATTGCGTGGCCCGGACGCTTGGCGGTGGATACGCGAGTGGTTCCGGCCTGCCGGTCCCGCCCTGCCCGAGACACCGACCGTCGGCCGCATCCGGTTTGGCACACTCGGCCACCCTCCCGACCAAGTCTTGATCGTCGCCACCAGCGATGACCCAGTCCCCACCATCGAGATTCATTGCCACGGTGGGTTGGTCGTCGTGGACATGCTGATAGAACAGTTCGTCGCCCGGGGGGCCGTGCCCGTGGGGCCGCGTGTGGCCGAGCAGTTCGCCGAAGCCACGACCCCCGCACGGCAGCAGGCGGCTGAGTGGCTGCCGCACGCCCGTACCCTCCGCACCGCCAGCATCATCTTGGACCAAGTCCACGGGGCGTTCGACCGAGCGGTAGCCGAGGTCGTGGCAGCGGCGGAGGCGGGACAGATGGACACTGTGCGGGCCAAGCTCGCCCGGCTGGTCGCGCTCATCCCGGCAGGGCTGCACACGACCTTGCCCTTCCGCGTCGTGGTGGCGGGTAGCCCGAACGCGGGCAAGAGTAGTCTCATCAACGCCCTGGCCGGGTATAGCCGCAGCATCGTCTCCGACACCCCCGGCACCACGCGGGACGTGCTGTGTACGCCGCTGGTATTGCACGGCTGGCCAGTGGATCTGTTCGATACCGCCGGACTACGCGCGACCGCCGATCAACTCGAAGCCGCGGGCGTGGCCCTGGCCCGACAAGCGTTGCACTCCGCGGATCTGGTGGTCCATCTGCTCGATCAGTCGCAGCCGTTGCCCGCGCCCGACCCGCAACTAGAACAGTTGGCTTTGGCCGTGCCCCGGCTGCGGGTGGCCAGCAAGGCCGACCTGCCCGCCGTCTGGAGTGTGGCCGAGCAAGCGATGGATCTGGC
>Ga0272446_1007498_pt1 | contig 10826 bp, 11 predicted proteins | sample YNPCB0061_FD_194587 | JGI IMG/M metagenome (GOLD analysis project Ga0272446, IMG submission 194587) | Hot spring microbial mat communities from Yellowstone National Park, WY, United States - YNP-CB-006-1 | ecosystem: Environmental > Aquatic > Thermal springs > Hot (42-90C) > Sediment | place...
CCGACCCCCGCAGCATCGAGCAGTTCTTCGGCCTTGATGGCTGTGCGTGCATCAACGACCTGTTCGATCCGTCGTTCGGCCTGCCCGAGCGCATCATCGAGGAAACCGCCGAGCACCGCACCTACGTCGACAGCTACGGCAAGACGATCAAGGTCTGGCGGTCGGCCAGCAGCGTCCCGCAGAATCTCGCCCCCGCGATCCGCGACCGGGGCGACTGGGATCGCCTGCGGCCGCGCCTGACCGCGGACGAAACCCGTTTCAACAACCCCGCCGCCGAAGCGCAATACCGCGCGGCGCGTGCCGCCGACCTTTTCACCGCGATCACCCCCCCCGATCCGGTGTGGTTCGTGCTCTACCAGACGATGGGTTTTGAGCACGGCCTGACGGCGATGGCCAAGGACCCCGGCCTGTTCGCGGACATGGCGACCGCCTACACCGAGTACCTGCTCGCGATGCTCACTCGGACGCTGGCCCGCGGCTACCGCTTCGACGCACTCTGGTTCTGGAGCGACCTGTGCTACAAGGGCGGGCTGCTGTTTTCGCCGCGAACGGCCACCCGTCTCGCGCTCCCGCATTGGCAGCGTTTGTCCGCGTTCGCGCACGAGCACGGGATGCGGTTCATCTGGCACTGCGACGGGGACGTCAGCGCGCTGCTCCCGGTGCTGCTCGAAGCCGGGCTCGACGCGATCCACCCGCTCGAGGTCCGGGCCGGCAACGACGCCCGGGTCTACAAGCAGAAATACGGCGACCGGCTGTGCCTGATCGGCAACATCGACGCCGATGTCCTGGCAACCAACGACCGCGCGGCCGTCGAGGCCGAGATCGCCGGCAAGGTGCCGGTGCTCAGCCGCGGGGGCGGGTACATCTACCACACGGACCATTCGGTGCCGCCGACCGTGTCGCTCGACACCTTCCGCTTCACGCTCGACTGCGTGCGACGCCACAGCGCGTGAACGGGAGGCAATGCGCGGCGCGGTTGTGCCGGGCGTTCTCCGGGCGCTTACGATGCGCAGCGAGATGGAGTCCTCCTACGAACTCCTCGACCACACCGCCGACCTGGGCGTGCGCGTCACCGCCCCCACGCTCACGGGGCTGGTCCCGCCCGCCGTTGCCGGTTTCTATGCCACGCTCGGGCGGATCGTCCCGCAGCCCGACCTCGCCCCCAGCGACGATTTCACGTTCGAGGCCGCCGGCGACGACCCGGCCGTCCTGCTGCGCGACCTGCTGGCCGAGCTCCTGCACCGCTTCGATACCCGCCGGCAGGTCCTTACCGACGCCCTCGTGTCGGAATTCTCTGCCACGCGGCTGGCCGTCACCGGCCGACTGCGCCCGCTTGACGCCGCTCGCAGCGCGCCGGCTCGCGAAGTGAAGGCCGTCACCTATCATGAACTGGGCGTGCGGCCGGTCCCCGGCGGCTACGAGGCGACGTTCATCGTGGATATCTGACCGCCGCCTCCGCCGCCCGACGTAATCAGCACAAAGACCGTGGGAAAATCGCAATGTCGCCCAAACACCCTGTCCCGCTCGAACGCATCGACGCCTGCCGCTGGCGCATCCCGAAGTCGTATCAGCCCGGCATGCGCGTGGACGGGCTCATCTACGCCGACGACGCGCTCATCGCCGACATCCAGAAGGACCAGGCCCCGGTTCAGGTCGCCAACGTCGCCTGCCTGCCCGGCATCGTGAAGCACTCGCTGGCCATGCCGGACATCCACTGGGGGTACGGCTTCTGCATCGGCGGGGTGGCAGCCACCGACCCCGAGGAGGGCGGCGTCGTCAGTCCCGGCGGCGTCGGCTACGACATCAACTGCGGCGTCCGGTTGATCCGCACCAACCTCACGCGTGCCGACGTGCAGCCCCGCGTCCGCGAGCTCGTGGATGCGCTGTTCGAAACCGTGCCGACGGGCGTCGGTCGCGGCGGGCAGGTCAAGTTCGGCCGCGCCGACCTGAAGAAGCTGCTGGCCGGCGGTTCACGCTATGTCGTCAACGAGGGCTTCGGCTGGGAGGAGGACCTGGCGGTCACCGAGGCGGGCGGCTGCCTCGAGCGCGCCCGCCCCGAGTATGTCTCCGATCGCGCGCTCGAGCGCGGCGCCGACCAGTGCGGCACGCTCGGCAGCGGCAACCACTTCCTCGAGGTGCAGGTCGTCGAGGAGGTCGTGGACCGGACCGCGGCCGACGCCTTCGGCCTCGCGCCGGGCCAGATCACGATCATGATTCATTCCGGCTCGCGCGGCCTGGGCTACCAGGTGTGCGAGGATGCGTTGAAGGATCTGCGCGACGTCCCGCGTCGCTACGGCATCGAGCTGCCCGACCGTCAGCTCGTCTGCGCCCCGGTCCACTCGAACGAAGGCCAGCGCTACCTCGGCGCCATGCAGGCCGCCGCGAACTTCGCCTGGGCCAACCGGCAGATCATGACGCACCTGGCCCGGCAGGTGTTCGCCCGGGTGTTCGGCCGGCCGGCCGAGGCCCTGGGCCTGCACCTCGTGTACGACGTGGCCCACAACATCGCGAAGCTGGAAACGTACGAAGTGGACGGCCGGCCCCGCGCGCTTTGCGTCCACCGCAAGGGCGCGACGCGCGCGTTCCCCGCCGGTCATCCGGAACTCCCGGAGCAATATCGGGCCGTCGGACAGCCGGTGCTCGTGCCCGGCGACATGGGCCGGTCGAGCTGGGTGCTCGTGGGCAACCCCGCCGCGCTCGACGAGACCTTCGGGAGCTGTTGCCACGGCGCGGGGCGCGTCATGTCGCGCAGCGCCGCGATCCGCGCGGCACAGGGCCGTTCGATCCACAAGGAACTCCTCGCGCGGGGCGTTTTCGCCCGGGCGCGCGAGCGTACCGGTCTCGATGAAGAACAGCCGGAGGCCTACAAGGACGTCAGCCTCGTGGCCGAGGTCGTCCACCGAGCGGGTCTGAGCCGCAAGGTCGCCCGCCTGCGGCCGCTGGGCGTGATCAAGGGCTGATCGCGCCGCCCCGCTTACACCACGCGCCGCGAGTCCAGCAGCACGCAGATCGGCCCGTCGTTCACCGAGTCGACGTGCATGTACGCGGCGAACCGGCCGGTCGCCACCGTGAGGCCCGCGCGCCGCAGGGCTTCCACCAGCTCCGCGATGAGCGGCTCGGCGACCGGACCCGGCGCGGAGGCGTCGAAGGACGGCCGGCGGCCCTTGCGGGCGTCGGCGTACACGGTGAACGCGCTCACGACCAGCACCGCCCCGCCCGCGTCGAGGACCGAGCGGTTCAGCTTGTCCGCGTCGTCGGCGAAGACCCGCAGGTGCGCGACCTTCTCGGCGACGTACGCGACGTCGGCGGCCGTGTCGTCCGGCGCCGCCGCGGCGTAGACCAGCAGCCCGGAGCCGATCGCGCCGACGATCTCGTCACCGACCGCCACGCTCGCGCGGCAGACGCGTTGCACGACAGCTCTCACTGAGCGATCTCCAGTCGGAGCCGAAAATGAACGCCAGCGTATCGGCGGCACGCGGGTCCCACGCGGGGTTGGCGTTCAACATCTCGCAGTAGCGCGCCAGACCGCGGGGATCGCCCGCCAGCGCCAGCATGCGCCCGGCCGCGTGGCGCACATCCGCGGAGGGATCGTCCAGCAGTGCGACAAGGCGCTCGGCGTCAACATCGACGATGTACCAGAGCTGACACCGCCCCGGGGGCCGGGTGCCGTCGTGTAGCGCGCCCGCGGCCGTGATAAGGGACCGCAACAGCAGCTCGTTGCGCTCGGCATCGCCTTGGCAGAGCGCGAGATGTGTGTAGCTCGCATGCTGGGCAAGCGAGAGCATCAGGAGGGCGAGCCAGGCCGTGTCATCGGGTCGCAGCCGCGCGGCGAGCCGGCCGACGTCAACTTGCCCTTCCTGAAACCGCAGCGCTTCGCCCGCAGGCGAAATCGTCGCCGCCGACAGCCACAACTCACCGACCACGGGCAGCAGCGCTGCTCGCTCCGCGAGGGGCAGACTCATAACCCAGTCCAACACGACCTCGCGCAGCGCCGCGTCGGGAGCCGCCATTCTCACCGGCGCCCACAGGAGGTGCAGTAGTCGCGGCCGCAAGCCGACCGGCGAAGCGGCGAGCCAGCGCTGCACCTCGGCGGCGCAGGCCGCCGGCTGTGCGTCGGAGAACGCGGCCACGAGCAGCCCCATGTCCCGCTCGAACCGGGGCGAGGCCGTTGCCAGCCGCTCGAGCCGCCAATGCAGCTCGCCCTCCGCGCCGCGCGCGCCCGGCAGGTGCGCGGCGCCCACGATCACCGCCGCTCCGACGGACAACGCTCCCAACCAGGAGAGGAACCGACGGCTTCTCAGCGTCATGCCGGCATCATACCCTGCCCCTCGACGTTCTCGTGTGGCCCCGGTGTGACCGCCGGGCACCGGGGAATGCCCGGTGCAGGACGGCGGGTTGACCCCCTTCTTCGCGAAGTCCGGCCCGCGCCGCGCTGTTCCCTTCTCCCCGCGGACCGGTTTCAATGTGTGGGACCACCGGATCCGAACCGGCCCTCTGGAGGACCCTCATGCCGCGTCTGCTCACCGTCACGACTCCGCTATTGGCCTGCCTGGTCATCAGTTCCTTCGTCGCCGCCGCGTCGGAGCCCGCCACGCAGCCGCCCCCGGCGACCCAGTCTGTCCCGAGGGACGCCGCGGCCGCACGGCCGGCGAAGGATCGCTACGTCATCGGGTTCTCGCAGTGTACGGTCAAGGAGCCCTGGCGCGTCGAGTTCAACAAGCGGCTGATCGAGCACGCGAAGAGCAACTATCCCAACGTGCAGCTCGACGTACTCGACGCGGACGACAAGACTGAAAAGCAGGTGGCCGACGTCCGGTCGTTCATCCGCCGCGGAGTGGATGCGATCCTCATCAGCCCGAAGGAGTCGGCCGGCCTGACCAACGTCGTGAAGGAAGCCACCGAGGCGGGCATCCCGGTGGTCGTCCTCGACCGCGACGTGAACTGGGACGGCTATGCGGCCTTCGTGGGCGGCGACAACAAGCTCATCGGCCGCGCCGCCGGTCGCGTCGCCATCGACCTGCTCGGCGGGCCGGGCCGCGCCAAGGGCGTCATCTACGAGATTTGCGGCGGGCTGGCGTCCACGCCCGGCCAGGAGCGGCGCGACGGCTTCCACGAGGTCGTCACCCAGGAACCGGGAATCCGGATCATCGGCGGCCTCGACTGCGATTGGAAGAAGGACAAGGCCTACTCGGTCATGCAGGATGCGCTGAAGGCGACGCCCCAGATCGACCTCGTGTACGCCCACAACGATCCGATGGCGCACGGCGCGTACCTGGCCGCGAAGAAGGCCGGCCGTGCGGAGGACCTCAAGTTCATCGGAATCGACGCCCTGCCGGAGGAGGGGGTGCGCTGGGTCCGGAGCGGGGAACTGACGGCGACGCTCCTGTACCCTACGCCCGGCGCTGCGGGGCTCGACATCGCGATGAAGATCCTCCGGGGCGAAAGGGTCGACAAGCGCACGACGCTGCCCACGCGCGTCTTCACCCGGGCGAACGTCAACCAGGGCGGCGAGGAGGTGAAGTAGTCCGCGGACCGCTGCCGCGCCGCCGACAGGGCGGACGGTCCGTCATCCGTCGCGCTGCGCCCCCGGCGGCGGCCAGTCCGGGATCTTCATCTCGTACGGCTCCGTCACGTTGCAGTAATACGCCCCGCCGAGCCGGCCGACGGTGGACAGCTTGAACGGATCGACCTGGCCGCGCGGGTCGAGCACCCGCTCGGCGACATGAATCGCCAGAATGTCGCCGAATACGACGTTCCCGCTGCCCGGTCCCGCGCCCACCGTCACGATCTGCCGCAGACGGCACTCCATGTTCACCGGCGACTCGCGGACCAGCCGGGCGGTGACCTTCGTCGCAGGCGCCGGCGTCAGGCCGCTGAACTCGAACTCGCTCAGCTCCGGCGGCAGCTCGGCGGCGCAGCGGCTCATCGGCTGGGCGATGTCCGCCGAGACCGTCGCGATCACGAATTCGCCCGTCTCGCGGACGTTGCGGAGCGTGTCCTTCGATCCGCCGGTGCGCCGCACGGTCGGGCAGAACAGCACCACCGGCGGGTTCCCGCAGACCATGTTGTAGAAACTGTACGGCGCGAGGTTCAGCGCGCCCGTTGTCGAGATCGTCGAAACCAGCGCGATCGGCCGGGGGTTGATGAATCCAATGCAAAGCTTGTAGATGTCGCGCCAGTCGTGCGTGCCCGTTGCGAGATCGAGGTACATGCCGGTGCTCCCGGAGGCTGCGCGGATTGTACGGCGCCGCAACCGCGTAAACCGCCGGGCCCCACGGGCAGGCCGCGAATCAGCAGTCCGAGCTCGGCGCCGAATCACTCGTCACCCGCCGTACCGCGTGCAACCGCGCCGGCGGGCAGATCTCGGCCAGCGGGACGAGCACGAACGGGCGCATCCACATGCGCGGGTGCGGCACGACCAGGTCCGGCGTCCGCACGCACTCCCGGTCATACAGCAACAGGTCGAGATCGAGCGTGCGCGGTCCGTTCGGGACACTCCGCACGCGCCCGAAGAGCCGCTCGACCGCCAGCAGCACCGCCAGCAGGTCGTGCGGCCGCAGTCGCGTCGCCAGCTCGGCGGCGGCGTTCAGAAAGGGGCCCTGGTCCGGCGGTCCGCCGACGGGCGCCGTCTCGTGGAGGCTGGAGCACGCGACCACGCGCACCCCCGGAGTGCGGTCGAGCTCGCCGAGCGCGCCGACCAACTGGCCGGCCCGGTCCCCGACGTTTGAGCCCAATCCGATGTACGCGCTCGCGGGCATGCTCTGCCTGTGCTCACCGGGTCCATCGCGGCCGGGGGCCGCGGCGGGCCTACCACTTGAGCTCGCGGAGCCGTGCCAGGGCCTCGTCGATCTGCGCGTCCGGCACACTCAGCGAAAAACGCACGTACGCATCGCAGTTGGGGCCGAAACCGATCCCCGGCACGCACACGATGTCGGCCTCGTCCAGCAGCTTCGTGCACAGCCGCAGCGAGTCGTACCCGCGCGGCACCCGCGGCCACACGTAGAACGTCGCTTTCGGCGGCGCGACGTCGAACCCGCACGCCCGCAGCCCGGCGACCATTCGCGTCGCGCGGGACCGGTACCGCGCCCGGGACGCGTGCAGTTCCGGTCGGTCGATGCCGGCGTACGCGGCGGCGGTCGCCTCCTGGATCGCGCCGAACACGCCGGTATCGAGGTTCGACTTGATCTTGAGCAGCGCGCTGAGGACTTCGGCGTTGCCCAGCGCGAACCCGATGCGCCAACCGGTCATGTTGAAGGTCTTCGAAGCCGAGTGGAACTCGATCGCCACCTCGCGGGCCCCGGGCACCTGGAGCACGCTCGGCGGCGGTTCGTCCGTGAGGTAGAGGTCGTTGTAAGCCGCGTCGTAGGCCAGCAGCAGGTCGTACTCCCGCGCGAACGCCACGGCCTCGGCCAGGAAGCTCAGGTCGGCCGTCGCCCCGGTCGGGTTGTTGGGGTAGTTAAGGAACATCAGGACCGCCCGCCGCGCGACGTCGCTCGGGATCGCGCTGAAGTCCGGTTTCCAGTCGCGCTCGGGCAACAGGTCGAAGACGTGCGGCACGCCGCCGGCGAAGATCGTCCCCGCCCGGTACACGGGGTAGCCCGGCGAGGGAACGAGGACCGTCTGCCCCGGGTTGACCACCGCCAGCGGCAGGTGGCCGATGCCCTCCTTGCTGCCGATCAGCGCGAGCACCTCCCGCGTCGGATCGACCGTCACCCCGTAGCGACGCTGGACGAACTCGGCGATTGCGCGCCGAAACGGTGCCAGCCCGCCGCCGATCGGATAGCGGTGGTTCGCCGGCTTCCGCAGCGCCGCGTTCATGGCATCGATGATGAAGGCGTGTGTCGGCTGGTCGGGGTCGCCCATCCCGAAGTCGATCACGTTACGCCCGGCCTCGAGCGCGGCACGCTTCTTCCGATCGATGTCGAGGAACAGATAGGGTGGTAGCGCCCGGATCCGCTCGGTTTCAACGAACTTCATGCGGTGCACCTCGACTCCGCGGCCGGCCGGCCCGCGGACCGGCAGCGTACGACCGACGGCGCCGGGCGGCAACGGTTCCGGCGGGCGGCGCGCGTCCGATACGCGCTGCGGTAGCGGCGCGGCCGACCCGATTCTTGACGGGCCTCCGCGGCGAATCTAACATCGGGCGCAACAGTCTATTGGAGCGATACATGGGGCTTTGTGAGCGCTGCAAGAAGGCGCAGGCGACCTTTCACCTGACGAACATCGACCGGGCGGGCGCCAAGGTCGAACGCCACCTGTGCGACGCCTGCGCTGCGCACGAGGGCCTCTTGAACTCCGGCAAGCCGACGGTCGACCTAAACGAGCTGCTCGAGAACTTCATCGCCTCCGGCAAGGGCGCCGGGGCGGACGTCAGCCACTTGGTGTGCGAGGAATGCGGGATCAGCTACGTCGAGTTCCGCAACCAGGGTCTGCTGGGCTGCGCGCATGACTACGAGGTGTTCAAGGAACCGCTCACCCGGCTGATGGAGCGGACGCACGGCGGCTCGGCCACGCACGTCGGCAAGACACCCAAGTCGCTCGGCGTCGTCCGCAAGCCGCAGCTCGACATCCGGCGGCTGAAGCGCCAGCTCGAGGAGGCGGTGGCGGGCGAAGATTACGAGCGCGCTGCCGAGTTGCGGGATCGTATCCGGGAGCTCGAGCGCTCATGAGCAATCCGCTCGATCTCGTGGTGCGCCAGGCCGGGGAGTGGCTCCGCGGCACCGGTCCCCTCCACGAGATCGTGATTTCGACGCGGGTGCGGCTCGCCCGCAACGTGCGGGGGTTCGCCTTCCTGTCGCGGGCCGAGGCCGAGACGCGCCGCGACATCGCGGACACGGTCAGCGCCGCGGTCCGGCGGGCGCCCCTGCTGCGCGACTTCGTGCATATCGACGTCGAGCAGCTCGACGAGCTCGACCGGGCCCTGTTGGTCGAGCGGCACCTGATCAGCCGCCAGCACGCCGAAGGCGCCGGCGCCCGCCGGCTGGCCTTCGACCCGACCGAGGCCGCCGCGATCATGATCAACGAGGAGGATCACCTCCGCATCCAGGTCATGCGCAGCGGGCTTCAGGTCGAGGAAGCGTGGCGGCAGATCGACGCCATCGACGACGCCCTCGAGGAGCATCTCGACTATGAGTTTCACCCGCAGTTCGGCTACCTGACCGCCTGTCCGACGAACGTCGGCACCGGCATCCGCGTGTCGGTCATGCTGCACCTGCCCGCGTTGCGGTTGACGAACGAACTGGAGAAGGTCGGGCAGGCCGCCCGCGACATGAAGCTCGCGGTCCGGGGCCTCCACGGCGAGGGCACCGAGGCGCTGGGCGATTTCTTCCAGGTCTCGAACCAGATCACGCTCGGCCGCAGCGAGGTCGAGCTCATCGACGACTTCCGCACCAGCGTGATCCCGCGCATCGTCGAATACGAGCTGGCCGCCCGCGAGGCCCTGCTGCGCACCAGGCCGCTCGCCCTGGACGACAAGATCTGGCGGGCCGTCGGGGCCCTGCGGAGCGCGCGCCTGATGAGCTCCAACGAGGCCATGCAGTATCTCTCCCACGTGCGCATGGGGCTGCACACCGGGCGTCTGAGCGTCGTGGATCTCCAGACGCTCAACGAGTTGTTCCTCCAGATCCAGCCCGCCCACCTCCAGAAGCTCCACGGCGAGCGCCTCAGCGGCGAGCAGCGCAGCATCGAGCGCGCCGCCTTCATCCGCACGCGCCTCAGCTCAAACTGAGCAACGCCGCCCCGCACCCCGCTGGTCTCCGCGGTTCCGTGCCGCGTGACCGCGCGCTGGAGTGCCTCCGTCGTCCCGAAGCACCCCGCCCCACGCATCCCCGCGGCGAACGTACGCCGTCCCCGTCGCGATTGCTCACGCGCGATGCCGCACTGCTTCGGCCCCGGTTCGCGCAGCCTCAATCCCTTGATCCCTCAGTCCCTCGGCCCCTCATTCCCTGGGCCCGTCGTTTCCCGCCTTCGTGCCTCCGTGCCTGCGTGCCTGCGTGCCTTCTTGCTCACCGCGCCATGTACTCCGCGATGCCATCGGCGATCGCCTCGGCCACCCGCGCCTGGTATGCCGCCGTGCTCAGCCGCCGCGCCTCGCCCGCGTTCGACAGGAAGCCGCACTCCACGAGCACGCCCGGCCGCGAGTGGGCCACGAGCACCCGGTAATTCGCCCGCCCCACGCCCCGCGTCTCGATGCCGCCGGCCCGGAACGCCTCCACGATCCGTTGGGCCGCCGCCAGGCTCTGCGCCGAGGCCCGCCGCGACACGTACACCGTCGTGCCGGTCGCGCTGGCGCGCTTGGCCGAGTCCGCGTGAATCGATACGAACAGGTCCGCGCGATGTCGATCCGCCACGGCCGCCCGCCCGTCGAGCGTCACGAACGTGTCGCTGTCACGCACCATAACGACGCTCGCCCCTCGTTCGCGCAGTCGACGCGCGACCTCGCGCGCGATGGCCAGTGTGATCCGCTTCTCGGGCACCGGCCCCACGCCCAGCGCGCCGGGGTCCAGCCCTCCGTGCCCCGCATCGATCACGATCTTCGCCCCTGGAATCTGCCGCAGCGGCTTCGGCCGCGGGCCGGAAGGCTCGCTCGGCAACGTGGGCCCCGGCGGCGCCTTCGTGCCGAGGATCGGCGGCGGCAGCGGCTCGAGCGTTCGCGACGCGCCGCCGCACCCCGCGAAGACCCCCAGCATGCCTCCGCACGCGATGGCCACCACCGTCCGGGCCGCCCTGCACGTTTCCATCGGACCTCGCTTCCTGCTCGGCCACGCCGCGGGCGGCCCAGGAGGGACTGCGCCTGCGCCGGACGGCAGCGTAACCGGCCGGCTGCG
>Ga0272446_1007499_pt1 | contig 10825 bp, 7 predicted proteins | sample YNPCB0061_FD_194587 | JGI IMG/M metagenome (GOLD analysis project Ga0272446, IMG submission 194587) | Hot spring microbial mat communities from Yellowstone National Park, WY, United States - YNP-CB-006-1 | ecosystem: Environmental > Aquatic > Thermal springs > Hot (42-90C) > Sediment | place...
GTAAATAGGGATCGGCTAGACCATTACCCAACATCCCCTGCAACAGCGCCCCTGCCATCCCTAAAGCAGCCCCCACCATCACACCCAACAGAATCCGCGGCAGGCGCAACTCCCAAATAATCGCCCTATAGGTGGGATCCCCAGTTCCCAGCACGGCTTGCCACCACTCCTGCCAGGTCAGCGCCACAGAACCCCGATAAAGAGAGATAAGAAATAAAATCAATAAGACCAGAGTTAGGATCACAGCCAAAGTCCACCCCCGCCGTGGGGAAGCCAAGGGAGAAGCCAAAAGAAAAAGCTGAGCAGAGGACCGAGAAGATGATTTTAGAGAAGAAAGCATAATACCGGGATCCCTTTCAGGGTATGGACAAAAATTACCGTGAACCAGCCCTAGGCTCGTCCATAGCTTGAGTGATTACAGACTCAATAAGACTGGATCTCAGAATAGCAGACTCCCTCATTTAATACAAATAATTCTCATTAAGTCAGCAGGATTTGGGCCCGTGAGGGATCCCGATTCCCCTCGCTGCCAGGGTGGAGAGCGTGTCAGAATAGCGCCATCCCTATGTGCGCCACGCTATCCATGGGACGAGCCCTTCGCCGCCGCCGCCGCACCCCACCCGCCCCTTCCCACTTCCGGGTGTGGAGTTTGGGTCTGGCATTGCTCTTGGCCTGTTTCGGTTTGGGATCCCGACTTGTCATCCTGCAAGCCATAGAAGGATCGAAGCTGCAAGCCATGGCCTTTCGGCAGCAGCAGCAACCCTTGAAGAGCATGATCCCGCGGCGGGAAATCGTGGATCGCCGTTCCATTCGCAACCAACAAGCAGAGTGGCTAGCCGTAGACCGTCCCACCTCCACCCTCTGGGTGCATCCCAGTTTATTCAGCAAACAAAACCTCACCCCGGAGGAGGTGAGCGAACGGTTAGCGCCGATTCTGCAGCGGGATCCCGAGCAAATGAGACAGCGCTTGCAAGTCACCCATGCAGTTCGCCTGGAGCGCCATCTCACCCCCGAAAAAGTCCGCCAAATTCGCGCCTTAGGGATTGATGCTTTGGACTTGGTCAATGACCGGCAGCGGATTTATCCCCAAAAAGAGGTGGCTGCCGCCATTACCGGCTATGTGCAACTCGATGACTACGAAGGTAAAGCCGGGATTGAGCGCTCGGAGCAAGCCCTCCTGGAGCGCAGCAGCCAGCCCCTGGTCATTGCCGCTAACCGCGATGGCCTGCCCCTGCCCGCGGAAGTGCCCAAAGGCTTTTTACAGTCCAGTGAAACCGTCCTGCAAACCACCATTGATATGCGCCTGCAACGGGCGGCCCACAAAGCCCTGCAGCAGCGGATCGAGCAGTTCCGTGCCGATCGGGGGGCGGTGATCGTCCTCAATCCCCACACCGGGGAAGTCTTGGCCCTGGCAGTGCATCCCACCTACGATCCCAACCGCTACTTTGATGGCTATGACCCGGCAGTATTTCGCAACTGGGCGGTGACCGACCTCTACGAACCGGGATCCACCTTCAAGCCGATCAACGTGGCCATTGCCCTAGAAAAGGGAGTGATCCAAGCCGATACCCGCATCTTCGACCAAGGGCGGATCACCGTAGGCGGCTGGCCGATCCAAAACTTTGATTTTCGGGAACGGGGGGGACACGGCTGGCTGACCATCAGTGAGATTCTGGCCCGCTCCAGCAATGTGGGCATGGTGCACATCATGGAGCGCCTCAATCCCCGCCAGTATTTTCAAAGTTTGCAGCAGTTTGGGCTGGGACAAACCAATGGCATTGACCTCCCCTTTGCTGCCAGCAGCCGTCTCAAAGATCAGGGACAATTTGTCCGGGTGGCGGTGGAACGGGCCACCACAGCCTTTGGGCAAGGCTTTTCCCTCACCCCCATGGATCTGGCTGCCTACCATGCCATCATCGCCAATGGTGGCTTTCGCATTACCCCCCATGTAGTTCGAGGTCTGGTGGAAAAACAAACCGACCAGCTTGTCTGGCAGCCTTCTCGTCCCGCCCCGACCCCTGTCCTCAGCCCTAGCACCACCCAGATCGTCCGCGCCATGATGCTGGATGTGGTGGAAAAAGGCACCGGTCAATCCGCCCGGATCCCTGGTTATGCCATTGGCGGGAAAACGGGCACGGCCCAAAAAGCTAACCCCAACGGGGGAGGGTACCTGCCAGGGGTGCGGATCACCAGTTTTGTGGGGTATTTCCCCGCCCTGGATCCCCGGTACGTGCTTTTGGCAGTGGTGGACAACCCCAAAGGAGACGATGCCTTTGGTTCCACCGTGGCAGCCCCCATTGTCAGAGAGGTGATCCAAGAAATTATTGCCCTCGAAGCCCTAGCCCTAAACCCCGATCCAAGCTTGTAAGAAGGGTGGGGTGGGAATCACAATCAGCACCATCAAAGTCAGCAGCCCCAGTCCCAGCAATTCCCGCTTTTCATCCAATTCCGTCACATCATTGAGAGCCGGCTCATCCGCACTGGTAATAAAAAACAGCAGGATCCCCCACATCAACAGCAGCGGCTGAATCGTCAAGCCAACAGTAATCACCAGGATGCGAGTGATGCGGCCAATCGTGGCACCCATGGCTTGACCATAGATGGCGTGGACTAAGTGGCCACCATCCAACTGCCCCACCGGGGTCAAATTAAAAGCAATGATCAACAGCCCCACCCATCCCGCAAAAGCCAAGGGGTGCAGTTGAATAATTTGATCCGGGCCCCATTGGGATCCCAAAACAATTTTGCTCAGCAGCGTCAACAACACAGAAAAACGGGGGTCAATATGCTGCAAAGTCACACTCACCCGTCCATTCTCCGCCTCAGGGAAGGGCGTCACCGTCGAGCGCAGCAGACCCAAGATCAGCACCAAAATAGCCAGACACCCCCCCACCAGCGGGCCACTGACGGCAAGATCAAACAAAACCTTGCGATTCGGCACTGGTGCTTTCAGATTCACCAAAGCTCCAAAAGTCCCCAAGGCATAGGGCACCGGAATAAAGTAAGGCCAACTGGTGGGGATCTTGTGGTAGCGGGCACTGGCCCAGCGACTCCATTCGTGGGCAGCCAAAATCAGCACCAACCCACAGCCATAGGCCAAGCGCGGCAGCAGCAGTTGGGGATCCCGCAAATCCGCCAATTGCATCAAAGGAGAAGGCACCGCTGCCGTCACCGTGGTCACCAAAGTCGCCAGAGCCAACACCACAGGGAAAACAGGGCTTTCTGGCAGGTCAGCGGCGCGGCGGGCTGCCGGGTTAGGAACCAGGGCAAAAAAAGGTTTACCTGCCATCCCCTCCTGAAGCACCAGCAAAAACCGCTGTCCAAAATGACTGGAAACCTGATCAGCCACTTGTTGGTAAGCACTGTCCGGTTCAGCGCGGAGATTCCCCCGACAAATGATAGCCTGGGGGCGGTACTCCACCTTGTGGACTTGAAACACCTCCCACGGAAAGCACTGGCTCACTTGCTCCCGGGAAATATCCTTAATGGGAATATGCTCACTAATGGGATTGGGGAGTTCTGCCTCACTCTTCATCTGCTGATTTGGCTGCTGAGGGGCAGGTGGCTTGAGTTGACCCCGCTGCAACAACACCACACTGGCGACATAGGAGGTCAAGAACAGTCCCAAGACCAACAGGGTAGGGGGAGAAGTCCCCCACAGGGTCTGGAAGAGCACCACCACCGCTGGGGGAATCATGATCACCACCCACAGCAGTTGCCAAGAAACAGTCGTCACCCGCGCCACACTGCGCTGCAGGATCAGATAGGAAGCAAGGCCTAGCAAGGCTAATAGCAACCAGTGGGACATAGGGCTCAACGTTTACCGACAGAGGAGAGCAAGCACCGCCAGAACCCCTAGGGCCACAGCCACCATCACAGCAGCCGCAGCCCCGGCGGATCCCCCCAGCACCAGAGCCAGCCACCAGCCAGCCCCCGTACCTACAATCAACCCTAGCAAAGCCATCAAAAAGGAACGCCCTAGACGGCGATTTTTACGGTAGAGCGCATAAATTGTCCCAATCAGCCCCAAAGACAGGGGTAGGGTCGGCTCCCCAGGGCTAGCCCACACCCAGGTGATCAGTGCCACCGTGGTTGCAGAAACGGCAACAGTTTCTCGGAGCGTCGGTGATTGGAAAAAGCCCTGCCAAGGCCAGGTACGGGAGACAACAGGTGTAGGTACAGACGGTGCGGGGGGAACAGCTCGCTCCGCAAAGCGAATTCGATCGGGCACCACCAGTTTTCCTTCTTGGCGGAGTCGCAGCCGTTGCATCAGGATCATATCGTAGGCATGTTCAATCGCTTCCTGTTGGCGGACATCCGTAGGAACCAACTGCAGCAGGCGGTCGCGGGCAGCCTGAATATCCTCAAAGGAAGCATCTTCAGCAACACCAAGAAGGTGGTAAGGACTTGGGTCAGCCATATCACGGCGGCAAAGAAGGACTATCCGTCTCCACCATAGCGCGGATCCCCAATCAATGTTGGTGATCTTTTGACCCTTGCCAAGAAGAATGCCACTCAGGCTCTATCCGGCAGGTGGGGGCGTTGGGCCCAGCCGGCCGTGATCAAAGCCACACTCAACCACCACAGCATTTGTACCTGGGGACGATACCACACCGTATCCACCAAGCCGTGAGCCATCATACCGATCACCGCCGCCACCCCCGCCGCCATCCACAGACCGCTGGGATCCCGTACCTTCAGATGGATCCCCCAGCCCTGCCAGCCCAGGCGGATCACCCAGCTCACGATCCCAAAAAACAGCACAGCCCCAGGGATCCCCACTTCCAGGGCCAATTCCAAGGGCACCGAATAGGCTCCCAAAGCTGAGTAAAGGGGGTCTTGGTAGAGGGGGTAAACCCGATTAAAGGCCCGATTACCGGGGCCAATCCCCAACCAGGGAAAATCCGCCAGCATCCGCAGCGAGGCCAGCCAGACATTGATGCGGAAATTATTACTGCTATCACGCCGTCCTGCAAAAAAACTCAACACCCGCAAGCGCAAGGGTTCCACCATCAGCATCCCCAGGGTCAGCACAGCCCCAGTCCCCACCACCAACCCTGGGATCAGCCAGCGCCGCCCCCAACTTGGCATCCCCTGCCAAAACCACTGCAGCAGCAACCCTGTGATCACCAGCCCCGCCAAGACCCCCCCCACCCAGGCCCCCCGGCTCAAAGTCAACCCAATACAGAGGAGATTCATCCCCGTGATCCCCGCCGCCAAAATCTTCAGACCCCAGCCCCGCCAAGCCACCACCGCCGCCACCCCCATCGGGATCACCGGCACCAAAAAGCCCCCATAGAGATTGGGATTGTGCAGGGAACTGTACACCCGCGTCACCCCCGTCAAACCCGATTCGGGATCCACCCACGTCGCCAGCTCTGCCGCCCCAAAAAAATACTGCCGCAGCCCCAGCACCGCCATCCCTAAACTGACAAGGAGCAGGGATCCCACAATCCCATGGCGATAAAAAGGACGTTGCAGAAGCCGGTGCAACAGCACAAACCCCGCCAAATAAAGCGTCAGCTTGATCCAACCATCCAAAGCCGCCAGCCGCACAGGCGAGAGCAGCGTCGCCACCGTTGCCACCCCCCAAAACAGCAGCAGCAACAACTGCGGCCCAAGCAGCGGAGACACCGGCCGTTGCCCCAACCACAGCCCCACCGTCACCGCGGCCATCCCCACCAAAATCAGTCCCAACACCCCTGTCCCCGCCTGGGAACTCCCCAACCAATAAGCCACAATCAGCAGCAGCCCCACAGGCTCCAGGGCTGTCACCACCCAACTGTGGGATCCCCACCCTGCTAGGCTCCCCGTCAACTGTCCCGGCACACTCCAGCGCCACCAATCCTGCCAACGGGATCCCGACACCCTATTCACCTGCAAAGACACCATAAACCACACCAGTCCTTAGTTTAGCGTTGTCTCCGGCTCAGCCCCCCTCCCGATTGCGTATGCCCCCCCCAAGCAAGGCAAGCACCACCCCTGCCACAAACACAAAATCCAGCTCTTGAGAACAACTCAAAAAGAATTCCCCTGCCAGCCTTCCCAATAAAGCAACTGTGAGCAAGAGGCAGTCATCACTAATCATCACCAAAAAGTTGTAACAATTTGTACCCAATCCATCAGCACGTTTCCTAAACTGGGATCCGCAAAAACACGTGATTTGATCCACACCAGTTCAGGAAAGCTGCGATTATACTATAAGTCAAATCCGAAAGATGTCCTGGCATCAAGTGAGTTGACTTGTGAATCGCTCTGACCCCCCCAATCCATCCCCGTGGCAAACCGTTCATCCCACCACGCCGATGAATGTCTTGAATGACAGCCAGAGCTTCTTACCCTTGGGGCAACAGCTTTTACGGGCGGGACTGATTACCCAGGGACAGCTTGCTCAAGCCTTGCGGGAGCAGCGGGAAAACTTCATGAAATTTGGTGAAGTTTGCCTGATTCACCGCTGGATCACCATTGAAGACCTCTATCGTCATACTGCCAGCCATCTGCTTTCTTTGGGGGAGATCCTGATTGCCCTCAACTACATTGACATTGATCAGCTTAAACTTGCTCTTTCACAGCAGCGGCGCTTTGGGCGGAAATTGGGGGAAATTTTGTTGTGGAAATCCTGGGTGACGGAAGAACACCTCACCTATGCTTTGCGGGTGCAACAACATCTCCGCCAGGCTGCTACTCCCAACGCCTGGGAAGCCTTGGCATACTACCTTCAGCACAACCCTGTCCTCCCCCCTGCCGGGGCCAATCCCCCCGCTCCGCCTTTGGAAAGCGAACTCCTCCCCCCTATTCCCCCCACTGCATCCCCATTGCCGCCGATCACCGAGGAAGTCTCTGCCCCGGTACTCCCCCCTCCCGTCTCTCCCAGCCCTTCCAAAGCTGCCCCTTCCCATTCCAGTGCTCATCGCATTTCCAGTCCGGCAGGGGCACCCGTGCCTGCAGCCACGACACCCCAAGATATTTTGGATGTAGAGAAACTCCGCAGCCAAATAACCACCTATCGCAACAAAATCGCCTCCCTAGAACTGCAACTTGAAATGCAGCAGCAGGATTGGGATGCCCTCAGCTTACAAATGGCTCAACAAGTGGCGGACTACCAAGCCCAGTATGAGCAACGGATTCAGCAACTCGAACAATCCCTACAAAGTTCTCAAGCCGAGTTTGTCGAAGTTGCCGACCTCCGCCAGAAAGTGGAGCAACTGCAAACAGAGTTAGAGCTTTTTCAAGGTTACGAACAGAAGTACCAGCTCTTGCTCAAGCAGCAGCAAGCCCAGACCCAAGAGTTGACCCAAGCCAGATTCCGCATCCAACAATTGGAGGGAGAACTACGCCTCAGCCAAGTCACCTTACAGGATAAGGAGCGAGCCTTACAGCAGCAGCAAGCCCTCGTCCAACAACTCGAAGAGCAGAAACAGCACTTGAAACATTGGGAAGCTGAAGTCAAGCGGGCCCAGCGGATTGAGCATGAGTTTCAGCAGTTGCAGCAGCAGCATGTTTTGGTCACCCAAGAGCTAGAGCTTTTGCGCAGCCAGGCGTCCCAATGGCAGGAGCAGTCTCAGCAGGTGCAGCAGCTCCTCCAAGAGCGCCAAGCCCTCCTAGCCCAGGTGGAGCAGTTGCAAAGCCAACTCAGTCAGACAGTGAACTCCGCTGAGCTGAGCAGTGTCAAAGCCGAGCGAGATGTTCTGCGCCGGCAAGTGGAGGCATTACAGCATGCTTCTGCCCTGGATCTCGAGCGAGAACTCACCAGTTTGCGCCAGCACATCCACTATGTGGAGGCGGAGCGGGATGCTTTGGCAGAGCAGTTAACCGGCTTGCTCAGCAGCGGGCGTAGTAACCACCTCAACAGCAAGCTGAGCCAAACCCAGGAGTTATTGGCAGCCTATCGCCAAAGCCTCGACGATTTACAGAGGGAACTGCAGGCCCAAAAGCACACCAACCGTTGTTTACAAGCTCGCTTGGAGCAACAGGAAGCTGTATTGGATGTGGCCAGGGTGGAGTTGCGTTCTGTATCGTCTTTGGCCCATCGCTTGCAAAGCCGCTTAGATGCGGAACAAAGTGGGCAAAGCCTAGAACAAGCCTTGCATTGGGCAGAGCGGGTCTTGATGAGTTTGCAAGAGGCAGCTCTGATCACGTCGGAGCAGCGACAAGAGATCTTGAAGCGTTGGCAACAGGAAGGGGGCGAACTGAGTCGGATCGTGCAGGAAGTCGGGGGGCTTCATCCCCAAACGGTCAAGTTCTTTAATGATGAAGGTTATTTAGCCAGGTTGTTGGGGTGTCGGCGGATTGGCGAATATCTCCAGGCTGCTGGTCTTGTGACCAAAGAAGATGTGGAAGAAGCTTTACAGATGATTCCTCCTGCGACTCGCCTTGGGGAGGCACTTTCCCAAAAGGGAGTTCTCAATCCTGCCACCGCTGACTACTTTGCCAAAACCTTCACAGGGCAGACCCCCAGCCAACCCCAAGACTCCAGAAGGGTTTAGACTTTGCTCCCACGCTTGCTCCCACAATCAGGAAATGGAGTCTGTGAACGACTCCCGACACTCATCTTTGACGCTACGCGAACAGGGAAATTTGTCCGTTATATCTCGAACGGCTTGCTGCGCCTTAGCCTACATCCCTCCCGTAGCATCTCCTTTGCTCTTGAGTAAAAATATGGCTTACGCCACCTACGAAACACAAATACAGTGCGGGGGTAGAAACGAGCCACGCTCTACTCGCCGATTGAGGTGACATACTCCCATCGCTGACCCTACAGGTACAGCGTGGGCTTCTCGCTTCATTGGGGAGCTACTGCAAGAACCCTCTGCGAGCAGACACGGGATGACCCACCGCGTAGCTGCACCAGATTCCGGCAACGCCGTTTTGTACAGCCATGTTGATTATAGCATAGAATATATCCGCCTTTCATCCCGACCCTCCTGCTGTCGCAGAGAGAGCGGGGCTTCCCGGCGGGCTAGCTAAAACATAAAACAAAAGTTTGATCCCCCGGCTAGGGATCCCGATGGGGGTAGACTCAGTAGAGTCAAAGGTGTGGCTGATGATGTCCATGCCGGATCCCTATTCTGCTGCTCCATTGATTTACACCCATGATGCCCAGGGGCATTATTGGGCTTTTTATTGGGAACAGGCGGAGCACTTTGGGGTTAATCCCAGTCGGATTATGGCTGGGTTGGACTCTTGGGATCCCTGGGAAGGGGATAGTTATCAATCAGCCTGTGCAGAGGTGTTGAGAACAGGCCAGGCTCAGACCACCTGCTATCGGGTGAGCAGTAGTCGCTACACCTTAGAATTGCAGCTTGTCCTCAATCCCATTGTGCATCCTGCTGGTCATGTGCTTGGGATCACAGCAGTAGGGCAACTATTGCGGGCCACCCGTCGAGAAGGGGGAGCAGTGAGCTTAACGACTGCCAGCATGAGTACCCAGCCCCATCTGATCCCTGGAGATCACCCAGTGACTGAGCGGTTGATGCGCAGCCTCCGCCACACCATCAATACAAGCCAGATTTTGCAGCAAACCGTTGATCATTTGGGGGAACTCTTTGGGGTGGATCGGTGCATCATGGGTCTCTACGACCTGGGCAGTGCCGCCTTGACCATTGCCTCTGAGTACCGTCGGGATCCCGCCATTCCTTCTTTACAGGGCAAATCCTTATCCTTAGGGGATCATCCCGTTTATATTCAAGCCCTTAAGCAAGAAGAAACTCTGATCACCCCAGAGCTGGTGGCGATCACCACCTTTTATCAGGGACAACCCAACGGCATCTTGGCCCTTCATAATCTGCATCGGCAGCCTTGGCGGCGGGACTATCTGGCGGTGCTACCGAGCATTGCCACCTATTTGGGGACAGCCATTGCCCATGCCACCCTTTTGGAGCAAAGTAATCAGATTGCTCTGCGCCTCCAGCAAGCCAACCGGGTTTTGCGCCAAAAAAACCAAGAACTGGAGCAAGCCCGCGAGCAAGCCGAATCGGCCAATCGCCTCAAAAGTGAATTTCTTGCCAATACCTCCCACGAACTGCGCACCCCTTTGAATGGCATGATTGGATTTTTGCGTCTGATTTTGGATGGTCTCACGGATAGTGAAGCAGAAACCCGAGAATTCCTGGAAGAAGCCTATCGTTCTGCCTTGCATCTTTTGAATTTGATCAACGATGTTTTGGATATTGCCAAAATTGAAGCGGGCAAAATGACCCTAGATCTGGTTCCCTGTGACTTGGCAGCGATCTTTCGGGATGTGGAAGCCAAAACGCGATTGCAAGCCCAACTGAAAGGATTAAAGCTGTCTTTTGTGGTGGGGGATGACCTGGATTCCACCTGGGTGCTGGGAGATTACCAACGGCTTTTGCAAATTCTTTTGAATCTGGTCGGCAATGCCATTAAATTCACGCCAGCGGGATCGGTGACCATCACCGCTGATGCCCAAGCCGATCGTGTGGATCATGTGCGGGTACGGGTTCAGGATACTGGCATTGGTGTTTCGCGAGAAAAGCAAAAACGATTGTTCCAGCCTTTCACCCAAGGGGATGGCTCCACCACCCGGCAGTATGGAGGCACCGGGCTGGGTTTGGCCATCAGCCAAAAACTCATTGAAGCCATGCACGGCGACATTCACTTTTTCAGCATGGGAGAAGGCATGGGATCCACCGTTACCTTTACCGTGCCCCTCTGCCCTAAAAACCAAATCCCCCACCCTTAAAGATGCAAACTATCGATAAACATCAAGGGATTTGCGTATTCAACCATAATAGATGAAAGTGATACAGGATACAAAAATCAAGCCACAATCAAGCCACACAGGACATAAATTTAAGAAATTATG
>Ga0272446_1007500_pt1 | contig 10825 bp, 6 predicted proteins | sample YNPCB0061_FD_194587 | JGI IMG/M metagenome (GOLD analysis project Ga0272446, IMG submission 194587) | Hot spring microbial mat communities from Yellowstone National Park, WY, United States - YNP-CB-006-1 | ecosystem: Environmental > Aquatic > Thermal springs > Hot (42-90C) > Sediment | place...
AGTCTGCGGTCCACTTTTGACTTGTTCAAAATAGCGTCGAAGTCTTTGCTCATGGTCTTTCAGCAGGGATTGAATGTGTGCTTCTGTCATACTTTCTCTTCGGCAGAATTATGTTACATCACGAGCGATAAACTCCGGAGTGCCGTAACGACCCCGGGGGGACGCATCCGCACACGGTCGCAACATCATCCCCCAAAACGCGCCCGCACCCGACGGTGAGCGGACAGGAATTTTGCGCACAAATCGAGCGCGCCCGGACCAATGAGTGAGTACTTTGGAACGCAATCTCCCCCACCTACTGAGGCTTGTGAAACATACCAGGAGTATCATCTGCGAAAAGTCCCCATTCGTGACCACAAGCAAAGCAGTATTTCGTCGGATTGTCGGGCGAAATGTCGCAACCGCCAATCTTAATTTTATAGCGCTTCTCTTTTTCGAAGAGCGCGGAAGAAGGCATTCCGTAGACAATGGGCGCTGTGTCGGTAGCTTGGCAGGCTGGACATTTCATGGACTGCAAATCAATTCCTGCATAAACCACCTGATCGCGAGAGGATCTTGCCATGATCAAGTGTATTTGCCAGTGCACACGCCAGATAATCAGACTCTTCCATCAGATAGACTCCCAAAATCTTTAGCCCTGCTGAATGCAATTGATCGTCCCCCCAGGCACCCCTCAATTCCTGCAGCGTTGTAGGCGTTACGATTATGCTATTCAAGACGACGGTTGCATCATTGAGATTTTTCTCAATTTCCTTAATAGTTTCATGCAATTTGATTTTGGGATGATCTTTATAAAGGTGCACAAGTCCCTTCGGATCTACAAACGTGATGTACTGTCTACCATCTTTAAGAGTCCACACAATGAAATCCGGAAAAAAATTGCCGTCCTCAAGCAGAAAACCTACACCCTTTCCTTTGGTCAGGTTCTTGAGAACAAAGACTTTTGCCCCTTGCAGAAATACGGGATTACTGGCAAAAAGTGCCTTTAAATCCAAAAGAAATTGCCTTTCACTGTCAGGAATTCCTCCCGGCTGAAAATCCGCTTCAGAACAAGCTTCCTGAAAGACCACGGGCCTATACAAATGCCTGTCAAAGGTGATGAAGTCAATATGGTCAGCCTGCAAATTGGTCGAATCACCTTTTTTAAGCTTGGCTGACACATTCTTGAGTTGCTGAATGAGCTCGCCATGTTGCTTTTCAACCGTCGCCACATACTTAGCAATGAGGCTTTCGGCACCACGCGCTATCACCTTGCCTTTTGTCTGCTCTGTGAAAAACGGGACATATCGCATATTTGGCTTTTCATACACATGCCGCGAAGTACCATACAGCCGCACCATGAGCTTTACCAGCAGCAATTCAGCTATCTTTTCCCACTCTGATCTATACTGCAGGTTGGCCAATGACATCATTTCAGGTCGAACATAGAGTATATACCAGGGAGTTTCTGTCACGCATAACAGCTCCCCCAGCATTTCAGGCGTTGGCAGCAAAAGGTTATAGAATTTCTTTTCATTCCTGGCTGCCAAAAGATGCCGGTGGATCTTTTCCATGTCCATGCAGAAGATATGCAATGGCGTAAAGCACGCTTGATTCTTCTGCGCCATGGCACCCGCGTGTATACCGTCTCCACTGGTCATCTCCAAATGAGGATACCAGTCCAGTTCAATTGGTCGCTTGCGAATGTGCTGGCCAATTTCGTCGAGTACGGGTTGACGACCAAGTCGGTTAAAATCTGCTTCGCGTTTCAGACCGATCGTCTTGAGCAAAGCAAGATCGTCATCTTCGAGAAAGATCGTCGGTATTTCAATGGTTTCTATCTCATTGACGCCTGATTCTTCCATGACGTACCTACGGAAAGTATTCATGTAGTTAGCTTTAATACCAAAGATGGAAAGGGTCTCAACTTCTGGCAGATAATCGCTATGGTCGGGAATGTCAAGGGTGTAGGGGTTCAGCCGGTTAGATCGCCTCAAGCTGTTTGCGTAGCCGTGTAACCGCACCCCTCGCCCAAACAGCTGTATTATCTGCGCACCCTCACTATGGCCGACATTGAGCAGACCCATGGTGCTGATACGCCAGCTGCTCCAGCCTTCCATGAATTTTTTTGCTCCAATCAACATGTTAATCGAAGTATCACGCTTGTTGATACCGTGGAACGCTGATTCACCAAATGATTTGATTCCCGTTTTGATGCCGTTTTCTTCGAGTATCTTTAACAGCCCGGTTTCATCGCCGACATTGATCACCCCAAACGGGTCACCAGTACCCGCAGTCAGGATAATCTCACCGGAATGACCCTTGAGATTTTCGGCCACGATCAGGGCTTCGTCATGCCCCACGTGAAACAGATGCGTTAACATGTCACGATAGATTGTTTCTCCATCGGATTTTAAGCTCTTCAGATAACCGAATCTGTCGGCAAATATATCTACATCCTCATCATCAAGTAAACTCGTCTTGCCTGTTATCAGCTTTTCGATATTAGCCTTATAATGCTGTGGCTTTTTCAGGAATTCCTGCAAGAAAATCAGGAATTTCGCGATGTCTGAAAGAGTTGCCTTATCGCCGGCCGAGTTTTTCTTGCCGACAACGCTGCTACCAACCAGAATCAGCAAGGGTTTTTCGAGATGGAAAGCTGACATGTCACCGGGAAAATCCACAAAAATCCTGGTCTGCTCATAGAATGTGAGCAATGCTGCTGTCAGGTAGAGATCAACATTGGCGTCGCTGTCGACTTTCGGTAAATTGAGCACACGAAAATCTTTACCGAAACCATCATGGTAAAAATGGTGGTATGAGTAGTCGAACAGTATGCCACGCGTATAGGTCTGGTAGGCAGCGCTGCCGTCGAGTTGAATGATTTGCCCGAACGTGGCCGAGTACTCGAACGTGAAACCCCGTTCTGCAATCTGTTCTCGCATTTTTATCCATTTGTCACCGCTCGCACCACGGTGGCCCTCATCGACCAGAACCAGGTTATCTCCCTCGAGCGACTCTACCGCAACCCGGCGAATACCTTTTTCTTCATCAAGGCGCGTAATCTCTAAGATCTCCACTTGTATATTGCCGCCCATTTGATATTGCGATTCACCAAACAAAAGTGGTTGAAAGCCCGATAACCTGAGTTCTTCAAAATGTTGTCGAGAGAGCCCTTCGTTGGGAGTGATTAAGTAAATGTTATCGGGCGACCGGCTATGGCGTTCACGATAGTAGTGAACATATTGCCAAATATTGGCGTGCATGAGCAAAGTCTTGCCCGCCCCCGTTGCCAGCCAGAGCGCCAGCTTGGTCAGGGTGTCGCTGTCATATGCCGCGACATGCTCCTTTCCCACTAAATCTGCATTGAGTTGTTGAACACGCTGATTGAGTGCGGCCAATAAATCTTGCCGCTGGTTAAAGTAAGCATCAAGGTATATTTCTGAAAATAAAAGCGTCAGGTATTGAAAGTATTTGAAACCATGAAAATCGGGGCGATCCTCAGCCAGCTTTTCACTGTATGTAAATATACGACTATCATAGAGACGCAGTTTTTCTTCATGAACGAAAACGTTTGGCTTCAGTTTTTTTAACAAGACTGCGAGAGCCTTACCTTCACCATTTTCGTCAAAGCCCTCAAAATCGTCGTCTTTGAGCTGGTCGCTCAGGTCTGCAAAACGGCTGGCACCAAAGAGCGACAGCAGCCACGAGAAAATCACCAACCGGTCAGATAGCCTGTGATGCTTTCTGAAAGCCAGATCACTCTGGGCACCGTGCCCCTTGGGTCGCGTCGCTTTAGCCACTTAAGCCGGTCTTTCTAATCTTCGCCTCAGCAACCACCAACTTTGTACCATACGCTTTGGCGATTTTGCGCGCATCAGCAGCTGCTTCTTTTAAAGCTTTCGTCGCACTCTTCTCTAATTCAGATTTTTTCACCTTGTTTTTTGCGCTCATGGCATTGGCTCCTTTTTCTCAATAATTTGAGGCGGTGTGACAGAATTATCATAAATAAAGTACTGATCAACAACTTTCTTATACTCACTAAGATTCAGCAAGCCTTTCATGAATCGCCTTTTCACTACCTGGGCCGGGATATTGTGACCGCCTTGTTTGACGCGTTGTGCGACCCTGGCAATGGCGTAACGTGTTGAGGGTAGCATAAGGAAAAACAATATCACCTGATAACCGGCATTTTGCCATGCGCGAATTTTATTTAAGTACGCACGACCTGCAAGCGTCGTCTCAAAAGCAAAATCAAGCCCGGCCGCTGCATAGCCGTCAAGAGTTTTCAGCAGAATTCGACCCGCCTGTGCCGCCACAGTTTCGGGCGCAAAGTGAGCCAGGCCGCGGGCAATTTCATCGGCATTCGCAAACAGAGCAATACGCGCATACTTTGGTAAGAACCTGCGTGCAAACGTGGTTTTGCCGGCTCCGTTGGGGCCGGCAATTATAATTATGCGCTTCCTCTTCATCTCCCGGTATCGGCAAACATGAGGCGACGGAATTCGGGCTCAATCATGATCGCCCCCTTCACCGTCGAGTCGCCGTTCACATAGAATTTGTCGAATTTCTGAGGGTCAATCTTTTGATCTACAAGAAACTGCTCTAGCGCGGCGGCGTCTTTGCGCAGCTGCTCGGTTTTGTCGTCACCCGACAACGTACGCCAGCAGATGAGCACGCTCTCGCCGGCAAGGGTTTCACCCTCGATCAGTTGGTATCTGAAATCACCGCCACCGCTGCCTTTCACTTTGGCGACCACGCGCTTGTCTTCGCTGAGGCCGAATTCCATGTGCACCATGACCGGCAGGTGGTATTTCTTCACCTTAAGTCCCAAGAGCCAGTTGAAGGTTTCCACAAGGTCGATCTTGCGCCAGGCCATTTCGTTGTTCCGCGTGATTTTCATCTGGTAGTCGAACGGATTTTTCAGATAACCCGCCTTCAGAAGCGAGGCGCTGTCTTTGGTTTCGATGTCGAGCATGTAGTGCAGCACATAGTCTTCGGGCACGGGGGCACCGTGTTTATCGAACAAGTCGCGTGCGCCTTTGATGTCGAGGTTGTTGAGCGTGTCCTCGTAGGATTCGAGGCGAATATACTTGAACATGTGGCTGATGCCTGTCCCCTCACCCTGCCCTCTCCCCATCGGGGAGAGGGTGTTGGCATTTTTATCTCCTCTCCCCTCAAGGGAGAGGGTGTCGGCATTTTTATCTCCTCTCCCCTCAAGGGAGAGGGTGTCGGCATTTTTATCTCCTCTCCCCTCAAGGGAGAGGGTGTCGGCATTTTTATCTCCTCTCCCCTCAAGGGAGAGGGTGTCGGCATTTTTATCTCCTCTCCCCTCAGGGGAGAGGGTTGGGGTGAGGGGCTTGCCGTCCTTCCAGTCCTTGGAATAGACGACCTTTTTGATGCGGAGCACAAGCACCGTGTCGAAGTACTCGCCCATCTCCACCAGGATGTACTTGCGCCGGCCGCCATCCTCGCGGTTGAGGTTGATGACCGCGTGGGCCGTGGTCCCGGAGCCGGCGAAGAAGTCGAGGACGAGAGCCGACTCGTCCGCCCAGAATCTGATGCAGTCCTTTACGAGGTGGACCGATTTCGGGTAACTGAATGGATTCGGACCAAGAATGTTGTTGAGGAGCTTTGTTCCGTAGGTAGTGGCGGAATACTTTGGATCATCCCAGAGCGTCTTTGGCTTCTTGCCTTCGGGCATCCTCGTCTTCTTCACCACTTCTGGCCGTCCGGCCTTCATGATGACCGAGATTTCGCCGGCCTGGATCTCGCGCTCCGCCCCTTCCGGGCTGACTCGCCAAATCCTCTTCTCGCCCTGCGGGTCGATTGGCCAGACCTCAGTTGAGCCTTCAAACGGCGTAAGGCTCACCTTTCGTTGCTCGATGTTCACATAGAGCGGATACCACTGGTTCGGGCGGTCAATCGGTCGCGAGTTTCCCCCGCGCCGACGCAGGTTGTCCCACAAGAACGGCCCTCTCTCGTCTCGCTCTACGTACAGGGCTTCCTCCTCTGCGGTGAGAGGTCTGTAGAGCATCTCCATTGCGTCGATATCGTTTGCATAGACGTGGCAGTAGTCGTGACTCCGAGCCGGAGCGTTGGGACGTAGGTTCTGTCCGGCGGGATTGACCTCTGCTGCAATCGTCGAGACGTAATTGCCGGGGCCGTAGACCGCGTCAAGGACCATGCGGAGAAGACTCGATTCCGTGTCGTCGATAGCAACTTCCATCACGCCGCCCTTCTCGAGGAGCCGACCACCTGCCGCGACTCGGGCGATCATCATCGTCACCCACGACGAGTGCTTGTAATTGTTCTTGTATATGAAGGTGCCCTCGACTGTGTTGTACGGCGGATCGACGTAAACGCACTTCACCTGTCCCCGGTACCGCTCCATGAGCAGGTTCAGCGCCTGGAAGTTCTCGCTGTGGATGAGGAGCCCGTCGCACTGCTCATCGAGATCGTCAAACGAGGCCAGGAGTCGCCGCTTGAAGTCCTCGCTGAAGTGGCGGGTGTCGAGCACCAGGTAGGGGTTGGCCTTGAGAAACTCCACCGTGAGCGGTGCTGAGTATCCCGGCGTCGTCAGGTCGCCCTTGATCTCGTCGATGGCGAAGAGCCGGACCCACTCCTCGCGCTGGGCATCATTCGCGGCAATCTCCGGGTATAGTTCTTCCGGCACGCGGTCGAGTGTGAAGCAGTACTGCGTCTCATAAACAAATTTCTTCTTGAGCCACAGTTTCTTCTGGAAATCCTCCAATTGCGCTAAGAGCGCAATGATCTTCTGGCCCACCTTCTTGATCGCTCGCAAGATATCGAGGTACTTTCTTGCCTCGATCTCATGCTCGGTATCGAGGTTGTCGAGCTGCATCACCTCGGTTTTGATGTAATAGTCGAGTTCACGACGCAGAAAGCCACCCAGGTCTTTGTGAATGAAATAGTCGAATGTGTGACGGCTGATAAAACCAGTAAGGTGCTTTTCGAGTACTGTGCGCTTTTCTTTGTTTTCAGCTTTGGAAGGCGCCGGCTCCATCAATTCCCGCTTGTACTTGCCCGCTTCGGCGGTTTTCAGAATTGCGGCGGCGAGCTCTTTGACGACTTCTTCGTTTTTCTTCTTGTCGGTTTTACTCACCAGCACCCAGGCGAAGCGAATTACCAGCTCGTTTTCTTCGAAGACGGCCGGCGACTCTTCGGCCAGTTGCAGGAGCCGCACACCGTCGGCCTTTTTGTTATCTGTTACCTGAGGCGCTTCAACCACGCGAAACGCCACCTTCGCGCCCGAAGCAAGCGTGAAGCGGTAGTGCATCAGGTTTTCGCTCGATTTAATGTAATACTGGTCGTGGTTGGCCCAGTAGAGTTTTACTTCCTCGCCTTCATAAGGTATCGCATAGACGCCCTCTTTGTAACGGCGCTTCGAGATAAAGTCACCGGCGTCGTAATAGCGCCTGAAAAAGCGGTAAAGATGCGAAAAGACGTCGTCTTCCTTTTGTCCGAGGTCGGCGCTGCCCTCACCGAGCGTTTTTCGCACCTGGGGTATCAGTTCTTTGTCAAGAAAGCGATTGATCTCCTCGCGTTTAGCATTCATGATGCGGTAAATACCGAAATCGAGATCGGCTTTATCCATCTCGAGAATTTCTGAGAGGGTATCGCGAAATTGTTGCTCGTGTTTCGTCATGGTTTTCCTTTAGCCGGGCATTTTTCTGGCTTCGACGCCAAATTCGGTACGTTTCTTTTTATCAAGGCAGAGATGCGCCATATAACAGGTCTGGCAGTTGGCCTTCGAGCATTTTTTATCTAAACGATTTGACCGTATTTCATTTGCGGCATGCACAATTTTCCGCTTGGCGACATCCAAATCATCGTTCACGAGCTGGCGACTCTGGCGGTCATTGTCGTCTAAGTTATAGAATTCGATATAATCGGCATTCTTGCCCGTGAGCTCTTTGTAACCCAGTGCATAAATTTTTAACTGCTCCTCGCCGACGCCCTGATATACGGCAGGATCAACGGTCTTGAAATCGACGATATAGGTTGTGGGCTCGTCATAATTGTCGAGCCGGCGCACCAGATCGATACGCCCGGTAACGCGAATATTTTCGCCGAGGTCAATTTCAATCTCTTTCTCAGAGAATTCAATCTTATCGAAATCGGCGCTGTTTTCGTTGAAATATTCAGTGATTGCCTTCGTAGCCTTCGCCTTCATGTCATCTGCCATCTGTCCAGTCGCATAGGGCAGGTAAAAGTTTTCTTCAATCATTGCCGGCAAATTGTCTTTGCTCACCGACCGCGTCGCTGCGTACTGGCGGTGAATCTGCATCACAATATCATGCAGCGAACGGCCATAACCCATTTGCGGCAGCACGGGTTGCGCGAAGCCATAAAAGAAACTCATCTTGAACCGGTATGGGCAGGCGTAGAAATCTTGCAGCACGCTGAAATTGAGCACAATCTCAGGCTTCTCAATAGCCGATTCCGTCAGTGGTTGTTTTGCGGCAAAATTAACGGCTGCGTCAAATTTTTCGACAAAGAGGGATTTCCTGACCTCGGCGAGAAATATCGACTCATGGCTGGCTTGTGTCGAATAATATTTAGATCGGGTCAGCACCAGAATCTTTTTCGAACGGGTAATCGCAACATAGAACAACCGCCTCTCCGCTTCGTGGTCGTCCGGTTCAAAGCGTTCTTGCCGGGGTATCAGCGACCTATCAAGATAATGCCACACGCTGATACCGCCGGGCCTGCGTACGGGAAACTTTCCCCTGGACAACAGCGGCACAAACACGACCGAGAATTCCAACCCCTTCGCCTGGTGTATTGTCATGATGCGCACTGCATCGGGTCTCAGGTACTGGTTTTGCAGATGCCCTTCGGGGTAATAGTCACCTGCCTCAAACTCGAGAAATTTGCAGAACGCCTCGATTTTTTTGATGGGCCGCTCCCGGTAATAGATCGATTCAAAATCTTCGATGACCTGGCTGAACTTGCCAAGATTATAGCGAATAATCTCGAGTTCGGGAATAATTTCTGAATCGGGCTCAGTGAGTTCGAGAGCTTCGAGAAAGTCATGGTACACACGTTGCAGGATGAGCTTGAAATAGATATCCTTCTTTTGGAAATTCTTTTTGGCATACCTCTGAATCGCCTGAATCGCTTGCTGAATCTGTTCAGGTTTAAGCCTCTTGCTTACATTGTGCCAAAGTCTTGTCAATGCGGCATTATCAATATCACCATTCAAATATTGAAAAACACCCTTCGCTGCCAGACCTTCTGTCGTTGCAAACAGTTCATTCACATCTTCAACGATAAAGTCGATATTCTGGTCTTTGAGCGCCTCTACAATCAGAGGTGTCTGTTTCTTGCTGCGGGTGAGAATAGCCATGTCACCCTGCTTAAATCCGGCTTTTTTCAGTTCAACTATCCGATTAGCGATAAAAGCGAACTCTTGATCGGCAGTTTCAAAACTTTCATAGACGATGTCGCCTTTTTCCGCTTTCACAGGCGCTGCCGCATTCATTTGTTTGGCTTCACGCCGCTGGTTACGGGCGATGACTTTGCTGGCGGTTTTCACTATGCCCTTGCTGCTGCGAAAATTATCATTCAAATCAACTTTGACCGCGTTTGGATAGCGCTGTTCAAAAGTCAGGATGTTCTCAATATCACTGCCCCGCCATTCGTAAATGGTCTGGTCGTCATCACCAACGACGCAAAGGTTCGCCCCCTGACCGTGCAAGAGCGAAATTAGCTTTTCTTGTATCGGATTCACATCCTGATATTCATCGACGGTGAGATATTTCAAGTTTGATCTGATCTGGTCGCTGAGAGCCGGGTCTGTTTCGAGTTTTTCAATGGCTCGCTGCATGATCATTGTAAAATCAAAGTATTTTTCCCTTTCGAATACCTCGTCGTATTTGTCTAGTGCCGCTACCAGATACTCGGGTAAAACCTTATGCTCGATCAGGTTTTCGCGCAGCAGGTTAATAATCGCCTGATATACGCCTGTCTCTTTGTAGCGTATGATCTTACGGTCAGCCTGCATCCCTGGACCAGGATTCACAAGCGGCAGCGCGTTTGCGTTTAAAGCGTACCAATTCCGTTCAATGAACAGGCGGGTTTTGATATCATCGAGTACGCGGTATTTTTGAAACTCAGCATATTGCCCCTGCAACAACCGTAGGCAATAGCTATGAATTGTACCGATGTACATATCGGCGAGTCCCGTCACGGTCCCAAACTCTTCTTTAATCCGCTTGAAAATGCGGCCTTTCAGCTCGCCGGCAGCTTTTTCGGTGAAGGTGAACGCCACGATGTTCTCTGGCTTGGCTTTGCCAGATTTCAGCAACTGAATGATGCGTTCGGTAACGGTGCGGGTTTTACCCGAACCGGCACACGCGACGATTTTCAGATTCTTGTCTACTGTATTGATAGCGATCTTTTGGCTCTCAGTAAATTGCATGAACTTATCCGCAACCACAAGGGTTAGAATATGTCGCTGCGCGTCCAACAATTTCGGCGGTCTGTGCTCGGTACGTCCTATACAGAGGCATACACTTAATGACGCGGCGAAAGCAGGCAGTTCATTTCACAAAACAGATCGCTCTATAACCTTTGATGTTAGGGCAAATGAAGAACCCATCAACACATTCCCGCTTTACCCCCTGCTGAACACCGCGCCTGCTGCACCAATGCTCCGCCTGCCCTTTTCACTGCTGCTTGCCTTCTTTATCGTCAGCTCACCCGCCAGCGCACTCTACCAGGAATACCAGCTGGCAGGCAGTATCGCCGCGGCACCTTCGTATAGTTTTGCGACGGGCCAATACCGGCTGTACGATAACCAGGTACTACTGCGCAAAGA
>Ga0272446_1007501_pt1 | contig 10824 bp, 14 predicted proteins | sample YNPCB0061_FD_194587 | JGI IMG/M metagenome (GOLD analysis project Ga0272446, IMG submission 194587) | Hot spring microbial mat communities from Yellowstone National Park, WY, United States - YNP-CB-006-1 | ecosystem: Environmental > Aquatic > Thermal springs > Hot (42-90C) > Sediment | place...
GTATAAGAAGTGATTTTGGTAACGAATTAAAATATAAATTTAATATGAAAGAAATTTTAAATTATTCATTTGATATTTCTCGTCAAATTGAGAAGAATGATAATGAGATTCTGGATGAGATTTATGAATGTATTGTTGATTTAAATTCTGGCGTTTTAAGAATTTCGAATAATATAAATTTATGGGAATATTTAATTATCTCCGAATTAAATTCTGATCCATTCAAGAATCAGGATATTAATTCGCAGGTAATTAGAGCAATTGGCTTTCCAGATAATGATTCTATTGAATTAGCAATATTATACAGAAATTTTGTAGTTAGGGTTATTTCAACAGCCAATTTTATATCAATTAAAAAATACATGATAAATGAAGGGAGAGAAAAATGATGAACAATCATAATCCAATTTTTAAAATTTATTCTGGATTTAAATGGTATGCGTATTCGAAGTATGCAATTGATAAGGAGCAAATGATTTCCAATTGCAATTTTCCTATTGAAGAGACGTGGATTCCAAGCCTGCATTTCTTTTGGCCATTTATATTAATTGATGTATTACTTAGTATAATTACAATAGCATTATTGGGAAAAATTGGAATTTTAGGAGCATTAATCTTATTTGCTCATACATTAATTGTCAATTTGAGGGGAAATTTGATTGTGAAATACGAATTTCGTCAGCCTAATTTGGTATCAATTGTAGAAGGAAAAATTTAAAGTTAAATGATTAATTATATCGGAGATTTAATTATTAAAATTTATTACAAATATAATTTATTATATTATAATTTTATAAAATTTATATCTCGATTTTGATATAAATTTATTCTCCTATTTATTTTTTTTTATTTTTATATTCTAAATTTTAATATATAAATAATAGAATATAAAAAAATATTTTTTTTATTTAAAAGAGGAATATAAATGCCTTTACTTGTACCTGTAAAAATTAATAATAACAAAATTGATTATATTCAATTGAATAATTTGCTTAAACGTGGTGATTTATGTTTTAGAGACAAAATTAGTTTATATGATAATAAAATTATACGAGAAAAAAATAAAACATATTTTCAGATTAATTATCGAAATCAAGAAAATGAAACATTTAAAGAAATAGAAATTATTCCTTCTTTTTTATATATATATTCAAAAGATTTTTGTTTTTATTTTGATTTAATTGTTGAATTTTTAACGGCCGAATTTGAAAGTTTATTTTTTAAATGTAAACATTTAGTGAAATTTATAGAAGATAAAAAACCAAATTTAAAAATGAAAATTGATTTAAATACAATAGTTCATTTTTCGCCGTTTATTAAAAATAAAAAATTTATTATAAATAAAAAACTAAAATTTAAAAATCCATATTTAAATGATTATATTTTATTTAGTGTTATTTGTAATAGTTTTTATGAAGATTTAGAAAAATTTAAGAAAGAAACAATAATATATATTTCTCCACATTGTAAACTTCCTATTTTAAATAAAGTTTTAAATAAAAAATTAATGCTGTATTTTTTTAAATGGCTTTCAAATAATAATTTAGAACCGTCGGTGTTTTTTAAAATTAATAATATAATTGAATGGAAAAATAATTTTTATAATCAAAAAATATTTTCTGATAATCGTTTTATTTTGTGGTATTTATTAGACAGGATTTTTCAACAATTCTTATTTTCACTTATTAAAACTAGTGGATATAAAATCAATGAATAAAACAATGTTTAATAGTGTAAAAAATATAATTGAAACATTTCAGTTTAAAATTTGTGAACACAAGAGAAAAAAAATATATGATGATTATAATATAATTAATAAAGAATTAAATATAAAAGATAAAGAATTAGAAACTTTTAATTATTCTGATATTGGAGATAATTTTTCATGGCCTGGAACTATATCAATTCATTATTATGATGATAAATTTAAAAAATATGATTTAATAATTTTGAGCTTTGGTAAGATGACTAATTATTTTTGTAATATTTCTTTTTTAGAATCTCGCAACAAAGCTTCAAATTTTTGTCCAATAATAACTCCAATTAAATTAAATTATTTGTCACAATTAGATAATTCGATTCTTATCTATGAAAAACGGCCGGATTATAATTATATTAACCGAATAGTTATTAAAGAAAATTCTGATATTAATAAATTATTAAAATATGTTAAATTTTTCATTGATGAAAGTGAATTTTTAAGAGAACTTTCTTTATTTATTATTTCTCCGTATGAGATTTATTATAAAATTCCAATTTCATATTTATATGAAGTTTTTTATAATAAAATTGATTTATATAAAAATTTAGAATCCCCTTCAGAAAAATTAAGATATGATTTCATAGATTCTTTATTAAAAATTCAATGTGTTTCAAAAAATATTATAAATCATCCTATATCTGTTCCACCAATTAAAATAACCATTAATCATGAAGCAATTAATATGACTTTAGGAAATTTGCCTGGTTTTACTGAATATTGGAATTCAATTTATTTATACAAATATATAAGAAATCACCCACAATTTGAATTAATATTATCTATAATTGATAAATTTAATTTATATAAAAAATTAGAACCAAAATTTGATGGTATCTTTTTAAGATATAGTTAAAAAAGAAAAATCTCTTATGAAATATTATCAAAAAATAGAAAATCTAATTAATATTTTTAAAAATAATATTGATAATATTCAAATTTCTGAAGATAATATATTAATTTTAGATGAAAAAGAATTTTATAAATATAATTTTAATAAGGATATTAAATTTTGGCCGCCAGAAATATATCTTAAAATTAATTTTGATAAATTTAGAAGTTTATTAATAGATATTTGTTTCAAAAAAAGAAAAAATAAATATCATTGTATATTTAAATTTTCAGAAAAACATGAACAATTTTTACATTTAAACAATAGGTTTATTTCAATTAATAATTTTAAATATTTTTCTAGAAATATATTTGAAGATGTAGATATAGATAATGTTTATAATCCGTGGTCATCACCAAATTTAAAGTTTAAAATTTCTTTTTCTTTTGATAAATTTAAAAATACAAAAAAAATATTAAAATATATTGAGTATTATTTTAAAGAAAGAGAATTTTTATATGAATTCTCTTCTTTATTAGTTGATCCATATTTTGAAAGTTCAAATTATCATAATAATGAAATTTCTCTTTATCATTTATTTAATATAACAAATAAATATAATACGGTGTTTAAATCATTACGGCCGATTTCTAAAAAATTTAGATTAGAATTTATTAATAATTTAAGTTATTTAGCTTCATTGTTAAAAAATCACATTGAACTTGGATTAATAAAAATTTATATGCCTCCAGTTAAAATAGAATTGAATGATTATTATATATATTTTTATGTAGGAAATATATTTTGTTTTTCAGAATATGTAAATTCATTATGTTTATATAATTCTGTAATACGTTGTTATATATTTGAAATGATTTTGGCTTTAATTTATAATGTAAATAAAAATTATATAGAAAAAATAAATGAAAAAATAATAAGATATGCATAATCGTTCGATAAAAATCTATAAAAATAATTTCGATATTAATAAAATAATTTATCATATTGTGCAAACTTTAGATTATTTTCCAAAACTTTATATTGGTAATTTATATAAACCAAGAAATATATCTATTACATACACTAATGAATTAAAAGATGAATTAATTTTAGATTATGATACACAATATTCTTCACAGTTATCTGAAGAAAAAATTATAGAATTATTTGAAGATTTTTTATATTTAACTCCAAAGAGATTGTTTATATTTAAATTTAACATAAATTATAATTTTTCGAATATTCAATTAGATTTTATTAAGAATTATTGTCCACATTTAAAAATTTATATAGAGGAAAATAAAATTTTAGAAAATAGTTTTGAATGTTATATTCCAATTTTAATTTTAAATAAATTAGTAATGTTTGAACTAATTGATAATATAATTCAAAATTGTAAAATAAAATTTCTAGATAATAATTTACATTATTTTTTATCATTTTTAGGATTATGTCAACGATTTTATTCCTCAGATTTAAATGATCAAGAATTTGGAACACCAATATTTTGTATTAATAAACTTCCTGATAGCTATTCTAAATTTTTAAAATGTTTAAGATTGTGCAATTATAGATTTTCTATGACGATTGACCCAAATATCAATATGAAACCATTGAGATTATCAGTTCTAGATATAAATTTTGGCGGAAGTCATAATTTTCCATTTTTTAAACTAAATTATGATATTAGATATTTATCTTATATTCAAGAATTGGCCGAAGGAAATATATAAAAAAAATGAATAAAACTTTAACCGATGTTGTTGATAATTGTACATTGATTCTAAAATCTGAAAATTATCCTAAATTATTAAATCTTAAAAAATTTAAAAATAAAATTGATAATACATTGTATAATATACAAGATAAAAATAATTTTGGAGCTGTTAGAATTTCTGATGATAATAATTTTTGGAGAATTGATTTTAATTTATTTGATATTGAATTAGATTTAATATTTAATCTTAATTTTTGCGGCCAATATAAACAATTATTAGAAAAATGTCCGCACTTAGTTTTATATTTAGAACATAATTCAGATTTATTAAAAAAAGAAATTTCATTTCCAATTTATTGTAAATTATTATTTACTTTTTTGGAAGAAAATATAATTCATCCAATAATTATTGATCGAAAAATTAAATTTGAAGATAAAAATTTTGAAGGTTTATTATCGTTTTTAACTTTGATTAATAATTTTTATTTAATAAATAGTGAATTAGAAATTGATTTTAAAAATATATTAAATAATTTTATTAAAAACAAAGATATTAGAACTAAAATATTTAGAGATAAAAATTTATTTAAAAAAATAAAAGAAATAGTTGATTCACAACTTGATGTTAGAACTTTAAGATTTTTTCCTAAAGAATTTCATTCAAATTTATTAGAGGAAATTGAACAAAAATTTTATAATCTTGAACATTATTTATATTCAAATTATGATTTAATTTTATTATATGAATTTATTTATATAGGAACTTTATTAATAGAAAAAGAAACATAGATAAAAAATTATGTATAAAACAATATATAAAACCTTAATGGATTATTATAATTATTCATCCTGTTCTTATTCTGATATAGCTTATTTTTCCAGTTCTGATAAAATAACGTGTCAAATAATATATAATCATACAAAAAAAATTGGAAGAATAGTTGATTTAGTTTTTATTGATTATAATGATTATAGTTTAAAAAATTTAAAATATTTAAAAAAAGTAATTGATTGTAAACGGCCGAATTTACCTTTTGAATATTTAAAGTATAAATATCGATTTAATTTAAAAAATAATTTTGCACAATTACATTTAAATAAAATTAAATTTTATTTAGAAGAAAGACAAATAATTGGCGAATTATTAACATTAATTCCATCATATTATAATTTAAGTCCGTTTGATTTAAATGATGTTTATTCATTAAAAGACGATGTTAAAATTTTAAAATCTTTACGGCCGATTTCTAATGAACAAAGAATGAATTTTATGGAAAATTTGATTTTAGTATTAAAATTCCGGCCAACTTTTACACTTAAATCTCAAAAAATAACTTTTAGATCTACAAGTGATTATTTTAGAATGCGTTTTAATAAACATTATTATTTTTATGAATATCATGATTTAATTTCAATTTATAAATATTTAAAAAATCCAGGATTAGATTTTATATTAACTTTAATTTTTAATTTAAATTTAGAAGAAGAAATTATTATAAAACTTCAAAAACAAGGATTGAATATTTAAATTTTTAGAAAATTATATTTTTTTGTGGTTTTAATTAATATGTCGTTTTTAATAAAGAAATTTATAAAGAAAAGAACCAATCTTTTTTATGTGTAGGAGAAAAAATGTTAAAACAAGTTTTGCTGAATTTAAAGCAAAATTATTTTCCGAAAACAGTTAAAATAATTAATGACGACGATTTAATAGAATTTTATCCTTTTTGTGAAATTACTTCACATAATTTTCCAACAATTCAAATCATATTATCTGAACAAACATTTATAATATTAAAAATAAGAATTAATAATGGAAGAAAATTAATTTTCATGATGTTAGCAACAAAAGTTGGCGGAAGATCAAATTGTGGAATGTTAAAAGATTTTATTGATTCAGATAAATTTCCATATGGGAATATTTGTTATTTGATAAAGAAAGAACGACATTTAGATAATTTAGATATAGAAAAACTACTTAATCAAATTTCATTAATTTATAATAATTCCGATTTAATTAGTGAAATGGTTATGATTTCTAGAAGTCCAAGTTATGTAGATTATATTCAGTTTGATTGGGATTTAATTGTAAAATTTATAAAAGAAAATAATCATATATTAAGAAATTTAAAGATGATAGATGAAAATTTATATCAAAATAGATTATTAGAATGGTATAATATTATATCCTTATTAATTCGTATAAATTCATCAAATAAAACATTTGAATATTCTAAAGATTCTTTTTCGTTTAAGGTTGACTTCGATACAAGATACGTTCCAAAAGTAATATGGAATTTACATCCTTTTATAATCAGCTCAAAAAGAATAAATCCGATAAACTCTAAAAATATTCAATTTATATATTATTCTAATTATAGAGACTTATTAGAAAGTCTAAATATTAAATTTATATTTTCATATATTGAAAAAATAGGCATATTTAAGGATATACTATGCAACATTCAACGTTGGTCTATAGATGTATTTTAACCTTTAATTTATATAATAATTTTAATAAAAAATTTTTTATAAATTATAAAAAAAATTTATTATTTTATAATTTTTATATAGAAATGGTAAAAAGGAAATAAATCTTTTTTTTGAAAGGAGGGAGAGAAATGAAGATATATACTATTGATTTCCCCGGGGCGGTGCCCCGGATAATTGAAGATTGCAATGAGATTATCCTCGGCGAAGAAGGCCGAGGAAGAGAATTAAAGGTTATACCAATTGTCGGAACTGGCCCTGAGGTCAGAATTAAAAGAATTGATGGTCAATTTGTAATTGTCCGGGGGGAATTTCCTCCAGATTCGAAGTGTATTATAGTAATTAATTCTGTAGGGGAGTATTCTAGATATGTTGATTATGATATTTTTGATAAAATTGGCTTAGAAATTTTAACTTCCGGCACCGCGGCATTCGGCGCGGCCGGAAGGGTAAATTCCGGGCCGTGTTCATTAGTGATTATTTCCCCCGGTGGGGAATTTAGATTGAATTCTAAATATTATCCCATCTGGTATAGATGGGATGGAATTTATTGGCATATTGAAAATAAGGCCGAGAGAGCCGCTCGGCTTGCATTAGAAAAATTTCATTCAGGAGAAGGTGAATGGCTGTAATTTTCAAGGCCTTCACCATTAGAAGCCGAAAATTTCCCCCTCGTGAGGGGATTATTTGTAGGGATTTTCAGATTCCATTTGATCCTGAATTTGGAATGACAAGACACGGTATTCCGTGTCTTGGAGTAATTACTAAAGATATTGAGATAATTCATTATTGTAAGATATTTCTTACCGCACATTGTCCGGTAATAGTTCCTATTGAAGGACAACCGGACGACGAGTATTCTGGACAATTATTGTTAGTACAACAATTTAGTGGTAGGAGATCCGGATTTTGGCTCAATGATTCTGAAGAAGCAATTGTGCGCAAAATTTCAGAGGCCAGAACTGCCGGTGGGTCAGGCAGTGAATGGTGGATATTGGCAACGGGCCCAAAAGATTTTAAATTGATTAATGATGAAGATTCAATTTAGGAAAATAATTTTTCCAAATTAATTTTTATTTTGTTTTCTTTTTTAAAAAATCAAAAATGTTTTTAGCCGATGAATATTAAATCAAGAGAAAAAAATATATGATTTTTTAGATAAAAATATTCAAAATAACATTATTAATTTTGAATATTTTTATCTAAAATTTCAAAAATTAAGGCGAGATATAAGAGATTTATCATATTTTAATTCTTTTGTGGATGACTTAATTGTAGTTTTAATGGCAAAATTAATTAAAGATTTATAATTTTATTAGTAACTGCAATTAATTCTATTTTTTTGATTTTATTTAATTTTATAAAGAAATTATAACATAAAAGACAAATGTTTTTTTTTATTTTTTATTTGAAGGAGAATACGTGGTACTATCAGAAATAATACACAAAATTTCTGATAAAAAAATTTTAAAATATAATTTAGATTCGTCCTGTAATCGTTTTAATTTTGACGATTTAAATAATCTAGAGTTATTTCATTATGATACGTTTGATGAAAATTGTCAATGGAGTTTAATATTAATTAATAATACTCCTAATTATAGAGTTAATTTAAATTATTTTAGAGGACCAAAAAGGTCTGGATATTTTCATATTTTAATAGAATATTTACAAAAAACATTAAAATCAATAACAAATGTATTTTATTTGAAAAAGTCTATTCTATATAAGAAAGAAGAAATTGGTCAATTAATAAAGGAAATACAATTTTTTGAAGCTAATATTGAGTTAATTGATGATTTTTTATATTTAATGTCTCCAATGAACAATCAACAATATATTGAAATTGATAGGCTGTATATTCTCCTCAGTAAAATTGGAGAAAATATAAAAAATTTCTCAGATTCATATTTTATAAATGAGTCTCAGATAATCTTATTCATAGATTATTTATTAAATCTTGAATTAGAATCAATGATTACAATTAGTTTAGATGACTTGATAGATTTTAATATTATTGGAAATTATCATAACAATTATTTATATTTTCATATTAAATTGGGTCCAATGACGATTTGTGATTATTGTTTTTTAAAAAATAATAAAAAATATATTATGGATAGATTGAAGAAAGATATAAATATTCGTTTAGTATTTTTTATTATGGATAAATTAAATTTATATGATGAATTAATTGGAACCCTTTCTGGAAAGGTTCTAAAATGTTTAATGTGTTGATAAATAGAATATTAAATTTACAAGCAAATAATAGTACAAATTATATTGTTGGAGATACACAGTATATAATTTCAAGGAAAAATACAAAGTTTGAATTATTAATTAGAACCAATAATTATGATATATGTGAAAATTATGAATTAAAATATTTAAAAAATATAATTAAAAATCGGCCGATATTTACATATATAGATTTTTATTATTCATTCGATTTTACAAAAACAAGATATTTAGATGTGATTGACTTTTATTTTAAAGAAAGAGAATTATTAATTGAATTAATAAGTATGAGTTCATTTGTAACCAATTCAAAAAATTGTATTTATCTATCAGAGATGTACAACATTCTCCGCCCAAAATTAAACATTTTAAAAAATTTGCGACCGATTAGTGATAGTAAGAGGTTAAGATTTTTAAAAGATATTAAGCAAAGTTTTAAAGGAGGAAATGAAAATTTTTATTTTAAACTATCTCCATTTCAATTTGAAATTGATTCTTTTGTAATGAGTTTTTATTTAGGAAGTTCATTATGTCAATTAAGAATACATGTATCCGATTTGACTAAATATTATAATAATTTTGATAATGATCTTGATTTTATAATTGCTGTTATTCATAATCTTAATTTAGAAAATAAATTTATTGAAAAAATACAAATGAATAGATTAAAAACCTACATTAGACGTTACTAATAATACTAACTTTTAAAATGGCTTATGGAAAATAATGGACTGTTGATAGATTCTGTATTGATTGAGAGTTTTAATATTCCTGACATAATTTCTATATATATTGAGAAATATCAGGCTGATAAACATCCAATCGTGTTACAAAAAAATTTAATCTTAGATTCTCTGCCACAAGAAATTAGATTTAGAAGCAAATTATTTCAAATTAATGTAATTTCTAATGTTATTAAAATGAAGAATGTGACGATCAATATTGATAGAAGATTTGATGATTCATTGAATATAATGTTACAATTTAAACAAAATCCCATTAAAGAATTAAAATATTTTAAAAATTTTATAGATGATGATTTCTTTTCAGAAATCTTGTCGAAATTTAAAATTATATTATTCGACTTCACTACTTCAAATTATAAAAAAATTAGTTGTACAACTGTTAGAGATATATTTACATATTTCAATGATAATTTGCCTTTAATTATGGAATTAATATTATTTAATTATTTTCAAAATGAAAAACCCATTTCAATTAAAATGAATTATGAATTAAAAACATATCTAGATCAAATTAAAAATAATTATAAAGAATTAAAAATTCATGTGGATAAAAGAAAAGATTTTATTAATTATCTTTCAATAATTGCAAATAAAACAAAAAAACCAATTAAAATAAGACCATTTATGATAAAATTTTCAAGGGAACAAGTTCAAATTGAATTACCTCCTTTTGTATTGTTTAGAGAGACAATAAAATTTTTTCCAAAATTTAAATATTTTGATTATGCATATGGTTTAGATTTTTTTATTTCAATATGTGTTTTATTTGGAATGTATGATGATTTAATAGAAAAATTGTCCAATCTATGTTTGACAAAAATTATAAAGGATGATTTTTGATTATGATAGTAAACTTGTTAGAAATTATAACGGAGGCAGAAAAATTATCTGCAGAGAATAAATATTTTGATAATAGATTATCAATAGTACCAGCTCAAAAGTTTACGGATTATCCTCCTCACCATTATATAATTGATAATTATTTAAGATATGATGGAAGAAAATTATATGTGACTGATTTAAAATTGGAACTAAAATTAAA
>Ga0272446_1007502_pt1 | contig 10823 bp, 9 predicted proteins | sample YNPCB0061_FD_194587 | JGI IMG/M metagenome (GOLD analysis project Ga0272446, IMG submission 194587) | Hot spring microbial mat communities from Yellowstone National Park, WY, United States - YNP-CB-006-1 | ecosystem: Environmental > Aquatic > Thermal springs > Hot (42-90C) > Sediment | place...
TTTCTATTCTCGGCGACGATGTGGGCCTTCTGAATTATAACCACATGGTGCCCGCACATTTCACAAATGCCTGCGGATTTCATCCGGTGCCTTTCCTCCTGGATTCGGTGCCGAACAATAATTGGACTGACCCGCATAAAACCCGAAATGGTTCGTTTCTGTCCATATAAGAAGCCTTCGGATATTTTCCAATATACAGATTAACCAATCGTGACATAAAGATATTCCAACGGCAGGTTTTATTAACTCTGCTTATTATGCGGATCAGCATCAGAACCTCTCAAAGTTCTGCCCCTGGGCTCCGTACGCCGGACGGCCCACGGTTGAGAACATGGGTATAAACCATTTTGGCCTTAACCTCGCACTGCTCAGGGGTTTCCGGACAACGCAAATGTCGGTGCCGCTTTCAGGAAGCAGCATGGTGATAAGGGCTTTTGGGCCTTTACCGTCACGAGCAAGAATCTCATTTCGCGCGAAATCGATATCCTATACGCGAAGCCGCTGGCATTCCCTCAGTCGCAACCCGTCACCATACATCAGTGACGCCGTCACACACTTGTTGTTTGAAAGATTCCTCAGTACGGCCTTGACCTCATTTCTTATCCTGACGACAGGTATGCGGGTGGCTTTGCGGACGAGGATGGCTTCGCCAAGATCGTCGATGTGACGCCTGAGAATTCGGCGATAAAGAAACAGAAGCACCGAAAGCGCCTGGTTTTCACGTCGAAGCGACCACGTATCCGGTTTTTCCGCGCCGAACCGCCTTTGGCCATCCGATCCGATTCGATAGCATATAGACTTCCCGAACCAACCATCGAACAATAACCATTTTCTCTACTGGAAGCTTGAAAGTTTTGTCAATCGCATATTTCACAGCGTTTCAATGCCGAAGACCGGATTTGAAAGTCGGACTTACATCCCGATGAATGATCGTCGCCAATGCGACTTTCTCGGGGATTTGAGGAGCGGCTGTTCAGGAAGGCGGTCAACTCCTCTTGACACATCAAAACCGGAAAATCAGCAGATTCCAGCGCAAAAAGCGGCAGCTGAGGATACATTCCTTGACGACCGTTATTGGATTTCGTAAGGTAATGCCCGAACGAAAACCCCGTTTTTTGCATGCCCGCAGACGACGAATTGTCCTGGATCGAGGTGTTCGTTCAGGCACCAAGACTGATCTTTCATGGGAATAAGGAGCGCATGTTGTCCAAAGGAAAATTTCCCTTTCCTTTACACCAGTGGCACGTATCGACCTCTAAAGGATTCCAATGCACATTCAGCAATTCCGGTATGCCTCCGACAACTTGGCCTATGTTGTCCACGACAATACCCGGGCCATCGCCATCGATCCGGGTGCGGTCGCTGAAATCGTCGACTACCTCCAACGAAATGATCTCAGTCTCGAGGCGGTCGCTCATACCCACGAGCATCCGGATCACACCTGCGGGACGGACGAACTGCTCCGCCGCATTCCCTCCCGTTTGATCCCTTCGGAGAAGTTGCTGCAGGAGCCGGTGCTGCATATCGGCACCATCGATATCCAGGTTCTGGCGACGCCGGGCCATACGATCGATTCGAGATGTTTCCATCTTCCCGGATACCTGATCACAGGAGACACCCTGTTCAACGGAACGGTAGGCAACTGCTTCTCCGGAGACATCGAGGCCTTCTACCGATCGATCCTGAAGCTTCTCTCTTTTCCGTCCGACACGATCGTTCTGGCCGGGCATGATTATGTCGAATACGCCATGGCTTTCGCCCGCATCGTCGAACCCGCCAATTCTCATATCGAAGGCTATCTCAAACGCTACGAGCCTTCCTTCGTTCGATCGACCCTGGAAGATGAACGCAACGTCAATCCCTACCTCCGGTTCAACGCACCGGAAATGATCGCCATTCTGAAAGAGAAGGGACTTCCGATGGAGACGGAATTCGACCGTTTTTCGGCAGTCATGAATTTGGGCTGAAAATGCGAAGAAACGACAAGGAAATTCAGAATCTCGCAGCCATCGAGGACATCATCCGTCGCTCCTGCATTTGCCATCTCGCCATGAACGACCATGGAACGCCCTTTGTCCTGCCCATGTGTTTCGCATATTGCAACGGAACGTTCTCGTTTCACAGTGCTTCCGACGGGCGAAAGATCGTGGCCTTACGGAACCATCCCGACGTCTGCATCAGCGTCGTCGCAGGGTATGACATCCTGAGACATCCGAAAGGCTGCTCCTGGAGCATGCGCTACGAGAGTGTCATCGGATTTGGACGCGTTCGATTCATCGAAGATCTTGCGGAAAAACGGTTGACCCTCGACCGCATTCTTCGACGCTATGCCGATGGCCACTCTTTTTCGACCGATTATTCGGAAGAAATTCTTCAGCGAACCTCGGTTTTCGACGTATGCTGTGACACATTGACGGCAAAGGTGTCCGGATGATCGATGTGGTGAGAATCGAGCAAATCGCCCACTCCTTTTTCGCCGACGGACGTGGCAGCCACGGTTGGGACCATACCCTGCGGGTGGTCCGTCTGGCACGGCGGATTGCCGGGGCGGAGGATGCAGACCTGGATGTGGTGCTCACGGCCGCCTTTCTCCACGACATCGGCCGATCGGCGGAAGATGAATCCCGGGGAAGCCTTTGTCATGCCGATTACGGCGCGAAACTTGCCGAACCCCTCCTGCATCGAAACGGTTTGGCGTTTACGCCCGCCCAGCAGGAGAATATACTGCATTGCATCCGGAGCCATCGCTTTCGAGGCAGGGAGACTCCGGTTACCCTCGAGGCGAAAGTCGTGTTCGACGCCGACAAACTCGATGCCATCGGAGCCATCGGGATTGCACGTGCCTATCTATTCGCCGGTGAAATCGGAGCACGGTTGCACTGCCCGGAAATCCCCCTATCCGAAACCCAGCCCTATACGGCTGCAGATACCGGCTATCGGGAATATGCCCTGAAGCTTCGCACGATCCGGGAGATGATGCTGACCGCAGAAGGCCGAAAAATGGCCGATGACAGACATCGTTTCATGGAAGCGTTTTTCGATCGATTCTTACAGGAATACGAAGGAGAAAGGTAAAGCCGATGCAACTGAACGTCGTCGATCGTATCGATCATTTGGTAAAGGTTCGGAACGTGCTGATCAGCGTTTCCGATAAGGAAGGGTTGAAACCATTCGTCACCCGGCTGCTCGATATCCAACCGGGAATCACCCTCTTTTCCACAGGCGGCACCTATGAAGCCATGCGCTCCTTTCTTGGTGCAGCAGACGACCACCTGCGTCAGGTCTCGGAATACACCGGCCAGCCCGAAACCCAGGGCGGACTGGTGAAAACCCTCGATTTCAAGATTTATCTGGGGCTTCTGACAGAGACCTACAACCCTGCTCACCAGAAAGACCTCGAACGGACTCATGCCGTACCCATCGACATGGTTGTCGTGAACCTCTATCCTTTCGAAAAGACCATCCGAACACCGGATGTCACCGTAGAGCAGGCCCGGGGCAACATCGACATCGGCGGCCCCTGCATGATCCGCGCTGCCGCCAAAAACTTCATCCGGGTGGCATCCGTCGTCGATCCCACCGATTACGATATCGTCATCGATGAAATCGAACGCTTCGCCGGATCGACATCCCTCGAACTTCGGTTCCGCCTGGCCCAGAAGGCCTTCCGGCATACGGCACAGTACGATCGGGCCATTGCCGATTATCTGGCCGAGCAACCGATCGATCGGGTAAGTGGCTGCTACAACTGCGCTTAGGCCGTCATGTCGCTTGTCGCCATGGTCTCCACGCCTCCCATCCATGAGGGCGGGGGATTACGCCCCGCCTTACCGACCACCTGATAACGCTTGATCGGCGCGCTGCAGGGACAACCTTCTTGTTGTTTTCAGGCATCGATCTTGCTATGATCTCCCCCTTAATCGACAGCCTTCCAATCGGATGCCTTTCGATTCGATATTCCCGCTTTTTCCGCACGATCCCCAATCGGCAAGGAGAAGATGCATGTGTAGACTCTTCGCGATGACCAGCGCAGAGCCGCTTTCGCCCATCGTCGCCCTCGAGGCCCTCGACGTGATGCGAGAGGGGCACGACGGCTCAGGTGTGGGGCTTTTTCTGCGCGACTTAGGAGGCCCCTTCGAAGAAATGAAGGATGCGCCCATCCTGTCCGGCATATTCACCGAAAAGGGCTTGAAGCGCCTCGATGCGTATATGATGAACATCGGCTTCATGACCAAATACAAACTATCCATCAAGGTTCCCAAGACCCCGCCTCCAGGAGTTCCCAAGCGGGACGTCTATCTGGTCCGGGCCTATGAATATCCGGAAGAATGGGAAAACCTGAGCTTCGATCGCATCGCCGAAAAGCTCGTCCGAATCCGCCTCGAGCTTCGAGCCATGGGCGAGGCCGAGCAGGACATGATCGTATTCTCCTTCTGGCCCGATGTCATCATGATCAAGGAAATCGGAGAGCCCATCCAGATCGCCGAGCACCTCAAGCTCGACCGAAAGGAATTGAAGGCGCGCATCCTGATGGCCCAGGGCAGACAGAACACGAATTACGCCATCAACCTCTATGCCTGCCACCCGTTCTTTCTGCAGGGGTTTTCCACGATGACCAACGGCGAGAACACGGCCTTCGTTCCGATCCGGGAATTTTTGCAGTCCCGAAGCTTTCCGGGATACACCGGGTACCAGTCCGATTCGGAAGTCTTCACCCACATCCTCCATTACACAATCACCCGGCTGGGTCTCGGCATCGAGGCCTACAAACACGTCATCACCCCCCTCAGGGACGAGGACATTGCCCGGCATCCCGACGGACCGTTGCTGCAGCAGATCAAGCACGGCTGCCGAAGGCTCATCATCGACGGCCCCAATTGCATCATCGGAAGTCTTCCCGACCATTCCCTCTTCATGGTGCAGGATCGCAAGAAACTGCGCCCCGGTGTTGTCGGGGGAAAACCCGGATGTTTCGCCTTTTCATCCGAAATCTGCGGCCTCGATGCCGCCATCCCGGACCGGGACAAGCGCCGGGATTTTCAACCCATGTATCTGGATACAGCCATTGTCGGCCCCAAGCGACAGGAGGTAACGATATGCCGTCAAACATCCCCATTGGTCCATCGACCCTGAGCACCTTCGATCTGCCCTGGCAGATCCTCTGGGACAAGGACCGTTGCACTCTCTGCGGTCAGTGCACGGCCGTATGCCCGGTCCATGCGATCGAGCTTGGTGTTTTCCGGAAACGAGCGGTCGATCCCGCCTGGGGAAGCGGATCCAAACCGTCCACGTCCTTCTCTCTGTACTACGGCATCCGACAAAAAACCGCACCGGCAAACGCCTGCGTGGGATGCGCCATGTGCACCATGGTCTGTCCGAATGACGCCATCCGGCCGCTTCGGGCCCAAGAAGACGACAAACTCCGGTTTCACCGGAACCAGGGGGGGCAGGCCCGCAACCGAGGCGGCAGACGAAACGTTCCGGGGACCGTTCTGGATCGGATCAAGTTCATCCGGATTTCGATGCTGACCGACCCGGCCCTCGATGCCGGCCGTCACGAATTCGAGATCCGAACCCTGCTGGGTCGGGTGCTCGATCCGGAAGACAACCTCAAGTTCCTGAACCAGAACGGTTGGATTCCGCCGGTTCGAGAGATTTATCCCCTGGTGATCGGCAGCATGTCCTTCGGCGCCCTGTCCCCCACGATGTGGGAGGGGCTGCAGATGGGAGTGGCCTATCTGAACGAGCAGATGGGCATGCCGGTCCGCATGTGTACGGGGGAAGGCGGATGCCCGCCGAGGTTGCTTCGCTCCCGTTTTCTGAAATATGTCATCCTGCAGATTGCAAGCGGCTATTTCGGATGGGACGAGATCATCCATGCCCTGCCCCACATGAAAGAAGACCCCTGTGCCATCGAGATCAAATACGGCCAGGGTGCCAAACCCGGCGACGGCGGGCTGCTCATGTGGTACAAGGTGAACAAGCTCATTGCAGCCATCCGCGGGGTTCCGCCCGGCGTGAGCCTTCCCAGCCCGCCCACCCATCAGACCCAGTATTCCATCGAAGAGTCCGTCGCGAAGATGATCCAGTCCATGTACATGGCCTGGGGATTCCGGGTGCCGGTCTATCCGAAAATATCGGCCACATCCACGGCATTGGCTGTCTTGAACAACCTCGTCCGGAATCCTTACGCCGGAGGACTCGGCATCGACGGGGAAGACGGCGGAACAGGGGCGGCCTACAACGTGTCGATGAACCACATGGGGCACCCCATCGCCAGCAACATCCGGGATGCCTACCTCACCCTGGTGCAAAGCGGCAAGCAGAACGAAATTCCGTTGATTGCAGGCGGCGGCATCGGCAAGAGTGGAAACCTTGCAGCCAATGCGGCTGCGCTCATCATGTTGGGAGCCAGCGCCGTTCAGGTCGGCAAATCCATCATGCAGGCCACGGCCGGATGCCTCGGCAGCGAGACGGATCGGTGCAACATCTGCAACATCGGTCAGTGTCCCAAGGGCATCACCTCCCAGGACCCGAGGCTCTACCGTCGGCTCGACCCGGAAAAAGTGGCCGAGCGCCTGGTGGACGTCTATGTGAGCTTCGATACGGAATTGAAGAAAATCATTGCACCGCTCGGCCGTTCCACGGCGCTTCCCATCGGCATGTCGGATGCACTCGGTATTGACGATCGGGATGTGGCGGAACGGCTGCATATTCAATACGTCGTGTAGGAAACAGAAGGTTTTGCCATGAACGAACCGAAATGGACGGTCATTGAAGGGAAAGTGGACGGCAGGCGAATCTCCTCCCGGGTTCTCGAAGAAAGCATTCAAAAAGCCGTTGCGGAAGGCCATCGCCACCTCGAGGTACATGCCCTCGGGCATCACGGCATCGGGGGCAGGCTCTGGAAGGCAGGCAACAAGTCGGTGCATGTCCGGGTGCTGGGGCCATCGGGACAGCGGCTGGGGTCCCTCGGATTTCCGAATACCTTCATCGAAGTGATGGGACCTGCCTCGGATGATGTCGGCTGGTTGAACGCAGGAGCCCATATCGTGGTGCACGGCCATGCCACCAACGGGGTGGCCAACGGCATGGCCCAAGGCAAGATTTACATAGCGGGCAACATCGGTGCACGCGGCATGACCATGACGAAGCACAACCCGCGGTTTTCCCCGCCCGAGTTGTGGGTGCTCGGATCGGTGGGCGATTATTTCGGGGAATTCATGGCGGGAGGGATTGCCGTCGTCTGCGGCGTCGATCCCCAGGATCCGGAAAATGTCCTCGGATTTCGACCGCTGGTGGGCATGGTCGGCGGCATGGTGTTCTTCCGGGGGCCTCATGCCGGATACAGCCAGGTCGACGCCCGGATGGAAACCATCGACGACACCCGCTGGGAATGGCTTTCATCGAATCTCAAGGAATTTCTGCACGGCATCGGAAAACCGGACCTTCTGGAAGCCTTGAGCATGCGAGGGCAGTGGCGGCTTCTGGTTGCCCGCTCTCCGCAGGAGAAGGCCGCCTCGTTTCGGATGAGCGTATCGCAGTTCAGGGCTGAGGTTTGGGACAAGGAACTCGGAAAGGGCGGATTGATCGGGGATCTCGTCGATTTCGACCGAAGTCCCATTCCCCTGATTCCAACAGGGGAATTGCGCCGGTTTGTCCCGGTGTGGGAAAACCGCAAACACAAATCCCCCTGCGAAAATGCCTGCCCGAGCGGCATCCCCGTACACGAGCGCTGGCGACTCATCCGGGAGGGAAAGCTCGATGAAGCCGTCGATCTGGCCCTTCGTTATACCCCGTTTCCGGCAAGTGTGTGCGGCTATCTCTGCCCCAATCTGTGCATGCAGTCCTGCACCCGGCAGAACGCCCTCATGCCTGCCGTCGATATCACCCTGCTCGGCAAGGCGAGCATTTCGGCAAAATCGCCCGATTTGCCCGATCTTTCCGGAAAGCGGGTGGCCGTCATCGGAGGCGGCCCCGGCGGCATCTCGACGGCCTGGCAACTACGGATGAACGGCCATGAGGCCGTCGTCTTCGATATGGCCGATACACTGGGCGGAAAGCTTGCGACCGTCATCCCCAGGACCCGCGTGCCATCGGATGTGATCGATGCGGAATTGGAGCGGGCCAGGTCGCTTCTTCCCCAGGTCCAGCTCGAAAAACGGCTCACCAAGGCGGAGATGGCTGTCATCCGATCCGAGTACGACGCGGTCGTGATCGCTACGGGTGCCCAAAAACCCCGGATGCTTCCGGTGCCCGGCGTGGAGCGGGCCTTCTCGGCCCTCGAATTTCTGAAGCGGGCGCGCACGAACGACATCGATTGCGGGAAAAACGTCGTCGTGATCGGAGCCGGGAACGTGGGGTGCGACGTGGCCACCGAAGCCAAGCGGCTGGGAGCCCATCGCATCACCCTGATCGACGTTCAGGAGCCGGCCTCCTTCGGCAAGGAGCGCCAGCACGCCCAGGCTGCAGGGGCCATTTTCCGATACCCCTGTTTCACCCAGGCCATCGAAGCCGATGCCGTCGTGCTGACGACCGGAGAGCGCATTCCGGCCGACACGGTCGTCATTTCGATCGGGGATGTTCCCGATCTCGATTTCCTGCCGGAAGACGTCAAGACCGAGCGGGGATTCATCGTGACCGATGCCGATGGCCGAACGAGTGCGGCCGATATCTTCGCCATCGGAGATGCCGTCCGACCGGGGCTTCTGACGGATGCCATCGGCATGGGCCGAAAAGCGGCGCAGGCCATTCATCGGATGCTCGCCCGAACGCCCGAATGCCGGGATGAGCGATCGGTCATCGACAAGGGCCGGGTCAGCCTCGAATACTTCGATCCGCGCATCGAGCGCTTCGAGGACATCGATGCCTGCGGCAGCCAATGCGCATCCTGCGGCGCCTGCCGGGATTGCGGGGTGTGTGTGGCCGTCTGCCCCCAGGCAGCGATCGAACGGGTGGAGCTTCCCACCGGCGGCTACGAATACCGATCGATCGACGGTCGTTGCATCGGCTGCGGGTTCTGCGTGGGGGCCTGCCCCTGCGGCGTCTGGAATCTTGTGGAAAATTTCCGGATGGAATGATAAAGGATAGGGACGATGAAAGCCATTTTCGCCCTTGAAGACGGAAGGACCTTCCCCTGCAAGAGCTTCACCGGTCCCGGCGAAGCCTGGGGGGAGGCTGTATTCAACACCGGCATGAGCGGATATCAGGAAGTGCTGACGGACCCGTCCTATCGGGGGCAGGTCGTCACCATGACCTATCCGCTGATCGGCAACTACGGCGTAAACCCGGAAGACGTCGAATCCAACCGGATTCAGGTGGCCGCCTTCGTCATCCGGGAATACCAGCCCTGCTACAGCAACTGGCGGGCGACCCTGTCCCTGGCCGAATATCTGAAATCCCAGCATGTCATGGGAATCGAGGATCTCGATACCCGCGCCCTCACCCTGCACCTGCGCCAACGAGGCGCCATGAGGGCCTACATTTCAACGCAGGATCTGGATCCGCAGCGCTGTGTCGAAAAGGCCCGCTCCACCCCAAGCATGATCGGGCAGAACCTTGTCCGGGTGGTGACCCCCGAGCGGCCCTTCCGGTGGGAAAACGGCAGAGCGGTGTTCGACGATCCGCCGGAATCGTTGCTCCGATCCGATGCTTGGCGGCATCCCGAAAAAAAAGCCGTCATCGCCATGGACTGCGGGGCCAAATACAACATCCTGCGATGCCTCGAGGAAGCCGGTTGTGAAGTCATCGTCGTGCCTTCCGATACACCGGCCTCCGTCATCCGGGAGATGAAGCCGGACGGCATTTTTCTGTCGAACGGCCCCGGTGACCCCGAACCGGTTCAGGACACCGTTCAAACGGTCCGGGAGCTTCTCGGCTTCCGTCCCATGTTCGGGATCTGCCTGGGCATTCAAATGCTGGGCCTGGCCATGGGAGGCAGAACCTCCAAGCTCAAGTTCGGGCATCGAGGCGCCAACCAGCCGGTGAAAAACCTGTTGACCGGCCGGATCGAAATCACGTCCCAAAACCACGGATTCGTGGTCGATATCGACAGCCTCGATCCGACGTCCGTCGAAATCACCCATGTCAATCTCAACGACGGCACCCTCGAAGGCTTCCGTCACAAGAGCCTGCCGATCTTCGCCGTTCAGTACCATCCCGAAGCATCCCCCGGGCCGCATGACGCCCGATATCTCTTCGACGATTTCGTTCGCTTGATGGACCGATAACCCGACAACCGAAAACGATTCCCCATGCCCAAACGAACGGACATCCATTCCATTCTGATCATCGGCGCAGGTCCCATCATCATCAGCCAGGCCTGCGAATTCGATTATTCGGGAACCCAGGCCTGCAAAGCCCTCAAGGAAGAAGGCTACCGGGTGATTCTGGTCAACAGCAATCCGGCCACCATCATGACCGATCCGCAGATGGCCGATCGCACCTATATCGAGCCCATCACGCCCGATATCGTCGCCCGGATCATCGAAAAGGAACGGCCAGATGCCCTGTTGCCGACGTTGGGCGGCCAGACGGGCCTGAACACGGCTGTCGCCGTTGCCGAAGCCGGGGTGCTGGAACGATACGGAGTCGAGATGATCGGGGCATCGCTTCCCGCCATCAAGAAGGCCGAGGACCGGGACCTTTTCCGCCAGGCCATGCAGCGGATCGGGCTGCGCATTCCCAAAAGCGGAATCGCCACCGACATGGATCAATGCCGTGCCATCGTCAAGGAGATCGGTTTTCCGATCATCGTGCGACCCAGCTTCACCCTGGGCGGAACAGGGGGAGGAGTGGCCTACAATCCGGAAGATCTGGAGATG
>Ga0272446_1007503_pt1 | contig 10823 bp, 8 predicted proteins | sample YNPCB0061_FD_194587 | JGI IMG/M metagenome (GOLD analysis project Ga0272446, IMG submission 194587) | Hot spring microbial mat communities from Yellowstone National Park, WY, United States - YNP-CB-006-1 | ecosystem: Environmental > Aquatic > Thermal springs > Hot (42-90C) > Sediment | place...
GGTTACCGCCGGTGGTGATGACAGCCTTGCCAGTGGGGCAGTAGCCGATCTGGCGGGCCTCGGCCTGGATGGCCGGACCCCCGGCCCGGTTGATGGCGCCGTCCACGCCGCCGCCGACCCGGAGCTGTTCATTGGCGGCATTGACAATGGCCTCGGTATCCTGCTGAGTGATATCGCCTTCCACAATTTCCAGGATGGCTTCATTGACCTTAACCTGCATAAATTACCCTCCCATTCTTGCTGGTTGGCCGGTTACCAGGCAACCGGTCCAAAGCCTTCGGCATTAACCATTGCTCGTTGCCTTTTGACCGGCAACCTTTGCCCTGTCGCCGATTGACGAATTCCCCGCCACAGCTTATATTGTAGCAGAATCAAGCATTCTCTTTGAAAAAAGATATCTGGAGGTATCAACTTTGTCCTATCTTATTGCCATGGCCGGGAAGGGCGGCACCGGCAAAACCACGCTGGCCGGTTTGGCCGTCCGCTATCTCATCGAACACGGCAAGAAGCCGGTCCTGGCCGTTGACGCCGACGCCAACAGCAACCTCAATGAAGTTCTGGGGGTCACCGTCGAGATGACCGTGGGCCAGGCCCGGGAAGAAGTGAAGGCCGGCGGCGGCCGGGTAGACATGACCAAAGATCAGCTGGTGGAATTCCGCATTAATCAGTGCCTGGTGGAAGCCGATGGCTTTGATCTCATCTGTATGGGACAGCCCGAAGGCGCCGGCTGCTACTGCGCCGCCAACAACCTGATCAGCCACTATATGGAAGTCTTAGCCAAGAATTACCCCTATATTGTCATGGATAATGAGGCCGGCATGGAGCACCTGAGCCGCCTGACCACCAAAGACGTGGATCTGCTGCTCATCGTCAGCGACCCGTCGTTCCGGGGCATCCAGGCGGCCCGCCGGGTCCATGAAGTGGCCAAGAGCCTGAAAATCGTTGTCGGTGCCGCCGCCCTCATCGTCAATCGGGTGACCAACGGCATCCCGCCCCGCAGCCTGGCGGAGATCCAGAATTGGGGGCTGCCCCTGGTCGGCGTAATCCCGGAAGATCCGTTGATCGCCGAATACGACGGCTTGGGCAAACCCACCGTCACCCTGCCGGCCGACGCCGTGGCCGTCAGATCGGTTAACGAGATTTTCGATAAAGTGATAAAGTAATATCAAGGGTTCAGGGCTTTTCTCATCCTTGGATTCCCTCCTAGCCAACGGCAAGCGTGGGACTGGAACCTAACCATGGACGCGGTGGTCATCTTGGGGGCGCGCCTCGGTCGGGATGGCTATCCGGGACGGGTAGCCCGCTTCCGCCTGGAGTATGCCCTCCCCGTAGTTATCGAAGCCTATCCCGAGAGTATTGTAGTGATCACCGGCGGTCGACTGCCGGGGCGGCCATGCAGCGAGGCTCAGGCCATGGGGGCTTGGGCCGTGCAACAAGCGGCGGCGCGGTGGGGCGAGGCCGTCGCCACTGAGCTGGCGGCCCGTCTGCTTCCGGAAGAACTCAGCCGCAACACGGCAGAATCGGCGCACAACACCGCCCTGTTGCTGGAGCGGCATGGTTTAAGACGTGCCGGTGTGGTCACCGATACCCTGCACATGCCTCGGGTCCGGTATCTATTTAGCCAGACTTTTGCGCCCCGGCAGTTGGAATTCCGGCCCCTGCCGGCCCCCGGCCTCCTGCAGGATTATTGGCGCCGGCGCCGCCTCCTGCGCCTCAGCAAATTTCTGCTGCGGGAAGCCGCGGCCTGGGTCAAGGTCTGGGGCAGGAACATCTGGTAAACCAGAAGGCGGCAACCTTGCCGGGGCGATTCTTACCATCCCTTCGTTGTCCTGACGCCAGCCTGGAGCCCTCGTAAGAAAATTGGCCAAGCCTCATCTCTCCCCAGACAATTTCCTTTCCAGATTTTTTCCCGCTGATTATAATCAGATAAAAGAGTGGCCGTGGCAGCGAGAAGGCACGTCGCTGCCAGACACTGGCGACAACAAAGGACACCCGGGAATGCCAGGCTTGGAGAAGACCCTGCGGGAGATCAGTCGGCGCTTGCATGCCAGTCAAGAGGCAGAGGAAATCGCCACTCTCCTGGTGAACCACCTGGCCCAGGCTCTGGGAGCGCCAGGCGCCGTCTTGCAACTTTGCCGTTCCCGGGAAGATACCCCCTTTCTGACAAAAGCCTGGGGGTGGGGAGAACAGTATCAAACGGGGCTGAAATCGGATCCGGATCAGACTGTCGGCCAGCCTGACTACCAGCTGGTGTTGGTGCTCCAGCAACCGGAATTGGCAGCCTGTTTGGTGCCCGTGCCAGACCCTCCAGGAGCCATCGAGACCTTAATCTGGCTTCCCCTTGGCGGCCAGGAGGATTGGTGGGGTGGCCTTTACCTGTTGTTTGACCGCCGCCCGGAGTGGGCGCCGGCCATCCTCGACGATCTGGCCGACCTGGCACAACAAAGCACCTGCGTTCTGGCCAAAGTCCAGCTCATCGCCAAACAGCAACAGGAGTTCGCCTGGCTGGCTCAACAGACGGAACGGTTAACGGCCCTGGGACGGTTGGCCGCCGGCGTTGCCCATGAATTGAACAACCCCTTGGCCAGTATTCTTCTTTACAGCAGCAACCTGCTGAAAAAGGTGCCGGCCGACGGCCGGCTCCACGAGGGCCTGAGTGTCATCATCCAGGAGACCAAGCGCTGCAAGGCCCTGATCCAGGAACTCCTGGAACTGGCCCGCAACAAAGAACCCAAAAAGATCGTCGCCAATCTCAACGCCATCCTCGCCAAGGTTGCCAACCTCCTGGAAAACGAATTCCGCCGCCGGGCTGTGCGGCTGCGCCAGGAACTGGACCCACAATTGCCAGACCTCCTCCTTGACATCGGCCAACTGCAGCAGGTCTTCGTCCATCTGCTCCTCAATGCCCTTGAAGCGGTCTCCGCCAAGGGAGAAGTGGCCCTCGCCAGCCGCTGGGACCGGGAACAACAAAGGGCGGTCATCACCATCACGGATAACGGCTGTGGCATCCCGCCTGAGAACCTGGCGCGGCTCTTTGAGCCGTTCTTCTCCACCAAACCCCGGAGCACCGGCCTGGGACTGACCGTAAGTCTGGGGTTTGTCCAGAATCATCAGGGAGATATTCAGATAGCCAGCGAGCCGGGACAAGGAACTCGCGTCACCGTCACCATACCCGGCTCCACCGGGCCGACCCTGGCCCCGAGGTCAGGTCTCTGATGCCGGCCGGTACGGTGCTCATCATTGACGATGAACCGGTCATCGGCCTGGTCTGCCGCCTGGTCCTGGAAGAACAGGACTACCAGGTGGAAGTCTGCCAGACCGGCCGGGAAGGGTTGGAAAAACTGCGTACCGGGGACTATGATGTCGCCCTCTTGGATTTCAAACTCCCGGACCTGGAGGGCATGGAGATCCTGCGGACCATCCAACAGGAGCGCCTCAGTCCCTACCCCATCGTCATGACCGCCTTCTCCACCGTGGAGAATGCCGTTGCCGCCATGAAGGCCGGGGCCTTTGATTATCTGGCCAAACCCTTTACCGATGATGAACTCCTCATTACCGTCTCCAAGGCGGTGGAAAAGAAGCGCCTGGTGGAGGAAAATCTGGCTCTGCGCCAACAACTGGTGGAGACCTACGGCTTTTCCAATATCATCGGCGAAAACGCCGCCATACAGAAAATCTTTGTGGAGATCAGCAAAGTGGCCCCCACCGATACCACCGTCTTGATCTGCGGCGAACCGGGCACCGGCAAGGAGCTCTTTGCCCGGGCCATTCACACCTACAGCCGGCGGGCCGGCCACCAGTTTGTCGCCATCGATTGCAGCACCCTCTCCCCTACCCTCCTGGAAAGCGAACTTTTCGGCCACGTCAAGGGCGCTTTTACCGGCGCCAACAGAGACAAGCCGGGGATTTTTGAGGTGGCCCACAAGGGCACCCTGTTTCTGGATGAAGTGGCCAACCTGAGCCTGGAAATCCAGGGCAAGCTCCTGCGCGTCCTGGAAACCCATGATTACAAACCGGTGGGAGCCAGCCAGGTGAAGAAAACCGATGCCCGGGTGTTGGCGGCCACCAGTCGGGACCTGAAGGCCATGGTGCAGGAGGGCACGTTCCGGGATGACCTTTATTATCGCCTCAATGTCTTTCCCATCTATCTGCCGCCGCTGCGGGCCCGCCAGGACGACATCCCCCGTCTGGCCTATCATTTTCTCCGCCACTTCAGCCGCAAGATCGGCAAGCCGCTGGAGGGCTTCACCTCGGAAGCCCTGGAAATGCTCGCCGCCTATCCCTGGCCGGGAAATGTCCGCCAGTTGAAAAACCTGGTGGAGCGGTTGGTCATCCTGGTGGACCATCCCGTTCTGGATGACGTTGATCTGTTGGAACATCTGGACCGCCGGGGCTGGCGTACCGAGACCATCCCGGCAACGCTGCAGGAGCTCAAAGAGGCCAAAAAACGGCTGTTGGAAGAAACCTACGGCCGCCTGGAGAAGGCCTTCCTGCTCAAAGCCTTGCATGCCGCCGGCCAAAACATCAGCGCGGCAGCCCGCCGGGTGGGTATGCAGCGTTCCAACTTCTCGGCTCTCTTAAAAAAGCACCGCCTCTCGCCGGAACGCCAGGATTCCTGAACCAGGCAGGCGCGTCTGGCCAATCAGGGCCGGCCGGATCCTTCAGGCAAAGCGCAACTGCATGAGATAGAAGGCGTCGTTCTCGTAATCAGCATCCACATTGACCACCTTCAGGGTCTTAAAGCCGAATTTCTCATAAAGCCGTTTGGCATTGGTCTTGGGAATCTCCACGTCCAGCTCAACCGTGGCGATCTTTTTATCCCGGAGAATGGCCAAGGCCTGCTCCAGAAGGTGGGAAGCTATGCCCCGACCCTGGGCCTCGGGATGGACGGCAATCCGCATGATCACCGCCCTTCTGGCCACCTCGCAGGCACAGGCGACAATAAAACCCAGGATCCTGCCGTCCTCCTCATAGACCAGGAAGAGATCCCGGAGAGCTGGACAGAACTGGCTTTCATTCCATTGTTTGGGAAAACAGAGCCGTTCGACCGCCATGATCTGCGCTATATCATCGGGCTGCGCCGCCCTGATGACTCCCGCCCCATCGCTCGGCTGCATAGCTGCCCCCTTTGCTAAAAAGGAAAGAAAGTTTTCCTTATATTTTACTAAAAATTGCTGGCGCTTGATAGTTTTTTGCCTCCAGTCGGCTCGGAACGCAGTAAAAGAGGGGGCGGTGGGGGCTGGTCGGGATGCCGGGGTGGCGCGGCTCGGCAGGCTTGGCAACGGTTGGCCTGGTGGTCTGCCGGTGGGAAAAAAATGCTGTTCCTGGTCCTGTCGGGCAGCCAAGAGACCAAGGTCTAGTCGGGGTTCAGGGAGGGGGGCAGCGGGCGGCGTCCCCAAGCCCCCTCCCCGAAAAGCAGTTTTGAATAACCTGTTAAGAAAGCTTGGCGGCAGCCGCTTGAGAAGGTGCCGTGGCCTCAATGGTTTTGGCCACCTCCGCCAGGTGTTGCAGGAACGGGCTGTCCTCCGGCTTTAAGAGACTGAGCTGACCGGCATCGGCGCTCTCCAGGACCTTGGGGTCAAAGGGCAGGGATCCCAGGTAAGGCACTTTGGTCAGGGTGGCCAGACGCTGGCCACCGCCGGTGGAGAACAGGGGGATCTCCTTGCCGCAATCGGGGCAGATCAGGCGGCCCATGTTCTCCAGGAGGCCGACGATATGGATGTTGGTCTTCCAGCAGAAATCAATGGATTTGCGGACGTCCGCCAAGGAAATTTCCTGGGGGGTGGTGACGATGACCGCCTCCACTTCGGGAATGGTCTGCACCACAGACAGCGGTTCGTCGCCGGTGCCCGGCGGCGCGTCGATGACCAGGTAGTCCAGGCGACCCCAATCAATATCCGAGATAAACTGCCGGATGGCCGAATGTTTGAGCGGCCCCCGCCAGATAACGGCGCTCTCCCGGTCAGGCATAAAGGCCTCAATGGATACCACCTTCAGGTTGGCCACGCCAGGAGGAGTATAAAACAATTGGCGTTCTTCCACATTCAGCGGCCCGCTCAGGCCCAGCATGCGCAGGACATTGGGGCCGTGCAGATCTACATCCATCAGTCCCACCTGATAGCCCCGGCGGGCCAGGGTCAAAGCCAGACTGACGGCCACACTGCTTTTGCCGACGCCGCCTTTGCCACTCATGACCAGCAGTTTCCGGCCGATCTGGTTCAAGGCGGCCCGCAATAAAGCTTCCTCAAAATGCTCTTCGCCACCTGTGTGACTGTGGGTTTGGCCGCAAGTGGTGCTGGCCCCACAGGTGGAGCAGGCATTTTTTTCCGAATCATGGTCTGAAGTTGACATCGAATATACCTCGTCACAAAGATTTATGATGCGTTTGCTGAAAATTTCTTGTTGGCCAGGGCCGTCGTCGGCAAGCAATCGACCGCCCCGAGCGGCCACACCATTGGCCAACCGATCCCACCCGGCGATAATCCTGCAGACCGGCGGGAACCAACGGCGCGCCGTCAGGTCTGGATATTTTAGGGGCTATGGGTTGTGGGCAGGGTCTGGGTTCTTGTCACCGGGGGAGCCGCCGCGCTTCTATTTGAACCAAAGTTCACATATAATCTATGTCGCCACCGCCCCCCTGTCAAGAGAAAAGCAGGAGCTTCTGGCATTGTGGCAGTCTGCGCCGCTCGGGTTGGCCGGATGCGAACACTGCCCGGGGCAGTACCCCTGGACTCAAACTTCTTCCCAATGGATGCAGGCGGTGGGGCAATTGTCCATGGCGTTTTGGATCATCTCGGGATCGGCGCCCCCTTGATTGCTGATAATGGCATAACCTTCTCTATCGTCCATCTGAAAGACCTGGGGGCAGAATTCGACGCAGACCCTGCAGCCGATACATTCGGCATATACAATAGAAGGCACGTGCACTGTCGTTTTCATACTCACCTTGCCGTTGGCCGAACAGTTTTCCTGCTTGCCGGCCGCGAGCCAACCGCGGCTGAGCCGCCGGGGCCGGAGGCTGCCTTACAACCTAACCAAAACCGGCCATTTTGTCAATCTGGCGGGTCGGCTCCGAGTCAGCGCCCCAAGCAGTGAAAATATCCTATGTCTCACAAGGCAGACGTGCTAAAATCAATAATTGTACAATAGTCTGTGGTGCATGCATGGCAGCAAGCTGGAGACTGAGAGCGAACCTCAGAGTATTCCGGAGAATGGCATGAGTCCCGATAAACAGTTTTATCATCTGGCCCTGGTGGGCGCCGGCCGCCATGGCATGGCCATCATGGAGGCCCTGGTACCGTCACGGCGGGACGATCAGGCCCTGCGGTTGGTGGGAGTGGCTGATATTGATCCCCAGGCCCCGGGCATTCTCTATGCTCGTCGCCATCAAATCCCGATTTTTCAGGACCTGGCAGACCTGGTAAAGTTGCCCGGCATCGACATCGTGGTGAACGCCACCGGGGTCCCGGCGGTCTCCGACCGTTTACAGACCCTCTGTCCGGCCACCGTTTCTATCTTGAACTGTGATCGCACGGTGCCATGGGAAGATTTCTGGGACTCGGTCTCAAAAAGCTTGCGGTTTACCGATGAAGTCGAAGTCATCAGGATCGGCATTATCGGCGGTGGCAAGGCCTGCCAGGACGTGTTGGCCCAGGCCTTGAAAAGCAACAGCACCCGGAGCCGCATGCAGATTATCGGCGTGGCCGATCCCGACCCTGAGGCTTTAGGGGTCGTTATGGCCCAACGTATGGGAATTCCAACTTATAAGGATTGCCTGCCGATTCTTGAGGCAGCCCCTGATCTCATCCTGGAACTCACCGGCAATAATAAGGTTCGGGAGTTGCTCCGGCAGAGAAAACCAGACCAGACCCAGATCATTGATCATGTGCAATCCAGATTGTTATGGGAACTGTTTAAAAAAGAAGAGGATCGCCTGCGCCTCCGCGTGGAGAGTGAGATTAAATTAGCAGATCAGCGCAACCGCTTCCAGCGCATCTTTGACCACCTGCCGGATCCGGTCCTGGTCCTCAATGAGGATTATATTGTCGAGGAGGTGAACCAGACCTTTCTCAACCAGTTTAACAAAAGTCTTGATGAGGTCATCGGCCGACCTTGTTATCAGATCTTTCATCAATTGGACGGGCCCTGTGATCACTATGGCCTGGTCTGCCCCCTGCCGCAGGTCGTGCAACTGTGTGCAACCCAGAGCGTTATCCAACGTTTTCCCCGGGAAGACGGTTGTCAGATATTCCATGAAATCACCATGTCGGCTCTCTGCCCGCCGGAGGGCCGCCGGCGCAAACGGGTCATCGAGGTTATCAAAGACGTCACGGCCAAGCGGCAGTTGGAAGAGGCCTTGCACCTCTCAGAGGAACGAACCCGGCAACTGCTCAAACAGACGATTGCCGGCAAAAAATTTTTGGAGACGATCCTAAATGGTATCAATGATCAGATGATGGTCATCGACCTGGATTATCGGATCGTTGAAGTAAACCGGGCCCTCCTGGAAATGGTTGGCATGCGCCGCGAGGATGTGGTGGGGAAGCACTGTTACGAAGTGTCCCATCACCTCCAGGAACCCTGCTCCAGCCCGGATCACCCCTGCCCCTTGAAGGATGCAGTGGCCAACGGCAAAGCTGCCTCCACCACCCACGTGCACTTTGCCAAGGATGGCCGGGAGCATTATATCCACGTGGTCTGCCACCCCATCTTTGATGAAAGCGGCAAAGTAGTGCGGGTCATCGATCTCTCCCGGGATATCACCAAGGAAGTCATCGATCGGACACGTATGCTGCATGATGACAAAATGACCTCCCTGGGAAGGCTGTCGGCCAGCGTCGTCCACGAAATCAACAATCCCTTGACCGGGATCTTAAATTTCATCAAGCTCATGCAGAGGATGCTTAACAAGGGGCAGCCCAGCGAGGCTGACCTGGCCAATATGAAGACGTATCTGGAAATGGTCTATAACGAAACCTCCCGGGTGAGCAAGACCGTCTCCAATCTGTTGGCCTTTTCCCGGAAGACCAAACCAGAATTCACCGTCGTTGATTTGCATCAACTCATCGAGGAGACCTTGGCCCTGACGGAATACCAGATGCGCTTGCAGGGTATCACCGTCAAGCGCCAGTTCGCCGACAACCTCCTGCCCGTGAGTGCTGATCCGGGTCAATTGAAGCAGGCCCTCCTCAATCTCTTTTTGAACGCCCAGGACGCCATGCCCCAAGGAGGCACCCTGACCGTCCAGACCAAAAATTATCACAATAGAGAGGTCATCATCCGGGTCACCGATACGGGTGTGGGCATTCCCAAAGAAAGTTTTTCCCAGATCTTTGAACCGTTCTATACTACGAAGAAAAAAGGGGGAGTAGGCTTGGGCCTGTCGGTGGTTTATGGTATCATCCGGGATCATAAAGGCCTGATCAAGGTCGACAGCATCGTCGGGCAGGGGACCACCTTTACCATCCGTCTGCCTGCCATGAAACTGGGGGGAGAGCGTGCTGCCGCATAAAAAGATCAGAATTCTGGTGGTGGACGACGAACCGAGCATCCGCGAGTCCCTGAGCGGCTGGCTCCGCCAGGACGGCTTCGAGGTAGATACCGCCGCAGACGGCGCTGCGGCCCTGGCCATGACCAAAGAAAATCGCTATGACATCATGCTCATCGACGTTAAGATGCCGGAGATGGATGGGCTCACTCTCCTGAAAAAGCTCAAAGAAGTCGAACCCGAGGTGGCGGTGGTGATGATGACCGCCCATGGGGCCATCCAGGATGCGGTCGATGCCATGCGCCTGGGTGCCTATGACTACCTCCTCAAACCCTTTGACCTGGAAGAATTAAGTCTGACCGTCGATAAGTTGGTGCGCCTGCAAACCTTGGCCATGGAAAACCTGATTTTAAAGGATCGCATGGCCACCATGACCCGCTTTGAGAATCTGGTGGGCCAATCCCCTCCCATGTTGGCCTTGTTCGAGGCCATTGTCGACGTGGCCCAAACGGACGCCACCGTCCTGATCACCGGCGAGACAGGCACCGGCAAGGAATTGGTGGCCCGGGCCATCCACGCCCAGAGCCCCCGCTGCTATGGCCCGTTTATCGCCATCAACTGCGGTGCCTTTACCGAACATCTGCTGGAGAGTGAACTTTTTGGCCATGAAAAAGGCGCCTTTACCGACGCCAAATTTGCCAAAAAAGGCCGGCTGGAGATGGCAGATGCCGGGACGCTCTTTCTGGATGAAATCGGCGACATCTCCATGAAGATGCAGATTGACCTGCTCCGGGTGTTGGAAACCCATGAATTCTCCCGGGTAGGCGGCACGGTCACCCTGCACAGTGATTTTCGGGTCATCGCCGCCACCAACCGGGATCTGAAAGAGGCCATTGCCCAGAAGACCTTCCGGCAGGATCTCTACTACCGCCTGAACGTGGTGCATCTGCATGTGCCGCCGCTGCGGGAGCGGGTCGAAGATATCCCGCTGTTGGCGCACCACTTCTTGCGGCGGTTTGCCACCGAGACGAATAAGAAGATCGATTCCATCCATCCCGACGCCTTGGAGGCCATGAAACGGTATAGCTGGCCGGGAAACGTCCGGGAGCTGGAAAACGCCATTGAACGGGCCGTGGTGGTACAGAAGGGCCGGCAGATAACCGTGGCCGACCTCCCCTTTGGCTCCCAACCGGAGCAGGAACCGGCCGCCGCCCAATTGACCCTGGAAGAAATGGAGCGGCAGCATATCGCCCGCATCCTGGCGGCGCAAGGGGGCAACATCTCCACCACCGCCAAGATCCTGGGCATCAACCGCACGACCCTCTATCACAAGATC
>Ga0272446_1007504_pt1 | contig 10822 bp, 12 predicted proteins | sample YNPCB0061_FD_194587 | JGI IMG/M metagenome (GOLD analysis project Ga0272446, IMG submission 194587) | Hot spring microbial mat communities from Yellowstone National Park, WY, United States - YNP-CB-006-1 | ecosystem: Environmental > Aquatic > Thermal springs > Hot (42-90C) > Sediment | place...
ACCATAAGCCAGATGGCGCAGCAAACGCGTCAGGCCGTGGGTCAGCAGCACATCCCAGTCGAAGGGCGGTTCGGAACGGGATGCATCGTTTCGGAAAGACGGCTCCAGAGAGAGCAGGTGACGCCAATGGTACCGTTCCGGATCGAGACCGTCTCGAGACACAGACCCAATGCAGGCAATCGCTTCACGCCCCGCATTTGTCCATCCACCGGCATGCGTCCAACCGCGCCGCTCGTTCCGAAGCACATAGAATGCCACAACGTCTTCGAGCTCTTCCTGAGTGGCACTCGCCAAGAGGGCATTCGTCTCTGCAGAAATACGCGCACGGATGCGCCGCAACATTTCCGAATCCGGTTCTGCAAGAACCGGATCCACCGCAGCCGCAGCCAGCAAAAAGACGCATCCCATCAGAAGAGTGCCCATTCGAAAGAGCCTTGTTCTGCGAACATGAGCGGTATTCCGAAACTCCATCGATTCGTTCACCGAAGAAAATCCTTTACGACAGCAATCATTGCATCGGTTCGATTCGCATCGATCCAGATGATGTTCTTTTCTTTCTGAAACCAGGTCATCTGCCGTTTGGCATAATGCCGGGTGTCACGCTTCAAGGTTCGCACCGTTTCATCCCAGTTCATCCTCCCCTCGATGAAATCGACCAGATGTCGGTATCCAAGCGACTGCATCGATGCAAGCCCTGCAGCGTACCCCATTTGCAGCAGACGTTCGACTTCCTGAAGGAATCCATTTTCCAACATGTCATCCACCCGACGATCGATGCGCCCATACAGCACTTCCCGTTCCCGATACAGTCCGATCACGCAAGTCGCATAGCGTTCCGAACGAAAACCATGGTCCTTCAGGTACGACGAAAACGGCCTACCGGTGGAAAGGCTGACTTCGAGTGCACGCAGGATGCGCTGCGTGTCGTTCGGATGAAGCGCTGCAGCGCTTTGGGGATCCAACTCCCGCAGCCGGGCATACAATGCGGCAGGTCCTTTTTCTGAGACCTCCGTCCGTAAGACGGACCGAATCAGAGGATCGATTTGCGGGGCCGGAAACAACCCATACCGAAGGGCTCGAATGTACAGGCCCGTACCTCCAACGACAAGAACGGGAATCTTCCGCCTGAAATCATCCTCGATGACCGCATCCGCAAGAGCGACGTACTGCTGGGCATTGAAAGTCCCATCCGGATCCACCACATCGATCAGATGATGGGGCACCGCAGCCCGCTCGGCCGGCGTTGGTTTGGCGGTTCCGATGTCCATGTAACGATAAACCTGCATCGAGTCGGCGCTCACGATAACGGCGCCGATCGCTTGTGCGATTTCGATGGCAGCGGCGGTTTTACCCGTTCCCGTAGGACCGCAGATCACGACGATTCGAATTGGAGCGGATTCCGAGGACATGATGGGGATCACCGTTCACGTCAATAGGTATAGGATAACCATAATCAAAAGGACTTCTCTTTTCAACAGGATTCGGCCCGTTCTCAGGATCTCTTCAGGTGCCTCACGACAACAGGGAGACTTCTCGTGGTGATGGGCCTCAAGCAGGCGGACCACCATCGCCCCTTGTGCATCCATTTTCTTTTTTATTGACAAGCTTTGCCCCAACCATTAAGAAAAATTCTTTTCGAAATGCGACGCATCCATTCCGATACCGATAGGTATCCTTGCTGTTAACGTAAACATCGACAGGAGCACATCATGGCAAACAACGTGATCGGATCCGCAATGGTCGTCGGTGGCGGGATTGCAGGTATGCAGGCAGCCATCGATCTCGCCGATTCCGGGTATTATGTCTATCTGGTGGAAAAAGGGCCTTCCATCGGTGGGGTGATGGCCCAGTTGGACAAGACCTTTCCCACCAACGATTGCGCGATGTGAATCATCTCGCCCAAACTGGTCGAGGTCGGCCGGCATCTAAACATCGAGTTGAGAACATTGAGCGAAGTCCAGTCCATTCAGGGGGAAGCGGGCAATTTCGACGTGGAATTGCTTCAGAAACCCCGTTATATCGACCCCAACAAATGCATTGCCTGTGGGGCCTGTGCCGAAAAATGCCCCAAAAAGGTCGATGATCCGTACAACGCCGGGTTATCCAAGCGAAAGGCCGCATATGTGGAATATGCCCAGGCCGTCCCGCTCAAGTACGCCATCGATCCGAACCATTGTATTTTCCTTCAGAAGGGCAAATGCGGGGCCTGTAAGAAAATCTGCCCGACCGGGGCCGTCGATTTCGATCAGAAACCCCAGACGGTTCATCTGAACGTGGGCTCGGTGGTGCTCGCTCCCGGTTTTACCCCCTTCAATCCTTCCATCTTCGACAACTACCAGTACGCCAAGCTCCCCAATGTCGTGACATCCCTCGAATACGAGCGGATTCTTTCGGCATCGGGGCCGACCCATGGTCACATCACCCGACCTTCCGACGGAAAGTCGCCGAAAAAGATCGCCTGGTTCCAGTGCGTGGGTTCGCGGGATCTCAACAAGTGCGACCATGCCTATTGTTCGTCCGTATGCTGCATGTACGCCATCAAGGAAGCCGTCATATCGAAGGAACATGAAGGCGGTGATCTCGATTGCGCCATCTTCTTCATGGACATGAGAACCCACGGAAAAGAATTCGAGCGCTTCTACGACAACGCCAAAACAAAGCAAGGCGTCCGCTTCATCCGCAGCAGGGTGCATACCATCACCCCCGTCGGGGATACGGGCGATCTGGAAGTCCGGTATGTTGCAGAAGACGGATCCATCCAGAAGGAAGTCTTCGAGATGGTCGTTCTGTCGATCGGCCTGGAAACCTCTTCCGAAGTGGTGCAACTTGCCGAGCGGCTTGGCGTGGATCTGACCCCGGGCAAGTTCTGCGACACCTCGTCCTTCGAACCGGTGGCCACATCCCGCAGAGGAATCTACGTTTGCGGCGCGTTTCAAGGGCCGAAGGACATACCGCAGGCCGTCATCGACGCCAGCGCCGCAGCATCGGCTGCAGGTGAAATCCTCACAGAGGCCCGGGGAAGCCTGATCCGAAAAGCGGAGAAGATTCCACAGACGGACATCGCCGGGCAGCGGCCCCGAATCGGGGTCTTCGTCTGCCGCTGCGGAATCAACATTGCAGGGGTGGTGGACGTTCCGGCAGTCGCCGAATACGCCAAGACCCTGCCCTATGTCGAATTCGCGACCGACAACCTCTATTCCTGCTCTCAGGATACCCAGAACGCGATCGCCCAACTGATCAAGGAAAAGGGCTTGAACCGGGTGGTCGTAGCCGCCTGCACCCCCAAAACCCACGAGCCGCTTTTCCAGGAAACCCTGGTCAACGCCGGTTTGAACAAATACCTGTTTGAAATGACCAATATCCGGAATCAGGATTCCTGGGTCCACAAGGATGTTCCCGAAAAGGCCACCGAAAAGGCCAAGGATCTCATCCGGATGGCGGTTCAGAAGGTCGCCCTCATGGAACCCCTCGAGGAGGCCGAGCTGCAGGTCAATCAGGCGGCCCTGGTGATCGGCGGCGGCATCGCCGGCATGGCTGCAGCCAGAAGCCTCGCCAACCAGGGATATGTCACCCACATCGTCGAAAAAGGCGGCGCCCTGGGCGGGCAGGCCCGCAACCTGTACCGGACGGCCAAGGGAGAGGACATTCAGAGCGAACTTTCCCGGATGATCGACATGGTGACAAACGATTCGAACATCACCGTCCATCTCAACGCGACCATCGAATCCGTCGAAGGATTTGTCGGCAATTTCAAGACAACCATCGCATCCGGGGACGGCGCCACCCAGGTGATCGAACACGGGGTCGCCATCATCGCAACCGGCGCATCGCCCTACAAGCCGGCAGAATACGACTATGGAAAGGATCCGAGAATCCTGACCAGCCTCGAACTCGATCGAAAACTGCTGGATAACGACCCGGCACTGAACGACATGGAAACGGCTGTTTTCATTCAGTGCGTCGGCTCCCGGGAACCCGATCGAATGTATTGCTCCAGGGTCTGCTGCACCCATTCCATCGACAATGCCTTGAGCTTGAAGAAGCGTAACCCCGATATGAACGTTTTCATTCTCTATCGGGACATCCGCACGTACGGAGAGCGGGAGCTGCTTTACAAGAAGGCCAGGGAAGCGGGCATCATCTTCATCCGTTATTCCCTCGACAAAAAACCGATGGTTCAGACCGGTTCCGGCAAACCCCGGGTGGTCGTGACGGATCACGTTCTCGGCAAATCCATCGAGATCGAGGCCGATATGGTGACACTCGCCACGGCCGTGGTTCCGGCCAAGGACGAACGGCTGGCGAATTTCTTCAAGGTCCCCATGAACGATGACGGATTCTTTATCGAACGTCACGCCAAACTGGGACCGTCGGAATTTGCAACCGACGGGGTTTTCCTGTGCGGGCTTGCCCATTATCCCAAGCCCATCGATGAATCCATCGCCCAGGCCCGCGCCGCAGCCTCCCGGGCCATGACGCTTCTGGCGCGGAAATCCATTTACACCAGCGGGAACGTGGCCAAGGTCAATCCGGCCATGTGTTCCTCATGCGGCGTTTGCGTGTCGGTCTGCCCCTATTCCGCACCATCCTTCATCGAAGAGACGGCTCGGTTCTTCCCCGGAAAGGCGCAGATCAATCCGGTATTGTGCAAAGGATGCGGACTTTGTGTCGCTTCCTGCCGATCCGGCGCCATTCACTTGAAAGGGTTCGACAACGATCAGATTTTCGCCCAAATTTTCGCATTGGACGAAGCGGTTTAAGACACTAGGACATCACCATCCGCCTGCTGAAGGCGCTTACTATAAGGAGATCGACATGACGCAGTGGGAACCCAAAATCGTCAGCTTTCTGTGTAACTGGTGCAGTTACGGTGCCGCGGATCTGGCAGGAGTCAGCCGCATGCAATATCCGCCGAATCTGCGTGTCATCCGGATTCCCTGTACGGGAAGAATGAGCCCGAAATTTTTTCTGGCTTCCTTGAGGGAAGGAGCGGACGGCGTCTGGGTCTCGGGCTGACACCCCGGTGAATGTCATTACCTGGAAGGTAATTACTATGCACGTCGGAAATTCGCCCTTTTCAATAACCTCATGGAACACATGGGTGTGGAGCCTGGAAGATTGCAGTTTTCGTGGATATCCTCGGCCGAATCGACGAAATTCGTCGATGTCGCCAAGAAGGTGACCGAATCGGTTCAGGCCTTGGGCCCCAACACCAAATTCAAGAAATCCAAATAAGGTGACGTCATATGTCAGCGAAAATAGAAGCGATTCGACAAATCGCCCGAAGGCTCCTTTCGGAGGGCAAGGTCGACATGGTGATCGGGTTTCGTCGCGGAACCCTTCCCATGATGAACGAGCCCTGCTTCATCCGGAAAGCCGAAGAGGCCGATCGACTGGTGTGGGACAGCCACTGCGGAATCAATCTGGCCAATTACGTGACCGATCGAAAGGAACGGGTTGCCGTCGTGGCCAAAGGATGTGATTCCAGAAACCTCGTGAACCACATCATCGAAAACAAGATCAAACGTGAAAAGCTGGTCGTGATCGGTGTTTGCTGCGACGGAATGCTCGACAAGCGACTCATTGCCAGTAGAAGCCGCGAAGAAGCCGGTGCAGAGGTCGATGCCGTCGAGGATGCGAACGGCCAGGTGACCGTCAAGGCGGGCGCTTTGATTTGGCAGGCGCCCCGGGAAGAGCTGCTGCAGGACAATTGCAAGCGATGCCGCCACCGCAATCCCGTTCTCTGCGATGAGCTGGTGGGAGAACCCGTTGCCGAGAAAACGGAAGACGACTACGAGGACGTCAAACGGATCGAAGCCATGAGCTCGGATGACAAGTGGGCGCATTTCGAAGAGATGCTCTCCACCTGTATCCGCTGCTATGCTTGCCGAAACGCTTGCCCGCTTTGCTACTGCCCCACCTGCTTCGTGGATGAATCCCGGCCGCAATGGGTCGGCAAGAGCCAGGATCCGATCGACATTCGCACGTTCCATTTTCTGCGCGCTTACCACTGCGCCGGAAGATGCACGGATTGCGGCTCCTGCGAAAGGGCCTGCCCGGTGGGCATCCCCGTTCGGCAGTTTACCCGAAAGCTCAACAAGGATTGTGAGGAGCTCTACGGCTGGCAGGCAGGCCTGTCGCTCGATCAGCGTCCGGCCCTCGATACGTACAGCCCGAACGATCCGAACGATTTCATCCGATAACCATCATTCGCTAAAGGCTTCGACATATGAAGGTCATACATATCCACAAAACCGAGTGGCAGGGGGGTCTCGACAAGGCCAGGTCCGGCTATGGCCTCTACGGACCGGTGAGGCAGGGGCAGGACGATCCGGTGTTCCGCCCCCTCGGTCCGGGGGAATTCCCCGAAATGTCTTTCAAGAACACCAAGATGTCTCCCAAGGAACTGGTGCACCCCCAGAGTGAGCCCCTGTTTCGATATACCCTGGATCCACAAGCACCCGATCACGACATCTTGAAAGAGGTACAAAAGGATGCCTCACCCAAGGCCCTCCTTGCCGTCCGACCCTGTGATGCGGACGCCTTTCTTCTGGTGCGGCGCAATTTCGACACCCCCGTGTACAAGGATCCCTATTGGGTCACTGCCTACGAATCCTTCACCAAGATCGGTCTTGCTTGCAACCAAGCTTGCAGTGCAACGGCATTCTGCACCTCGGCCGGTAGCGGGCCGTTCAGCGATGCAGGCGTAGATGTCCTGCTGGTCGATACGGGCGATGCCTATCTCGCCAAGGTGATCACCGAAAAAGGGGGACAATTCCTCGGTGCTTGCGGGTTTTCCGCCCCGGCAGCGGATGGAGAGGCCCGGATCGCTTCGCTCCGAGAAAAAGCCGAGGCGACCATCGCCTCCTTCGTCCATACCGACAAACTCCGGGAACAGGCAACGATCGAGCTCTATGATGCGCCCTTCTGGGAAGATGTCTCCTTTGCGTGCATCAATTGCGGCACTTGCACCTACAGCTGTCCGACCTGCTGGTGTTTCGACATTCAGGATGAAACCCGAGGGAAACAGGGCGTTCGCATGCGCAACTGGGACAGCTGCATGTATCCGCTGTTCACACTGCACGGTTCGGGGCACAACCCCCGCGGCACGAAGCTGCATCGGGTTCGTCAGCGGTTCATGCACAAGCTCAAGTATTATGTCGACAAATATCAGGACGGCATCCAGTGTGTCGGTTGCGGCCGCTGCATTCGGCTGTGTCCGGTCAACATCGATATCCGCAACGTCTGCAACATGATGAACGGATATACGGCCTGTGCCTGTGCCGCTTCGTAGGAAAGGGGGTGAGAGGGTGAACAATCCATATCTGCCATATCCAGTCAGAATCGACGACATCGTCGTCGAAACCGAAGACAAGAATCTAAAAACCTTTACGTTCGTCTTTCTCGATCCTGCGGACGAAGAGCGGTTCGCCTACCGATCCGGTCAATTTGCCGAGCTGTCCATCCCAGGAAAGGGCGAAATCCCGATCGGCATTGCCTCGTCTCCGACCGAAAAGGGTTTCGTCAAATTTACGGTCAACAAGGTCGGTCTGGTTTCCTCCTATCTGCACAACATGAAACCGGGCGACATCATGGGCATCCGCGGGCCGCTCGGAAACAGCTATCCGTGGGACATTCTCAAGGGGAAGAACGTCGTCATCATCGGCGGCGGCTTTGCCTTCACCACCCTGCGCTCCTCCATCGTTTATATGCTGGCCAACCGCAAAGATTTTGGAAAGATCACCGTCATCTACGGCGCCAGAACGCCCGGCATGCTGTTGTATCGGGATGAACTCATGGCCTGGGAGCAGCGGGACGACATCGACATGCACATCACGGTCGATGGAACGAACGATCCCAACTGGAAGTACAATATCGGATTCGTCCCGACCATCACCGAAAAGAAGGCACCCCAGGCGGATGACGATACCTATGCCATCATCTGCGGACCGCCCATCATGATCAAATTCACCCAGCCGGTCCTCGACAAGGCGGGATACGCCCACGACCACATCATTATGTCGCTGGAAAACCGGATGAAATGCGGGATCGGCATGTGCGGCAGATGCAATGTCGGTAAGGATTTCGTCTGCAAGGACGGCCCTGTCTTCACCCTGGCCCAGCTGAACACCATGCCCAAGGAATATTGATGCCGAATTCTGGAGAAGGATTTTCTATTGACATCCAACCGGGCATGGGTTAATAGTCCTCTCTCCATCGTATACAAGCACAGGCAGATGTGCCGTTTTGAACCACTTACTTCAACAAGGAGGGTTTCATGCCGGAAGTCGAATTCAAAGGTAAAAAATTCGTGGTAGATGAAGACGGTTTTATCGATTCCTATGCCAACTGGAGCGAAGACTGGGTCCAATACGTCAAGAGCCAGGAAGGAATCGATGAACTCACTGAAGAACATCGGAAGGTCATTTCGATGCTGCGTGAATACTACGAAAAGAACGGAATCGCCCCGATGGTGCGTGTTCTTTCCAAAGTCACCGGCTTCAAACTGAAACACATCTATGAACTGTTCCCGTCAGGCCCCGGCAAGGGAGCTTGCAAGATGGCAGGTCTTCCGAAACCGACGGGATGCGTCTGATCGCTTTACCGAAGCTCCTGTGTCACCATGAAAAGGCTCTGGACCATCTCCAGGGCCTTTTTTCATTTCCCCATCCGGCCTGTTTTGCAAGATCGTGGATCAGACACGATCGATACCGATCCGAGGAACCAACACACATTTCGGTAATTGCCACATGATTCTTCCAGTCCAATCTCAGCAACGCATCGAACTGATCGATATCACAGCCGAAGTGCAGCGGATGCTGCAGGAATTGCCCCGCGTATCCAACGGCATTTGTCATGTGTTTGTCCGCCACACGACGGCTGGTATCACCATCAATGAATCCGCCGATCCCGATGTCTGCCGGGACCTGATCGATTGGTTGAACCGCATGGCGCCCCACCAGGCCGGATACCGTCATCGCGAAGGCAATTCCGATGCGCACATCAAATCGAGCCTTGTCGGTGTGTCGGCAAGCATTCCCATCGAAAACAACCGGCTGCAACTTGGAACCTGGCAGGGCATCTTTTTCTGTGAATTCGACGGGCCCCGCAAGCGAAGCGTTCACATCGACGTCCTGTCATCCCCCCTGCCCATGGATGTGCACCCATGATTGACATGGACGATACCGATCGGCGGATTCTCAACCGCATTCAATCCGACTTTCCGCTGACTCCCCGACCTTTCGAGATGATCGCCCAAGAACTCGGGCTTTCAGAAACCGAGGTGATCCGGCGCTTGAATCGCTTGAAGGAAGAGGGCATCATCCGCCGGATCGGCGGCAATTTCGTTCCGGACAAATTGGGATATGTCAGTACGCTGTGTGCGGCCCATGTCCCTGAGAACAAGATTCCTGCCGTTGTGGAAGCCGTCAATCGCAACCCTGGGGTGACTCACAACTACCTGAGAGACCACCATTTGAACCTGTGGTTCACCTTCATTGCGCCATCCCGAGAAGAAATCCAGGCGGCACTTGACCGAATTGCGGCGGAAACGGGCATCACCGAAATTCTCAACCTTCCGGCGACACGGGTGTTCAAAATCCGTGCGCAATTCGATGTGTAGCAGGTGGAAAAGGATTTTCGAATCGCCCTGGTCAGTTGTTCGGCAACGGTCGGTGCCGTCGATACCAATATCAGCAGCCTGCTCCGTTGGATGGATCGGGCAAAAGAAGTCCACGCCGATATCGTCTGCTTTCCGGAAGTCAGCCTGAGCGGCTACAGCCTCAAGCCGGACTTTGTGTGCTCCAGTCCGCACCTCGACGCCCGGATTCTCGATATCCTGCTGAAAGAAACCCGAAAGGGCGGCATGACGCTTCTGGTTGGCTGGACGGCACACAACGATGGGGGAAAGCCATGGATCACCCATATGGCGGTCACCCCCCAGGGAAAGGTGGGCGTCTATCGAAAAACCCATTTGGGACCGCCGGAACGTGCTGCCTACACGGCAGGAGAAGACGTTCCCGTGTTTCGGCTCGCGCATGCAACGATCGGCATTCAGTTGTGCTATGATGCACACTTCCCGGAGCTGACGACGATCATGGCCGCGAACGGCATGGACATCCTGTTCGTTCCCCATGCTTCCCCGCATGGATCGGGACAAAAGAAGATCGCTTCTTGGAAACGCCATCTCATTGCACGGGCTTACGATAACGCCGTTTTCGTGATGGCCTGCAATCTTAGCGGAACGAACGACACCGGCCTGAGCTTCCCGGGAGCAGCGTTGGCCATCGACCCTGCCGGACAGGTCATCGACAGTGCAGCCCTGGATCCCGAAGGCATGCTCCTGGTCGACGCCCGGGTATCCGCGATGCATGCCGTCCGTAACCACCCCATGCGGTACTTTGCTCCGAACCGACGGCCCGAGCTGTATGGCGATCGGGCAAAGCAGGAGGTGATCGACTTATCGTAGAAATAGTGGGCAGTGGGCAGTAAACATCAGGCCCATTTTCATCCTCCGGGGCGGCGCCCCCGTCATGAGCATTTTTCGTGAAAATGCAGCCGCCCCCGCCTGAGAACCCCTGTTGGCGGTGAGGGCGTATGGCTCCAGTGCCAGCCACCCCGGCGAGGTGTTCGTCTCTGGCGGGGAAGGTGCGCCGGGTCTTTTGGCGAATGCCGGAAACGCTTGTTTGAATGTGCCGGGCCTCGTTGGGCTGGACAAATGGAATTCCTTTGGCATGCATCGTGTAATGCTGCATGCCAAAAACCGATGGCCTCTCCGGAGCGGGTGTGGCCATTGTCCAGCCTTACGAGGCCGGGCACATGA
>Ga0272446_1007505_pt1 | contig 10821 bp, 12 predicted proteins | sample YNPCB0061_FD_194587 | JGI IMG/M metagenome (GOLD analysis project Ga0272446, IMG submission 194587) | Hot spring microbial mat communities from Yellowstone National Park, WY, United States - YNP-CB-006-1 | ecosystem: Environmental > Aquatic > Thermal springs > Hot (42-90C) > Sediment | place...
TTCCGAAAGATTCTTCGTCAGATATTCAAACGCATCCTGTGGGTCGTCTGAGAAGTGCACCAGCGCAATATCTTCCCACTTGATCATGCGCCACATGGCCATGGCAGTAAAGTCGATGACCTGGTCCCAGTACTCCTTGCCGAAGATGACAATCGGCAGGCGCTTTTGGATCTTCCGCGTCTGCACGAGTGTCAGCACTTCAAAAAGCTCGTCGAGCGTGCCGTAGCCACCGGGAAAAATCACCAGCGCCTTCGCGAGGCTCATCAACCAAAACTTGCGCATAAAGAAATAATGGAATTCAAAGTTTAGCGTCTGCGTGATATAGGGGTTGGGTTCCTGTTCAAAGGGCAGTGAGATATTCATGCCAATAGAAAGTCCGCGCGCGTGCGCTGCACCGCGGTTGGCCGCCTCCATAATGCCCGGACCTCCCCCTGAGCAAATAATAAAGCGCCTGGTATCGGCGGGCAGCGACTTCGACCACCGCGTGAGCTTGTACGCAAGCCTTACGGCGTCTTTGTAGTAGCGCAGCCGCAGCCGGAAATGCGCCGCTTCGAGCTCGTTCCATTCGCCGGCAGCGATAAGGCGCTCCCGCTCTTTTTTGGCCTGGTGGGGAGCGGGAAGGCGCGCAGAACCAAAAAAAACGATGGTATCCTTGACGCGCAATTTCTCAAAATGGGTCAGTGGCATCAGGTATTCTGCCAGCATGCGAATCGGCCGGGCATCAAAAGAAGTCATGAACTCCGGGTCTTCGTACGCCTTGAACAGTGCGCGCTTTCTTGTCATATGCAATAGTATCGGCATTTTGTTTCTCGCCGCTGTGGCTTTTCCGCTCACTGCCGGTACCCGGCCGGGCACCCGCTACGACCGTTTCAGGCCGCTTGCCAGTCAAAAGGATATTCTGCTTCTGCGCAATGCCCCGCACCACGTTATCGAAGGTACCGGCGCGGCGGGTATGCTGCTCGGCGAAACCGAAACCGAGCTACGCGCGCGTTACGGCGAACCCGCGTACCGCACGTACTCCGACCCGGAGACGCTCATCTACACCGAGGCGACTTTCAACGCAGAGTACGTGCTCAAAAATGGTCGCATTATCGAAATACACCTGGAAATCGAAAAACACAAATCGCCCTCGCTCGAGTTTTTCACCGCGCTGGGGTTGCACGAAACTCTGCTCAAGGGTTTGAACAGCGAGCAGGCAGCGCAATTTTTGCGGGAGTTCTATCGTACTCGCCGGTTGCGCGTGGTGGGTGAGGAAGTCGATGTTTACGGCCGTGGCATCCGTTTTCGTTTCAAAGCCAATCGGCTGATTCGGCTCACCGTCTATGAGCCGCAGCCCTACCAAACTGAGGAAGAGCGGCAATGATACCCCCGGCGCCCGGTGTGAGCAGCGTCGAGCTTACCGATGCGGAGTTTGCCATCTTTCAAAAGCTGATTTATGAATGGGCGGGAATTCACATGCCCGACACAAAAAAAGCGCTCATCTCTTCGCGGCTGATGAAGCGGCTGCGCCATTATGGTTTGAAAAGTTTTTCCGAATACCTGCGCATTGTACGCAGCGAGGAGCACCACGGCGAGCGGCAGATGATGATCAATCTGCTCACAACCAACGAGACCTATTTTTTTCGTGAGGAGCGCCACTTCGACTGGCTGCGCGAGCGCGCTGCCGCCCATGACCGCAGCCAACCCTTCCGGGTCTGGAGCGCCGCGTGTTCATCTGGCCAGGAGGTTTACTCCATAGCGATGACGCTCGCTGAAGTTTTCGGCGAAACGGGCTGGCAGGTAATCGGTACTGACATCAGCGAGCAAATGCTTGCGCAGGCGCTCTCTGCCACGTACCCGCTCGAGATGGCCGAAGAAATACCGCAGCACTTGCTGAAGAAGTACTGCCTTAAAGGAATCGGCAGCGAGCAGGGGAAATTCTGTATTACGCCCATGCTGCTCCAAAACATTCGGCTGCAGCGGCTCAATCTGCTTGAGCACCGACCGGGTAGTTTCGGCCATTTCGATGTAATCTTCCTGCGCAACGTCATGATCTATTTCGATCGCGAAACACGAAAGAAAGTTGCGGAAACGCTGGCGCAGAGTCTCAAACCCGGCGGTTTTCTGGTAATCGGCCATGCTGAAAGCCTGCACGGTATCAGCGAACACCTGAAAGCGGTGAAGCCGACAATCTATGCGCCGCAATAAATCGGAGTTTCACCCACTGCCCGAAGGCGGCCGCGAAGTTTACCTGCAACCCGGCGACTGGTTCTGGGGTGAAAATCTTGTGCGCATCAAAACTCTGCTCGGGTCCTGTATTGCCATCTGTCTGTGGCATCCGCGGCTCAAGGTGGGAGGTATGACTCATTGCCTTTTGCCCACGCGTGGCCTGCTGCAACCCAAAAGTTATGCAGCAGACTACGTGCCGGACAGCGAGCTCAGCGGCCGTTACGTCGATGAGGTGCTCGAATTGTTTTTTCGGCAGATGCAGCGCTCGGGTACAAGGCCGCAGGATTTTGTCGTCAAGGTTTTTGGCGGCGGAAAGATGTTTGAGTTTACGGATAAAAGCGGTGTCACGGTCGGGGAGCGTAACCTGCAGATGATGAACGCAATTCTCGCGCGCGAGGGCATGGCAATAGCTGCACAGCACGTCGGCGGCACCGGGCACCGTCATGTGATTTTTGAACTCTGGAGCGGCGACTGCTGGGTACGCCACGAGGAACTGCTACAGTGAGAACTCCCACTGCAGTGCAGAGGAGCGAAGACCGTCTCATTGTAATCGGTGCCTCGGCAGGGGGGCCTCAGGCGATTGAGGTTATTTTGCGCCAGCTGGAGAGCGAATCGTCGCCGGTGCTCATTGCGCAGCACATGCCTGAAAATTTCACGCGCGCCTTTGCTTGCCGCATGGACGAAATCGCGCGCGTAAAAGTCTCAGAGGCCGAGCACGGCATGCCGCTACGCACGGGCGAGGTGTATGTTGCGCCGGGCGGCAGGCATATGCGCGTGCGTCGTGCCGCTAACGAGCTCTGCATCAGCATCGATGACGATCCACCTGTGAACCGGCACAAGCCCTCGGTGGACGTACTGTTTAATTCAGTGATTGAAGTAAAGCCCCGCGCGGCATTGGGAGTTCTGCTGACTGGCATGGGCAATGACGGTGCGCAGGGACTCAAAGCCCTGCGCGATTGTGGTTACCCAACTCTGATTCAGGATGAGGCCACGTCGAGTGTCTGGGGTATGCCGGGTGCTGCCGCCAAACTCGGGGCTGCGCGGCCGGGCGACATCCGGTCGCTGGACGCAATTGCCGCTGCCGTGCGTCTTTTTGCGCTGCAAAAGTGACGTTGACGCGTTCTGTTTTTGGATTTACACTTTTATCGACCTCAAGTAGCGGGTCATACGTCTAATATCAACAAAGGGGGGTAAGATAGCTCCCTTGTGTAAAAGGAGATAAAATGAAGAAATCGACTTTCATTTACGCTGCGGGTTTGAGCCTGATGGCAGCGCTGCCGTCAGTGACGATGGCTGCAGGTCCTGAAATCAAGGCTGGTTTGGGTTCGGTCAAGGCAGCAAACGACAAAGCGGGTTTTGATGCAGGCATTGCCTATTCTTACAACATCGAGCGTTTCATTGCATTTGTGCCGGAGATCAACTTTAACTGGATTAACTTTGACCAGTGTACGACCACGCCGTGCACCACCGCGACCATTGGCGGATTGACCTCAACACTCACCACAACGCGGAATCATTACACCCTGCCATTGATCCTAAACGTCCGGTTTATTGTTCCGATGGGTTCAGAAGAAACTCCGGCTGTGCAGCCTTACGTGACAGTCGGCGCCGGTTATGCCTGGTCATTTTTCAAGGCGGAAACCCCGGCCTATACCGATGCGAATGGTTCAAAACCCGCGCAAACAGAGAATGACTCGGCATCAGGTTTCATGTACCAGGGTATGCTTGGCCTTCAGTTCAACCTTGGCATGCTCACAGAGGGTTCTGCTTCAGCGACCAGCCTTTTGCTTGAAGTCGGTTACCGAGGCGGTCAGGTAGAAAAATCAGGTTTCAAATTTGACATGAGCGGCTACGTGGTCCGGGCCGGCGCATCGTTCAACTTCTGATACGCCTACGCATACGGCAAAAAAAACGGGCGTAAGCCCGTTTTTCACAGCCCTGTTTCGGGACTGCTCAAGAAAATTACTGTACAGGCGCACTCTACAGTTGAGTTGGTAAGGCCATGTGTTTCGTGAGATATTCGTCTTGCATTATCTCTGCCGCCCTGCTTATTCTGTCGCTGAGCCCACTTAGGGCTGAGATTACACTAAAATACGCCACGCTGGCACCTGAAAATACGCTCTGGGCTAAAATCATCAAAAAATGTGTCGATGAAATCTCTGCGAAGACAAACGGCGAAGTCAAAATCCGGGTGTTCTACGGCGGTATTGCCGGTGACGAGCCCTCGGTGATGCGGAAACTAAAGACAGGCACCATTGACATCGCTTCTTTTACCGGGCAGACGCTTGGCACTGTGGTGCCTGAATCGCGGTTGTTTGAGCTCCCGTTCTTTTTTGAAAATTTTCGCCAGGTTGACGCAGTCGTCGCTGCTGTTTACCCCGACCTGTCGAAAAAGTTTCTGGCGCAGAACCTGGTGCTCGCCGGCTGGGGTGAGAATGGCTTTGTTTATCTCATGAGCAAGAACAAGCCGATCGCAAAGGCCGCTGACATGCAGGGCGTCAGGATTTGGGCCCCTAAGGGAGATCGCCTGGTTATCGCCATGCTTTCTGAATACGGCCTGGTTCCGGTCTTTCTCGGTTTTGAGGCGGTTCTGCCGCAACTTAAGACCGGTGGCATCGACGCATTCTACGCTCCCCCTTATGGCGCAATTGGCCTGCAATGGTTTCGCGAAGCCAAGTACCTGACCAACGCGCGTCTGGCGAACGCAGCGGGAGCTACACTGCTTGCGAAATCGGCCTACGATAAACTGACCGATGCCCAGAAAACTATCGTGCATACAACGCTCGAGAAATATGCGCGCGAGCTGACGCTTGAGCTCCGCCGCGAAAACGAAAAGGCATTGCAGGTTCTGCTCAGCAAAGGCATCGAAAAAGTCGAACCCAATGCAGAAGAGCTGGCACAGCTGAAACGCACCGCGCTCAAGGTTCAGGATAAATTGGCGGGTGAGTTGTACTCAAAAGAGCTGCTGCAAAAGGCACGTAAAGCGAGGGATTCGGCAAAATAAACTGCAGAGAGGTACCGATCATGGCAGCTAAGAAAAAGGCCGTTAAGAAGACAACGAAGAGGGCAGCAAAAACCAGCCCGAAGAAAAAGGCGCGTCCAGGAAAAAAAACCGCTACGCGGTCGGTCGCGCGCGCGCGCGAGCTCGCAGCGGTAAATGTGCAACTGGCAGCAGAGCGGGGCGGGGGTATCAGGCACTATGCCTGGCGCCGCGACCATTACCGCACACTGCAGGAGTTCTGGCCGTTTTACCTGCATGAACATTCTTCGGCGAGAAACCGCCTGCTGCATTTTATCGGCTCAACGCTCGGGCTTATCATATTTGCGGTCGCACTGGGGCTCGGCAAATATGTGCTGATTATCCCGGCGCTGGTCAGTGGTTATGCATTTGCCTGGTTTGGCCATTTCTTCATCGAGAAAAACCGGCCTGCAACCTTTAAGTACCCGTTGAAATCTTTTCTCTCTGACTGGCGTATGTGGTACTTTATGCTGACCGGGCGCATCGGCGCAGAGCTGAAGCGCTTCGGCATCGAACCGCGTCCTTGATGCAAACACGCAGCAACATGCTGCGCCAAGTGCCCTGTGGCATGGGTTTTGCTGCAGCAGGGCAGGATGCTCGAACTCAAGTACGGCAAACGGCGGGTCGTCAAGTATCGCGGGGCAAAGACCGTTATCGGCGGCCTTACGCCCAAAGACAAGATCGATATCCTAATGTACGTCAGCAAGGAGCTGTCGACGATTAACGACATGACCCTGCTGTTTGGTCGCGTCATCGAACTTTGTTCTGAAATTTTTGAGGCCGACAATGTCACCGTTCGCATCGAAGAAGAAGGCCGCCTTAACCCGGTGGCGTTTCTGCGGCAGACTACTCCCGAACGCCGCCCGCTTGCGGCGGGGGAGGGATTTTCTGGTTCGATATTCACCAGCCAGCAATCCCGACTGATATATGACCTGTCACAGCATCCCGAGTACCTTGACCCCGGCGAAGAAACCCTGTGTGTGATCTGCGCCCCAATCAGTGTACGCGAAGAAAAGCTCGGAACCCTTTCAGTTGAAAAAAATACTTCGCACTTCTATAAGCGCGACGATCTCGAAATTCTCGAAGCCATGGCGGCGCAGGTTGCGCTGGCAATCCTGAACGCGCGGCTCATAACGGGAATGTTGGAAGCGCAAAAAGCTCAACAGCAATTGAACTCGCAGCTGCAGTTTGATCTGCGAATCGGCCGCACCGTGCAATCACAAATTATCCACTCGGACATACCCTCTTTCAGGGCAATCGATATCAAGTGCGCTTACGAGCCGATGGTTGAAGTGAGCGGAGACTATTTCGATTTTTACCGGTCGCACGAATCGCTGACGGTGATTATCGCCGACGTTTCGGGACACGGTGTTCCTGCCGCGCTGATTACCATGGCGCTGCATTACCATTTCCGGCTGCTGAGCGCACAGGGGCTCAGCCTGCTCGAGTTGTTGTCGCAGCTCAATGAGCATATGAAGCCCATTCTGCCCTCAGGGATTTATTTTACCGCCCAGCTGCTGCGGATCCATAGCGATTACAGTTTCACCTTCGTAAACGCGGGACATCCCAAAATGCTGCATTTTTCTGCAGTCGGCAATGAACTGCTGGCACAATACGACACTCCGGGGTATCCGCTCGGCATTGCGCCGTTTGACGTACGCAACTATCAGGAGGTGAGCGGGAAACTTCGCCCAGGTGAAACGCTGGTTATGCTGACGGACGGTTTTGCTGAGCAGCAGAATAGCAGACACGAGCAACCCGGTACAGAAATGGTGGTTTCGTGGCTGCGCGCCGCGCTCTCCGAACCTGCAGAGGCGATAGAAGCATTCATGCAGTCGTTCAAGCTGTACCGGGGTGACGAGCCGAACGGCGATGATCTGACTGTGCTCTCGCTGCACTACAACCTGCGCCATCTCGAGGCCGAGACCATGGTGCACCAGAGCCGCAATTATATGCGTTCAGCGGATTATGAGATGGCAATGCAGCTAGCGCTCTCAGCTTTGGCCGTCAGGCCGCAACACCAGCAGGCGCTGGTAATCGTCGGTAAACTGGCCCTGCTGCGCCGCGATTTCCTTACCGCCTCGCAATATCTTGCACAGGCGTGCGCGCTCGACGACAATGTTGACCCACAAATCCTGCTGCTCGCGGGCCATGCAGCTTACAAGGCCGACGATATTTCATCGGCTAAGAGATTCCTGAAGCTTCTGCTGGCTGAAGATCCGCAGAATATGAAGGCTTCGCTGCTGCTGATCCGCTGTTATGTCCGGGCTCGCGAGCATCATAAGGCACTCCGCACGCTCAATGCCGCGCTCAAGTATGCGCCGCAAAATGAGAAATTGCAGCAAGTTGCTGAGTTTCTCCGGAAAAAAGAAAATTCCGGCAAGCCTGCAGCGAGGCAACCTGTTGCCTAATTAGCGAAAACAAAAAAACGCTCGATCACTTCTTTAGAGCTTTATTATCGCCTTATGGAAATAGCATACTACTTCAAGAACCTTCCGCCTACTGACGCCATAAAGCAGTATGCGTCAAAAAAAATCGAAAAGCTGAAGGAGCGTCTGCACCATATCGAGGGTATTGACGTGCGGTTCTCGCTCGAGCGGCAGAACCAGTTCTTTGAAATCACCGTCCATGGCGACGCGACTGTCTTTCATCTGAAAAAGAGTGACAAGGATCTTTATGCTGCTATCGACAATGCGCTCGACGTCCTCAACAACCAGATAGACAAGTACCGCAAAAAGCTCGAAGAGAAAACAGCAATCGCGCGCGAAGTTTTTTTGCCGAAGAGTGACGGTCGCGCCGTTCCAGAAGAAACTGAGATTGAAGTGCGCGAGGCAGAAATGAAGCCGATGGATGATCTCGAGGCAATACTGCAGCTTCGCAGCAAGAAGTTCCGCTTTCTCATGTACCACCACGCCGATACAACCCGCTATGGCCTGGTCATGGCGCGCAATGACGGCAATTACAGTATTGTTATGCCTGCGGCTGGCGGGTTTACTGAAACCATCGTTCGCCTGCAGGATAACAAACTGGAAAAACTTGCTGAAGCAATTTACCCTGTATCAAAGTTCACCGTCGCTGAAGCTCTCGATGTGCTTAACGAGGCCGGCCTTGAGTATCTGGCTTTTGTTAACGAAGAAAGCGGTCGCCTGAATGTGATCTTCCACGCACATGGGGGCGGCATAATGATCAAGAGGCCGGCCGCCTGAAATCAGTTAAAGTTCGGGAGCTGCTCAGAAGCGCTGATCGTCTCAAGATCAGGCTCATCAACGAAGACGCGGATCTCGATCGCGAGCTGCGCGAGATTGACGTCAACCGGCCGGGTCTTGCCCTGAATGGCTTTTTCGAGCATTTTGCGCATGACCGCATGCAGGTTTTTGGGCAAGGGGAGCATGCCTTTGTCAGCAGCATGGACCCTGAACGGATCGGCGAGCCGCTGGAACGTTATTTTAATTATCCGATAACCGGCATAGTCTTCACTCACGACAACTTTCCGCCTGAGCAGTTTCTGTCTTACGCAGTTAAGAACCGCACGCCCGTTTTTGTTTCGAGCCACCGGACGAGCAAATTCATTAATGTATTTACCGACTTTCTTGATGCGGCACTTGCCCCGCAGACACTTCTGCATGGCACGCTTGTCGAAGTCTTCGGTGTCGGAATTCTGATACAGGGTAAGAGTGGAGTGGGCAAGAGCGAAACCGCACTCGAGCTAGTCGAACGTGGCCACCGGTTGGTTGCCGATGACGCAGTGCGTATCGTTTGCCGCGACGGCTCACGGTTGCAAGGGTTTGTCTCGGAAACCATTGGGCATCATCTGGAAATACGCGGCCTGGGTATCATCAATATCAGTGACCTCTTCGGGGCAGGCGCGGTGCGTAACGACAAGCTTATTGATTTGATTGTTCACCTCGAGGACTGGGACGACAAAAAGGAATATGATCGCCTTGGGCTCGAAGACGTGACGGAAGAAATCCTGGGGGTTGATATTGCCGTCATGACAATACCGGTACGTCCCGGACGCAATGTACCTGTGCTGATTGAAACAGCAGCCAAGAATTTCAACCTGAAATCCCGCGGTCACCACGCAGCCCGGAAATTCCAGGAAAGGCTTGCAGGCATGATTCGCAAGGCGGCAGAGAGCTGACAAAAGTCATGGTTTCGAAAACAGTCACAATCCGCAATGAGACAGGTGTTCATGCCCGCCCTGCGGCGGTCTTTGTCAAAATGGCAAACAGATTCCCGTGCGAAATTTTTGTTGAAAAAGACGAGCAGCGTATCAACGGCAAAAGTATCATGGGACTCATGATGCTCGCCTTGACCCGCAACAGCCGCATTACCGTGATCGCCGAGGGCGATAGAGAAGCCGAAGCCGTTGAAGCGCTCTGCCAGCTCGTAGAAAATAGTTTTGCAGAAACGTGATTTCAGGCCGCCGCTCAGGGCAGCGGAAAATCCGGGTGGCGCGGACGCATGGCCAGAGTGCGACCTTCAAACTCGTACATTGAGCGCTTACCGTAATAATCTCCCGTGGTTTCTTCCGGGTGGCAGTCGGCGTTCAGCGCGTTGCCCCTGATCGACCAGGCCAGGTCAATGCGCAGCCGCAGCTCGCGCATCTGCGCAGGATCAAACGACATCTTCTGGTCGGGCCCGGGCAGGCTTTTATCGAGCGTGAAATGCTTTTCAATGATGACGGCGCCAGCGGCCACCGCGGCGAACGCAGCATCGCTGCCTTCGGTATGGTCCGAGAAACCGACGCAGGCCTCTGACGGTTTCGGCAATAGCTGTCGGATTTTGTTCATGCGTCCGATGTTTGCCTTGGCCAGCGGTGTGGGGTAGAGTGAAACACAGTGCAGCAGGCAATAGCTGCTTTCGAGATCGGTTAGCTGTTCAATGGCGCGGCGGATCTCACTTTCTGATGCGGCTCCGGTCGAGACGAGCAGGGGTTTTCCCGTTTGGGCTGCGGCCGCTATGAGCCCGCGATTATTAATGTCGCCCGAGGCAATCTTGAATGCGGGAACTTCGAGCGCATTGAGCACGCCAACCCAGTCTTCGGTCAGTGGTGTAGAAAAAAAGGCCATCCCGCGCTGTACGACATGATCCCGCAGATTCCGGTGAAACTCCGCGTCGAGTTCGAGGCCGGCAAATATATCGTAGAGCGCGTGCATATTTTCAAACTGGCGGTTGATAAAGAAACGCGTTGTGTAGGACTGCAGCTTCACCGCATCGACGCCGCACTCTGCAGCGGCGTCTGCCATTTTCATCGCCAGTGTAAGATCGCGGTTGTGATTGAGTCCGAACTCCGCGACAAGAAACGGCCGTTCATAGTGTGAAAGGCGGCGCTCAACCGGGTTGGCCGCACTTCTTTTCAATAGCATACAGATTTATCGGCGCGCGAGAAAATCAGGGAAACTCAAAAACGGATTCAGTGCTTCTTCGAGCGACCACGCAGACCCTTCAGGAACTTGATCGGGTTGACGTTCTCGCCATTCTTGGATATCTCAAAATGCAGGTGCGGGCCAAACGAGTAGCCGGTGTCACCCGTGCGGCCTAACACCTGACCGCGGCGCACTTTCTGGCCCACCTCAACATGGCGGCGACTG
>Ga0272446_1007506_pt1 | contig 10821 bp, 11 predicted proteins | sample YNPCB0061_FD_194587 | JGI IMG/M metagenome (GOLD analysis project Ga0272446, IMG submission 194587) | Hot spring microbial mat communities from Yellowstone National Park, WY, United States - YNP-CB-006-1 | ecosystem: Environmental > Aquatic > Thermal springs > Hot (42-90C) > Sediment | place...
AGCAGGAAGGCGGTGGTGTGGCGGCCCGGAATGGCAATTTTTTTGCCCGCCAGTTCACCCAGCGCCTGCCGGGCGACCAGCAGGGGCCCCACCCCCCGGCCCAGCGCACCCCCCGAACGAAGCGCGACGTACTGTTGGCGCAGGCGGCCATACGCGGCGTAGCTGATTTTGGTCAGGGGAAGCCGCCCCTGCAAGGCCCAGCGGTTCAGGGTTTCCACGTCTTCCAGCAGCTCGTGGATGGGGAAGGGGAGGTCAACCTTGCCGTGGGACAGGGCATAGAAGATAAAAGTGTCGTTGGGACAGAACGAGTAGCCTAGCTGCATGGGCTTAATGCTACTGGCTCGCGTACCGGCAAAGTGAGAGCGGTTTCCTGCAAAGCCTCTGATAGACTGGGTTTATGCGCTACCTGCGGGTGCTGGGCCGTTTCTGGGGAACGGCCCTGGCTGCCGAGCTCGAGTACCGGGGTAACTTTTTAATCGCCGCCCTCTCATCCTTGGGAGGGGCTGTGGGCAGCCTGTTTGGGATTTCCCTGCTCTACCAGGGGGGCTATCAGCCAGGAGGATGGCGCCTCGAGGAGGCCCTTTTGGTGCTGGCGGCCTTCCTGATGCTGGACGGCCTGGCCTTTACCCTGCTCTCGCCCAACCTGAACCGGGTGGTGGAGCAGGTACAGAAGGGCACCCTCGACTTTGTCCTGCTCAAGCCGCTGGACAGCCAGTTCTGGCTTTCTTTTCGCACCCTTTCCCCCTGGGGCCTGAGCGACGGGTTGATTGGGCTTTTCATCTGGTTCTACGCCGGCAGCCGCCTGGGGCTGGGCCTGGCCGACTACCTGCTGGGCTTTGCTCTGCTGGCGCTGGCCTTTGTGATGCTGTACAGCCTGTGGTTCGTGGTTGCCAGCAGCAGCATCTGGTTTGTGAAGGTGGCCAACGCCACCGAGGTGCTGCGGGCGCTGCTCGAGGCCGGGCGCTTTCCGGTGCAGGCTTTTCCGGCGGCCTACCGCTTCTTCTTTACTTTTGTGGTGCCGGTGGCCTTCCTGACCACCGTGCCGGCCGAAGCTGCCCTGGGCCGCCTGAACCTGTCCGGCCTGGGCCTGGCTTTTCTGATAGCCCTGGGGCTGCTGCTGTTTTCCAGGGTGTTCTGGCGCTTTGCCTTGAGAAACTACACCTCCGCCTCGAGCTGAAGGCCCGAGGCGCAGCGCATGCCTGAGGGCCAATAGCTCATAAGGCTCATTAGACTTGACAATAATACACTCAATTTTCATAATAATCTTGATATGAACCTGGAGCGCTTTACCGAACAAGCCCGTGGAGCCATTGCTCAAAGCCAGGTGCTGGCGCGGGAGTCGTCCCATTCACAGATTGACCTGCCTCACCTGGTCGCAGTGATGCTGCGGGATGCCGCAGGTCTACCGGCCCAGATTGTGCAAAAAGCCGGACAGGATCCCAAAAGCATTTACCAGACCGCCCAGACCGAGCTGGGGCGTTTGCCCAAGGTGTCGGGGGCCGAGGGAGGGCAGTACCTGTCGTCCCGCCTGGCTTCGGCCCTGGGGCGGGCCGAGAAGCTGGCCGACGAACTAAAGGATCGCTTTGTGGCCCTGGATACCCTGCTACTGGCCCTGGCCGAGACCGGCTACGGCGGCTTGCAGGCCGACGGTATTCGGAAAGCTATACAGGAGATTAGAGGAGGAAGAACCGTGAACAGCGAACATGCCGAAGGTACCTACAACGCCCTGGAACAGTACGGCCTCGACCTGACCCGCCAGGCCGAGGAGGGCAAGCTCGACCCCGTAATTGGGCGGGATGAAGAGATCCGGCGGGTCATCCAGATTTTGCTGCGCCGCACCAAAAACAACCCCGTGCTGATCGGTGAGCCGGGGGTGGGTAAGACCGCAGTGGTCGAAGGGCTAGCCCAGCGCATCGTAAAGGGCGACGTGCCCGAGGGGCTGAAGGGAAAGCGCATCGTGAGCCTGCAGATGGGCTCGCTGCTGGCGGGCGCCAAGTACCGCGGCGAGTTTGAAGAGCGGCTCAAGGCGGTCATCCAGGAGACTGTGCAGAGCGCAGGCCAGATTATTCTCTTCATTGACGAGATTCATACCGTGGTGGGAGCCGGCAAGGCCGAGGGCGCGGTGGATGCGGGCAACATGCTCAAGCCTGCCCTGGCTCGAGGTGAGCTGCACCTGATTGGGGCCACCACCCTGGACGAGTACCGCGAAATTGAGAAAGACCCGGCTTTAGAGCGCCGCTTCCAGCCGGTGTTTGTTGACGAGCCCAGCCTCGAGGAGACCGTAAGCATCCTGCGCGGCATCAAGGAGAAGTACGAGGTGCACCACGGGGTGCGCATTGCCGACCCCGCGCTCATCGCGGCGGCCCAGCTCTCGCACCGCTACATCGCCGACCGCAAACTGCCCGATAAGGCCATCGACCTGATCGATGAAGCCGCAGCCCGCCTGCGCATGGCCCTGGAGAGCAGCCCCGAGAGCATCGACGCCCTCAACCGGCGCAAGCTCCAGCTCGAGATCGAGCGCGAGGCCCTGAAGAAAGAGACCGATGCTGAGAGCAAATTCAGGCTGGGCGAGCTGGAAAAAGAAATTGCCGAGCTCGAGGCCGAGATCAAGAAACAGCAGGCCGAATGGGAGGCCGAGCGCGAGATTATGCAGAAGCTGCGGGCGGCCCAGCAGCGCCTCGACGAGGTACGCACCCAGATCGAGCAGGCCGAGCGGGCCTACGACCTGAACAAAGCGGCCCAGCTCCGCTACGGTGAGCTGCCGCGGCTCGAGCAGGAGGTCAACGAGCTGGCCGAGCGCATGGCGGGCGCGCGGTTCGTGCGACCCATGGTCACGGAGGAAGACATTGCCGCCATCGTCTCGCGCTGGACGGGCATTCCTGTAGCCAAGCTGATGGAGGGCGAGCGCGAGAAGCTCCTACGACTGGAGGACGAGCTGCACAAGCGGGTGGTGGGCCAGGACGAGGCCATCGTGGCGGTGGCCGATGCCATCCGGCGGGCCCGCGCCGGCCTCAAAGACCCCAACCGGCCCATTGGTTCCTTCCTCTTCCTGGGGCCTACCGGGGTGGGTAAGACCGAGCTGGCTAAGACCCTGGCCGCCAGCCTCTTCGATACCGAAGAGAACATGATCCGCATCGACATGTCGGAGTACCAGGAGAAGCACACTGTGGCCCGCCTGATTGGGGCCCCGCCGGGCTACGTGGGCTACGAGGAGGGCGGTCAGCTCACCGAGGCGGTGCGTCGTCGGCCCTACGCGGTGATCCTCTTCGACGAGATCGAGAAGGCCCACCCCGATGTGTTCAACGTGCTGTTGCAGGTGCTCGACGACGGTCGCCTGACCGACGGGCAGGGCCGCACGGTGGACTTCCGCAACACCGTCATCATCCTCACCTCCAACATCGGCTCGCCCCTCATCTTCGAGGGCATTCAGTCGGGCCAGAGCTACGAGGCCATCCGCGAACGGGTGTTTGGGGTGCTTCAGCAGAACTTCCGCCCCGAGTTTTTGAACCGCCTGGACGAGATTGTGGTCTTCCGTCCGCTGGCCAAAGAGCAGATTGCGGCCATCGTGCAGATCCAGCTCGAGGCGGTGCGTAAACGGCTGGCCGAGCGCCGGATTACCCTCGAGCTCTCGCAAGAGGCCCTCGACTTCCTGGCCCAGCGCGGCTACGACCCGGTCTTTGGGGCCCGGCCCCTGAAGCGGGTAATCCAGCGGGAACTGGAGACCCCCCTCGCGCGCAAAATCCTGGCGGGTGAGGTGCCCGATGGCGCTCATCTGTATGTGAACACCGGCCCCCTGGGACTCACCTTCGAGGTTCGGCAAGTTGCGGTGGCATAAAACGATTATGGCAAGCGACAACATCATCACCTGTATCCACTGCGGTGCAAAAAACCGCTTGGGCAACCCCCCCACAGGCCAGGTTCCGGTCTGCGGGGCCTGCAAAAAGCCCCTGCCCTGGCTGGTGAATGCCACCCAGGGCCTGACCCCCGAGCTTCAGGCCAGCGTGCCGGTGTTGGTCGACTTCTGGGCCGAGTGGTGTGGGCCTTGCAAGATGATTGCGCCGGTGCTCGAGGAGATCGCCCGCGAGTATGCAGGTCGGCTCAAAATCGTCAAGCTCAACGTCGACCATTTCCCCCTGGCGCAAAGCGCTTACCATGTGCAGGGCATTCCTACCCTGATCCTGTTCAAAAACGGCCAGCCGGTCGAGCGGATGGTGGGGGCTCTGCCTAAGCACATGTTGGTTCAAAAACTACAGCCCCATCTGTAGACGTCAAGCCGAATCGGGGGCCTCAGCACTAAAACTACTTGACAATACTACACTCAAGTTTTATACTTCTAAATGTAAAGGAGGATGACATGATTAGATACAACCCCTTCCGTGAGATTGAACAACTGCAAAACGCCCTGTTGCGCAACTTTTTCACCCCCACTACCGAGAGTGCTCACACCCCGCTGGTAGACGCGCTCGAGGATGCCCAGGGTATCCACCTGGCGGTGTACCTGCCTGGGGTAGAGCCTTCGCAGGTCGAGGTAACCGCCGAGAACAACACCCTCACCATCCGGGCCGAGCGTCCCTTCAACAAGCCCGAAAACGCCAACCAGTGGCGGCTCGAGGGCCCCTATGGCAAGTTCGAGCGCAGCTTCGTGATCCCCAACACCTTCGATCTGAGCAAAATCGAGGCCACCTTCAAGCACGGCATTCTCTACCTCGATATTCCCAAAGCCGAAGCTGCCCAGCCGCGCCGCATCGAAGTTCGCGTGAATGGCTAAAAGCAGCACCTTGTAGCGCCCCGCTCTGCGGGGCGTTTTTTTGTTGTTCTTGCTGTAACCTGTGGGCATGTTCCCCCTGCACGACATCAACCGGGCCCACCGCCGCCCGTATGTGGTCTACCTGCTGGTGTTGCTAAACCTGGCCGGCTTTGTCTATACCTTTGCCCTTACCGACCCTGCCGCCGTTATTGGGGCCTATGGCTTTGTGCCGGCCCGCTTTGCCGCCGATTTTCGGGGCGAGTGGATAACGCTGTTTAGCAGCATGTTCCTGCATGGGAGCCTGCTGCACATCCTGGGCAACATGTGGTTTTTGTGGGTCTTTGGCGACAACATCGAAGACCGCCTGGGCCACGGGCGTTTTTTGTTGTTCTACCTGCTGGGCGGGGTTGCTGCAGCGTTAATTCAGGGCCTGGTGAGCGGCTTTTCCAGCGATGTGCCCATGATTGGCGCCTCGGGGGCCATCTCGGCCCTGCTGGGCGCTTATATTGTGCTGTACCCCAGGGCCCTGATCCTCTCGCTGGTGGGCTGGATTCCTGTACCCATTCCAGCCATTCTTTACCTGGGCTACTGGCTTCTAATCCAGTTTGTGGGCGATTTTATGGGCGAGGAGGGCATCGCCTTCTGGGCACACATCGGCGGTTTTGTGGCGGGGGTGGTGCTCATTCGGTGGTTCGAGCGTGGGGCGCCAAAACCTGGACGGCAGCGGCGCTGAAGCGCAGGGTCGGGGTGCAGGGCTGATAGCCATAGCGCTGTGGCTAGCCTACCTGAAGTTTGGCCTGGAGGCGCGGTTGAGCCTGCCAAAAGCCTCCCTGCCTAAGGCCCAGAATGATCCATGGTTTGCAGGATAGCTTCCAAACGCTCCAGCAGGGAGGGAAGGTCTTGTTCGAGAATGGCTGCCACCACCTCCATGTCCACGCCGAAGTACTCGTGGATAAGGAGATTGCGGGTGGCCACGATCTCCCGCCAGGGGATTTCGGGCTGAAGGCTCTTGAGGTCCTCGGAAACGCCCCTGGCCGCTTCACCGAGAATCTCCAGAAGGCGAACCAGGGCGAGGGACGCTTCCTCCTCGGGCGAAAGGGCGCTGAGGTCTTTGCCCTGGGCGATTTCCAGGGCGCGCCTGCAGGCGTCCCGCATGTGCAGGAGCCGGACGCGATCGGAAAGGCTACGCCGCCTCATGCAGGGGGCGGGCCTCCCTCAGAACCGCTTCCCGGAGGTAAGGGCTCAGGCTTCCCGGGGTGTGAAGATCTACCTTGCGTCCGAAAAGGAGGGCCAGCTCCTTCTGAAGTCTGACGAAACCCAGGCCCGGGGTGCGCCCGGGGAAGAACTCCACCAGGAGGTCCAGGTCGCTTTCCTCGTCGGCCTCTCCCCGCGCAAAGGAGCCGAAGAAGAGGAGCCGCCGAACCCCGTACCGCTGGCAGATCTCCGCCAGGGCCTGGGTAGGGACGGGCGCCGACAAAGCCATGGTTGGTTTTATTTTAGCCTTAAGGAGCACCGAATGTCTGTGCCCCCTTTTCAGCTTTTCGGCTGGAAAGGGGCCTAGCTGCGCTGGCCCCAAGGTGTCGCTTTCTGGGCGCATATTGGCGGTTTTTGTGGCGGGGGCGGTGCTTACTCGGTGGTTTTTGCGTGCGGTGCGCCAAAACCTGGATGGCAGCGGCGCTGAAGCGCAGGGGCGGGGTGCAGGGCTGATAGAATGGCGCTATGGCGACCCTGGCTGGTGAGACCCTGGAATCCATTGTCGCCCTTATCCGAGAGCGGCTGTCGCCACTGGCCATATACCTTTTTGGCTCCCAGGCCGAAGGGCAGGCCCAGCCCGGTAGCGACCTGGATATTGCTGTTTTGGGCAGCGCGCCCTACGACCCCTGGGCGCTGTTTGTGTTAGCCCAGGATTTGGTTGTGCTCCAGGAGTCCCAGCCTGAGGTTGACCTGGTGGATTTAGCCACTGCGCCCCCAGCGCTTAGGGCTAGAGTCGTGACGCAGGGTTGGCGCGTGTATTGTGCGAATCGGCTCCGCTGCGATTTGTTTGAAATCCGTGTGCTGAAAGAGTATGCCTATTTGCAAGAAGAGCGGCGGCCAATATTAGAGGACATCCGCCGTCGAGGGCGGGTCTATGGATGAGGTACTCCTGGCCAAGACCGCTACCATCGAGCGCTGCTTGAAGCGCATCGAAGAAGAGTACCGAGGCCATGAAGGAGAGCTTTTCGAGAACTACACGCGCCAGGACGCTATCGTGCTCAATCTTTTGCGGGCCTGCGAGGCCTCCATAGACCTGGCGATGTATGGGGTGCGCCTGCACCGTCTAGGCCTCCCACAAAGCGCACGGGACGCCTTTCGCCTCTTGCAAGAGGCCCACCTTATTACCCCTGACCTGGCCCGCCGGATGCAACAGATGGTGGGCTTTCGCAATGTGGCGGTTCACGACTACCAGGCGCTTTCCCTGCCAATCCTCAAAACCATTCTGGATCAACGCCTGGGCGATTTTATCGAGTTCACCTCTGCGCTTTTGCGTCCGGGCAATTCAGAGGGCTAGGGCTGGCCTAGCGTCTCGATGGGTGCGGAGGGCATCGCCTTCGGGGCACACATAGAGGGGTTTGTGGCGGGGGTGGTGTTTATTGGGTGGCTCGAGCGAGGGGCGAAAAATCGCAGTTGGTAAAGCGCTAAGTACAGATGCCAAGAAAACCAGTGAACTATTTATCTTTTTTTAGTTGCTCGAGCAACTCAGGTGCCCGAGCGCGCCAGGATTCGTAGGACGCCGTTAGCATCCCAAAGAAGTTGCCGGATTGGTAGCCCGTAAAGTTGATTGGAAAGCGGCTCAAGCCTAACTCTAGCACCTGTATGGCCTCCTTTGGCCAGCTGCAAGTAATAGGTTGGGTTAGCCAGCGGGAAAACCTCAACGATATGCCGCAGCAGCTTTATCTTTTCCTCTGGAGCTTGGGTGTGCTGAAGCTGGCTTCTGTAGACCCAAAGACTTTTGGGATTGAGCCGTGCAGCGTCTCTCAAAAGCTCTTCTCGCTTAGATGCGGAAACTTGCTCGAGCTCAGCCAGGACAGCAGGGCGAAACCCCCTATGGCGGCCTATTGCACAGTTTTGCTCGCAGGGCCAATACCACCAAAAGGCTAAACCTACCGTGAGAATCAATCCGGCTAGCGGTATGGCCCAGTCGATCCTCTTATTTGAGGATGGTGCGGCCAGTGGAGCCTTGACTTGACCCTGCAACGCGCCCAAGCTAGCAAAAGCCAGCATCATTACCGCTGGGTACATTCCCGTAACATCAAATGCTAGGGTAGCCCACAACCCTGCAGCCCCCAAGGCCCAGGGCCAGGCGGACGAACTCCAGCCTTGCCAAAGCAACCAGCCCAGTATGACGAGCAGCAACAGCAGTCGCAACCAGCCGCCGGTGGCGGCAGTCTCGAGGTAGTAGTTGTGTGCGTTGCTGAAGAGGATGCCGGGGTATTGCAGATAGGCCGCAAGGGTATCGCGAAAACTGCCGTTGCCAGTGCCCAGGGGGTGTTGCAGGGCAATGTGTAGGGTTTGCTCCCACATTTGCAGGCGGCTACCTATACTGCCCTCTGCAGCTACATCCTGCACTTGCTTGGTTAGAGATGCTTTTAGTCCCAATGCATTCTGGACGGGCGAAAAAGGCAAGGTAGCATCTATGGCCATTACAGCTGCCACCACTACGCCCAGGGCCAGCCCAATCCGCCAGAATGCAAAGCCCTCTCGCCAGAGGCGCCACACCATAAGCAAGGCGATTATGGTCAAGGGCAAATACACCGCTCGAGCACCCGAAAGTAACGCAAGATACAAAGCTCCGGTAAGCAAGATTCCACTCAGCAGCGGCCACCTCGAGCGAAACATCCACACCATCGCCAATGGAATCAGCACCAGGGCCTGGGCTCCCGCTACGTAGTGGCTCGAGCCCGAAAAATACATCACCAGCCCAGCCCAGGCCAGCGTGAGGGTGGTCAGAAGCCCATAACCCAGCAAAACGATGTTCAGCCCCACAAAGCCCACCAACCAGCCCCCAGCGGCAAAGGCGGCCAGGTAGGCCAGCTCCCACAAACCCAGCGCCAGGGTGTTGCCGGGCGTGAGGCTCCACAAAGTGCTTAGAAGCCCCAGCCCCCACCAGAGCCAAACAATGGTTGGTATTTTACACGCCGATAGCGCCAAGCTAACAGCAGCCAGACCAATTAACCACAGAGGGGGGTTGTCGTGATGAATTGAAACCTGCTGCCATAACCACGAAAGTGCTGTGAACACTGCAAGAGAAAAGAGCAGTGCATATGAAATATGACCTAATCTACCCACTATTTTAGTGTAGAGTCCAATTGATGGTCAGTCGTGTTTTTCTGCACCAATGGTGGTGGCCGATCTATGCAGCTATTTACGTGTTGTTGTTTTATCCAACTTTTCTGGTAAACCCAAGCGCAAGTCTTAGTAACGTCCTCTCCGAAGGATATGTGGTGAGGGCTTATGTTACCGCCTTTTTTTTAGTGGTCGGCATTACGTTGGAATTGTTGGCACACCCTCGCCTACACCTTCGCGACATCCGCCACGTACCAAGTGTCCTGCGCCACCACCCTGCGGTTGCACTGGCTTTTTTTTATGTTTTCTGGTCGTTGATAACCGCTTTTCTTACGTTAGAGCCAATTGCAGCCCTGATCGGTTCATTTTATGGGAGTGGTGACGGTGCAATATTTGGACTTGCTCTTTTTGGTGTTTTTGTGTTGGTTTATTTGCAGACGTTGCGTGATTCAGAGCTTCCACGTCGGTTGGCATGGGCTGTTGTGATATCGGGTGTTTTGATGGCTTTACTTGCCATAACCGAAATCATTACACGCCAGGGGGTTCTGTATCCAATACACCCCGGAAGTCTGCCAATGGTAAGCTTCCCGCAAAAAGGACACTTGGCTGGGTTCTTTGTGTTAGTTATTGGAATCTTACTTGGTTTTATGCTTCAGTCGAGTAGGGTTACAATTCCTGCTCTGTTGATAATTAGTGTGGCATTGGGCGCAACCTTTAATCGAGCGGCTTTATTAGCTGTGAGCTTAGGAGGGCTGTGTTTAATTGGTAAATGGCAGCGAATGTTTGTGTTTGCTATGGTGACTACCTTAGGTCTTTCGATCGGTTGGTTTATGGTCAGTACGTTAAACGCCGAAGGTGAGCGCCAACTTGCAAACAATACAACTGCTCAAACCCGTTATTACATTTGGAAAGCGGCCATAGGGGGTATTTTGGAACGACCCCTGACGGGATGGGGAGCGGGCCATTTCGACATGGTTTGGCCAAGGTTTTTATCGAGGGAAGAACTCGACCGCTATGCCCAGATGGAGTGGGGAGTAAAGAAGGTCAAAGATTTTTTCCTGACTCCCAGAGCCTCGCCAGTGCTCCTGGTAGAGCAAGCTGATGGGACAGTAGCAATCCAGGGTGTTTCCGTTTGGAAAGCCCATAATCAATTTTTGGACATCGCTTTGCTGCGTGGTTTGGTTGGCCTGCTGTGCTATGTGGGACTACTTTGGGTTGCTGTAAAAAGCAAATTCCTTCCACTGGCAATTGGAATCATGACCTACCACATTTTTTTGCTTTTTTGGTTTGCTCCTTTCCACATTGAGGGAACATTATGGGCCCTTCTTGGAGGCGCTTGCGCTGCAGGAAGTCTAACCGGGCGTAGAACATATACTGCTTGAATGTAGAGCAGAGGATGTGCTTGACCAAGCCATAGCTACAATCAGTAGGTGTAGCGGCTCGTTCAAAATTACGGGAAACCAGGCAAGATAGTAGACCATCAAAGCTACTGTTATCCAGATCCATGCTAAAGAGCGGTTTCTCCAGCTTTTCCAAATCGGATAAAGATTAGGACTTACGCAGTTGAACGTTGGCAAAACCATAGGTTATCTCCTCACTTCAGCCCGTCGGAATCGACTTTTACTGACGTTGTGGGCTTCTTGTTTCTGGAATCGTTATACCTTGTAAACGCAGGCACGTTAGGATTCGGGTAAATGCCGTTCTGTGCGCGATTTTATCGATCTTGTTCCCCCCAAATCCTCACTCAAGTG
>Ga0272446_1007507_pt1 | contig 10819 bp, 7 predicted proteins | sample YNPCB0061_FD_194587 | JGI IMG/M metagenome (GOLD analysis project Ga0272446, IMG submission 194587) | Hot spring microbial mat communities from Yellowstone National Park, WY, United States - YNP-CB-006-1 | ecosystem: Environmental > Aquatic > Thermal springs > Hot (42-90C) > Sediment | place...
ATTCATAGCGAAAACAACAATAAAAACATTAATATAAACAAAAACATAGATGAAGTTCATACAAATCAAAATGTTAGTAATAAAAATATTAATAAAAGAAATGATGAAGCCGAAAATTATTTTTATGAACATATAATTACTGAAAATATAAATGAAGATGTAGAAAAAAAGAATATAGAAAAAGAAGAAAATATTGAAAAAGATATAGAAAAAGATATTGAAAAAGATATAGAAAAAGATATAGAAAAAGATATTGAAAAAGATATAGAAAAAGATATTGAAAAAGATATAGAAAAAGATATTGAAAAAGAAGAATTAAACCTAATAAATGATTATTCTATGGATCAACAAACAAATAAATCAAAGGAAAATAAAGATTTCTCTAAGGATATAATTCTTGGAGATATATGGGAAAGCATGGAAAAGGAAGAGAGAAAAGAAGAGAGAAATATTGAAAGTGAAACTAATTTTGACCAAAAAGAAATAGATGATTCAGAAGAAAAATATAGCAATTTAATGCAAAATGATAGCAATAAAGAATTAGATAAAAATATAAAATTATTAGATAATACAAAAAATAAACAATTTAATCAACAATATAGTAATTTTGTTGATAATGCTAATAATGGAGAAATAGAAAATAATGGAGAAATAGAAAAAGATAATTCAGATCACAATATTATTATTAACAATAAAGACGAATATAGAGATATTATTAAAAATGATATTATCAAAAATACCGAAGATTTCGATAAACCAAATAATCAAGAGATTAATGATAAAGAATTTAAGGAAAATGATTCTAAAGATAAATCGAATAAAGATAAATTAAATTTAGAACAATCTACAAAAGAAAGTATAAATGAAAATGAAAATCAAAACAAAGAAAACACAAATAAAAATACAAATGTTTTAAATAAAGAAAAAACATTTAAAGTACCATTTTTAGCTAAGATAAATCAGAAAAAGAATTATGTAGCTCAGAAAAAATCTTTCGATGATGTGTAAAAAGATGTATAAAAATAATTAAAAATAATAATGTATAAAAATGTATAAAAATATGAACCCCCAAAGAATATTATTTATCCAAGAAAGATTACACTTAAAGAGATACTTCACTATAGCATCTTATAAATTAATAAATAAATATAATCTTAAAGAAAAAATTTCTTCAATAAAAAGAATTGATTTATTTAATAAATATATTTCAAAAAATGTTTTAGGAAAGATAGGAACATTGGCAGGAATAGTAACATTATATTGTTTAATTTCTATACAATTTGCCTTAGCTCAAAAGCAAGAAATTCATAAAGAATTATTTACTGAAAAAAGTTTAAATTTATATATTTCTTCACAGGATGCATATCGGGGATACCGAATAAAATTAGCACCTGGATTAGGAGTTAACATTTCCTTTGTACAAATGGAAGAAAAGATCAAACGAATTTGGCTAGATGACTTAAGTGAGATTGTAATTGATGTAGATGTTGCTTTACCAGAAGCGCAAATAATTCATTTGAAGCGGATCCAAGAACTTGCTATTCCCTTCCAAGCTAGATCAAAACAGAAAAATACTTCGTTAACAATTATAACAGACAAAAGTATTTACCAATTTATCATTGAATTAGTAGACCAAAATCCATATCAAACCATTCACATTATTCCTCAAAAAGAACCTATCTTAGAATTAGACGAAAAGACGATAGCACGACTTTCTCATGTGGAACGAGGACTGGAACGAGCTATTCAAGAAAAAAGATTACTCCCTGATAGTTTATTAATTAGCAAAGTGAGAGAATTTGTTGTTTCTGCTCGTAGAGGCAAACCTATTGCAATCGCTGCACGAGAACAAGGACTTTACCTAAGTTTTATTTATGAACTTGCTCGACTCGGCTTAAAACCACCTCAATTCCCTATTGAGCAAAAAAGGGAACCGTTGCCTAACAACTTTCCAGAAAATTTTCCAGGAAATTAATAGTCTGCAAAAAACTTTTGATTTAAAAGCATGATAGCAATTTTTGTAAATTCATAAGTATTTATACATTTATTGTTATTTTCATTTTCAATTGTTCTTGTTACTATACCAGGATTAATGGCTAATTGCATCGCCATACTTCTCAAATATCTCATAGAATCCACTTTATTTCTGACTAAAATTGATTGTTCTTTTGTACCTATACAATTACGAATACTAAAATTTAGTCGGTGTTTTGGAAAATATATACTTTGTTCGGGATCAATAAAAATATATTGCTTATTTTTAACTTCAAAATTTCCAATATCACAAAAGTTAAAACAAAAATAAATATCTTTATCTACAAAAAGTTGCTCCATATTTTCACTAAGCCACTTTTCACCCCCTTTTCTGAAAAATAAATAGTATCCAGGAATATTATTTTCAATCATATAAGTCATGATTGCAATTCCAGCATCCTGTTCCGGTTGCCATACATTAGGATATGCTACTAAATAATATCCTTCCTCTTTTACTAAATATTTATTTGAAGTTTTACTATTAATATTGATACAATAACAAATCGATGAAAATGAATCATCATTTTTTATCCATACATGATAATTTCCATAACTATCAAAAATTCCACCTAAATTTTCTAAATTTTCCCTAATCCATAATTGCTCTTTGGGACTATTATACTCTCTCCCATACTTGGAAATACTCATTAACTTGTTTTCCAAATATTCAGCAATTAATAAATTTTTATGGATAACAGACATTCCTGATCCTAAATCCGTTGTTCCTAAGTTTACCATATTTGTTTTCATAATACATTCTACCTCATAATAATTGTTAACTAATATACCTAAAAACATTAACCTAACAGTATTATAGCACCTGCTTTAGCACTCACTCTCAAACCTCTATACCTCCTTAAATTTCTTATCTTTTTACCTCTCTTTTTTTTACTTTAAGTCCATCAAAATGTGAAAAATTACTAAAATATAAATAAAATAAATTATATTTTTTTATTTTTTTTAAATTTATCTTGTTATATCGGATTTTTATTATTTAATATTTAAAAATAATCATTTCCTTCTGAAGTTACTTCTTGGTTTTGTAATTTATTATTTTTATTAAAGGAATCTTGTTCAAGAAGTGATGTATCAATTAGACCATATTGACCATATTCACTAAAGCTTTCTTCTTTTTGGAAACTATTTTCTTGAGTTAATTCGGATTTATTAACATTTAGAACTGATTTTTCCATTGTTGATAACAAATCTTCTTTTGTTCGAGAATACCAATATGGGTTCTGCTCGTTTTCCAAATCTAGAAATATTATTGAAAGTTGGTTATCCTTTGTTAATTGTTCTACTTCTTCTTGCAACTTGCGTATGAGTATGAAATTATCTAACCTGGAAGTATTAGTAATTAATCTTGATGAAATTTTATCTGTTTCTTGTTCTGTTAATATTTGTCTAAGTTTATAATGTATATCCATTGGATTTAAAAAAGCTTTCTTATCAGGAAAGTTTGACATATAAGAGGGATAAAGAACCATACCTGAACTAGGTTGATACAAAAATTGAGTATTTTCATTCCTCAAAGACTCTAATTTGATATATTTTTTATTATCTTCATTATATTTACTTAAATTAATTTTATCAGATAAAAATCCTAAATTAGCAATTGTAGCAATATCTCGCTGTACAACAACAATCATACTGCCTGGTTCTGCAACATTAGTAGCATAAGAGGCAATTTGTTCGCATTTTTCTCTAATTTCTAGCTCGGTTGATTCGCTCGATAGAAAATATGTTTGTCCCATATAAGTTTGATCAGTTAAATCGCCCTCGGAATTAGATAAAATATTTTTCAAAGGAATAAGAGTTATTCCATATTTTTCTACTAAACCTAATTTTATAGATGATGGATGTAAAAATTCTGTTGGATCTAACCAGTAATTATTACTTAAAAAATTTTCCTTAATTAAATAATCAAGCATTACAACTTTATTGAAAGCTGAAGTTACCATCTGAGAATAATCTTCTGATGCTTCAAATAAAGCAATTTCTTTAGATGAAGTTAATAAAGCAAAACAATTAATACTTTGATTTAATTTATCTAGTCCAATAAATATTCTTAAATCAGTTTCGGAATGTTTTAATACTTCTAATCCTTCTTTTCCTAAAAAAGTTGAATTTTCTAACTGTTTTCTGTAACTATCGAAATTATCTTTACTAATCTCAATAATATTTATATTATTAATTTCTTTGCTGTTATCTAAAAAATTACTAATAATTGCGTTAACTGCTTGACGCTCTTTTTCTTCACTTAAATCTAAATATTGAAAAAAATCTGATTTTGATAAATCTATCGAAAAATTTTCACTACGTTTATATTGATCAATAAAATCTTTAAAATTATCTAATACCTCTATATCAAATAATGGCCCCCCACCATATTTTAAAACCAATGATGTTTTAACTAAATAATTATAAATTTCATTGTTAATTGTAAATTTATCATTCGGATCACTTAAGTCAATACTTAAATTAACTATTTCCCTAGCCCCTTTGTCTTTCATCGTATATCTCCTATGTATATCTCCTATGTATATCTCCTGTACTCATAATATCAATAAATAATATATCTACAAACAATTCTAAAAATATTTAATAATAAATAAAAGAAATTTTCATCATTAATTTCCAACTACACAAAATCTTATTTTTAAAATTGTCTTTTAAAGTTATCAGCAAACATTCGTTATTCCTAAGTTTAATTATATTTAGTTTAATTATATTCAGTTTAATTATCTTTTTTTAATCATTTTAATTAATTATCACAATTATCTAATTATTTGTTTTTGTTTATTCTATTTTTTATTTTTTAAATTTTTTGTCTGTTTTGTGTTGAATTTATTTTTAAATTGAACTTACTATTTTATAGACAAGCTATAACAGTAGCTAATATAGCATAAAAGTGGTATACAAGCAACCAAAGCAAATACCATTTATGATTTTAATATATAATTTAGAAGTAAGAACGAATGTTCTATCTTTTAATCGTATTCTATCTTTTAACCATATATGTTATAATGATATGGAAATGATATGGAAAGAAACTGAAAGATATACTGAAAAATATTTTGAAGCTTCCATTAATTTTCAATTTAAAAAAATTAAACCAATAAAATAAACTGATAAAATAACTTAAATAGATAGAAGTAATTAAAAATATAAAAAACAATAAATTTAAAAAAGAATACAAACAAAGTAAATCAATAAGATTTAAGAGGATTTAGTGATGAAGAAGTATTTAATGAGTGGTGTGGGAATTTTTATTGGGGCATTAGGTGTTTTAGGGTATGCAGAAGTTGTAAAGGCGGAGGAGAAGCCAAATTGGAAAAATCTTGAGGTAGAAGATCAGCCAAATTGGAAAAATCTTGAGGTAGAAGATCAAACAATACGTATCAGTGCTACTATTTTCCGAGGTTTAACACCTAATGATGCATCATTTGAATATGTATATCCTGCAATAGAATCCGTTTATAATTTACCACTTGCCGGTGAATTTAATCGCTCAAAAATTCAGGAACAATTAGATAAATTATATGATACTGGTTGGTTCAGTAATATAGAAATTTCATTAGAAAATAATGGAGAAGATAAATATGTATTAGCTTATAATTTATCAGTTAATCCGATTATTGAAAGAATAGAAATAACAGGTATTACTTTACCACCTGAAGATTTTTCAGTCAATTTATTTGCTGACTTTCCCAAAGGAGTATTAAATAACAAAGAAATTGATAAACGCTTACTATTTCTAACTGATTGGTATCGAGAGCGAGGATACAACATGGCTCAAGTTGCTAATAAATCAGTAGTAGATAATAAGTTAATAATTGAATTTATGGAGGGTCAAATTGCTGACATTGAGTTTCAATTTTTTGATCAAAGCGGAAAACAAATAAAAGGAAGAACAAGACCTGATGTACTTTTAAGGGAATTAAATTTATTACCTGGAAAAATTTATAATCAAGAACTAGCTCAAATAGATTATGAACGTTTAGTAAATTTGGGGATTTTTAGTTTAGTTCGCCCTCAATTACTTCCTTATGATGAAAATAAAAAACAATTTATATTACGCTACTCAATCCAAGAATTAAGAAATAGACAATTCAATATAAGTGCAAATGTAGTTCCCGGATTAGGCCCAGGTATCAGTGTAAGTTTTGCAGATCGCAATTTTCTAGGTGGTAGAGAAAATTTATCACTAAATGTTGATTATAGCGGTAATAATGATATTTTTGCATCTGTCATATATAAAAACCCTTGGGTTGGTAATAATCCTCTAAGATTAGGTATAAGTTTTGCTGGTTCTTATGGATTAACAAGTGTTAATGCATTGGATGGAGGAAAATTATTTATTCCAACAATTAAGGGAGGACAAGCTATCACTCAAAAAATTCAAGGAAATTTAGAATTTCCTTTTCGTTTGGGAAGAAATTGGTTAGTAATTCCTCAACTTTCATTAGCAAGAATAACAGTTTTAAGTAGTACAAATAGAGAACCTGTAAGTAAAGATATTTTAGGAAATCGACTTACTGCAAGTGGAACGCCAAATGATTTCTTGGCAACGGTAGGAATTCGATTTTTAAGAGATACTAGAAATTCTCAATTTGTAGCAACCAAAGGTTCTTTAATTGATATTAGTTTTAAGCAAGCTTTAGGATTTGATACAATAAATTTTGGTAGATTAATAGTTGATGGGGCTTATTATTTACCTACTCCTTTTATCCGAATTGGTGAGCGAGTAGGAGCGTTAGCACTAGGTGGCAGTTTAGGATTAACTTATGGTAATATGCCACCTTACGAAGCATTCATCCTAGGTGGTGAGGGTACAGTCCGAGGCTGGTCAGTTTCAGAAATTGCTTCGGCTCGTAATTACGCTCTAGGTACTATCGAGTATCGTTTTCCGCTACCATTAAATTTATACGGAGTAGTATTTGTGGATGCGGCTACCGATTTAGGTAGCCAAAGTACTGTTCCGGGTAACCCAGGTAAAGTTCGAGGTAAACCAGGTTCAGGACTAGGCTATGGAATTGGCTTACGTTTTCTTAATCAACAAATTGGACTTGATTATGCTTTTAACAATCAAGGAACTTCTCAAGTTAGCTTCTCGGCTAATCTTCGTTTTTAATATCCACCCCCATACCCCCACAAACTAAACTGATATAGTTAAAAAACTTAAAAGAATACTTTAAAAATAATATACTAAAAATGCCATTTAAAAACATTTTTAAATTAATTTCTTTAAATTGAAAAAATTATCAAAAAATGGAAGTAAATTAACAAATTTTAAAAGCTAAAAAAATAGGGCAATTAAAAGGAATAATTGAAAAAAATGCAATTAACTTTAAGAAAATATCAGTGGGAAATACGGGATGAAGTTTATAGGGAGTGGAATAATTTTGCAAAAATTTTAGTAATTTTACCACCTGGAGGTGGAAAAACTGCAATTCTTGCTAGTATTGCTCATAAATTTTATAACCAAAATAAAATAGTTTGGATTATTAATAATCGAGTTAATTTAGTAAAACAGCTTCATGAAAAAGTATCGTTTCTAACTCAGATAAAAGTAAAACCATTAAAAAAGGAAGGAAAAGCAGAGCGTCCTGGGATTTATTTAGGAACAATACAATATATAGGTAAATATTTTAAAGAATGGGAAAAACCTGATCTAATTATTGTAGATGAGGCTCACCATTGCAGTGCTAAAACATATCAAGATATTTTTGATTATTTTAGAGATACTAAAATTTTAGGACTAACTGGCACACCTTGCTGTAATGAAAATTTAGCTTTAATTGGTTCTGTATTTGAAAAATTGATTATTCGAGTATCCATGAAAGAATTGATTGACAAGGGCTTTCTGTGTCACTACCGAATTATTCCAATCAATCAACCTAGTTACTATGATTTTGCAAATTTTATATCAGAAGATCAAGTAGTTACACCATCGATTCGTAAAGAATTACAAAAGATACTAGATTCTTATAGAAAATATTCAAATAACCAAAGCTGTATTATATTTGCACCAACAATAGCAAGTTGTAGATTGATTAGTGATTTTTTTAATACAAATGAAATACCAACAAGTTATGTAGAAGGAAAAAATGAACCAGGTTATAATAAAATCATTGATAAATTCAGAAAAAAAGAAATAAAAGTTGTTGTTAATTGTGAACTTTTAGTTCAAGGTATTGATTTACCAATGATTCAATCAATTATTGTTTTACGACAAACTGAATCCATAAGATTATGGATTCAAATGTGTGGTCGTGTGCTAAGACCCTGGCAAGGAAAATCTATCGCTTTGATCATTGATCATACTAATAATCATTACATTCACGGTGACCCTTGTGATGACAGAAATTGGCTTATGCCTAACTCATATAATAAAAACTTAATAAAATCAGTCAAAAATAAATCATTCAAGTATGATACAATACCCCAAAAGATACAAACAATATCTAAAGAAAAAAACCTACTTTTAAATATCGCAGAAAATAGTTTATCAAGTTTAAATAAATTATTAAGCGATATCGATTATGATGCTGAATTTACTGATAACTATAAAACTATAAAAACAAACAAAAAAAATAATCAATTTCAAAAAGATACAGAAAAATTTCAAAAAGATACAGAAAGTTTAAATAATGTATTAGATAATGCATCAGATAATGTATCAAATAATGTATCAAATAATATATCAGATAATATGTTAGAAATTGAAAAATGGTCAATACTTGATGAGAAAATAATAAAAGATTTGCCAATTTATAAAATTTATGAAGAAAATGGTATAAAAAAAGTAATTAAGGTATTGAGCTTGCATGAAATTCCAATGAATTGGAAGTCAATATGGTCGTTTTTAGTATACATAAGAGAAAAAAAAGAATACCATAAAAAATGGCTTGTATATACATTGTTTACACTTAAAGCTCCTTTAGATGTTTGGCAACAACTCGCCATTTACCTGGATTACCAAATGGGATGGGCCTACCATTGCTTTAGAGAATGTCACTCTCCACCCACGCCGCCTTTAGCTCAAAACCAATCAAACCAATCATTAAACCAATCTTCGTCACGATCTTCGTCATCTGAATCTAAAAATAAATCTAGCAAACCAAAAAAATATTTTCCAAAATCCCCCAAATAGTTTTCACTAGGTAGGTATGCCTACGCCACACCAGCTAATGGCTACACCACTTTAGCTATAGGAAACCCGTGCGGGACTACGCTCAGCAACCCATATCAAACTTTGTATGCCTAGCTATATCCTAATATCACCCATAGGTTTTAAGTATTTATATTTAAATCTATTTTCAATTTGGTTGGTATCCGATGGTTGAAAATACCTACTTACCTACCCTCAAGAAATTCTGCCAAACAAAAAAATATTTTTTCGGCAAGGGAAAATATTTTTGCATCTTCCCTAAATCCTTGCTAACCTTAGTACAACCCAGAAGTTCTAAGTATTTATACTTAAGCCTATTTTCAATTTGGTTGGTATCCGATGGTTGAAAATACCTACTTACCTACCCTCAAGAAATTCTGCCAAACAAAAAAATATTTTTTCGGCAAGGGAAAATATTTTTACGTGCCTCTTAAGCACTTATAGTAATTTCAAACAAGTTTGCGACATTCACTTTTACCTGCAAACCCTGTCCTAGAAGGGGATACAGTGATTACCAGTGCCTCAAAGCGTTGCATTCTCTTGTGAAACCACTATACTTAGACACTTGCCAACGTCTATAGAAGTATCTCATCAAATCAAAAATTCTTAACCTTAAAGTATGAAAAATGTCAACAGCTACAAAGTATTTATTCAAATTTTTTATAAATTAGTACAACATATGGTTGCAATTTGAAAAATAGTGTTATAATAAAAATAACAAAGATTGATTTATGTATTGTAAATTATTTATACTTTAGATTACTTATATTTTAAAAGATATATAATATTTTTAATTTTTTCTAGAAACTGTTATTCTAAAAAAATTTAGTAGAAAAATCAGGAGAAAAGTAATGAATTTATTCATTTTAGAGGTTACGATTAAAGAATATAAGAGAATTCAAAAAGAAGATAAAGATTTCTATGAACTATATTTAGAATTAGAAACTGAAACAGAAAGTAAAGTAAATAGTAATTTAAATAACTCAAATAGTATTATTTCAGATAATAAAAATAGAACTCTTATAAAGGGAATATTTTATACTAAAAAATTGCAGAAAGCTTTAGGTTTAGAAGAAAATGATCTAAAAAATAGTTTGCCTCTTATTAATAGAAAAGCAATTATCGAAGGTTCGACAGAAGTAAGTAGCATTCAGCTTACATACTACAGAAAAAAAGTATGGACAATTTACATTTCAAATATGACTCTATTAAACTTACCAATCGTTCAAAGATATACCGATGAAATTAACAAAAATAATAATGAAATAAATAATAATAATAGTGATTCCGATAATATAATTAAATTTAAAAAAATATCTGAAATAAATCAAAAAGAAGTAAGTTTAGAAAAAATTGGTGACATGGATGAAATTCAATGGTGATTTCAAAAGCAGGAGTGTAGCATATGTTTTGAAAATATAGTATAATTAAAGCTGAAAAATAAAAGAACAAAAGCTAAAAATTAGATAAAAACTAAGGCTAAAAAATAAAAAAGTTAGAAATTAAAAATCAAAAGTAAAAAAATAAAAACAAATCAAAAATAATAAAAACTTGAAAACGATTAAAACAAAAACTAATTAAGAACTGATTAAAATAAAAACCAGTTAAAAT
>Ga0272446_1007508_pt1 | contig 10819 bp, 8 predicted proteins | sample YNPCB0061_FD_194587 | JGI IMG/M metagenome (GOLD analysis project Ga0272446, IMG submission 194587) | Hot spring microbial mat communities from Yellowstone National Park, WY, United States - YNP-CB-006-1 | ecosystem: Environmental > Aquatic > Thermal springs > Hot (42-90C) > Sediment | place...
ATGTCGGCAGCAGCGACGAGCCAAGCAAATCAACCGCTTGAGTCGCTGACGCGCTGGCGGCGCCCTCTGCGGCAAAGGGTGCGGCTGTCGTCGCAGCCTCAAACCACGACGGCGCAAATTCTCCGCCCAGCAATTCGGCAGGCGCGACGCTGCTTTCAAGGTGCGCCGGGGCGCCGTACCATGCTGGCGCAATGGCTGAACCCAGCACGTCGGCGACCGACGCGAAAGCAGAGGAGCGTGTCGCCGCCGCAACGTTCTCTGCACGCGTCTCAGCGCCAGCGCGCGCTGTCGCCAACCGGGAGCCCGCCGGCTGTGGAGCGAACGCAACCGGCGGCGCGGCGGTCGTCTCCGGGCGCGCAGCCAGTTCAGTGAAGGCGCGCAGTTCGTCGGGGAACGCAAAACTGGGCCTCACGCTGATCGTCGCCGGTTGATAGATCGGCGAGACCATCGATACCAGCATCGAAAGCAACATGAGCAGGTTCGCCAATTTGCGAATCTGCTCAGCTGGATTCTGCCAGCCACCGATAAGCACTACCGAACGTCCTGACCTCATTGCCTGGACACCGCTTGCGTTCATGGCTCTTCTCCCGCGGCCCTTCAGTCAGCGGACCGCAGCGTTTGCAGGTAACTATTCAATTGTTCTTCCGTCAACGCACCGACATGACGTGCGACGATGCGTGCGCTGTTGTCTAGGAAATAGGTGGTTGGGTAGCCCTGGACGGCATAGGCGCCTGCCGTGGCGCCATCCCGGTCGAGCAAGACCGGATACTCAATTGCGTGTTCGGCAAGGTATGGCGTCACAGCGGCGGCATCCTCTGCCACGTTGACGCCCACAAATTGTATCTCCTCGCCCCACTCACGATGCGCGGCGACCAGCACCGGCGTCTGACGCAGGCAATAGGGGCACCAGGTCGTCCAAAAGATCAGGACGGTCGGATTTCCCAAAAGGTTACGTAAGGAATACTGTAGTTCGGAGTCCTCAACCGTTGGCAACGTAAAGTCCGGGGCGAGCTGACCGATCTCGACACCGCGCGGCGCACTCAGATCAGGCGTGGCAACTGTGGCAGCGACTGTGGTTGGTTCAACGGTTGGTTCAGCGGTCACCGTTTGGGTGGCGGCAAGCTCGCTCATGGGCAACGGCGTCGGCGCCGCACTGGCAACCAGAATGGCATTGGCGACCGGGCCAAAGCTGATCTGCGTCTCCCGCTGCCACGCTTTGACCAGGGCGGCGGCAGAAAGACCGGTGGCGGCTGTCTGCGCGCGCAGATGAGCATCGGCAGCGACAAGCCGCGCAAAATAGGCGTCGAACACCGCGTCTGGGACCTGCGCCGCTGCCAGCTCACGCATCAGTGTGGAATGCGGCTGCCCGTACTGCGCAAGGATTGCATCCAGCCTGGCTGCTGTCATCCCTGGATCGAGGGGGACGCCGCTGCGTTGGAGCACCACTTCGGTGTTGATCCACTGTTCGAGCACACTGGCTGGCGACGCTGGCGGCTGCCCGGTCAGTCCAGCCATGACGTGGTCGATGGCGAGGAGCGCCTCCAGTTCCTGGCGCGACAGTGCAACGCCGCCCACGACGGCGACAATGTCGTCCTCACTGGGAGTGGGCGCCGTGGTTGGTGCAGGAACGCTGGTGGCGGGCGGTGGGGATGACGGCGCATCCGTGACAGGGGCGACCGCTATGCGTGCAGGCGTCGCCGCAACACCAGCCTGCGCTTCTGACGTTGGGGCGCCCCCATACCCACCGCTGCGCACAAGCAGCAAGAACACTATGACCAGTCCAACACCTGCAAGCGGGACGGAGAGCGCCAGCCAGCGCCGAGACACCCCTTGACTTTTATCCATACACCCCCTACTACAGCGCATATCCGGTGCACCAGCCTGACCCTGGGGGCAGGATTTGAGCATCTTCAGGTCAGGCCTGCGAACGCCGATGATGATGAAAATAGCGAGCAGCCGTCGCCCCTCGCAACTCATCCCTCTTTGCAACACAGACTCGCCACGAACACCGGCCAGGCGCGTCTGCATGAAGCGTGCGTAAACGTAATCAAAACTATAGCAAAGTTAACCTGACGATTGGAGGGCGGAATGATGTATCTGCGTGGCGCGAAACGTGCAGCCCAACAGCAGGAAGCGCATAGTACACGTGGGCGCAAGTAAGCAGCTGGTTGCGTGTCACGTGTTGCGTGTTCCGTCCCGTTACGCAGCACGCAACTTGGGCGCCATTGGTCTACTTATTGATTGCCAGGCAAACAAGTTATGGACGAGCTACACGGCACGCATGGCGCAGCACGTAACACGCAACACGAGCGGTATGAAGCCTTAACCTGGCTATCAGTAAGTCCATGTGCAGTAGAAAAAGAAGAACGGAGAAGTCTCGGTGGCAGGGGAGCAGCAACTTGGCGGCAACGCGTCCAGGTGGAAGCCTGTGGGCGTTGCCGCTTTGCTGCTGGTTTACTCACCCAAAGCGCCCGGTGATGTAGTCTTCCGTGCGTTTGTCTTTGGGGCGCGTGAAGATCTGATCGGACTCGCCGTACTCGACCAGAAAGCCGGTGCGCGAGTCGTCGACCATGAAGAAGGCGGTGTAGTCGGCGACGCGCGCTGCCTGCTGCATGTTGTGGGTGACGATGATGATGGTGTACTGCTCGACCAGCTCGCGCATCAACTCCTCGATGCGCAGCGTGGCAATTGGATCGAGCGCTGACGCTGGCTCATCCATCAGGATGATCTCTGGACGCACAGCAATCGCGCGAGCGATGCATAAGCGCTGTTGCTGACCACCAGATAGGCTATAGGCGCTCTGCTTCAGCTTGTCCTTTACTTCGTCCCAAAGCGCCGCACCGCGTAGAGACTCCTCCACCAGTTCATCCATATTGCCCTTGAAACCGTTAATTCGCGCGCCCCAGGCAATATTTTCATAGATGCTTTTGGGGAAAGGATTGGGCTTCTGAAAAACCATCCCAATGCGTTTACGCACCTCGACTGGGTCGACCTGCGGCGCATAGATGTTCTGCCCGTGCATCAGCACCTCGCCCTCTACGCGCGCAGTGGGGATCAGATCATTCATGCGGTTCAGGCAACGCAACACAGTGCTCTTGCCACAGCCGGAAGGGCCAATCAATGCGGTGACACGTTGTGCTGGGAAAGTCAGCGTGACATCTTTGACTGCTTTAAAGTGTCCATAATAGACATCCAGCCCCTGCACATCCAGCGCTGGAGAGTTCGCCGCACTTGCCGATGGAGAGGCGTTGCGTTTTGCAAGTTGAAAGTCAAGAGAGATACTCATAAATCCTCACCAACGTTGTTGGAAGCGACCACGCAAGTAGATCGCCAATGAATTCATCGATAGCAAGATGAAAAGCAGCACAACGATTCCAGCTGCTGCAAGATCGTGAAACTCTTGTTGCGGCAGGGAAATCCAGTTGAATATTTGAATCGGAAGCACAGTGAAGATATCGAACGGACCGCGCGGGTCGAAGGCAATGAAGGTTAACGCTCCGATTGTGATCAGCGGCGCAGTTTCACCGATGGCGCGCGACAACGCCAGGATTGTGCCTGTCAAAATGCCGCCCAGAGACATTGGCAACACGTGCGCCCAAATGACCTGCCAATGCGTGGCGCCCAAGCCATAGGCAGCCTCGCGGATCGAGGAAGGCACGGCACGAATTGCTTCACGACCGGCGACAATCACTACTGGCATGACCAGCAGCGCCATTGTCAACGCGCCTGCCATCAGACTGCGCCCCAGTCCTAGTTGGCGCACAAACAAGCCAAGCCCAAGCAACCCGTAGATGATCGATGGGACGCCGGCTAAGTTGGCGATGTTGATCTCAATCAACTGAGTGAACCAATTTTTGCGTGAATATTCTTCGAGGTAGATAGCAGCGCCGATGCCAACCGGGAAAGCAAAGAGGGCGGTCAACACTAACAGCCAGGCAGTTCCAAACAACGCCGATCGTAAACCTGCCCGGTCAGGAAAACGCGATGGGAACTCGGTGAAGAGTTGCGGACGTAGCCAGGAAAGGCCATTGACCACGACATCCACCAACAACACAATCAAAAAAACGATGCCGATCAAAATCGCTGTGATGGCAAGAATCTCAAAGATTCGCCCTATGTGGTGGCGTCGCTGCAATTGCTGATCAGGGCTGTTCGCAAAAAGTTGCTCGCCACCTATCTGATCGGCGAGTGTTCGAGCATCGTTCGTCATTCGTACACCTCACGATAGCGACGCGTAATCCAGTGGCTGACCAGATTGAGGACGAAGGTCATGACAAAGAGCAACATGCCGACAGCAAAGATGGTTTTATACGCCAGACTTTGCTGCGGTGTGTCGCCCAGGCTAACCTGTACAATGTACGCCGTCATCGTCTCAATCGACTCCAGTGGGTTGAAGGTAATTTTCGGCTGTTGACCTGCGGCAATTGCAACGATCATCGTCTCACCGATCGCTCGCGAAATTGCCAGAATAAAGGCGGCAGAGATACCCGACAATGCCGCTGGGACAACGATCCTTGTCGCAACCTCGAACGGAGTTGCGCCTAAACCATACGCCGCCTCACGCAACGAGCGCGGCACGGCGGAGAGGGCATCCTCCGAAATCGAGGCAACTGTTGGCAAGATCATGATACCCGTCACCAGGGAAGCGCTGAGCGCATTAAACGTTTGCGTCCCCGGAAAGAACTGTTTGAGCAGCGGCGTAACAAATGTCAATGCAAAGTAACCGTACACTACGGTTGGAATGCCCGCCAATATTTCAAGAATCGGTTTCAGTGTACGTCGCACAGAAGGTGAAGCATACTCACTCAGGTAGATAGCCGCCAACAGCCCCAGAGGAAGAGCGACCACCATCGCACCCACTGCAACCAGGATCGTCCCTGTCACCAGTGGCCAGACCCCAAATCGCTGCGATGCAAAGAGGGGCGTCCATCGTGTGTCGCCGAAGAATTCCAGCAGCGAAACTTCCTGAAAAAAGAGTACGGTCTCCTGCAGCAGCACGAGAATAATCCCAATCGTCGTGCCAATGGAAACAACTGCGCATGCGAACAGAACGATTTGGATAAGCCGCTCACCCAGGGCACGGCGCTGTTTCGATGCCCCCAGATCATGATTTTGCTGCGGCGCCTGCGACCGAAAATCCGTCACTGCCATGTGTAGAAACCTGCACCTTCTTTGTCCACTGTTGTCGATAACAACAGTTGGAGGCTGCAGTGACGGTGCATCATCGCAACCTCCAACTCACAACACAACTCATCAAAGGGGCAAATGAATTGTGTCTTTAAATCTGCTGTCTCTCTTATTTTTCTGCCGAAAGCAAGTCGATCAGGGAGACACCGACCTGCGAACCGCCGCCAGCATAGATCGAGCCAAGGACGCGTTCATCATAGCGTTTCTGCGCCGCCTGATAGATTTCATCGGTCAGGGGCACATAGCCGACTTCAGCGCTCAACGTACTGGCATTTGCCATGTAAAAGTCGATGAATTGATCCAGAACAGGTTTTTCATCGATGCGCGCTCGATTGACATAGATGAAAATTGGGCGCGACAGGGGCTGATAGCTTCCATCTGCGACTGTGTTGATATCGGGCAACACACACATGCCGTCATTGTTATCCACAGCAACCAGCTTCAGCTTATCCATGTTCTGCTCATAGTAGGCAAGGCCAAAGAAGCCAAGCGCGTTCTCATCGCCAGCGATGCCTTGCACCAGCACGTTATCATCCTCGCTCGGCAGGAAGTCGCCGCGGCTAGTGCCTTCCTTACCCACAATTGCCTGAGTGAAGTAATCGTATGTGCCAGAGTCCACACCTGCGCCGTACAAGTTCAGCGGACGATCCGGGAAACCATCACGCACCTGACTCCAGTTCGTGATGACGCCTTCCGCGGCTGGCTCCCACACCTTTTTTAACTCTTCAACCGTCAGACATTCGACCCAATCATTCGCCGGATTCACCATCACGGCCATGCCATCGAAGGCTACGGGCAACTCGATATATTCGATGCCATTGGCCTGGCACTCCTGAAACTCGGATTCCTTAATCGGGCGTGACGCATCGGAAATATCTGTTTCACCTACACAGAACTTCTTGAAGCCACCACCCGTGCCTGAAATGCCAACCGGCACGCGCACGTTCGGATTCTCGCTCTGGAACTCCTCCGCAACCGCCGACGTAATGGGCGCAACCGTGCTCGACCCATCGATGATGATGGTATCGGCTCCACTCTCCTGCGTAGCGGACTCCTGCGTAGCGGACTCCTGCGTAGCGGACTCCTGCGTAGCGGACTCCTGTGCGGCTGGCGCTTGTGCAGCTGGCGTTGCTACAGTACACGCGCTCAGAACCATCGACAGCAAAACAAGCACTGCTAGTACAGTTCGCATTTTTCATTCCCTTCCATGTCTGATTGTTGCTAATCCATTTGTCCAATCAAAGTTCAGCAGGAGAAACTCGGTCATTTCCTCCATGAGGAGGATAAAGCACTCCGATTAAATGTGATGCTCCGCATCATTAAAGTCTCTTTATTGATTTGTTAATGGCAAATAAACAAGTGGCAGCGTAAAGAAGAAGGTGCTGCCCACACCCTCTGTGCTCTCGACCCAGATGCGGCCGTTGTGCGCATGGACGGTGTGCTTGGCGATGGCAAGGCCAAGCCCGGTGCCGCCGCCGCTGCGAGCGCGGTCAGCCTTGTAGAACCGCTCGAAGATGCGAGGGATATCATCCGCCGGGATGCCGATGCCCGTGTCCGCCACCGCAATGACGACGGCGTCGAGCGCCACGCGCGCGCTGACGGTGACCTGACCCTCCGGCGGCGTGAATTTGATGGCATTGTGCACCAGGTTCAGGATGACCGTGCGCACGCGATCGGCGTCGACCATCACTTCCGGCAGGTTGGCGGGCAGCACGACGTTCAACGTCAGCCCGGCGCGACCCGCCTGTGCGCGCAGTCGTTCGATGACCGGCTCGACCAATTGAGCAACAGTGCTGGGGAAAAGCCGCAGCGGCGCCTGCCCGGATTCGATGCGCGACAGTTCCAGCAATTCCTGCACCATCTGCGTCATCTCATCCACCTCAACATCCATCCGTTCTAGAAAACGGACGGCGGCGGGTGGGTCCTCGATGGCGCCGTCGCGCAACGTATCGACCAGCGCCTTGATCGAGGCGAGGGGGGTGCGCAGTTCGTGCGAAAGGTTGCTCACAAAGTCGCGACGCACGGTCTCCAGCCGGTGCAGATGACTCAAGTCTTGCAGCAGCACCAGGTAGCCGTTGGCGGCGCCGCGCAAAAAGGGCGTCACGACAACGCGGACGTAGGCTTCGTTGGCAAGCTCCAGCGTGGCGGACTGTTCGCCGCCTTCCTTGATGCACGCCAGCCACACTTCAGCGATGCGGTAATCACGCACCACCTGGACGAAGGTCTTGTTGAGCGCATCCGCCGCCGCTACGTTGAGAATGCGCGCCGCCGCCGGGTTGAAGATGCTCACATAACCGTGTTTGTTGAGAATGATCACGCCGTCGTCCATGACGTGGAGCACGGTGTGCAGCCGGTCGCGCTCGCGGTTGCGTTTGCGGCTCTGGCGTTGCAGGCGTTCAGCCATGCGGTTGACGGCGTGGCTCAAAGCGCCGATGTCGCCAGGGCCGCGCGCAGGCACACGGGCATCGAAATCACCGCCAGCAATCTGCTCGATGACGGCCGTGATCTGCCGCACGCGCCAGGAGCTCACGTCGAGCGCGCCGACCAACAGCAGCGTCGCCGCCACCACGGCCGCCAGTCCTGCCAACGCGACTGCCATGGGGGTGTGCGCCGCTGCGCCGACAAACCAGATCAACACAGCCACAATCACGGTCATCCCTGTGCAGACGCCCAGCACATAACGCCAGCGATCGCGCACCGTTGCGCGGATGCTCCGCCAGGTGAACGGCCTCACCACTGGCAACGTCCCTGCCTCGGCGCGTGTAGCATGGTCGGCAGCGTCCGCCGCAGCCAAGACGCGCTCTTGGCCTGCAGCTTTGGCGGCTGGCTGGCTTGCTGTATCTTGTTTGAGTGGGAAAGAGACGGTGCTCTGCTGCATGGCTGTGAAAGCTGTGAAACCCAGCGTAAGGCAAAATCCAATGTGCGCACAGCGTAGCGTCTCAACATTAACAACTCGTCAAACCTATGTAAAGATTGGAGCGCGTCACCCCTCGAAACGATAGCCGATCCCGCGCACCGTGACAATGCGTTGCGGGTCGGAGGTGTCGGATTCGATCTTTTCGCGCAGCCAACGGACGTGGACATCGACCGTGCGGCTGCCGCCGTCGAACTCCCACCCCCACACGCGTTCCAGGATCAGGTCGCGACTGAGGACGATGCCACGGTTGCGCGCCAAAAACACGAGCAAATCGAATTCCTTTGGCTTCAGGTGATGCACGTTGCCCTGCAGGGAGACTTCGCGGCGGCTCAGGTCGATGGTCAGGTCGCCGAAGACCATCCGTTCGGTGACAACGGCGAGCGGTGTGGCGCCGGCGCTCGCTTCTTCGCGGTCGATGCGCACGCGCCGCAGATTGGCTTTGACGCGGGCGATCAGTTCGCGCATACTGAAGGGCTTGGTCAGGTAGTCATCGGCGCCAACCTCCAGCCCCACGACCTTGTCAACCTCCTCCGTGCGCGCCGTCAGCATGATGATCGGCACGTTCATCTCCTGGCGGAGAATCCGGCACACCTCGAAGCCATCCAGCCCCGGCAACATCACGTCCAACACGATCAGGTCAGGTTGCTGTTGGCGCGCCGCAGTCAGCGCTTTACGACCATCGGTGGCTGTGGTGATGTCGTAGCCCTGCCGCCGCAGCGAATATTCCAGCGTCTCGACCAGCGCCGGCTCATCTTCCACAATCAATACTTTGGCGTTGCTCATGCCACTTCCTTCCCAGCATGCTGGCTCTGCTCACCTCTCGCCAGCGTTCGCTTAGCCTGTGCGCCATTGTGCGGGGTGAAGGGCGCAAATGTCAACTGGGCGGCGCAACTGAAGCTATCTTCCCCGCGCCGCACGCACCCCCATCACACCGCGCCCAAGCACGGCCAACAGCACGATCGCACCGCCGAGCAACGCCATCGGACCAGGCGTCTCGCCGACAAAGATGAAGACGAGGATGGGATTGAGGATCGGTTCGAGACAGGAGATCAGGATCGCCTCGATGGCGGAGAGCGAGCGAATGGCGGTGGCGTAAAGCAGAAAAGGCAGCCCGAGCTGGAAGACGCCGAGGAAACCGACAATCGCCCAGTCCAACGGCTGAACTTGCACCATGAACAGAAAAGGCAGCCCCACCGCCGCCGCCAACAGATTGCCCAACAACACTGTTTCCAGCGACGAGGTGTCCTTCTGCTTGCGCATGAAGAGCGTCATCCACGCCATCGCCACACCGGCGAGCACCGCCAGCACATTGCCCAGCATCCCCGTTGGCGTCAGCGCGTCGCCAAAAAAGAGCAACATTCCGGCGAGGATCACGGCAATGGCGACGTAGTCCATCGTCCGCAGTCGCTCACCCAGGAACCAGTAGCTGAAGAGCGCCACCCAGACCGGCGCCGTGTATTGCAGCAGGATTGCATTCGCCGCCGAGGTAAGTACGGTGGCCTGCACAAAGAAAACAACCATGAAGAAGTAGGCGATCGCCCCGCCCACCTGCGGCCGCGACCAGGTGAAGCGCGGGCGGCGCACGAAGAGCCAGAGCACCACCGCTGCAATCGCGCTGCGTCCGCCGACGATCGCCAGCGCACTCAAACTCGACTGCTTGATCAGCACGCCAGAGGTGCTCCACAACAAGACGCACGCCACCAGCAGCAGCACCGCCCGGCGGTGCGCTGCATCCACCGGAGCGGCGCGGCTCAGGTCGGGCGTCACAGGCAACGGAAGTTCTTTGGCTTTGCGCATGGCGTCGGCGTTTAGCGCATGTAAGGCAGAAACGCCACGATGATTTGCGCCAGCAGAATTTTGGCAATCGTCGCCATGGGGAAGGCGAGTGCATAGCCGTGATTGGGCAGATCGTTGCGCGCCTGCATCAGCGCTGACGCCTGGACGGCCGGCTGCGTGTGCACCGCCGAAACGATGCCTGTCAGCACGCCAAAAGGCAGCTTGAAGAGACGGTAGCCAATCCACAACACCAGCAGCGGCGTCAACAAGGAGATGACCGCACCCGCCAACAGAATCGTCATGCCGCCTTCCTGGTTGAGGGTGGCCAGGAAGGTGTAGCCGGAGCGGATGCCGATGCCCGCCAGCAAGATCGTCAAGCCAAGCTGGCGCACCGTCAGGTTAGCGCTATACGGGATGCTCCAGACGATCGGGCCGGTGCGGCGCAACGCGCTCAACACCAACGCCACGATCAGCGGGCCACCCGCCTCGCCCAGCTTGAACTCGATGCCGCCGGGCAACGAGAAAGGAATCATGCCGATGAGCAAGCCGAGTGTGATGCCCAACCCCAGCGCCCCAAAGTTGATTTCGCTCAATCGCTTGTACGAATCGCCAAAGTACTCACTGAGCGGGCGCACCTGACCGCGCGGCGCCACGAAGCGCACGCGGTCGCCCAACTCCAACACCAGATCGCCAAAAGCCAGCAACTCGATGTCGCCGCGGCGTACGCGCGTCACGATGGCGCCAAAGCGGTGCGGCAGGTCGAGGTCCGCCAGCTTGCGCCCGACCAGGTCCGGGTTGGAAACAAAGACGCGACGGAAATCGTAGGCGCTGCGATCCAGGTCAAGCTGCTCAGCGGCCAGCACGCCCAGCTCCTTCACCACAGGATCGACATCCTCCGGCGTGCCGATGACGCTCACCAGATCGCCCGGTTGCAGCACG
>Ga0272446_1007509_pt1 | contig 10817 bp, 15 predicted proteins | sample YNPCB0061_FD_194587 | JGI IMG/M metagenome (GOLD analysis project Ga0272446, IMG submission 194587) | Hot spring microbial mat communities from Yellowstone National Park, WY, United States - YNP-CB-006-1 | ecosystem: Environmental > Aquatic > Thermal springs > Hot (42-90C) > Sediment | place...
CGAGTTCCTAGGCTACACGGCGGAGACGGCGGAAGCCGTGGTGCGCGCGATCGTCGTCAACGGCGTGCCGGTTTCTCAGGCAAGGGGTGGCGACGAGGTCGCGGTGCTCCTGAACCAGACGCCGTTCTATGGCGAGAGCGGCGGACAGGTCGGCGATTCCGGAACGATCACCACCGCCGATGGGCTCGTCGTCGCGATTCGCGACACGCAGAAGAAGCTCGGTTCGCTGCACGTCCATCTCGGCACCGTGACGCAGGGCGTGCTGCGTGTGGGCGATCCGGTCGTCGCCGCCGTCGATGCCGCGCGCCGCGGCGCGATCCGCGCGCACCACTCCGCGACGCACCTCCTGCACGAGGCGCTGAGGCGAAGGCTCGGGACGCATGTCGCGCAGAAGGGCTCGCTCGTCGCACCCGACCGGCTGCGCTTCGACGTCAGCCACCCCAAGCCCATGGCGCCGCATGATCTCGCCTGGGTCGAGGCGGAGGTGAACGCGCGGGTGCGCGAGAACGCGCCGGTGGTGACGCGGCTGATGACGCCGGAGGAGGCGGTGAAGCAGGGCGCGATGGCGCTCTTCGGTGAGAAGTACGGCGATGAGGTCCGCGTCGTTTCCATGGGGTCGGACCCTGAGGCGACCGAGCGCGGCGGCCTCTACTCGGTCGAGCTCTGCGGCGGCACGCATGTGCGTGCGACTGGCGAGATCGGTCTGTTCAAGATCGTCGGCGAGGGGGCGGTCAGCGCAGGGATACGCCGGGTCGAGGCGGTGACGGGCGCGGCGGCGCTCGCCCATGTCGCGGCGACGGAGCGGGCGCTCGGGCTCGCCGCCGCGGCGCTGAAGGCCCCGCCGGCCGAGGTGCCAACGCGGATCGAGGCGCTCATCGAGGAGCGTCGCAGGCTCGAGCGCGAACTCTCCGACCTTCGGAAGAAGCTCGCAACGGGCGGGGCAGGGGCGACGCCGGCCTTCGAGGAGGTGGCGGGGGTGCGCTTCGCCGGCCGCGTCGTCGAGGTGCCGGCGCGCGACCTCAAGGGGCTTGCGGACGAGATCAGGAAGGGTATGGGCTCGGGCGTGGTCGCGCTCGTCTCACCGCTGGAGGGCAAGGCCTCGATCGTCGTCTCGGTCTCGCCTGATCTGACAGGTCGTTTCAGCGCCGTCACGCTTGTGCAGGCGGCTTCGGCGGCGGTCGGCGGCAAGGGCGGCGGCGGCCGGCCCGACATGGCCCAGGCCGGAGGGCCGGATGCGGCGAAGGCGGAGGAGGCGCTCGCCGCCGTGCGTGGGGCGCTCGCTGCCTGAGGCGATGCGCATGGCTGCCGACGGCGTCGTCCTCGTCTATCTGACCGCGGCCAACGCTGAGGAGGCGCACGCCATCGGCAGGGCTCTGGTCGCGGAGCGGCTCGCCGCCTGCGTCAACATCCCAAGCCCGCACACGGCGATCTATCGTTGGCAGGGCGCGATCGCTGAGGCGACCGAGCATGCGCTGTTCGCCAAGACGACGCGGGCGAAGCTGACCGCGCTTACGGCCCGCGTCCGCGCGCTCTCCTCCTACGACCTCCCGGCCATCGTGGCGCTCTCCGCCGACGGCGGATCGGCCGAGTTCCTCGCCTGGGTGGCGGCGGAGGTGGGCGAGGACAGCGGCGCAGGGGCGTAGGCCCCGGCCGGTCAGGGGACGGAAAGCCCGTCGAGCACCTGCTCGAATTCGGCGATCCGCGTGGCGAAAGCCCAGCGTTCCGCGACGCAGGTGAAGAAGACGCGCATCAAGGGCGTATCGAGGACGATCAGCACGGCGCGCACGGGCGGCCCAACTGTCGCCTGGCCAGGCGGCCGGGCCGGATCGCCAATCGCGGCGAGGCCGACGATCCTGCCGAGGTTGACGACATCGACAGCGATCAGGTCGTAGCTCTGGGCCAAGCTCGCAGCGATCTGGCGCTGGAACTCGGGTAGGGTAGCGCGCTGGTTCAGCTCCGCCTGGCTGAGCAAGGCGTTGATCGGAGCCTCTACGATGCTGACACGGCACGCGGTCGTCTGCTCGCCATCGCGGGTGATGTCGAAGATCGCGCGGGCGCCTGCCGCATCCGCCCCCGCCGCGGGCACCGCGACATAGCCATCGGGCGGCGTAATCGCAAGCCCGGAGGCAGGGTCCTCAAGCGACAGCGCGGCTGCCGGCGGGGCCAGCGACAGCGCGAGCGCGACCGTGGCACGTCGAGCGAGGCGGATCATCCGGCCGCCTCCGCGATCGCGCGGTTCATAGCGCGGACGCCGGCGGCAGCGCCTTCGGGGTGGCTCCACACCGCCGAGACGACGGCGAGGAAGTCGGCGCCCGCGCGCACGAGCGGGGCGCAGTTCGCCGGCGTGATGCCGCCGATCGCAACACAGGGGATCTCGGTCGTCTCCGACCAGAGGGTGAGGATCTCGGGGTCGGCGCGGTGCTCGGTGGCCTTCGTGCCGGTGGGGAAGAAGGCGCCGAAGGCGACGTAGTCGGCGCCGGCCTCCGCCGCCTCCATCGCGAGATGGCGGCTCGCGTGGCAGGTCACGCCGAGGCTGCGCCCCGGCCCGAGCAGGGACCGCGCGGCAGCAAGGTCGCCGTCACCCTGGCCGAGATGCGCGCCGTCGCAGCCGGTGGCGACGGCGAGGTCGGCCCGGTCGTTCATCAGCACCGCGACGCCGCGCGACTGCGCAACGGGAAGCAAGCGCTCGGCCCAGGCCCGGATCTGATCATCGTCCATCCCCTTGAAGCGGAGCTGCAGCGCGGCGACATCGCCGGCATCGAGCGCCGCGGCGAGCGTATCACGGAACGTCGCCGGGTCGGGCGACGGCGGCGTGATGAGGTAGAGGCGGCAGCGCTCAGCCCCCTCGCGGACCGCCGCCATCCGCTCAGGACTTGCCCTGGTAGATCTCGATGATCTTCGCGAGCATTTCGAGCGCCTTCTCCTTCGGGCGCTGGAAGGTATTGCGGCCGATGATCGAGCCGTTGCCGCCGCCGTCGCGGATCGCACGGCACTCGGCGTAGATCCCCTCGATGTCCTTCGCCTCGCCGCCTGAGAAGACGACGATCCGCTTGCCGCCGAAGCAGGCCTGGACGACGTGCTCGACGCGCTTGGCGAGCGTTGAGCCGTCGATCCCCTCCTTCTCATAGACCTTCTTCGCCGCCTCGAGAGACAGCGCCTCGGTCGGTGGCTTCACCTTGATGATGTGCGCGCCCATCAGCGCCGCCATGTGCGCGGCATAGGCGCAGATGTCGAGGGCCGTCTCGCCGGCCTTGTCGAGCATCGGCCCGCGCGGGTAGGACCAAACGACGACGGCAAGCCCGGCACTCTTCGCCTCCTCAGCGAGCTCGCGCAGCTCCTCCATCATTCCGAACTGCTCCTCAGAGCCCGGATAGATGGTGAAGCCGATCGCCGCGCAGCCGAGCCTGAGCGCATCGTTGACGCTGCCCGTCACCGCCTGGTCCTTGATGGTGGAGAGCGCGTTCGAGCTGTTCACCTTGAGGATGGTCGGGATCGCCCCGGCGAAGCTGTCGGCGCCGGCCTCGATCATGCCGAGCGGAGCGGCATAGGCCGAGAGCCCTGCCTCGATCGCGAGCTGGAAATGGTAGTGCGGGTCATAGGCCGGCGGGTTGGGCGCGAAGCTGCGCGCTGGCCCATGCTCGAAGCCCTGGTCGACCGGCAGGATCACGAGCTTGCCGGTGCCGCCGAGCTTTCCCTCCATCAGGATTCGGGCGAGGTTCGCCTTGGTGCCCGGGTTGTCGCTCTCGTAGTGGGAGAGGATCTCCTTGACGCGGCGGGTGATACGCATGGCGGCTCTCTGGCTCCGTCTCGGCTCTGACGCTGGCGGCGGTTCCCTGGAGCACGTTCCGATCGAGCGGCATCGCTCGATCGGAAGGCCGTGCTCCAGAACAGTAATGGATAGAGCAACTTAGCCCGATCCGATGGAACTGCTGCGGTTCCATCGGACCGGGCGTTGCTCTAACCGAAACTGCCCTGCCTGTCACGCCGCGCGCCCAAGCCAGGCCGCCAGCCGGCGGGGAGCGCCGGGAGCGCCCATGTCGAGCGCCGGCGGGGCCCCGGCGAGCAAAAGCGCGCCCGCCTTCCCGGCCACCGAGGCAAGCCGCGCGGCCTGTGCCGCAGGCCCGGTGAAGACGATTCCCTCGGCCCCGAGCGACAGCGCCTCCTGGGCGATCCCCGCCTCGGCCCCGCAATCGAGCACGAACCGCGCCGCCTCGACCGCGCCGGCCTCGGCACGCGCCGCCCGAGCGAGCGCCACCCACCAGGAGGGCCCGAGCAGACGGGCTGCCTCAGGCGGGGCGAGCACGAGAACGGGCCACCCGGCGGCGGCGGCGAGCACGCGCCTCGCATCGGCGAGCCCCCTCACGATCACGGCAGGGGCGAGCACGTCGGCAGCACCTCCGTTGCCCCCGCAGCGCGCTGCCTCTAGCTTCCCGGACATACGCACAGCCCGCCCGATGGGGTCCTGCCATGCCCGATGCCGCCGCCGCCCCGACGCTTGCCGATGCCGCCGCCGCGCTTGAGACCGCGGTCTCCCGCCTCGAGGACGTCGCCGAAGCGCTCGCCCACCGCGCCGCCGAGCGTGCCGAGGCGGCGCCCGCGAACGAGCAGGCAGCGGCGGCGATGGCGGAGGCGGCACGACGCCTCGATGCTGTGATCGCCCGGCTCTCCGCCGTGCTCGAGGCGGAGTGAGTCGGTGGCGCAGGTCACGCTCAGGATCAACGGCTTCCCCTACACGCTCGGCTGCCCTGACGGGGATGAGCAGAACCTTCTCGCGCTCGGCGCCGAACTCGACAAGCGCGTCGCCGCGATCAAGGCGCAGCTCGGCAATCTCGGCGAAGGGCGTCTGCTCGTGATCCTCGCCCTGCAGCTTGCCGATGAACTCGCCGACCTCAAGCGCGACATGTCGGCTGCGCCGAAGCCGGAAGCGGCCGAGGGCAAGACCGCGGACGCGCTGATGGCCCTTGCGCGTCGTCTCGAAGGCGTTGCCACGCGGCTTGGCCGGGCCTAGTTTGCTCAGGCGGGGCTGCCCGGTGCGTCAGGCACGACATCCCCTGGGCCAATGTCTTCCCAATGGGAGCTGTCCCTGCCGTGGCCGTGGCCGCGGTACATGGCGCCCACCTGCGTAGCGCAGGCCTTGGGAGGATGCATCGCCAACGGCCAGGGTGGCTCCGCGCAACCGCGATGACGGACGCACAGGCAGCCGAGGGGCTCGCGGCCGCGAAGGCGGTCGCGCGCGCCGCGGGTCTCGCTGCCCGAGCGGGCGGTGATCCCCACGCCGGGGTCAGGCTCGCGGGCCATGCGCTTGCGCGCCTTACGCTGCCGACCGGCGCGGTCGTCGCCGGCTATTGGCCGTTGCGCGAGGAGATCGACCCTCGCCCCCTGATGCTCGCTCTCGCCGGGCGCGGTCACACGCTCGCCCTGCCCGTGACCGGCGCGCGCGGCACCACGCTCCGCTTCCGCCGCTTCCGCTTCGGCGACGCTCTGGCGGAAGGGAGGTTCGGGACGCGCGAGCCCCTCCCCGGCGCCGCTGAGGTGACGCCGTCGGCGCTGCTCGTCCCCGTCGTCGCCTTCGATGGCGCGGGCGGGCGGATCGGCCATGGCGCCGGCTACTATGACCGAACGCTCGCGGCGCTGCGGCAAGCCGGGGCGGTGGTCGCGATCGGCCTCGCCTATGCGGCGCAGCGTCTCGCCCGTGTGCCCACCGGGGCGCAGGATCAGCCGCTCGACGCGATCGCCACCGAGGCGGGGGTCGTTTCCGCCCGATGAGGCTCCTCTTCCTCGGCGACGTCGTCGGCCGCGCCGGGCGGGATGCGGTGATCGCCGCGCTCCCGGGCCTGCGCGCTCGGCTCTCCGCCGACCTCGTGATCGTCAACGCCGAGAACGCCGCGCACGGCTTCGGCCTGACCCCCGAGATCGGCCGCGCGCTCTTCGCCGCCGGCGCCGATGTTCTGACCCTTGGCAACCACGCCTGGGACCGGCGCGAGATCATCCCCTATATCGAGGGCGAGCCGCGGCTCCTCCGCCCCATCAACTATCCGCCCGGAACGCCTGGCCGCGGGGCGGGAGTGTTCGCCGCGGGCCAGCGCAAGGTTCTGGTGGCGAACGTGATGGGGCGCCTCTTCATGGACGCTCTCGACTGCCCGTTCCAGGCAACGCGCGCTCTTCTCGCCGCGCACGCGCTCGGGCGGACGGTGGATGCGGTGGTGGTCGATATCCACGCCGAGGCGTCGTCGGAGAAGCAGGCCTTCGCGCATGCCTTCGACGGGTCGGCGAGCCTGATCGTCGGCACGCACACGCATGTTCCTTCTGCGGATACGCGGATCCTTCCGGGCGGTACGGCGTATCAGACGGACGCTGGCATGTGCGGCGACTACGACAGCGTGATCGGCATGCAGAAGGCGGCCGCTGTGGCGAGGTTCTGGAGGAAGCTTCCTGGCGAGCGCCTTGCCCCGGCCGAGGGGGAAGCTGCGGTCTGCGGCGTCTTCGTCGAGACCGACGACGCCACGGGAAGGGCCGTGCGCGTCGCCCCGCTGCGCCAGGGCGGCGGGCTCACCCCCGCCTGCCCCGAGGGCTGACGCGGCGGCCCTGCCGCTGCTACAAGCGACGCTCCGCGACCTGGGCGACTCGGAGGCACGGGCGGCGCGATGGCCGGCCACTCGCAGTTCAAGAACATCATGCACCGCAAAGGCGCGCAGGACGCCAAGCGGGCACGGCTCTTCGCCAAGATCATCCGCGAGATCACCGTCGCGGTGCGCGGCGGATCGGCCGACCCGGCCGCCAACCCGCGGCTGCGCGCCGCCCTCCTCGCCGCGCGCCAGGCCAACATGACGCGCGAGACCATCGAGCGCGCGATCCGCAAGGCCTCGGGCGAGGGCGGTGGCGAGGACTATGTCGCCCGACGCTACGAGGGCTACGGGCCCGGCGGTGTCGCCATCATCGTCGAGGCGCTGACCGACAACCTCAACCGCACCGCCTCCGACCTACGCACGCTCTTCGCCAAGCACGGCGGCGCGCTGGGCGAGACGAACTCGGTCGCCTTCCTGTTCCAGCGGCTCGGCGTGATCCGCTATCCCGCCGCCGCCGCCGGGCCGGAGGCGATGCTCGAAGCGGCGATCGAGGCCGGTGCGGAGAACGTGGAGAGCGGCCCGGGCGGGCACGAGATCACCTGCGCGGCGGATGACCTCTTCGCCGTGCAGCAGGCGCTCGCCGCCCGCTTCGGCGAGCCGGAGGAATCCAGGCGCGAATGGCGGCCGACCACCACGGCCTCGGTCGAGGAGGAGCAGGCAGCCTCGGTCCTGAAGCTGATCGACGCGATCGAGGACCTCGACGACGTCCAGGCCGTGTTCGCCAATTTCGAGGTGTCCGACGCCGTGCTCGCGAAGCTCTCGGCCTGAGCGGTGCGGGCGCCGCGATGCGCGTGATCGGCCTCGACCCGGGCCTCGGAACGACCGGCTGGGGCGTGATCGCGGCCGAGGGCAACCGGGTCTCCCATCTCGGCTCGGGCTTCGTCGAGACCGATTCCGACCTGCCGCTCGCCGAGCGGCTCGCCGTGCTGCACGAGGCGCTCGCGGCGATCCTTGCCGCCTGGCGGCCGGATGAGGCAGCGGTGGAGGAGACCTTCGTCAACCGCAATCCGCTCTCGACGCTCAAGCTCGGCCAGGCGCGCGGCGTCGTTCTGCTCGCCCCCGCACGCTTCGGCATTCCGGTCGCGGAATATCAGGCCACCGCCGTCAAACGCGCCGTCGTCGGGCGGGGCCACGCCGCGAAGCGGCAGGTGCAGGCGATGGTGCGCATGCTCCTGCCCGGAGCCGCGCCGGGGCGGGCGGATGCGGCCGATGCGCTCGCGGTCGCGATCTGCCATGCGCATCACCGCGCGACCGAAGTGCGGTGTGCGGCAGCGCTCGCCCGATGATCGGCAAGCTCTCGGGCCGGCTCGACAGCGCAGGCGCCGACGGCGTCGTCCTCGATGTCGGGGGTGTGGGCTATCTCGTCTCGGTCTCGGCACGAACCCTCGCCGCCCTGCCGCCGCCTGGGTCGGCCGCGAGCCTTCTCGTCGAGACGATGGTGCGCGAGGATGCGATCACCCTCTACGGCTTCCTCGATGCGCCTGAGCGCTCTGCCTTCCGCACCCTGCTGACGGTGCAGGGGGTGGGTGCCAAGGTCGCGCTCGGCCTGCTTGGCACGCTGAGCCCCGGCGAGCTCGCCGCAGCGATCGCCGCCGGAGACCATGCCGCGCTCGCGCGCGCCCCCGGCGTCGGGCCAAGGCTCGCCGCCCGGCTCGTGACGGAGCTGAAGGACAAGGCCGGCTTCGCCACTCCCGCTCCCGCAGCGCCGTCTGCCGCCGCCCCCGCAGCGCCCCCCGACCCGCTGCTCGCCGATGTTCTCTCCGCACTCGCCAATCTCGGCATACGCCGCGCCGAAGCCGAGCCCGTGGTCGCCGCTGCCCGGGCGGCGCGCGGGGCGGCGGCGACGGTCGAGGCGGTGCTCGCCGACGCGCTCCGCGCGCTCGCGAGGTAGCGCATGCCCGACCGGCTCACCGACCCGGCACGGCAGGGCGACGACCTTGGCGAGGCGGCGCTCCGCCCGACCCGGCTTGCCGAGTTCATCGGCCAGGCGCAGGCCAAGGCGAACCTTGCGGTGTTCGTCGAGGCCGCACGCGCGCGCGGCGAGGCGCTCGACCATGTGCTGCTGCACGGGCCTCCGGGCCTCGGCAAGACAACGCTCGCGCAGATCGTCGCGCGCGAGCTCGGGGTCGGGTTCCGCGCGACCTCCGGCCCGGTGGTGCAGCGTGCGGGCGACCTCGCGGCGATCCTGACCAACCTCGCCCCGCGCGATGTGCTCTTCATCGACGAGATCCACCGCCTCCAGCCGGCGATCGAGGAGGTGCTCTACCCGGCGATGGAGGATTTCCGGCTCGACCTGATCATCGGCGAGGGGCCGGCGGCGCGCACCGTGCGGATCGACCTTCCCCCCTTCACGCTGATCGGCGCCACCACGCGCTCTGGCCTCGTCTCGACGCCGCTCAGGGACCGGTTCGGCATCCCGCTTCGGCTCACCTTCTACACGGCGGAGGAGCTGTTCGCGATCGTCCGCCGCGGCGCGGCCCTGCTCGATCTCGACCTCGCCCCCGATGGCGCCGAGGAGATCGCGCGTCGGTCGCGCGGCACGCCGCGGATCGCCGGGCGGCTCCTTCGCCGCGTGCGGGATTTCGCCACCGTCGCCGGAACGGCGCGGGTCGATCGGGCTGCGGCCGATTCGGCGCTGACCCGGCTTGAGGTGGACGCGCGCGGCCTCGACGCGATGGACCGGCGCTATCTCCGCCTGATCGCCGACCGGCACGGGGGAGGGCCGGTCGGCGTCGAGACGCTCGCCGCAGCGCTGGCCGAGGCGCGCGACAGCCTCGAGGACGTGGTCGAGCCCTATCTGATCCAGGAAGGCTTCGTGCTGCGCACCCCGCGCGGGCGGATGCTCGGCGAGGCGGGCTGGCGGCATCTCGGCCTCGCCCCTCCCGCCGGCGTGCAGCCCGACCTCTGGCGCGACGCCGGACCGGAATGACGGTGGAAGACTTCTCGCACCGCTTCGCCTGCCGCGTGTATTTCGAGGACACCGACGCAGGCGGGGTTGTGTATCACGCCGCCTATCTGCGTTTCGCCGAGCGTGCGCGGACCGAATATCTGCGCGAGCTCGGCCTTCCCCACCAGCAGTTGATCGCCGAGGCTGGGCTGATCTTTGTCGTCAAGCGCCTCGTCGTCGAGTATCACCGCCCCGCGATGCTCGACGAGTCGCTCGTGGTCGTGACGCGTGCGCCAGCGATCGGCGGCGCCTCGCTCGACCTCACGCAGGGGGTGTTCCGGTCCGGGGAGGAGGGCGAGGCGGCGGTCGCGTCGCTCGCGGTGACGCTCGTGTGCGTCAGCACGGCAACCCTCAGGCCAGCGCGGATCCCCGACAGGCTCAGGGCCCTGCTGGCTCGGCGCAGCGCCGGGGCGCGGTGACGTCCGCGGCGACGTCGGGGCCTGTGACGGAGGACGATGACGGCGATGGATCGTGCGGTCGAGGCGGTGGGGCTTGCGGGGCATGCAGCTGCGAGCGTGTCGCTCTGGAGCCTGTTCCTGCAGGCCGACATCGTCGTTAAGGCGGTGATGATCGGCCTTCTCTGCGCCTCCGTCTGGGTGTGGGCGGTGATCTTCGAGAAGGTGGTCACGATCCACCGCGCCAATGCGCGCGCCTCGGCCTTCGAGGAGCGGTTCTGGTCCGGTATCAATCTCGAGGATCTCTACCGCGAGGCGGGCGACACCCCGCGCCACCCGATGGAGGCGGTGTTCGCCGCGGCGATGCGCGAGTGGCACCGCTCGGCAGCGCGGCTCGTCGGCGCGAGCGAGGCGGGCCGCGCCGCAATCCGCGACCGGATCGAGCGGGCGATGGCCATCACCATGCAGCGGGAGATGGAGCGGCTCGAGAAGAGGATGATCTTCCTCGCCTCGGTCGGCTCAGCCGCGCCGTTCATCGGGCTGTTCGGCACCGTCTGGGGGATCATGAACAGCTTCACCGCGATCGCGGCGATGCGCAACGTCACCCTCACCGTGGTCGCGCCCGGCATCGCCGAGGCGCTGTTTGCGACCGCGATCGGCCTCGTCGCCGCCATTCCCGCCGTGCTCGCCTACAACAAGCTCTCCACCGATCTCGCCCGTTTCGCCGGCCGGCTCGAAGGCTTCGCGGGCGAGTTCGGCGCGATCCTCTCGCGCCAGACCGAGGAGAGGATCTGACCCGATGGCGGGCGGGCTGATCGGCAACGGCACGAGGCGGCGGCGGCGCTATCA